>Ga0163216_100252_pt1 | contig 118218 bp, 103 predicted proteins | sample SynspAceP_FD_167610 | JGI IMG/M metagenome (GOLD analysis project Ga0163216, IMG submission 167610) | Saline lake microbial communities from Ace Lake in Antarctica - Synechococcus sp. Ace-P (Illumina Assembly) | ecosystem: Environmental > Aquatic > Non-marine Saline and Alkaline > Saline ... | reverse complement strand
TGAGTATAACCGTATGCTCAAGGCCATGTACTTACTGGATTATATTGATGATGCCAGCCTTCGAGGTTATGTGCAGCGAGCATTGAATCGTGGAGAGGCATATCATCAGCTACGCCGTGCCATTGCTAATGTGAATGGTAATAGATTCCGAGGGAAATCAGACGACGAAATCGTCTTGTGGAATGAATGCGCTAGGCTGTTAACTAACGCCATTATTTACTTTAACTCGCTGATACTGACACGATCTTGAGCTGCTGGCTGATCCTTATTTGGATTAACCAAGAGGAGGAATTGTTAAATATATTTACTGAGTTTCATCGAATTCTTAAAGTCGGCGGCACTATAAATCTTTATCCATTGCCTGATTGGGATAGCTTTCAGTTCAAAAATGGAGAGTTGAAAGCGCTACTGAAGCGGTTTAACTTAACCCAAGAGTTTATCTATGAGCCTTTTAATTTATTTTACCCACCAACAAACCGAATATCATTCGAAAAAATTTGTTGACCATAAAATTTATACGCACACATTTTCATTCGGTAATACAAAGGATAAGCGAGGATGGCATTGCCTACCATCCTTCCTCAAATGCAAGCAATGAAGTTTATACTGCTAGCACTGAATTTTCGTCAACTGACATAGGTGAAGGGATATAAGCGTCAGCGTTCCAATCATTTTCCCATTGATTATCGTCTAGCAAGTAGCGAAACTGGTAGTGGGCATCTTTTGGTAACACAACGGTAGACGAGAACGACCCGTTTTTCAACTTCTTCATTGGAGTGGTAGCAACATCCCATTCGTTAAAGTCGCCGACTATACAAACTTTATCGGCATGTTTCGCCTCATCTTTTGACAACGTAAAAGTGACTTTACAAACAGGCTTGGATTTAAGGTATTGTTTTTTGAAGCTCATCGGTCTCTCCATCTATTAACAAAATTATATAATAGTAGGGGTTAGTACAAAAAACAAGCAGAAAAGGCAGGTTTCGCTGTTATTAACTGACACGCTGTCATATTTAACGTGAACTAAGCGCACCCACAAGTATAAGTATGCTTCTCAGTTTACAGATCTGTTGCAGGTGTTCTCTTAGCGTACTGAACTGCAAAAAATGACAATACTGAAAATAGTAAAAACCCGAGTGCGATCGGAGTCAGGTCGTCAGTTAAAAATAGGTTAATTGTAGTCGCAATTGGCACTGCAATTAAGCTAGTAAGAGACCCAATAAACGCAGCACCTAATCCTGCAATATGGCCAACCGGCAACATGGCTAAGGCATTCAAGTTGCCAAATAGCATCCCAATAAAAAAGAAACCAAAAAACATGGTACTAATAAATAGCCACAGCGGTGGAATACCGTTGTAGTACAAAGTGATTGCAGTTAGTGCTATACCGTAAACCAAAGCGAAAAAGAGGGCTCGGTCGCAAATCGAGTGCATGCCCCAGCGCATGACCATAAGGCCATTAGCTAGAGAAGCGAGGCCAATTGAAAATGCTAAGGTTGCAAATACTAATGGAAACCACTCACCAGTATCATAAATTTCTTGGAAGATAGTTTGCGAAGCGCTGAGGTAAGCTAGAAACGCACCAAATATGCAGCCCATTGCAATCGAATATCCCATCACTTGCGGTTGTTTTAAAAGCCAAAAACAAGAACGAAAGAAATGATGCCAAGCAAATTTTTTGCGATTAGCTCTTATCAAGGTCTCGGGTTGACGCAAGAAAAACCATCCGCCCGAAATAACTGCGACGATCCAAAAAACGGTGAATATTTCACGCCAATGAAAATACTGCATTACAGCTTGACCGACAAGAGGCGCAACCATTGGTACAAGGATGAATATAACGGTAATAAACGACATCACTCGCGCCATTGCATCACCTGCATACTGATCGCGAATAACAGCCATTGAAGCGACCCTAGGCCCAGAGACGCCGAAAGCTTGTATCAGGCGGCCAAATAACAAAGCTTCCATCGATTGTGCAAAATAGCAAACAAAGGTACCGATAATAAATATAATCAGTCCCACTAATATAGTAAGTCGTCTGCCCCGAGCATCCGAAAATGGACCAAAGAATATTTGGCCTAAAGCCATACCACCAAAAAATAACGAAATAACTAAATAGGTTTGCTGAGTACTTTGGCTGCCGAGGTCAGAACCAATTTGGTTTAAAGCTGGCAGCATTGCATCTATACTTAGCGCAACGAGCGAGGTTAAAAGCGCCATTAATGCGATAAATTCCAATAACGGCAATGGGGGTTTAACAGCGATATTTGCCGTTGTAGTTGTCATGGAGAATCTAACCTAAATAGAGATGAACAAAAAATAGTCGCGGATTGTTCCATATTTACTGCACTTGCGCAATTACAAGCAAACCCAAAGACGTTTTAATACGTCACCAGTGGTATGGATTATTTTTTTATTCTCAGCAAAAAGGTGCGCTACTTATTGTGGATAAATATTAAATAGTCATAACACTTTTATCTTGCCATTTCTCAAGCTATAAATCCAACTGTGAATTTTAACGTCTTGTTGACGTTTCATAGCATCTCGATATACGGAAGTACGACGGACATTTTCAGCTTGCTGCAGAACATTAAGCTCGCACAATTTGGCCGCTTTTTGTTCTGGTAAAAGTAAATCCAATAATGCTTTATTCTCGTTTGCTGTGTCTTTAATATGAGCTAGCCAGTTATCAATCAAGCCTAAGCTATCGTTACTCATTGCTGCTTCAACACCTCCGCAACCATAATGCCCACAAACAATAACATGCTTCACTTGCAACACATCAATAGCGTATTGCAATACCGACAAACAATTAAAGTCAGTATGAATGACCATGTTGGCGACATTACGATGGACAAATATATCGCCGGGTAACAAATCAACAATTTGATTAGCTGGAACGCGACTATCCGAGCAACCAATCCACAAATATATCGGCTTTTGTTGCTCCGACAATTTATTGAAAAATTCGGGATCGACTCTTTTTGTCTCTTGAGCCCAACGTAGATTATTATCTAATAGTTTCTTAATTTCTGGCATGCTAACTCATTTTTATGGACGTTGACTATTCTCTTATGAAGTCGATGTTAACGTCGAAGTCTGTTGCTACGGTAAATTTATCAGTGACAAATTTTGGAACGAAATACCATTGCTTTATGGCAGCAATAGCGACTTTATCAAAATCAGCGTGCGTGCTCTTTTTTATCCGCATATTAATAGGCTGTCCGTTCATACTAATATCAATTGTTATTGTGACTGACGCATTACGCGTATTAGCATTTGTAATATTAGCAGCCGGAAATTTGGCAGATACTTGGTATAAAGGTTTTTGTTTAGGGTCCCAAGTTCTACTTTTGCCGATAGCCCGACAGTGAAAAATAGCTTCTTTGCTTTGTTTTTTGCGAGCATATAATGATACAAGATAAGCATGGGCAATAAAACGACTTGAATACGCTTCTGTGTTTTGAACTTGAGGTAAGGTTAATATTTGTTCAAAAATAATACGCGCTTCTTTATATTTTTGCATTCCAAAATAGACTTGGCCAACATACACCAACGACTCAATGAAGACAATTGAGTCCTGACCCAAATTTTTCTTGGCATCCAAATTGAATTTTTTTGCCATATTGAGTAACCGATAATCCTTTTCAGCCCAATGATTAATGACCGCGGTTTTCACTGTGTGCCCGCGAAACAGTAAACTATTTTCAGGCATTTGAATGATAAGTTCTTCGCTAACCTCAAGCAATTTTGCAATCGCTTTATAGCGGTCGAATTGATAGCGCCCGAATTGATAGCGCCCGAATTGAGAAAGGCCCAAGTCTTGCGCAGACAATTTTCCGGCTTTATCTGCGCTGTATATCAAATTGATAATGTCGAGCAGGCCAAAATAATAAGACTGACTTTCATCGCCTTGAGTTTCTTCAAAGTAATTAAGAACCGATTCATAGTTGGCAGCTGACAGCTTATATTCGCTCGCTTCTAAATAAGCGTTAGCTAAATTTTGTTGCAACATAAAGGTGGTCTGATGACGTGAGCCAAACTTTACCCTGCCTAGTTGGTAAGTCTGTTTTGCAACATGAGCTAACTCAAATGGTGAGTACTTGCCTGATTTTATGCTTGTTGTATATTGTTGATAAGCTTGACTGAATGTCGTTAGAGGCTCGCTTTCGTCGACACCTACCAACGCTTTTGCCCTGGTATTGCCTGAGCCAATAAACACAGTCGCTAAAGCCGCAGCGAGTACTTTATGGCGCTGACTGAAGCGGGTCATCAGCTCCTCATCTTCCATGCTATGAATATTTATCATAATTAAAGCTTACATCGTCGGACTTCAATGTCCGTTATTGTTATTATTTTACCTTTAAAGGAAGCTCAATGTCGTATTGAACCATCCCCAATGACTATAAATTTTTCAGTTGTTAACGACTCGGCACCCATCGGCCCGTAGGCGTGAAGTTTACTTGTCGAAATACCAATTTCAGCACCTAAACCAAGCTCACCACCATCCGAAAACCGAGATGAAGCATTGACCATAACGACTGACGAATCCACTTCTCGCATAAATCGCTGAGCCAGAGAAAAGTTCTCCGTCACAATGACTTCTGTATGCCCTGACGCATACTCACGGATATGCTCGAATGCTTGCTCTTCATCATTAACCATTCTCACTGCAATTTCTAAGGCCAGATATTCAGCGGCCCAATCGTCCTGATTGGCAAGTGTCGCCTGCTTAAAATATGCTAGTGATTTATCACAAGCATGCACCACAACTGACTTAGACTCAAACATTTTTGCCACTAAAGGTAAAAATTCAGTAGCAATACTCGCATGCACTAATAATGTTTCAAGCGCGTTACATACACCGGTACGCTGTGTTTTTCCGTTTTCTAAAATTGCTAAGGCCTTATCAAGATTTGCCGCTTTATCGACATATAAATGACATACGCCTTTAAAATGCTGGATCACCGGAATACGACTGTGCTCTGTTACATAGTTAATTAAGCCTTCGCCACCACGCGGAATAACCAGATCGATACTCTCACTCAAGGTCAACATTTTCGCCATCACTTCGCGATCCGCAATAGGAATAACGGTAATGATGTCTTCACTTAATTGCATGCCTAACAGTGACGCTTTTAATACTTGCGCTAAAGCTTGGTTGCTATGCTGAGCTTCTTTACCGCCGCGCAAAATGACCGCATTTCCGGACTTTAAACAAAGCACTGCCGCGTCGATCGTTACGTTGGGTCTTGACTCATAAATCATCGCAATAACACCTAATGGGATGCGCATTTTACCCACTTGAATGCCCGATTCCTGGGGTTGCATATGGCTAATCGAACCTAAGAAGTCCGGTTGCCCGGCAATTCGAAAGACCGCATCAGCAATACTTTTTATGGCTTTGTCATCCAACATTAAACGATCGAGCATTGCCGCACTTAACCCTGTGTTCCTTGCATGCGCTAAATCCAGCTTATTGGCCTGTATAATGACTGGCGTCGCTGCAATTAAGTTGTTTGCAATTTGGGTAAGTAAGGCCTTGCGCTTAGCGTTGCTTAACGATGCTATTTGATGCTTAGCTGCAGCCGCTTTTCTCGCAGTAACTTGAATATCGAATGTCATGTGTTTTTAGTGTCCATTGTGTATCGTGTATCGTGTATCGTTAACACCACTCGAGTGTTTTTCTTTGGTTAGGATATAATCGCTTTAATTAGCACCAAATCGTCGCGATGAATCGCCTCTTCTCCATGACTGAAGCCAAGTACCGACTCTATACGACTGCTGTTAAGGCCTTTAATTGACTGCAATTCTGTGTGTGAGTATAAACTAATTCCCTTCGCAACGACGCTACCTTGATAAGTCATATCCACAGCATCATTACTTTTAAAGCTACCACTTACTGCGCTTATACCCACAGCTAAAAGCGACGCGCCTTTTTCAGTAATCGCTGTATAGGCACCTAAGTCGAGAGTTAGGGTTCCTTTTGATTTAACTGTATGCGACAACCACTGATGTCTAGCCGAGTGTTTAGTGGGCGCGGCGTTAAACAATGTACCAGGGCAAAAACCTTGCGCTAATAAATCAAAAACCGTCGATTGTTTACCGTTGACTAATAAGGTTTGTACGCCACTTTCACCACATTTCTGAGCCGCTTGAAGTTTTGTGATCATGCCACCCGTTCCAACAGCGCTGCCAGCGCCACCCGCGAGCGCTCTAATTTGCGGGGTAATGGTTTTCACATTTGACAATAATTTTGCATTCGGCTTTTTTCTTGGATCGGCGTCAAACAAACCATCAACGTCGGTGCATATTATGAGTGTATCTGCTTGCGCAACAAGTGCGGTATGTGCCGCCAGATTGTCATTATCACCTACTTTAATTTCATCGACCGCGACAGTGTCATTTTCATTCACGATGGGTAATGCGTTGTTGGCTAGCAGTTCGCGTAAAGTATTTTTTACATTTACGTAGCGACGACGGTCATGCAAATCGTCAAGAGTTAACAAGATTTGAGCACAAGGAAAATCAAAAAAACGAGCCCAATTGGCCATCATTTGGGTTTGTCCAATGGCAGCCATCGCTTGTTTTTCGGCTATTGATGCCTGTAATCCAGTTTTTATTGAACGGCGCCCTGCGGCTACACTACCAGAAGAAACAACGATAATTTCTTTACCTTGTTGACGACTTAGCGTTATAAATTTTGCAATCGATAAAAGATACTCGGCACTACATCCGTTACCATTTGGTGAAATTAAAGCGCTACCGATTTTTATTACGGCTCGTTGCCATGAAAAAGGAGTCATAAAAGCGTCATGATTGGTAATTTGTTACAAAATATTTATACGTTCCAGAATACTTACATTGGGCTAATAAACAAGCAAAAAACATAATTTTCATGTATAATTCGCCAGTCCGTTTACAGGGAATTAACTGCTGCGTCTTTTATTCATAATTGAAGCCGTTAAAATGCCGCTTTAATTAGCTCTAAGCATCAGTGGCTGTTGTTTGCAAATGCACAGAGTGTAAAAATCTCTTTAACGCTTGCGGCAAAGAAACAACCTAATCACTGGTCATTCGATAACAGGAAAATAAATAAATATGTCATTAACCCGAGTATCGCTTGTTGCGCTCATATGTGCAGCCGGCTTTCTTTCTGTCAGTAGTAATGCAAATTGTGCCATTCAACAAACCAAAGGTGATTTTGAGGACAAATTCCGTCAACTTGACGAAGTGTTGCCAACCCCAAATGTATACCGCAATGCGGCTGGCGAACCAGGTCATTTGTATTGGCAGCAAAAAGTTGATTACGTTATTGATGTGCAGCTTGATGAAGCAAAACGAAGAATTACTGCGTCACAAAGCATCACTTATAAAAATAACTCACCAGACACACTTAAGTATTTATGGATCCAATTAGACCAAAACAAATTTCGTGACGACTCTATGTCCGCGCTCACCACGACTTTTGGTGGCATCGGCAACCGTGGTCCAGCGACGCAGGGCGCAAAAGCAGATACACCAGCACGTTTAAGTTTAGGTGCGTTGCGTCGCCAACAGTTTGTTGAAGATACTGAGTTGGGCTACGATCTTCAAAAAGTAACCGACGGTAATGGCGATGCCCTAAAATATGTGATTGTTGGCACTCTCATGAGAGTCGATCTTGCTACACCACTTAACGCTAACTCCAGCACTAAACTAAACGTTGATTTTGCGTTTAATATTGTTGAAGAAGACGCCGTATCAGCCCGTTCTGGTTACGAACACTTTGCAGATGATGAGCGTGAAGGTGGTAATGATATCTTCTTGGTTGCTCAGTGGTTTCCCCGTTTAGCTGCTTATACCGACTATGAAGCGTGGACCAATAAAGAGTTTATCGGTCGCGGCGAATTCACCCTAGAATTTGGTAACTATGACGTTAGCATTACTGTTCCGGCTGATCATATCGTGTCATCAACAGGTGAATTAGCGAATGCTAAAGATGTATTAACCAGCACACAGCGTAAACGTTTAGAAAAAGCCGAAACTGCAAAACGTCCAGTATTCATTGTTACTGCTGAAGAAGCCTTAGAAAACGAAAAAGAAGGCACCTCAAAATCAAAAACATGGCGTTTTAAAGCACAAAACGTAAGAGATTTTGCGTGGGCAAGTTCACGTAAATTCATTTGGGATGCCAAAGGTTACAATCAGGGAGGGAAGGAACGTCCATTGGTTATGGCAATGTCTTTCTATCCTAAAGAAGGTGGTGATTTATGGGAAAAGTACAGCACTGAATCGGTTATTCACACCATGGAAGTGTATAGCCGCTTTTCGTTTGATTATCCTTATCCTGTTGCACAATCGGTAAATGGTCCAGTCGGTGGCATGGAATATCCTATGATCACGTTCAATGGCCCACGCACTGAATTACAAGATGACGGCGAACGCACGTATTCTTTAGCTGAAAAACGCTTTTTGATTGGCGTAGTCATTCATGAAGTTGGTCATATTTACTTTCCAATGATTGTTAACTCTGATGAACGTCAATGGACTTGGATGGACGAAGGTTTAAATAGCTTTCTCGATGGTGTTGCCGGACGTGAGTGGGATCCAACAATTCCTTGGGGTGTTGAGCCACGCGATATCACCGGTTACATGAAGTCGAGCACACAGGTGCCAATCATGACGCAATCGGATTCTGTGTTGCGTTTAGGTCCTAATGCTTATACCAAACCAGCTGTGGCACTGAATATTCTGCGCGAAACTATTCTTGGTCGTGATTTATTTGACTTCGCATTCAAAGAATATGCGCAGCGTTGGAAATACAAACGACCCACTCCTGCTGACTTTTTCCGCAGCATGGAAGAAGCGTCGGGTGTGGATCTAGATTGGTTCTGGCGCGGTTGGTTCTACTCTACTGACCACGTTGATATCTCATTGGATCAGGTTTACAAATTGCGTTTAGATACTAAGGATCCTGACATCGACTTTAGTCGCGAACGCGACACCGAAATGGACAAACCATTATCTCTTACTGATGAACGTAACGAAGCTCAAGGCATTAATTTGTGGGTCGATCGGAATGAAGATGTGAGTGATTTCTATGACAAAAACGATCGTTTTACGGTAACCAATAAAGAACGTAACGAGTATAATTCATTCGTTAATAAGTTAGACCCTTGGGAAAAACGTGTCTTTGAACGTGCTGTAAAAGAAGACAAAAACTATTATGTTTTGGACTTCTCAAATAAAGGCGGTTTGGTCATGCCGATTATTCTTAAACTAGAATTTGAAGACGCCAGCATAGACAATATGTATATTCCAGCTGAAATTTGGCGTCGCACTCCCAAAGCAGTATCAAAGCTTGTGGTGACTGAAAAAGGTAAAGTATTGAAGTCAGTGACTGTTGACCCGCGTTGGGAAACAGCCGACGTTGATATTGAAAACAATCACTACCCTCGTCGCATTATTCCTTCTCGCATAGAAGCTTACAAGTCTGAAAACAACACTTCAGGTGTACGTCGTGACTTAATGCAAGACAGCAAAACGAAGCTTAAATCTGCTGCAGAGTTGAAAGAACAACAAGAAGATGAGAACTAATAGTTAATATGAAGCTAAAAATCACTGCAGCAATTAGCTCGTTCATCATGACCAGTTTTTTTACTGCGGCCATTGGTGTTAGCTCATTGAACGTTAATAGCGCCATTGCTCATCAACAGAAAATGGCAATCACTACGGTACTTTTTAATCCACAAACGAACAACCTCGAAGTCACGCATCGATTCGATTTGCATGATGCCGAGCATGCGGTAAAAAAAATTTTTGATGCCGGCGCGGACATTATCCGTAGTGAAAAAACGCAGGCCGATTTCGCTCAATACGTGGTCAAACGTTTTGCTATCTACGATATGAAAAAAGTGGAATTGCCGCTAGATTTTGTTGGCACAGAGCTTGAAGGAAAACACTTTTGGGTTTACCAAGAAACACCTGCCCCGGCCAATTTAGCCGGGCTATACATTCAGCATAATGCGCTAAGAGATATTTGGTATGAACAAACTAATACTATTAACGTGGAAGGCATGGGTGACATTCAAACATTAACCTTTACTGACAGCACTGAACTATTAAATGTAGAGTTTACGCATCATTAATGCTGTAATCAGTTGCGCGCCGATCAAAGTTGCAGTCATTAAGGCAGCAGCGCTCTAAGCAGCTGTGTTCGAGGCAGCTGTGCTCAAGGTAGCAGCGTTCAAAGCTGCATAGCTACAAGCAACTGCATTGAAAGCGTAATCCACCTAATCGAAGTAAGAATAAGAGAAACTTATGTCAGATAAAAAATATAATCCGTTAGACGAGTTTAAAAACAAGAAAAACATCGTTTGGGTGATCATGTCAGCCTCAATGTGTATTTTCATTCTGTTCGTATTGTTCAGTGGCGCAAGTGTTGGCGTGATTGATTCAGTCTACAGTGTCATGCTGTGGTGTGGATTATTTGGCGGCATCGTTACTCGCTACATCGGCAAAAATGGTTGGATAGGTTTTGGTATTGGCAGCGTGATTGGTATGTTGTGTTTTGTTCTAGCACCGCTATTTACCTAGATAGAACGTTGAGATTATTATAGAAGCTGCGTTAAGCACAGCAAAGGTAGAAGAGTTAGCATGCCCAACAAATCGAAAGGACGATGACAGACAAGCGCAACGAGCGAAAAGTACCATCAGGAAGAATTGCTCGTTTAGCTAAATTTGGTGGTTTAGCTTCCGCCCTCGCTGGTAATCTGGTGAAAGGCGCCACAAAACAAATTCTCAGTGGTCAGCGACCCTCATTAAGTCAGTCGTTTCTGAATACCGATAACGCAGTATCTATTACCAAGCGTTTAGCACATATGCGCGGCGCGGCAATGAAACTTGGTCAATTACTCTCCATGGATGCAGGTGCACTGCTGCCTGCTGAATGGGAGCCTATTCTCAGTCGATTGCGCCAAGAAGCCGACCCGATGCCTAAAGCACAACTGCTCAAAACCTTAGAAGCATCTTGGAGCAAAGACTGGCATCAACAATTTAGTTATTTTTCATTTGCACCCATTGCTGCAGCAAGCATTGGGCAGGTGCATAGAGCAACACTAAAGGATGGTCGTGAGCTCGCTATTAAAGTCCAATATCCGGGTGTTAGGGAAAGCATCGACAGTGACATTGATAACGTCATGAGTTTAATAAAACTAACCGGTGCGTTGCCTAAACATATCGACCTATCGGGCTTGGTTGCAGAAGCAAAAGCGCAACTTAAAAACGAAGCTAATTACTTGCAGGAGGCCAAATTCCTTAGCGCTTATCGTGCAAATCTGAGCAACGACCCGCACTTTATTGTGCCCTATGTTGTTGACCAGCTAACCGACCAAAACATACTCGCGATGGAATACATCGAAGGTTGCCCCATAACCGATATTAGCGCGATGAGCCCAGATATTGTGAATTTAGTATGTACCCAGTTAATGCACTTAACCTACCAAGAATTGTTCACGCATAAGCTCATGCAAAGTGATCCCAACTTTGCCAATTACTTGTATCAGCGCGACACTCAAAAAATCGTATTACTCGATTTTGGAGCCTGCCGGGATATAACTCAGCATACCTCCGTGCATTTTCTCGCCATGGCCGATGCTATGCAGCGGCAAAATACCAGCGACATGCGTGCAGCACTATTTACGCTTGGTTTAATTGATAATAATATGAGCACAGGGGCCATCGAAACTGTCCTAAGTGCCTGTTTTGAAGCCAGCGACTGCCTCCAAAGTGAGCATGGGTACAACTTAAAAAAACAACAATTAATTAAGCGAATTCAGAAAGTTAGTATGCCATTGATTACCGACAAAACAGCCGCCGCCAGCCCTGTATTTGATGTTGCCTTGGTAAATCGTAAAATTACAGGCATGATATTATTAGTCAATAAGCTAGGTGCAACACTGGATTTTAAAGGGGTACTTGCTCCCTATTTATTGCAAAAAAAAGCTAAAATTAACACCTATTATCAATAATATTGAAAACTATTTTGGAATAACATGTTAGCGGGGTATCAAACAAATGAATGAACTTCTTCAACTAGGATCAGCACTTATTCCTTTTATACTTACTATAATCGTTGTCGTGTTGTTTTTAATCGCTTCTCACAAAGTGTTGTTAGGTAACAAAACCCTCCATCAAGAAGCAAAACTGCCGCGTAAGCTGATTCTACTTTTGCTCTATATAATAGGTATTATTGGTATCGCTATTGCTCTGCCTGTGTCTGAGAGCACGCGAAATCAGGTGATCAGTTTAATTGGTATTTTACTCTCGGGTGTTATCGCTTTTTCTTCCACCACAATTGTAGCAAACGTAATGGCAGGGATTGTATTGCGCTTCACCAAGCCGTTTCGCACCGGTGACTTCATCCGCGTAGATGGCTTTTTTGGGCGCGTAACAGAAAAAGGGCTTTTTGATACCGAAATTCAAACTGAACAACGAGATCTTATCGCGTTTACTAACTCGTTCTTAATTTCACACCCCCTTCAAGTTGTGCGATCGTCCGGTACGATTATCTCAGCGAGCTTATCTCTAGGCTACGACCTTCATCATAGCCGTATTGAACCCCTACTCATCAAAGCGGCTGAATTGAGCGAGTTGGAGGGCCCTTTTGTGCAAATTTTAGAACTCGGAGACCACGCTATCACTTATCGTATTTCAGGCTTACTAACTGAAGTAAAAAGCATGATTTCATCACGTTCAAAACTGTACATGAATATTATGGACTGTCTGCATGACGATAATATTGAAATCGTATCACCGAGCTTTATGAATCAGCGAAAGTTACCTGATGATATGGTTGTATTGCCAGTAAAATCTAAGCCCACAAAGAAGGTAGAGGAGGACGGCAAACCCGAAGACTTAATATTTGATAAAGCAGATGAAGCCGAAGCGAAAGAGCGTACTGAAGTAGAATTACTCGACCAGTTAGCCCAAGTTGAATTAGCACTAAAAACAGCGGATGGAGAAACCAAAGTACGCAAACAAAATGAATTAGCCGTTATTCAGGAAGCCGTGAAACAACTGCAGAGCGCAAAACCAACGAGCGATGAAACATAATGCATCTAATCACGTTAGTAAGGCTGGTCCATGGAAAATGGCATTTCTGTTAAATCGCTCTTTTTCATTGGATTGCCAATCATCTCATCATATGGCGAATCATGTGTCATGATAGCGCTGTCAACGTCACAATGTTCGAACATATCTCTTACCATTTGCGAGTTATGAAAGCGCATTGGACTATTGTTTTTGTCTGTTACAAAACCAGCTTCACCCGCAATGGTCACTTTTACTAAATACACATTCATTTCAAAAGACTGTACTTCTAAGCGTTCAATATGATGTGTTTTTTTTGCCAACTGAGTCATCGGGTATTTTGCGATCATATTTGGTTAACCTTCACTTGATAATATAATATAAATACCAATATAAGCGGTAAAAGTTCATTTAGAAAAATATCATGAACCTTATAAATAAGCGCGTGTCAAAACTGCTATGCTATTCGCACCAAGCCCGAACTTGACTATACTTAGCGGCAAGCACATTTTACAAAAAGCAAAGAGAGGCATAAATGTCAGATCAAGAAGCACAATCACCAAGTCAAATGGCGCAAATGAAGCCGTATCTTATTGCTGCAGGCGTCTTAATTGCAATTTTATTGGTCGCGTTTTTATGGCCAAATTCTGATGAAGATCAGCCGCTGACTTCAGCACCGATTGTCATCGCACCAGTACTGCCGGTTGTTGATGAGCTTACGGACCCAGATGAATCTGAAAACATGCCACCTCAATCAGATGTGTTCGAAGGAACACCTGAAATAAAATCGCTGGAAATTGAAGCGGGCCAGGATATTGAACCACCACCTGACCTAATTGTAATTGAACCACTAGATGAAAGTGATGGTGCTGTAAAGAATGCAATTATTACGATGGCGACATCGCCACTCGTTGGAAAGTACTTAGTAGACGAGAGCTTATTGCAGAAGTTTGTTATTAACGTAAACAGTATCGCTAATCATGAGATGTCACCTAATCATAGCTTGATCACTGCACCCGAAGAGGAGTTCCGCGTTTATCAACAGGCAGATCGTGAATGGATAGATGCGACTAGTTTCAAACGTTATAACACTTATGTTGATGCGCTTGAATCTATGAGCATTGATGATTTGATTAAGCTGATGGACACCTACCGTGGAATATTAGAAGGCAAGTTTGCGGAAATTGCACCGCCCAATGCGTCTTTTAATGACACGCTTTTGCAAGCTATCGATGAATTACTTAATACGCCAATTGTACCTCTGCCTATTGAAGTGTATTCCGATAGCGTGATGTTTAAGTTTAAAGATGAACAGCTCGAGGCTTTGTCTGGCCCACAAAAGCAATTAATAAGAACAGGTCCGGAAAACACGCGCAGAATCAAAGACATCTTGCGCGACCTACAAGACGCGTTGCAAAAGTAACATGGATTTAGGCAAGCTAACGCAGCAACTCAATGATGCTGCGCCCACAAAGAAGATGCCACCGGTGGATAAATGGGATCCACCGTTTTGTGGTGACATGAACTTAGTGATAAAGAGCAATGGTCAGTGGTGGCACGAAGGTACACCTTTTACCCGCGCTAAACTGGTTAGTCTATTATCCAGCGTACTGAAGAAAGAGGATGAAGCCTACTTCTTGGTCACACCGGTTGAAAAAATTGGTATTCAAGTAGAAGACGTTCCCTTTATTATTGTTGACTGGCACTTTGATAAGGGGGCATTACTTGTCAAAACTCAAATTGGCGATGAAGTAGAAGTTGGGCCAGAGCATCCCATCCAGCTCAGACACTTTCCAATTGCTGCCGATAATTCTGACAGCGCTGACACACTTGTTCCTTATTGCTTAATTAGACGCAATTTATGGGCAAGGCTGCACCAAAACGTGATGTATCAATGGGCTGAAATTGCGTCCGAAACGATCACCGAAAACGGTAAAGAATTAACCATGAAAAGTAACGACTATCAGTTCACTTTAGGTAAATTTTAAACGCTTACTCTGATCCTGATTAAACGATATATTTGCTTGTATTGAAATGTAGGTTGGTCATTCGTTTTAATCAAATAAGCACATGACTTCCAAACCAAGACTTACAGCAAAAAGCCTCGGTCACTTATAAAGTCACAAAAAGTCTGATAGTTCTCTTCCGATAACCTGTTTTTGAACCAGCTATTTAGCAATAAATATATTTTTCATTTCCACCATACGTTGCATATTGTCGGTTAATGATAGCGTGGCCGCGACGAATACAATCACCCCTTGTTGATATACGACTCATACCGTAAATCATTAGATGTAAGCTATTTAAAACCTATTTTTGTGCCTATATTTCATAATCCTTTGATTTGCTCACAATTTTATCCTAATGTGTATCTACAAAAGATCGTGTGTATCCACAAAAGATCGCATACAAACTAGGATGAAAATAAATAGAATGATAAATAATCTATTCCAGCGCTCACCGATAGCGAAAGTAGCATTGGTTTCTGCAGCTTTGCTAATTGCTGCCCATGCACAGGCGGCGACGCATATTTTTGCGAGTAAGCTAATCACCTCTGAAGATTCAAAGATACAGAGTGATAAGACTGTTGTCGTCGAAAACAATAAAATCATTAACATAGTAGATGGTAAAGATGAAGGTGATGAGGGTGACACTTTTATCGATTTAACCGGTAGCACACTCATGCCAGGTCTAATGGACATGCACGTGCATTTATCTTTTCAAAATGAAGGCCCCAGCTCGTATTTAAAGAGCTTTACTTCCAATGAAGCTGACTATGCCATTGCTGCGGTCGAGTATGCCCGTAAAACCGTAATGGCTGGCTTTACAACCGTACGAAATCTTGGTGATGTTGATAACGAAACTGTAGCACTGCGTAAATCAATTGACCAAGGTGTTAGTGTCGGACCTAGAATTTATACGGCAGCCAAATCAATCGCTACCACCGGCGGGCATGCAGACCCGACTAACGGCAGAAGTAATGATTTAATGGGCAATCCGGGTCCGCGAGACGGAGTTATAAACGGTGTTGCCGAAGCAAGGAAAGCCGTTCGTCAGCGCTATAAAGACGGAGCTGATTTAATTAAAATAACGGCAACTGGCGGTGTGCTTAGTGTCGCAAAAAGTGGCCAAAACCCTCAGTTTATGACTGATGAATTAGAAGCTATTGTGCAAACAGCGAAGGACTATGGCATGACCGTAGCGGTGCATGCGCATGGAAAAGAAGGTATGAAACGCGCTATTTTAGCGGGCGTTGACTCGATTGAGCATGGCACATACATGGACAAAGAAATTATTAAACTCATGCGTAAACACGACGTGTACTACGTACCTACTATATTGGCAGGTAATTTTGTTGCAGAGAAAGCAAAAATAGACGGTTATTTTCCTGATATTGTACGTCCAAAGGCGGCAGCAATTGGTCCTTTGATTCAAAAAACCTTTGCTAGAGCTCATGAAAATGGTGTGTTGATTGCGTTCGGTACTGATTCTGGCGTTTCTGCTCATGGCGACAATGCCCAAGAGTTTGCCCTAATGGTAGAAGCGGGTATGTCGGAAATGGATGCTATTTTAACGGCGACCATTAATGCTGCAAAGCTATTAAAAATAGATAAAGAGCTTGGCACGATAACGCAGGGTAAATTAGCCGATTTAGTTGCGGTAAAAGGCAATCCACTTAATGATATTTCATTAATGGAAAAAATTGATTTTGTAATGAAAGACGGCAAAGTATTAAAAAACTAGTTTTTAGCGCAAGCGCGTATTGTTAGTGAAAATTTCAGTGCGCTTTTGTATTAACTACGGTTTTAAAAAGCAGCCGAGTTAGGCTGCTTGTTCTATTTCGGGCGACCTATTTAGTGTAGAGTCGAATAATAAAAAAGCCTCCCTTTTAGAATGCTGAGATGCTGTGTCCATAAAGAAAAAGTTCTACACTATGATCCACTCTAAATATATGTTGTCTAGCATAACGCTAGTCTCATTATTAGAGTCGACGGTTATGCCTATTCCGCTCGAGGCATTGTTAGTTCCACTTATGCAAAAAAGGCGTGAGAAGCTTTGGCTCATTGCACTAATGGCAACCGTGGGTTGCCTCATTGGCGCCATGTTAGGTTATTTGGTGGGTTATTTTCTATTTGATCTTATGCGCGATTTAATTATGCAAAATATGACAACCGAAGCGCAGTTTGCTACTTTTCAAAAACGTATGGAAACTGACGGATTTTGGTTTATATTTAGTACAGGCATAACACCCATACCACTGCAGATAGCTATGTTGGCCGCGGGAGTAACTGCGTATTCTATTCCGTTGTTCTTATTAGCAACAGCAATGGGCAGAGTTATCCGCTATTTTGGCCTAGCCGTTCTGGTTTATTACTTCGGTGACAAAACCGAAAAGCTAATAAAACAGTACAAATGGCAAGCTGGCTTGCTGGCTTTGTTTACCGTTATATTGATTTGGTGGCTTATTCTTTTTTAGTAGAAGTTAAGCCTAACCGTGAATTTATCATTTTAAACAACCTGAAGTGATGTAAAGCGGAACAAACTCGTAATCGAAAAAAGTGATGCTGGCAAATGGATTTAGTTAACCACCACGCATTAATTATTAACAACAATAATGAATTAAAACGATAAAGGAAAAATCATGAAAAAGTTAATTTCACTTAGTTTAGCTTGTGCACTATTAAGCGCGTCAGCATTATCTGCAGCTGCGCCAATTAGCGATAAGATTAAAACAGCGATGGCCTCAGATATTAGGACCGAAGCTGAAGTTGAACGCGATACAAACCGAAAGCCAGTTCAAACCTTAGCGTTTTTCGGCGTACAAGACAACATGAGTGTTGTAGAGCTTATCCCGGGAGGCGGTTGGTATACTAAATTACTTGCGCCTGCTTTAAGCGAAAGCGGCAAATACTATGCAGCAATAGGCACAAGTCGAATTAAGGAGAGTTTGTCTGATTTGGATGGTTTTGAAAAAATGAACATTATTGCTGAAGACGCCAGCATTTTCCGCGAAGAAGGCGCCAGTAGTTATTCTTTAAAAGCAACCACGTTGGGTATACAAGATGTTGATGTCGTGCTTACTTTCCGTAACTACCATAACTTTGCTGAGCAAGGTCGTAAAAAAATGAATGAGCTTGCGTTTGAAGCGTTAAGACCTGGTGGGATTTATGGTGTTGTTGACCACACTGCTCGCCACATGGAGCCATCAAACAATAGTAACGGTCGTCGTATCGATCCGGTACTGGCTATTAAAGAAATTCAAGAAGCCGGTTTCGTATTAGTTGACTTCAGCAACATGCATTACAAAGAAGACGACGAGTTAGAATATGAAGTAGGTGCTCGCTCGGTATCGGGTAACACTGATCGTTGGACAATCAAGTTCATGAAGCCTGTAAACTAAACCAATATCAAAGGAGTCAGCGCTAACAGAGCAGCGGTAATTAGTCCGTCGTTTTGTGAATGCAGGCTCCCTTTTTCTTAATCAATTACGTCCTCGCAATATCAACCCTGTCATTTTTTAGTCACATTAGTGCCACACCTCTGTAATTTAACTGTCTAAATTTGTTCATTTTTCTGTAAAGTAATTGCCATTAATCGCGCCTACAGTAGTCCTGCAATTTAACTATATATAAAAATTATAACCGGGACGCTTTAATGAACACTAAACTCAGTTACATCACACTGGCTTGTTTAGCCGCGCTTAATACACCAGTAAAAGCAGAAGAAAGCACAGAAGCCAAAGACACTTCTATTGAGAAAATTCAGGTCATTGGGAAAAGCGTTTCCTATGCAAACAACGAAACAACCGAGTCTATGCTCAAGCAGCAAAGCAACATGACTAGCGTGCTCGCATCTATCGATAATCTGCCTGGCGTACTGATCAATGAAGGGGACACTTTTGGTTCTGATGACTGGTCAACAACAATCTCTATTCGCGGCTTCCAGGTTAGTTTAGATGAACAACAAATTGGTATCACGGTTGATGGCATTGCAAACGGCAACTCCAACTATGGCGGTGGTGCAAAAGCCAATCGTTATATAGATACTGAGAACCTCTATCTTGTGGAAGTATCTCAAGGCACCGCAGATATAGCGTCGCGTTCAAACGAAGCTTTAGGTGGTACGCTGAATTTCACAACAATTGACCCAACTCAAGAAGAAGGCTTTTTAACTAGCTTGTCATTTGGCGATTTTGCAGCGCAAAAATACTTCTTACGTTATAACACCGGAGAGATTGCTAGAGACACGTTTGCTTGGATTAGCGTGTCGAGTAGCAGCAACACTGACTGGGTAAACCAATCTGCTGAAAACAAGAAAGACCATTTAGCCGCTAAACTCATCTCTGACTTAAATGAAAATTGGGGCTTAACTGCCTACGCTTCTTATGATGATTCGCACGAAGACAACTATCAACGTGTTAGCAAAGGCCAATTTGAAACCAATCCTGACTCAGACCGATTAACCTCCGAATGGACCGGCGTACCCTATATTGATCAGTTATATCGCAAGGGTTGGTCTACATTGCGTGAAAACTTTTTCGCTTATCTCGCTTTAGATTATACCGGTGACAACCTCAGCTTTTCAAGTAACGTTTATTACCATGACAATGAAGGTCGTGGCGACTGGGTTCCGCCTTATCTAAATGATTTAACCGACGATACGGGTCGCGCAGAAACAGAGTTATCCTCACAAACAACAGCTATGGGAGGCGGATCAAGGGGTATTATTACTTTCGTTAATCGCGACGGTTTAGCGCTAACGCCAGCTGATGGCTGTGTGAGCTCGATTACTTTTCCATATGGCGGTGCTGGTTCTGCATTTGATGCTGACTGTTTTGGCCCAGAAGCTATTCCAGTAGGCTCATATCGCCATACACATTACGGAAAACAACGCTTCGGGCTCAACGCCGACCTAGCATATACGATTCAAACAGAATCGTTTGAAAACATCACTCGTGCCGGTATTTGGTATGAGGATTATAGCCGGGATGAGTATCGTGATTGGCATAAAATCATCGACTCAGCTTCAAGTTTTGAGTTCGATAACACTCCCTACTGGATCCAATACGATAACAGTTTTGCGGTTGAAACGACGATGCTTTATATCGAGAACGAAACTGATTTTGATTGGGTTAAAGCTCGTATTGGTGCTAAAAAATTCATCGTAGACCTAAGTAAAGATGACAACTTCAATGCGGCTAATAATATTGATAATGTTAACTCTGATTCAGACGTATTAATTTCAGCCGGATTTGTTGCTAATATGCCACTTGAAGGTTTAGAAGCATTCGCTGGATATGCTGAAAACTTCGCAGCAATCAAAGACACTGTTCTTGAGAGAGATTCATCAACACTCACTGAAATTAAGCCTGAGACTGCCACAAACTTCGATATTGGTTTACGTTACAACTCAGATGTTATCGATGCCAGCATCACCTTTTATAAAATCGATTTCGAAAACCGCGTTACATTCCTACCGCCTGATTCACCGGTTTCAGGCATTGATTTTAATATTGGAACGAACGGTTCTTATATTAACGTTGGCGGTATTGAATCTGAAGGGATTGAAGCATCAGTTAGCGTGCAGTTATCTGAATACTTCAGCTTTTATGGCTCATTTACTAGCAACGAATCGGTATACAAAGACGTACCCGAAGAACTCGGTTTGAATATCCAAGTAGGAAATACGGTATTCGGTTCAGTAGAGGACATGTGGGTTGGTTCATTGGATTATAACAAAGGTAATTACAGCGCAGGCTTATCGGTTAAACATGTCGGTGACCGCTTTATCGATGCTGCAAACTCTGTCGTAGCTGAAGCATACACCGTGACCGATTTATATGCGGGTGTGAACGTCGATTTAGAAGTACAAGGCATACAAAACATGCAAGTTCGATTTACTCTAAATAACCTCACCGATGAGAGTTATTTAAGCGGTATTGCTGGGCAGTCTGCATGGATTGGTGCACCGAGAACCGCCGCAGTAAATTTACAATTTAGCTTTTAATTAAGCGTTTAAGGTTGTGTAACCGTCTCCTCCCTGAGACACTTTATATACCCTGACCTTATTGGTCAGGGTTTTTTCTTTATCCAAAGGAATGACAATGATGCCAAATGTAAGATTAGTCTCTATGAAGAATATCAGCTCTGTCCTTTTAGTTTTGTTGTGTAGTCTCGCGTCCGCAGTCAACGCAACTGAATTGAGAAAGGCTGAAACACCGAAGTTAGTTATTGTAACTATCGATGGCTTGCGCTGGCAGGAAGCTTTTGGTGGTGCGGATGAAAAGCTACTTAACAATAAAGATTTTGTGACTAATATCGAGCAACTAACAGCACGCTTTTGGCATGCAGATAAGCAGCAACGTAAAAACAGGTTAATGCCATTTTTAACTAACGTGATCGGCAAAAACGGCGTATTAATTGGCGATCGAAATAATGACTCTAATATCTCATTGACCAACCAACAACACTTTTCTTTCCCCGGCTATAACGAGATATTCACCGGCAAAGTTGACGACAACTTAACCTCAAATGCAAAAATTTTAAATCCAAATATCACCTTCCTGGAGTGGTTGAATAAGCAAGCCGGTTTCCAAAATGAGATTGCTATCTTTTCAGGATGGGATGTATTTCCGTTTATCTTCAACAGAGAACGCAGCGGCTTGTTTATTAACGCGGGGTTTGAAAGTATGCCCCGCTTAGAAACACCCTCGCAAACGCCACAAGAGCAAGATTTAGCGGCTCAAATAGACACAATGAATCGGTTGCAAGCAGAGATACCGAGCCCTTGGGACACAGTAAGACACGACGCATTTACTTACGGTTTCGCTAAGCTGTACTTGCAGCTAAAGCAACCTAAAGTGTTGGTTATCAATTTAGGTGAAACTGACGATTTTGCGCACGATGGAAAATATGATGCTTATTTAGATAGCGCTAAACAAACTGATGACTACCTAGGTGACCTATGGGCAACATTACAAAACATGCCAGCCTATAAGAATAACACCAACATGATCATTATTACCGATCATGGCCGTGGCAACGACGCGATTGACTGGCGCCATCATGCATCAAAAAAAGCAGTACAAAACTATATGACCGCGTTATCTGATTTCAACGATGGCATTGTTGGTTCAGAGCATATTTGGTTTGCCGCAATGGGTCCTAATATCAAGACCCAGGGGTTGTTAAAAACCACGAATGAATTAAACCAAACTCAATTTGCCGCCACCGCGTTAGCGTTAGTTGGTATCGAAGTTAGCCAATACGATGCTAGTGCGGCAACTTCGTTAAAAAGAGTTATTCATGAATAGTCTTAGCCAACTAGCAGCAAAAACGGTATTGATAAGGTTACCGCTTTGTAAGAAATCGATCCTTACACCACACTATTGAGACCACATTTGCCAATAGATATTACTCTTGGAGCTGAATCTAGGGCAAGCTCAGCAATATAGCATCAGGTGTGGCGAACCTTGGGCATCTGATGTTAATCTCACTTCATTTATTCTTGTACTTTATTACGTTTTATCACGTTTTTTTGAACGCGCATACAGGTAACAGCTGAGCAGTATGACAAACAATAAAAATACAACGGTCAATCGAGACGAATAAACATCACGCAAGCCATTTTTGATTACTTGGCCTTGCTGTGAATAAATTGAATTAACAGGTAAAACGTTGTTATTAGCAACATACTCTTGGTACATATTTAACATGCTTTGAAACTGTATTGGATTAGTGCTCTTTAAGTCTATGGTTTCACCAGGATCGGTTTTGATATTAAACAGATGCCACTGGTTATCACCTAATGGTCCACGATTAAAAACAATTTTATAATCGTCATTGAACAACGCTTTATTACCAGCCACTTCATAACCAACATACTCATTTTGTTGATAAATCTTCTCACTTTTTTGATTAATTAACGGTAATAAGCTTTTACCAATAATTGGCTCAACCGGTCGCCCAGCATACCTTTTTGTGGCCGGTTGGGTGCCGGTTAGCTGCAAGATAGTCGGGGTAATATCGGTTACATAACTAAAGGCACTATTAAACCCAGATTGTTGCGGTATATTTTTACCCGATATTATCAAAGGAACTCTAAGTCCACCTTCACCAGCATAAAACTTGAAAAACGCTAACGGAGATGCAACAGCACTTGCAAAGTTTTGACCAATGAAGTTAAAACTCCCTTTTTCTCCAAGGGTGTCATAATCTGTATTATATCCCTGACTTTTTATCATGATAGGCCCCAACTCGGCTGCTTCCGGCCCGTTATCCGAGGTAATAATAAAAATGGTGTTTTCAAACTTTCCGTTAGCTTTTAAATAGTCAATTAAACGACCGATATGATGATCCATTGCCGTAATCATGCCCGCGTATACCGCCATGCGTTTAGCGTTGTAACGTTTTTCATCTTGGCTAAGGGTATTCCAATCCTGAGTAAACTGATCAGCTGCTAGTGCTGCTGAGTTGGGAATTAAACCAATATCCTGCGCGCTGCTATACCGACTTTGCCGTAAATTTCCCCACCCTTTGCCATACGTATCTAGATAGTCGTCCGTAAACTCTTTTGGAGCTTGCACGGGTAAATGCACCGCCAAGAAAGGTAAATAGGCAAAAAACGGTTGCCCATTATTTTTATTCTGATCGATAAACCCGAGCATGCTATCGACCAGCAATTCTGATGAGTAAAAGTCTTTCTCTAATGTTATTTCTTCACCATCTGCGGTCCAATTGCCTTTTTCATAAATTGGCAGATAGGGTCTTTGTTCCCAATTATCAGTACCTGTATCCATCATAGCTAAGGTACGTTCAAAACCTCGTCGATAGGGCAATAAGTCAGGCGTTTTACCAAGATGCCATTTACCAGAGAGATAAGTATGGTAACCCTGTTGCTGCAATAACGTGGCAACCGTTACTGCATTGTGTCCTAGCACACCTTGATAGTTATCATGTTTTTTTTGCTCTGGGGGTAAGGCTTCGGGAATATTCGCTACCCCATTTCGATGATTATCAACACCCGTTAACAACATGGCTCGAGATGGCGCGCAGCTCGCAGCCGTATGATAATTAGAGAAGCGAATACCCCTAAGAGCTAGTTGATCTATGTTGGGTGTTTTGATTTCGCTACCGTAGGCACCTAAATCCATGAATGCCAGATCGTCAGCCAAAATAAGTACAATATTGGGTTGTGTTGGCTGCCCTTTAGTGTCCGTTACCTGAGCAGCATCCGTGGCATTAGCGGTGCTACAAAATAACGTTGCTAAGCAAAGTAAATAACTAGGTTTAAGCCCTTTCATCAGCGAACCTTTTTAATTAATTTTCCAGCAGCAAAATAAAGCCATGCAGCCAACCCCAGTTCAATCACGATCATTTGCGGTACTAAGTCCGCAGCATGAACGAAAAAGGCCACTAAACGATAAAACGCGATACATGTCAGTAATAAAGCAACGGGTTTTAACCATTCACCATTACCGCTCGTCAAAGCAAATAAAATCATTAAGCCCATGGCCAGAAATAAACCGCCTATATCACCAATTTGCGAACTTAATCCCACGCCATCCACTAACAGGGGCATCATCACAACTGAGGCCGCTAACGCAGGATCAACGAGCCAACGCAAGCCAGTAACCAGAAACATGATCCCTGGCAATAAAATTAATAGTGTAAACAATTTATTTTTAATGCGTGCAAACATTACATTGCTTCCTTTGGTAAACGAGCAGCTAAAATTTCCGTGATCTTATGGGCCGCCGCTAAACCGGAGTTTTGGTTTTGTCCGGTAACAAAGCGCCTGTCGTCATCAACGCTGATATGAGTAGCAAAAATATCGCGAAAAGCAGTTTGGCTTTCAAACAAAGCACCCGCTTTTCGTAATTCCGTTTCTGGATGTAGGGGCGTGATTTCAATCCCCAATTCTTTAATTTGTTTGTCCGTCACACCCGTCATCTTGCGCCCTGCAATTAACAACGCTCCGTTTTCATCTTTTGCATTCACAAAGCCAAGCAGACCATGGCAAACTGCACCTAAGACAGGTTGTTTTTCACTATAGTAAGCTTGAGTAACTTTCTCTGCTAACACCGGTGACTGCGCTAAATCGTAGGCTGCGCCCCAACCACCAGCAATAAAAATAGTGTCGTACTGCTGTATATCAACATCCGCAATCTTGATCGAATTTTTAACCTTGGCTTGAAATATTTCATCTTGCAAAAAGCGTTTATCTTCAGGCGAAATGATGGCAAAGCGAAATGACATCGGGTCAATTGGAATTTCGCCACCCTGAATACTGGCAATGTCCACTTCCATTCCGGCATCTAAAAACGTGTAGTATGGATGTGTCATTTCAGAGCCGAACACGCCAGTCTCATCACCGTTCGATTCATTGGGTGAGGACAAAATGCCATGACTGGTGGTAATAACTAAGGCCCTTTTGCCTTTCACTTCAGAAATGACTCCCAGATACTCAGGATGCATTCCAAATGCATGCAAAGCACTGGGTAATGACAACCTTATAAAGATAATCAATACCACAACACCTAGTGTGATTTTGGCTAAAATATTCACACAACCTCCTAATTAATCGATCTTAATGATTACCATAGCGACAAAAAAACGACGCTATTATTTTTTAAACGGTAATTTTATCAGTGTCAAAATATAATGACACTGACTATGTCAAATTATTAATTTATTGTCAAATAGATTAATAATAATAACACGGCGAACAAATCAAGAGATGCTTCCTGAGCCTGAGTATTGGAGCAACAATACCCTATTTGAATAGGCAAAATCACAACACCAAGAGCTTGATTAACTTAACCAATTTGGGCGAACGGGGTACTCAAGCCAAACAAGTAATGACATTTTTTCTTGCTAATGCAGGTCCTAATTCACTATCGAACAGACGGCTCTGCCCTTTGCTGTCGAGCCATGCTCGCACCTCAGATTGGTCATCACTCGACATAGCGTGAAACTTTGCGCTAATGCGTTGTGCCATCCAAACAGTATATGGCATTGCGCAGCGAGTATATGTGTTGTCACCCATTGGACAGCTAACATTGCCTAACTTACGCGCAAGTACTTGCCCTTTAATTTTACCTTTTTCATCAATATATTCTTGCAACATTACCGCACTGGCTTGAATAAGCGGGTAGAACTCATTAAATATCGCATCAAATATTGGGGATAATGACTCTGGAATGTTGCCATCGTTAGTCTGTTCAGGACAGGCATCTCCTCGATGCAATCTTTCAACCCAAGCCTGTAAATTAGGCCTAGTATCTAACAACATTTTCTTCGGTACGGGATCACGATTTAAATGACCATACATTGGCCCTAACAAAGCGAAATCGGCAACGTTAGGGCTGTCACCAAATAAATACTTATGCGTACGAAAATGATTATCAAGTGCATCTAAACTCTTTTGTGTCCAACTTTCCAGCATTGCAAATTGCTCGGGAATAACGCCAACAGTAGGTAAAAAGCCTCTCAACATATTGGCAACTTTATTCACTATACGAGTTCTTAAAAACTGAGGTCCATATGGTAATAAGGCCGCACCCGCATCATGCTTAAAAAGTGCAAAATTGTCTGTAAAAGACCAACGATAATGCATCGCTATCGGGACCCACCACTCATCGGCCCACATTTCAATGAGTAGCGCCGCAATATACTGAGTTGGATTTTTTGGTACAACACTTGGAGAAGGATGCTTTTCTTCTAAGTACTCAACAATAGTTTTCGTGTCTTGCAACCATTCTCCCGAGCTTGTTTTAATAACCGGCATTACCTTAGCACCCGTATTGCGTGGAATACGCAGAAATAAATCTAGTAGACCAATGTTTTTATCATAATAATTTAAACCTTTGTAATTCAGGTAACCTCTTGTTTTACCAGAAAAATAAGAGAGTTCCCAAGAGTAAAGAATATAGTCAGGCTGCATTTTTTATTTCCATTAGATTGTATGGGATTAATAACAAATTCATCATTTTAGCGAGATACAAATTTCTCAAATAAATAGGGTGAAAGGCGTTTTATTGCATAACCCAATTTTGCTTTGTTGCCAACGACAAGGAACCCTTGATTTTTGTCTATGGCATGCATGGTTGCTAAGGCGACTTTTTCAGGAGTGAGGTTATCAGACCCAAACATGTCTTGAATGCGCTGCTCGGTTTTAGGATTATTCATGCTGCCAAATATTTGCACTTTACTAGCAATAGGGGTTTGCACAAAACTAGGGCATACCGTCGTGACCCCAATAGGGGTGCGACTTAATTCAGCCCGCAAACATTCTGATAGTGAGATAACTGCGCCCTTCGTCGCACTGTAAGCTGACATGCCAGAGAACCCCATCAGTCCGGCCGCCGAAGCGATGTTAACGATATGCCTTTGCTGTTTATCATTTTCACATTGAATGCGCATGGCCGGTAACAAAACCCGTAAAATTTCCACGAGTCCTTCTACATTGAGGGAATGTAACCTTTTCCATTCTGCGAGAGGTGTTTCGTGTAACTTCCCACAACTGACTGCGCCTGCACTATTAATTAGAATGTCTGCAGCGGGCGCTAACGATTCCACAGCTTGCTTCAACTTATCAATATCTGGTGAGTGAGAAATATCTACGCTAACTATATTTACTGGCACAGAGCTTACCTTGCTCAGTTTATCAGCAGCTTTTTGCAGGTTATTGACATCACGAGCGGCTAACAAGATTTGACAACCGTGACAAGCCAACTGCTTTGCAATTGAATAGCCGATACCACTAGAACCGCCCACGATGACAGCTAATTTACCGTCTAAATTCTTTACTTTCATTTTACAATCCTAAGCATAACCACAGTCAATACCACTAATAGTCTGATTATCTTCTTCATTATAATCCTCGAGGTTAATTAAAAAGTATATTTGGCCTGCATTTTATATTCAGGCATGAGAGTGGCATGCGTAACTCGCTGATAATAAAATACCCACCTATATTCAAGTTATACCGTACAAAGGAGACGAAAGCGGAAAACCAATGTCAATTGAGTATTTATTATGGCACTATAAATGTCAATTGTATTTTTACATAGCATTTGCTCAGTAAGCTAGATAGAAATTCGCGGGGTCATATAAGTACTGGGAGTAAACATTGACTTGCCTTATTTGGTTTCAGCTATTAGTGCATAAACCTGACCGCAGAATATTGCATCCAAACATTATATAGTGAAATAATTTGTGGGAGAATGGCGTTGAAAGTAGTTATAATCCAGATTATATCGTTCGTTTTATTAGTATTTTGAAAATTATTCATACAGGGGTATTACTTTGAAAACAGCTCTTAGCTCAGGGGAAACCTCCACCAAATCAGATGGACGTAAATTGCGCTCCAGTACTAGCCGACAAAAAATAGTGAGTGCTTTTTTACAATTAGTTCGTCAGGGTAAGCTAACTCCGAGCGCTGAGGAGGTTGCTAAAGCAGCTAATGTGGGTCTTAGGACCGTTTTTAGGCGCTTTAATGAAATGGAATTATTGTATCGCGAAATGGGGATAGAACTTCAAAATAAATTTGCTCCGGAAGTAGTCAAACCATGGAAAACGACCGGTATGGAAAACCAATTACAAGAATTACTTGAACGTAAGTCAATTATTTATGAAGATCTAATGCCTTTTTTGATAGCATCGAGTTATCACAAGCACCACTCAGCCTTTATAAAAGAATCAAATATGCATTGGATTGCAATTGAGAAGAAAGTGCTTGAAAATATTTTACCTTTTGATAAGAAAAGTAGCCCGATATTGTTCAGTGCTATTGAGACCGCATTGAGTTTTGATACTTGGCTGCAACTTAGGGTAGAAAAAAATATTGATCCCAAACAAAGCTATGAAATAATGAAACTAACCCTGTCAGCTTTATTAACGACGTTGCTAGATAGGTAAGACTGTGTCGGTTACGCCTTTTTTCACTAAATATCGATATGGCGCCTGGTCAACTTCACTAGCCACCAAGGTGTGGTGCATAAAGCGACAAAAACTCGGTACATCGCGGGTTGTTGAATGGTCATCAGCACAAATAGACAGCGTGTCGCCATCCTGCATGTTGCGAATTTGCAGACGGATCATCATCACAGGCTCCGGGCACCGCAAGCCTATGGCGTTGAGTTGATGGTCAGCTTGTTCAAATATATCTGTCATAATGCTGTATCAACGGCATAGCCAGGGCTAAATGCCGTATGTCTCACGATATTGGTTAATGCTAGCAACTGCATCAGCGTTAGCCTCTTTAGCCGACAAATAGGTCACCACATCCGCCAAAGTCACAATAGAAATAACCTGCGTATTAAAATCACGTTCTACCTCTTGAATTGCAGACAATTCGCCTTGCCCGCGCTCTTGACGATCAAGGGCAATTAACACACCGGCTAAACTAGCTTCATGTTGCGCGATTAATTGCATCGACTCACGGATCGCAGTGCCTGCAGTGATAACGTCATCCACCAGCATGATCCTGCCTGCAAGTGGACTGCCGACTAAACTGCCACCTTCACCATGTGTTTTTGCTTCTTTGCGGTTAAAGCAATAAGGCACGTCCAGGTTATAATCATTCGCTAACGCGACTGCTGTCGTTGTCGCAATCGGAATACCTTTATAGGCAGGACCAAACAAAACATCAAAATCCACATTCGCTGCTTGCAATGCCGCTGCATAATACCGACCCAGCTTGGCTAAGTCGCCGCCAGTATTGAACAAACCAGCATTGAAAAAGTACGGACTTATGCGCCCTGACTTCAACGTAAACTCACCAAAACGCAATACGTTGCGCTGAATTGCAAATTCAATAAAGTGTGTTTTGTAGTCTTGAAGTTGAATTGTTTGCATTCTTTATGCCTTTGTCATAACCCAGAGAAATTGAGTCGCAATAGTGGTGTTTCAAACTGTTGATAAATGAAAGGCCTCGTATGAGACCTTTCGTTTTTTGTTCACTTGCCTGTATTAACTGCAGGAAAGCTTAGGCTAATGCGCTTTTTTGAGCATCAAATAATTCCATGATGCCGTCTTTTGCTAAGCTCAACATTTCGTTCATTTCATCAAAACTGAAGGGTTCAGCTTCAGCAGTGCCTTGCACTTCAATCAGCTTACCGGTATCGGTCATAACCACGTTCATGTCTGTTTCAGCAGCCGAGTCTTCAAGATACTCAAGGTCAGCAATTGGGCTGCCTTTGTAAATACCAACGGAAACTGCCGCAATCATGTGCTTCATTGGGTTTGTTTTCAAAATACCTTTTGCGCGCATCCACGTAAGCGCGTCAACTAAGGCAACACATGCACCGGTAATTGATGCAGTACGAGTACCACCGTCGGCTTGAATAACATCGCAATCAAGTGTAATTGTGTTTTCGCCGAGTAACTTCAAATCAACCGCTGCACGCAATGAACGCGCAATTAAGCGTTGAATTTCAAGTGTACGACCACCTTGTTTGCCGCGCGCTGCTTCACGATCAGAACGTGTGTGCGTAGCCCGAGGTAACATGCTGTACTCAGCAGTAATCCACCCTTTACCTTGGCCTTTCATGAAACGAGGAACACCTTCAACAACTGAGGCATTACAAAGCACTTTCGTGTTTCCAAACTCAACCAATACAGACCCTTCTGCATGACAAGTAAAGTTACGGGTAATAGTGACGGGACGGATTTGACTAGCAGTTCTGCCGCTTGGACGCATGTTTAACTCCTTAAAATTCAGCCCGCAATTATAGCGTAGTTAGTCGCTGATCGGGAGGTGTAAAGTAAAGTTATCGGAAAAAAGTTAAAAACAGCCCAAGATTCGCCAATTTAATAAAGCCTGTTACACTAACCAAAGCTTGTAGCTGGTTACTACACATTGAAAAATGACTATTCAACCAGTCGAGCATACCACTCAATTTATGCCACTTGTTATTGCATTTTAGTCATCAAAGACGCCGATGCGGCAAGTGCTTTTAAGGAACACCTATGATTTACAGTATGACTGGATTTGCTCGCCACGAAATTAAAGCCGATTGGGGCAGCGCCGTTTGGGAAATTCGCTCGGTTAACCAACGTTATCTCGAAACCTTTTTTAGACTACCTGAGCAATTTCGCAGCCTTGAACCGATCTTACGTGAACGTTTTCGCAAAGGCCTGCAACGCGGCAAAGTAGAATGCGCACTGCGCTTCAGTATAAATGACGCAAATGTAAGCGCCATTAACGTCAATGAAGACTTAGCTAAACAAGTTGTTGCAGCCGCCGCATGGGTTCAGCAACAGGGTGATGTTGCCTTAACTAACCCCATCGAAATTTTGCGCTGGCCTGGCGTTATTGCCGCTCAAGAAGCCGACATCGATACCATTCAAGCTGACATGTTAAAAGCCTTTGATGCAACATTTACAGAGTTTGTGGCCTCGCGCGCGAGTGAAGGCGACAATATGAAAGTACTCATTCAACAGCGTTTAGAAGCCATCCAGAGCGAATCCAATAAAGTGTCGGCGCATATGCCTACTGTTATTGAATGGCAAAAAGACCGCATTCGCACCAAGTTCAACGACGCACAAATTGAATTAGACGCCACGCGTGTTGAGCAAGAAATGGTGCTATTGGCGCAAAAAATGGATGTTGCTGAAGAGCTTGATCGTTTGAATTCGCACGTCAGTGAAACAATGTCTATTTTGAAGAAAGGTGGTGCAGTTGGTCGTCGTTTGGACTTTATGATGCAAGAGTTTAATCGTGAAGCGAATACCTTGGGATCGAAATCAATTAATACTGACGTTACGCAGTCAGCGGTTGAGATGAAGGTGCTGATTGAGCAGATGCGTGAGCAGATCCAGAATATAGAATGACATTTACTTATCCTTACATTTAAGGATATTTTATATATTTATCAACTAATTAACAAAATCACGCAACGCTGCTTAACCTTACTTAACGTCCTTAAATTAGAAATAAAGTATGACACGGAGTATGACACAAAGTTGACATATTCACTGTGGAACACTAAAATTGAGTTTGTGTCATACTTTTGTGATTTAAAATGAACTCAACATCTAAACTAGACGATATCAAAAGCAAGCTAAAATCAGGTAAAGTCAGTGATGCGCTTATTAAAGCTTTGCTAAAAACTCAGGTTGTTAGCTTTACGCGTATTGATCAGAACTTATACTTTCGCGTTACTAATGCAGGCAGTGGGTTTTGGGTCTATCAATATAAAGTGAACGATAAGCCTAAGCGCATGACTTTAGGCACGTATGGCAAGAGGCCAGATGGAATGCCGTTGTCAGACGCTCGTATTGCCCTAGCAATGGCAAGGGCTTCTGTGAATGCCGGGGTTGACCCATTAGCAGAGAAAACCCGCGCTAAACAAAGCAAGTATAAAATTGTGGATGATTTGGCAGTTGATTGGCTTGAAGAAATTAATAAGCATCTGGAACATCCAAATATTCCTGTTCGAATTTACAATCAAGAAATAAAGCCGGTTATTGGCAAACTTAACCTCGATAGTATTTCTGGCTTAGACGTGCGTGAAGTTTTGAAGTTTGTGAAGAAGCGGAAGAAAACTGAGCGCCCTACTATTGTTAACGATACTCTGATGTACTTAAAGCAGCTTTTCGATCATGGTATAACGCTCGGCTTAATTCACAATAATCCTGCAACGGCATTCAAAGTAAAACATGCCGGCGGCGCTGAACGCTCACGCGACCGAACACCTACATTTGAAGAGTTAAGAATTATTTTTGCTATCATGAAAGAGCATCGTTCTCACTTCTCGCGTGAAAACTACCTTGCAGTAGCTCTCCTTATCGTTTTAGGGACAAGAAAAGGGGAGTTAATAGCATTAACCTGGGACGAAATGGATTTAGAACAGAAAATATGGCGTTTATCGGCAGAGCGAGCAAAAAACCGTCACGCTATTGATATTCCCCTGCCTACACAGGCAATTGAATGGTTAAAAGAACTAAAAGTAAGAGCTGGAAATTCACCATATGTATTTCCATCCCGACGACCAAGCAGAAGACGTGGCTATATTAGTGACGATACGATGAATCATGCACTGACCAACCTGTTCGGTAAGAAAACTGGCAAGCTTAATAGCAGCACAGGGAACGTACTTGGAGAAGCTGGGATAGAGTATTTTGTTATTCATGATCTGCGCAGATCGACGCGGACGCTTATGTCTAAGAATGGTGTGAGGTCGGAAATAGCTGAGAAGTGTATTAATCATGTAAAAAAAGGAGTGGAAGGTATATATAATCGTGATGCATTTTTTGACGAGCGAGCTATAGCGCATCAGCAGTTAGCTGACCAGATTGCATCGCTGGTGAATTAGTTCAAATAAGTCGGGATGCAATCAGGATAGGCAGCCAACAAGAGTTACAATTTACTTTCGCTGTATCTTGCTGCCATTCCTTACCTCTTATTAAAAAATTAGATATACAATTCCGATGCCGCAGGATGGTTTTGGAGAGAAGAGGACCAGTCTAAACGGTATTGTCAAGTTGTCGCAGAGCCCGAGTAACTGTGAGATAATTAGCGCATGAAAAATACTAAAATGTACGCAGGTTATCGCTACCCATCTCAGGTCATTAGTCACGCTGTTTGGGTGTACCATAGATTTACACTTAGCTTCCGAGATGTTGAAGAGTTATTGGCTGCCAGAGGTATCTGCGTTAGTTACGAGACTATTAGAAAATGGTGCGTAAAGTTTGGTAGCCAATATTGTAATCAGCTCAGGAAGAAACGCGGTCAACTGGGCGATATATGGTTCTTGGATGAGGTATTTATTAAGATAAATGGTGTTTTGCATTACCTTTGGCGTGCCGTGGACCAAGATGGCGATGAGATAGATATTCTCGTTCAAAAACGTCGTAACAAAAAGGCAGCTATGAAGTTCTTCAAAAAATTATTGAAGGGCCAGCAGGCAACGCCATTAAAGATAATTACTGATAAATTGCGCAGTTATTCGGCCGCGAAAAGAGACATTATGCCCAGCGTTGCTCATTCAACCGAACAATACGAAAACAACCGCTGTGAATTGTCCCATCAGCCGACTAGACAACAAGAGCGGCAAATGCGGCGGTTCAAATCACAGGGCCAAGCTCAACGATTTCTATCTTGTCATGGGGTTGTCAATAACCTATTCAGGCTTGGCCGCCATCTAATGAAGGCAAAGAATTATAGAATGCTCCGAGAACGAGCATTTAATGAATGGACTAGGGTGAGTTGCGTCCAGAATTTGGTTTAAGTGACTGAGAACCAGTTTTTATCACGCATATTCGATAAGTTGACGATGCCTTAATTCTCCCTATACTCAGTGATTGACGTGATATGTTGAGACTTGCGCAATTTATGGCGAGAGAACATAGCTTAATAGGTATATTGTTTTCGACACCCTAGAGTTCTAACTTTTTGTCTTTAATTGTGAAAATTCAGCCTCAGTTTCCTTCGTGGTTGGTCTAAAAATGTTAGTGTTGTCACGATGATATCCTGTTTTAGGATTAGAGGTTATCACATGGAAAAGTTATATCACCCAAGGATGTTGCGAAATGAAAGAAAAAATAGCGATGGATGGTAAATTTTGGACCCGAGTACTATTTGAATGGGCCGACAACCACAAACTACCTAATTTAGAATGGTGTAGCACTGACGACGATAATCACGAGGGGTTTTGGCACGGTTTCCCAAGGAGTGAACAAACACTGTTGTCTATGACCGAACTTAACCTTCTTTGGCATGATTTACATGAACTCCCAGAGGAACTAGGATATTTGAAACAGCTGACTAATCTATCTATTAACAAGTGCCGCAAAGGGTTAGAAATAAAACCAGAGACTAGAACGCAACATACACTAAGGAGCATACCTCAATGGGTTTTTAGGTTGACTAACTTAAAGGTGCTGGACCTCGGAGGCAATGCTATCGCAGAAATTCCAAGCGAAATTGGGAAGCTAACGAATTTACAGATACTGTTCTTAAGTCAAAATAAAATCCATGAGATACCTGATAGTATAAGACAGTGCAGCAAATTGACGTTTTTAGGACTTTCCTACAATCAATTACGGAAAATACCTGTTGGCTTATTTGAGTGCAACAACTTAGAGGTGTTATATATTACTGCAAATAAGATTGATCACATTCCAAACGGTTTATCTAAGTTAACGAGTTTAATGGTATTAGAATTAGCTCGCAACAGATTACAAGCCTTTCCGGAAGAAATTATCCTATTAGAAAACCTTAACGTTCTTACCTTATTGGGCAATAACTTTATGGAGTTACCTGCCGCCTCACTGAGGCTAAAAAACTTGGAGAATTTTGATATGTTAAATTGTGAATATTCTGCAAAAAGAAATGGAGGTAACATCTCTCGTCATTGAAACAGTCTATGTTTTAGGTTGGGTGAGTAACTGAAGTGGCATAGTTAATTTGGCCAAGGCAATGTTGACATAGACAAACTATTGCCATGGAATAGATATCACTATAATGATATCTCATCGCACGCTTTACGAATAAAATGCCTAATAGATAAAGAAAGGTATCAACTTCCCAAGTTTATTTACAAAAATTCGTTTATATGCATTAGGCGAATATTACCACCTAAAATCTTAGTCGGGCTCGGGTTTAGTTTGCCCCTTCAGTTACCTTACGTTCAAATTTAGGGGTGATATGTTAGCAAACTAACAAACAGAACAAACAGAACAAAGAAAACTTTTATCTAGGAAGAATAGGTATGTCATTGACTAAGCAAGTTGAATTAGAGCCAAACGAAAAAATATGTGAAATTTATGTGGGTGTTCATAACTTTATCAACAACAGTAGTAATATGGAGATCAATGAAATTGTAAATAACCTGCAAAGTGGGTTGGCTAAACACTCTGAACCATCATTATGTAAACTTATCACACGTGATTTAGTCGTTAATGTTGTCGCGACAATAGTAGCAAAGGGGCAACATAACCTTACTATCCTGCAAAGTGTCGCTTCAACGCTAAGTCTGGAAACTGAATTAGACACAAGAATGGCATCACTAGAGATCGTCACGGGGGTATGTGCTGCTGCTAGTTATCTTCGAAATGTATATTTTGAAGGGGATGAAGGGGATTGGTGGGTGGTGAGTGATTATCCTCGTATTGAAATTGATATGGCTGTGTTTACTGCTAATAATCCTATGCTTCAGAGTAGTACCAACTTCAGGCATCTAATTGATATTGATAGTAATATGTATTACTCGGACGTTGGGTATAAGGTTATGCTAGGTAGTAAATTTAACAGGCATGAAGATCCTTTACCTCTGTGGGAATTGAACTACCTTAGCTCAATTCCTTTTGCTCTAGAAGACTGTACTCATCAAGATAGACCTCCTAGAAAGAGTAAAAAGAGTCAACCCTGTAAAAAAGAGCTCGATATGTTGGCAGATCAATCAGCTATACATACTAAGGCAACACGTGAATCGGCCATAGAGTTGTATAATAACGGTAATAGGTTCTTTTTTGCTCACTCCTTTGATAAAAGGCTTCGTGTGTATTCCAAAGGGTATCAAGTAAATTTACAAGGCACGGAATATGACAAAAGTATACTTGAATTTAGCGATAAACAATTTATTTCAGCCAGTGGTTTGCGTTGGTTATATATTGCTACAGCTAATGTGTTTGGTTCGGATAAAGAGACCTTTGATGTCCGCATTAAATGGGTTACCGATAACTTAGCTAACCTAGAAGAGTTCACTTCTAAAGCGGAAGAACCGCTGTTATTCGCGAAGCATGTACGTGCTATCCGTAATGTAGAGTCAGGACTGCGTATTGGCATTCCTATTCATATGGATGCAACTAATTCGGGTGCTCAGCTTATCGGGTCACTACTTGCCGAGGCCGATACCCTTCGCGATACAAATGTAATCCATAATGAGGATCGGCAACGTATGGATTTCTATTCTAAAGTTTACGAGGCTTTCCCAGATTTGGGTTTAAGTAGAAAAGAGATTAAGAGTGCTGTAATGCCGGCGCTTTTTGGTTCAGAAGCAGAACCCAAGAAGATATTTGGGGAGTATGTAGAGCATTTTTGGAAGATGTTAGAACTCAACTACCCAGCTGTTCACTGGTACATTAAAATGCTACCTCAGTTATGGAGAGACGACATTACCGAGTATAAGTTTACGCTACCGGATGGATACAAGGTTTACATACCTGTGACTGGATTTGTATATGAGCAGGTAACAGTTGAGGTTCTTGATGGAGCAATTAACTTGGGTAAAGAGGTCATTGGTTGTAAGTCACATTCTAAGTGTTTTTTAGCTAATATCATTCATTCAATTGATGCCTATGTTCTGCGCAATATAGTCAAGAAGTGCGAAGTCTATGGGATTGCTATAACTGTAATTCATGATAGCTTTGGTACACATCCTAATGATATGGAGAATGTTGCACAATGGTATCGTGAGGAGCTTAGTAAGATTATAGAAGCTAATTTATTACCTAAATTATTGGAGGAAATTTTTGGTGTTCTAGTCGCTCTTCCGATGTATGGTGACAGAGATAAACTAGCAAGCCTCGCGCTACAAAGTGAATATGCATTGTCATAACTGCATATTCTGGCAACCTGAATACGTCATAGCTATGCTTCAATTCAATAAGGGGAAACAAACCTTAACTTAAACAATAACTCTGAATCACTTTCTTGTTCTAGTAACTTTAAAGCAAATGCGTTAGATCCAAGAGGCTTTAAATAATGTGCTAGAGATTTGTTGTTACCCGTTATATAATCTTCATGAACGTCAATTAATGCGTTTAACCATTTAGCAATTTCGGAATTGGCTAGATCAAAAGAGTTTTTGCATCGTCTTATATACTTTAAAGCCATGCTTCTATTATTCATTTGGTGTTCAAATAAAGCTAATTCCCTTAGAATAAGGTCCATTGGATGACCTTTCTTATTTAAGTTTATATTTGTAACTCGTTCACGAATTAAATTTTCTAACAGCTTTATATTTGTTACTTTACCGTGCAATAGAGCATCATTAATCGCTTTCAAACACCAAAAAAAGTCAAATGGGTTTACTAAGTCTTTATCCATTTCATTAAGACAGCTCTGTGCTAATAAAACGGCCTCTTTTAGCTTATTCTGTTTGATTAGATACATGATTTTGTAATTGCGATAACGGCTTAAATCTAAATGATTTGAAAGCCGACTTTCTAAAGCTAGAAATGACTCTGCCATATCATCTAAAGCTTCATTATCAATTCCTGAACATAAGATCTCACATCTAATTGATGTCATTTCAGCTTTTATACTTGCTCTTGAGTTATCAAATATATCTATATCCCCATTTTCCATCAATAATTGCCACACATCCTTATAGCTTTCAATTAAGGAAGAGTATATTTTTGATAAGATTAAGGCCTGTTCAAAGTCTAATGAATTCACATATATTTCAATTTCTGAAATTTTGAAATCGAGGATCATATGAAAATGTTCTGGATTTAGGGCCAGTAAAGGAACGGCTTGAAGTTGCAATTTAGAAAGGTTAAGTGCATCTGTAGTTCGACCTAAATGGTTATCAACAATTAGCATTAAATTTCGCACCCTAAACAAGTATTTTTCAACAATGCTAGCTTTATTGCTTTGAGAATAACGTTGTAATGCAGTTTCAAATAAAATAAGGATGTTAGAAAGCTCAACGTACTTTCCTGAAGAGTTATATTCTCTCCAAATGCGATCTAGCACTGCTTCAAACCCGATGTCCTTGCCTGAGGTACCGCGCTTATTGAAAAGTTTAAAAATAAGCCGTTGAATTGCTTCATCTGATCTTTCGATATCTAATTCTTTATGACGTATAATAATCCATCTAAACAGACATAAAATAAAATCACTATCTCGTTCTGCTATATTTGCTTTTCTTATCTCAAAATTACCGAAAGACTCAAACAAAAAATATCTGCCTTTTTTATTTAAGTTATTTAACAGCTTTTTTTCATTTGATTTTTTATTGTGATAATTCAAGTTTGCTAGAAAATCTGCACATATCAAGCCCCATGAATTATTTGCATAATCCATATGAACATTTATATGTTTTCCAACTAATTCAACTAAGCCTTTAGTCGCAAGATCAACTTCAAGGGCAACAGGGAGAGATTTTATTATTTCTTGGTTTATATTGCTTATTGATGTTTGAAGTTCACCGTCTATTGTTCTTGATGCAACAACGAGATCCAGCTTTGTTATTACTTGGTGCTCACCTATTACGGTGTCACATAAAGCAAGAACATCGGCCAGCATTAAACGGTATGTTTTTTCACGAGTTGATAATGAAGATTTTGAGTTGTTAATTGCCGCCAAACAAAAATAATCAAAAGGTAATTTATCTAATCTAGATATTGTTTTCCTTGCCATTTCGACAGCAATATCATGGCCAAAATCTCTTCTAAACTCGGTTAAATGGAAGTCCCTCATTGACTTAACACCTAATTCTTTAGGCATGATTTTTAACTTATTAGTTAGGTGTGTTTCGCAATTTTCAAAACTCTCCGCAAACAACATACCTGATAGAACCCACTGCCCTCTGTTCGATTCAAAATCTCCAGACTCATCAATATATAATGTAAAGTTCATTTATTTATCTTCCACATCTACTACTATTTCACCACAATTTGGGCACTTTATGTTGTACGGCTGCATTGATTGGGTTGCATGATAAGTCCAATATGGACCATGCTTAATTAATCGATTTCGACAAGATCCGTTAATACAATAATTATAATATGTTATATGTCTGCATTGATTACAGGTTTGTGTCCACTTTAAACCGTTTTTGTATTTTGTTTCGTCAACGCGGAGATGCTGGTCATCACTTCCGCAAACTAGGCAAAAGGCTTTTGCACAAACTAAAGGGTTAATCCCTTCTTCTTTTTCAATAAATAAATCTGACCTTATCTGTTCATCATAATCTTCATGATCCAACCCATTTTCTTCAATTCCATATTGTAAAAACATACCGATACACATTTGTAGATTATCTGCGTAATTCCCCTTATTTTGAATGGGTGATAATAACAACGCGCCATATTGATGATTCGGGTATTCATCATCCCAGTCAAATAACTTTGATTCTCCAAAAAACGAGTTTTTACTCCACTCTTGTGGCGTTTTAATGGTTGGAACCGATTGTAAAGAGGGATGAAGTATGAAAACTTTATTTTTTGAGGATTCAGAATAATTTTTTACATTATAAAGTTGGTCAATTACCTTAGATATACCGCCCATTTGAGCTATATTTTCATAAAACTTAGCGTCTAAAACCAATCGCTTTAATGTATTTTCATTTTCGTTAAAATTACTAGTCAAATCTATGACGAAGTCTGCTCGTGGTCTTCCACCTTTATCATTAACAGGAAACTCCTTTTCGTACCATAAAGTTAAACTACGATTAATTTTTAAATTTTCAAATTTAAGTAAAACATTTCTAACATTTTTTGGATCTAGATTAATAATTTGATTTAGTAATTTATTTTTCCAATTCTCTTCTGGCATAAAACCAAATTTGTCAATTAATACTTTTATTATTTGTAGAAGGCACCATCGCTCGTAAATCAACGATGTATTTAGAATCCCTATATCTTCAGAATCTTCCAACCCTTTGAATACATTTTCATCCAGTCCTGATAGTGTTTGAATTTTTTTATAAAGTTTATGTACACCCTGATAGTTTGGATTTTGAATAAAAGACATTGAATTGGGAAACAAACTATCAGGTTCAATCTTCAACTCTATTATTCTTTTACGTAAATCTCTAATCTTACTTAAAGTTGGTATGAGCTTAATTGATAGTCGATTATTATTTTCTAATCCTATAGAGGCAGAGTCTATAAGCGATTTTATTGCTATTATTTCTTGTTCTTGCTCTTTTCTTTCTCTAGGCTTTATTGGGCGCTTCCAATTATTTTCACTGAGACTTCTAGCATGCTTAGTTAGCCAATATAATTTTACCTCTATATCTGAACCAACAATTTCTAAGGTATCGATATAATGAAAAGTTAATTTATGGGCATAATTATCATCTATATAATAAGAAATTTTCCCTTTTATTTTATATGTTCTATATTCTTTAAATACATGTTCAAAGTTATCTTCAAATTTAATTCGATAATATTTAGGCTTATTTAGATCTTCTAAACCGGCAATGTGAAAAAACTCTAAGGCACTGGAGCGTTCAAGTTTTTTTCCTAAAGTCAGTGTGTAGCTAGCAACATAATAATTAGTTGGTATATCCTTACTAATTTGAGAACTAAGCGCTTGACTTAATAGTTCTCTTTCATCAATTAATTTGGATTTCAGTTCATCGTAATCAGACTTCACCGCATTTCGATTGATTTCAATAGTATCAGTAAATGAAGTTATTCTTTCCTCTTGGTTGTTTATCTTTTCCTGTAATGACGTGGCAATATAATTTGAGACTTTACCTAAGTTACTTAATAAATTAAAAATTCGATTAACAACAAACAACACATACTTGTTTTCGGGCACATTATACGATGACTTATAGGCTCTACTAGTAAGTTGTGTTTTATAACCTTTGGTAGCAATTTCCATAAATGTTCTAGGTAGTGGTTTTACTTTTTTTATACTCTTTAGTTCTTGTATTTCTCTTAATTCAGATTTAGGCTTTTTAACTATATTTTCAGCAAACTCAATTAAACTATTAAAGTATTTAATGGAAGATTCATCTAATATATCAAAAGCTTTTTCTTTTGCTGGGGCAGAAATATAACTTGTTTCGTGCAAAGCCAAATACCAGAGGTCATTTTTAAAGTCTTGAAGGTAATCAGATAACTGCTCATAGCTAAAACTACAACTTCCTATTTTAATCTGGCAATTATAACTACCAACATGGAGTAAAATACTCCCTGATGTTCTAAATATTTCTGATTGCCAACGCCTATTACTTTTTGACCATTCTTCAGCTTCAACCCACCAGGTTTGTTTTGTTAAATTATCTAACACCGGTTTCAAATTAACTTTGTCACCATTCGTTTTTAGAAAATATATTTGTTGATCAATACTCCCATCAATAATTCTAAAGCCAAGTTGCCCAAATTGGCCATCATTCAATTTGCTGAAGGTAATAGCCTCAATTGAGAAATGAGTTGTATCACCAACTTCAATTGGTAGCGAATTTTTTGATTCCGTAATACTTAAAGCTGATTCTCTATCCGCCCATTTTATAGCTAAGTATTTGGCTTCAAAGATACTATTTGTAGTGCTCATCTATTAAGCCCAGTAATTCACTATCCAATCATTTACTTTTGCTTTATTGATCAACTCTTCAAACTCCTGCTTTGCATCAATTCCTTCTGTAGAAATAATCTTCTCCTTAATTACATGAGGTGTTAATTGCGCATGAAGTCGCAGTAAAAGGTCCTTCATATCATTTTCGCCAACCTTTTTACTTCCGTCAAAAGTCATTTTAGGTAGTATTTTATGAATAAAGAAATTGTTTAAAAACAAACTGTCATTGTAATTAAATTGCCCCAGCTTATTTTGATAGTTCAGTCCTTGTCTAATCGTTCGTAAGCCAACTTCTATTCCTAAAGGACTGAAAAATTCTTTAGTCAAATCGGCTATTATTTTACAAAAATCATTGTGCATTTCAAATTTGGGATACTTGTTTCGCGATCCAAAATCTTCGATTTCAAAATGAATTTTTTTTTCAACATCAACTTCATTATTTATTTCTTGTTCTATTTGTTCCCAATCAAATAATAGAGGACTATCAAATTTCATAATATGCGCTCTATCAAGAATTTTAGGAGACAAGTAATGTGTCGTTTCATCGATATTTATGGCCCCAATAATACGAACATTGATAGGGAATTTAATTGTCGATGGGATATTTATTATTCCACTAATCATTCTACGTAAATCAGAATGGTATTTAATGAGTGAGTCTTTATCACTAAAACCAAAAACTCTCTTCAGCTCATCATTAATTTCTTTATCTTGCAAAAGCTCAATGAAATTTACTATATTGCCTTTCTGATATTTCGCTTTCGTTTTATCAATTAATTCCAATACATTTTTAAATTCTGACAATACATGTGAAGACTCATCGTCTGAGTATAAGTTTATTTCCGGGGTAGACTCTCTTTCTTCTAGGAGTGATAGGAAGTCTGCAAAATAGTATTCAACTCTGGCGAGGTTCATTTCATCTAGGCAAATAAAGTAAGGAACATCGGGGTTTTTAGAAGCCTCTATTAAGGTATCTAAAAATGGCGTTGATAAGTATTTCTTTTCTAATGGATTGTAATAACCAAGTAAATCTTCAGAGCTTGTCCAGTTAGGTTTTACTGGGATTATTTTTGCCACTCCACCAACAGCACTTGCAAACGATTTAACGAGGTTAGTTTTACCTGAACCTGACTCTCCTGCTAATATAATCAGGTCATTTGTTTGAATCAACGCAAAAAAATCTTCAATTATATATCTGGGATACAAAATATCTTTGTTGTATAAAAAGGCTTGCATATGTGAAACCGCAGATGGAAAATCACCATTAAGATCTTTATGAAAATCAATTGCATTATTATGTTCAAGTTTTATTTTTTTTGTTAATAAAAGTTCATCGTATTCATCTTGATCAATAAACTCTAATTTTAATAATGTATCAGCTTGAGACTTAACAAAAGACTTAAACCTCTCCAATTTTTTCATTTGATCCTCCTTATCTTTTTCAATTGCTACCTTAAGGTTTTTTAAGTCTTGCTCTAATAATGAAACTTCGCTTTGTGATTTATTGAGTTTGCCAGTAGTTAATGCATATTCGCTTTCTTGTTCTTTTATTAAGCTTTCATTAGCCAGCTTTTTAGAAGCTAATTCAACATTCTCCCCTTCAAAGTCAGTAATGACATTTTTCAATACCGAAATATCAAAATTCAACTCATCTTCAATTTTCTTACGATGAGCATTTATTTCGTCATCAACTTCATTTTTTCTTAATAAAGAAACAGTGTTGTAAATGCTAGCTTCTATAAGAACATTACCGCCATCATCCTTAACTATTTCAGATGACTCAAAATTCTTGAAGAGTCTAATTGATGAAGGTATTACTTGAATTAATGTAGGGTTTTGACGTTTGGCTCTTTCTGAAACTGAGGCTAATGAAACACTGCATTTTATATGAATATCTAAACCGTTATTTAGTGCTAATTCTAAATCATGATGCATGTTTTTGTCATGAGGAACAAAAACCCCACGTTTTGATATCATCTCCTTCGAATCAAGTTCAATTACTGGATAGTCAAGTGTTTCACCATTAGCATTTTTTAAGTATTTGAGTATAAAGTATTTTTTATTGTCCCTATTTGTTCTTGATTGAAGAAGAGCACTAACAACAATATCTTTAGTCTTAGGGATAGCCCATTCGTCTTTCAAATAGGATAGTATTTCCTCATCTGTGTAATAGTTTAACTCAAGCCTTGTTTTCATTTATTAATTATTCCGTCACTCAAGATAAATACATTTCTCCCAACACATCCTATTTACTTATGACTAGAAGGGGATCGCCATTAAAATAAATGACTGGTGTCAGATTACTTGTAGGCCTGCTGAAATACGATGCCACTCTGTTTTCTCTTGTTTCTGACCTGTACTACGGTCTTTCCAAATAGCACTTGTCGCTAAGTTGATATTTGCAACAGCATTGCTATTTGGTAAATATTTAACTTCAGAATCTTTGCCTAGACTACCAACTAAGGTTATTTTATTAATTCCACGGACCATAAATATTCCTTTATTTTCTATTTTATTGAATCAACCAACAAAAATTCCGATTAAATTCTTCTTTAAGAATTCTCTGCCGGCAACACGATGATTAATACTATCCCAAATTTGGTTTAGATTATCCATTATATTATCACTAACACTAGTTGCATTGGGGTGGCAGTATTCGGTTGAACATGTCAAATTGTTATGGCTAAACGTTGTTAGAACCGAAAAGAGCAGAGTGGAGCTGGAGAACCATTAGCGACAGTAAGGTGAGTTCTAGTCATGATAATTAGGCACATTACTACTACAGATATCGGGAGCTGAAAAATTTGACTTATGAACAGAATATAAAAAACTTGAAGAGGCTCCGGGCAGAGTTGTAAGTGTTTAACTAAAAGTCATCATAAACCGAGTTTCGGAAGATTTACTTTAGCGATTTAAATTTTCAGCTCCACATTCTAGCCCTAGATATTCAAGAAAGTTTTAAATGCGGCTTAACTTCTTTCAAATTAATGTCAAACTCTTGAATTAAGAAATCAATATCAGCTTCTAACACGTGTCTATTTTGATTAACATAATCTTTAACTATTTCTAGTTTTTCTATTAATTTAGGCGCATAGTCGCTAACTTCAACATCATATGCGTTAGTGGCGAAATACTCGGCCCAACCTTCGAGGGAATAAATTATTTCCCACTCTTCAACACTCCCAAGGTATTCACTGATGCATTGGTTTAGGTAATTAACTGTCTTTATTGAACGTTCATCCATACCTTACTTTCCAATAATTTCTTATAATTGCATTAGCATCACAGGGTAATGCGAATTAACGTAATATACTAGCCACTATTGCGGTTGTATTGAACGACAATCATAAGAGGCTTGCGGTGTGTGATACCGACTTATGACGAAAAGTAGCACTGCCCAGCAGGAAAGTCAGTTTCACCGTCATTAATAACAATAGTGTACATTTAACTATCCAAAATAAAGGTATTAAAATTAAAGAGTCTTTGACGTCGCATTCAAGCTGGGATCACCCCGACTCAAACTGGAATCAGGCAGTGTCGCTGCTTTTGCGGAGGGTAGGTTAGCTGGCGGGAAATTATTCAAGCCCATTGAGTCCGGCTGGCATTTTGGATGTCCACTAATTGGCCCAGATGCCCTCGACTTGTTTGAGTCAATAGTTACTCAGGCGGAGTCAGAATTACAGCCAAATGACAAGAAATGTGTTTTTCTAATCAGTGGCATTGACCCACAAGGTGCATTGAGGTCAGAACTCTTTAAAAGGTTCAGAGATCGCTTTAGTTTCCATGCCTATCAGTCGACAACTTTATGCAATGCTTCCTTTACTGGCGGCTTTGATGGGTACCTTTCACGACGATCTAGCTCACAGCGCCGAAGCTTAAGAAAACAGATGCGCAGGGCTGATCATTATGGAATTGAATTCGAGCGCAATGTTCCGGTAACCCAAATAGACGCTGAGGAAACTTACAAACGAATGCTTGCGGTTGAAGCAGTTAGTTGGAAAGGAATTCAAAAATGCGGAATGATAGAGCAACCGTCGAATGACTATTACGCCTGCATGTTACGTCGGCTTGCAATGAGCGGACGCGGACGCGTGATCTTTGCACAACATGAGGGCCGTGATATTGGCTTCATCTTTGGTGGCATGGCCGGCACAGTTTATCGTGGTCAACAGTTTAGTTATTCAGATGAGTGGCAGGCTCACTCCATTGGCAACCTAATGCAGCTTCAACAAATACAGTGGCTTTGCGAAGAGGGCGCGACTCGCTGCGATATGGGACCACTAATGGACTATAAACATCACTGGACTGAAAACAGACCTAAGATTGAGACCATCACTCTCGCGAAAAAATCAAAGAAGTTTCGAATAATACGATAGCGAGAGCAGAGTATCGTTTCAAGGTATTGGATATGCTCACTGCCCTCCAATTATCTGTATGCCAAAAAGCCCATAAAGCCAGCTCTAAAGATTCAACAGCATAGCCTGTAACTCTTCTCCAAATTTGTCTTATGCTTAAACTGCTGCGTCACAATGTCTGATGCTGCCGCTGGCAATGCCAATTTTTTTAACTGCTTAAACAGTTTTCCATGCCATTGCACGAATTAACGGTCATGTTGCCGAAGTAATACACAGATTCAAGCTAAGGAAGTATAATGTTTTGAAGGACGTCACCTCGGTTAAGAGTATTACATAATGGAAAAAAGAGGATCTAAAAATAATATATCATGGGCCCAAGTGCTATTTGATTGGGCCGATATGCATGACCTCCCTGATCTGGAGTGGTTCAATGAGAGTGACGATGAAAGTCCGGGAATGGGATTTTACCACGGCTTCCCAAGGAATGAACTTAATCTTGATTGGCACGATTTAACTGAGTTACCAGAAGAACTAGGAAATTTAAAGCAGCTTACTAAACTCTCGTTTAATAAATCCCCCTGCGGTTGGCAGGTGAGGCCTAAGCCTAAAACCTCTAATATACTAAGGTGTATTCCAAAGTGGGTTTATGGATTGCGTGACCTTAAGGAACTTTGTTTTTCGGGTAATTCCATTGCAGAAATCTCAAGTGATATTGCGAAACTGAATAAGTTAGAAGTATTAGGGCTAGACGAAAATAGCATCAGTACTATTCCTGATACTATTAGCCAGTGTTTAAATTTGGAGTGGCTAGGACTGCGAAGTAATCAATTAAGAGCTATTCCTGAAAGCTTATTTGAGTGTACAAAGCTAGAGAGTCTATTACTCGAATCAAATGAAATTGAATGCATCCCCAAAGGTTTATCAAAATTGGAAAGTTTGTCTACATTGGAGTTGGCACGCAATAATTTAACCGCTTATCCGGAAGATATTAGTCTTTTAGAAAACCTAAATTATCTAACCTTATTGGGAAATAAATTTATAGATTTGCCTACAGGCCCGCTCAATCTAAAAAACTTGGAAATCTTTGATATGTTGAATTTTGAATATACGGTAGCAAGGCGCTTCGGCGACCCCGTTTTACACTAATAAATAGTTAAAACAAATTGGGTAAACCCTCTTTTTCGCCTGCTGTTTTATTTTCTGGGTACAAAAGGGCACAATACAAGCTAAGGATTTGTGCAAATCACACTGTAATTCTCTCGGCAATCATTTGAGTATATGTAAAAGGCAAGTTAGTATCTTAGTATCTTAGTATAATAAATAGTAAGTGGTCTTCGATATGCAAAACTGTAATGTCATAAGAAATTGTACGCTTCGATTTCAATGCCCCCTCAAATGGGAATCACTCGAGTTAACGAATGATGCTGATGTAAGAAACTGTAGCGAATGCAGTCGAACCGTCCACTATTGCCATACCACAGTCGAGCTCCATAAAGCACTTTCCGAAGACAAATGCGTTGCAATGAAAATTGTGTCCGAGGAACTAGATTTTGAGGACGACCTGATGGGTTTTTAACAATATTTTCGATATATCATCTGGGCTACTTTTTTTGCTGCCCTGGCCGTCCTGTCAATCAGAACGTGTCAAATTTGGTACTTAATTACTGTATGTTTCAAATAATATTTGTGTATAACTATGACCCAGTTGGTGTGCGGCCCATTCTGGGGTTTCTCCTGACGCGATCCAGAAAGTTGCTGCTGTATGGCGGTTTTCGTAGGACCAGCGCTTTAGAAATTTAAGTTTATAAACAGCGGATACCATACGGATTGGCTTATGTAGCTTTGTGCTAATGGCTGCACGTTTCGCGTGAATACATACTTGCCACTCTCACTTGTTCGAAAAAGTCATTTTGAGTGCTGATAGAACTTGAACCTTTATATAGATAACACTATCAGACTGCTGTTTATGAAAAACCCGCAAACTAAGTTATATTGGCTGGTAGAGTTATTGCGAAGTGTGTTATTTTGCTTAAAAGTGACGTGCTACAAGGTTAATAGGAAAGCGTGTTGGCATCAAGAAAAATTCTGAAAGAAAAAATTACTGGATATAGAAAAAGGCTAGAAGCGTTTGACGAAAAGTCTTCAGCGCATCACGAGGGAAATTCACTAAAATTGCAAAAAGAAATATCAACAATTTATACAGAATTTTATGAGCAAAAGAGTATTGATGATTCCTGCGCACAAGTATGTAGAGAAAAAATTAATGATGTAAAACATGGAAAGATGACACACAAAGAATTCTTTGAGTTTCATAAAAAATATAGCATTAATGAACTTGCTGAATTTTAAATGCTTTCTAAAATGGTCCTAAAGTCAGTCCAACTTTCTCTCTTATGAACAACAGCTTAGTCAGAAAAGACGCCTATTAAGGTTAGGTGGATTTCGCCTTGCAGTCTGTCGGAATTATTACCGACACCTACCTTATGAAGTATGTTCGTTAATATAAAATGGAATGATTTAACATGGAACATTTGTTTAAAATATATATATTTTAAATTGGGGGCTGATTTCCCTACCGATTTATTTTCTGTTTAGGCATGCATCTAAAAATCATGTCTTAGATTGCATGCCCTCATCACAAACACAGCATGGCGCTTCCCACCCTATGAGCCCGCCTTCAGTGCACACTATCAACTAACTTGACCGGTCGTATTGTTTAGAGGGTATACATCAAACTCAAGCAGATTCTCCCAACATCGATGCTTCTTCCGAGCTCGAAGATCCTGTAGGCATACATTAGAGAACTATTAGACGACAATTAGCTTGACCGGCGCGACAATTAGGATGGCCGGTTTTGGTACACTCAGTTATGTCCATTTCACTAGAGAAAGATATGACTGGAAAAGCCATAACCCAACAACAGGTCAATCTTTACATGTCATATCGAACCAAGAACAAACAAAATGTCGCCGCCGCTAAGTCGGGTATTTCAGAAAGAAGCGCAAGGCGCATCGATAAGGGAGAGTTTTCTCTTAGTAAAACGAAGCGTAATTATCGTACACGAGTCGATCCATTTTATGGTGATTTTGAAACATACTTGATACCTCTTCTGAGCGAAGATCCGCTGCTTCAGCCAATTACTTTACTGGATAAACTTGAAGCGCTATTTCCTAATAAATACGATAAATCTAAGTTAAGAACGCTTCAAAGACGCGTCAATAAGTGGTTAGCCACCGAAGGACCAGATAAGGAAGTGATATTTCGCCAAACACACGAGCCTGGCGCAATGGCGTTGTGTGATTATACGTGGATGAATAAACTTGAAATTACCATTGCTGGCGAATTGTTTAAGCATAAGTTGTTTCACTATCGCTTAATATTCAGTAGCTGGACGTATGCGCAGGTCGTCTTTGGTGGCGAAAGCTTCGAGTCGCTATCCAGTGGACTGCAAAATGCATTTTGGCGCAGCGGGGGTGTACCACAAGAAATACGCACAGATAGTTTAAGTGCCGCCTTTAATAATCACTATGAACAAGAAGTGTTGACTGAGCGCTATCATAAATTATGCAAGTTTTACCAAGTGCGCCCCAGTCGCAACAACCGTGGTGTTGCTCATGAGAACGGTGGCATCGAGTCTCCTAATAGGCATTTAAAAAACAAAATTGACCAGCAACTTCGACTGCGAGGTAGTCGCAACTTTGCCGTACTTGATGATTACCAAAGCTTCATTGAAGGTATCGTTTCTAAAATCAACCGACAGTGCAAAACACGCTTTACGCAAGAGCGAGAAGCCTTAGGCTCGCTCCCTAAACGCCGAACACATGACTATAGTGAACTGCATGTCAAAGTCACCTCATGCAGCACCATTAATATTAAACGTGTGACCTATACAGTGCCCTCTAGGCTAATTGGCGCGAAACTACTCATACAGCTTTATGATGACAGGTTGGACATCTTTCACGGCCATCAGCGCACCTTAACGCTACAACGCGTATATGCACCACAGTCGCTTAGATTACGCGCCGTCAATTACAAACATATCATCCACTCACTTGCCAAAAAGCCCAATGCATTTAAATGCTCGCAGTTGCGCGACGATATCGTGCCAGCGGGGGATTTCACTTTAATATGGCAGGCCATCACGGCAAACGGCGTGACCGATGAAGTTTGCCGATATATGGTCGACTTACTATTGCTGGCACACAATTATGAGTGTGAAAAAAGCCTTGGGCGATTCGTACTAGATAGTGTTGAGCAAAAGAGTGTCGTCACCCTAGACGTTTGCAGAAAACGCTTCGTTCCACAAGGCATTGATATCCCTATGATTAAAACAAAACAACATCAAACGGCAGAGTATGACGGCCTGCTGGAGGTCGCAAATGGCTAATACTCAAAGTTTACCCATATTACTTAAGGAGCTTCGTTTAGGGGCGATGGCAAAAGCATGGGAATCATTGGCCCGTGAAGCCGTTGATGCGCAATGGGAGCCTGAATTATATCTTGCCCATTTATGTGAGCTTGAAACGGCTCATCGGTATGAAAACCGACTAAAACGTCTGTTTAAAGAAAGTAAGCTACCGATAGGAAAACAACTTCACCAGTATCAGTTTGACGAAATTGAAGGCGTCAACCTATTGCAAATCAAGCAGAAAGTTGAGCAGCTAGACTGGTTACGAAAAGGCCATAATATATTATTGTTTGGTGCTAGCGGCTTAGGGAAAACGCACCTTGCTTGTGCCATTGGATTGGGACTCATTGAACAATCAGTGCGAGTGAAATTCACAACAAGCATTGCCATCACTCAACAATTGCAGCGCGAAAAAGAAACGCTGGGACTAGAAGAAGCACTGACAAAACTAGACAAATATGAACTGCTAATACTCGATGATATTGGCTATGTTAAGCGCACGGATAACGAGTCGCAGGTGCTGTTCGAACTCATTGCTCACCGATACGAAAAAGGCAGTATGCTCATAACGTCAAATCAGGCATTTAGTGAATGGGATAGTATCTTCGGGGACAACATGATGACAGTGGCTGCCATCGATAGATTAGTCCATCACGCAAGCATTTATCAAATTACAGGAGAGAGTTATAGAAAAAAACAAGCTATCAAAAGCAAAGAGCAAAACCGGCCAAGCTAATTGACGCGAACCGGCCAAGGTAATTGACATTTAATACCGCAAGCATGTAGCATTCACATTGCAGCAACAGGCACAAGAAGTGCTTCCTTTGTCTTCGGTAGTCTCAGAACGAGTAAACTATTTACTGGATAACTTTGAAGCGGAAGTATTGACGCGTAGAGAAGGACAAATTGCTAAATTAGTGATTACTGGACATTCATCACAGTCAGCCGCAGACAATTTAAATATTTCTCCCGGCACAGAACGAGTGCGCCGCGCAAAGCTATATGCCAAATTGAAATTACGCTCAAACTCAGAACTCTTTTCCTATTTTTTGGATCAACTCACTCGACTTTACTAAAAAACCTTTAGTGGCCATCAATTTCACGGCAACATTTGCAAAAATATTCTCGCTTCTGGGTGATTTTGTAAGCGCGCTTTTTCTAGCCATTGACGTGCGTCTTCAAGCATTTTAGCTGAGGCTGGTAGTTCGGTTCCGTAGTTGGTTATCAGCATTACGCCGAGATTGAATTGTGCATCCGGATCCCCTTGTTCGGCAGATTTACGAAACCAATCAGCCGCTTGTTGGTTGTCCCGAGGAACCCCCGCGCCTTGTTCGTAGGCGGTTCCCAAATGAAGCTGTCCTAAGCGGTCTCCAGCCTCTGCGCTGAGGCGATACCATTGAACCGCTATTTGCATATCACGAGGAAAACCAAGTCCGTTTTCATACAAATTGCCAATGTTGTTCATCGCGGTTGTATTGCCTTCATCAGCAAGTTCTTTCCAAAGTTCATAGGCTTTTTCATAATCGCCCATTTTGAACACAGCGTAAGCTTTTAAAGCGCCAACCCCGGTGTTCTCTGCATGCACGCTACCTGAAACACAAAAGCAGAAGATAATCGCTAGCGAACAAAAACTGTTTTGGATGTAACTCATAAAAACTCCTATTATAAAATTAACTGCTTACTCACTTTATATTCGCGATACGGATGACCATTATTGTTAAGTGAAACTGGCCGACGGGTCATTGCTGCCGCCATTGTATTTAATCAGTAATAAAAGGCTAGTTGATAACTGCCCACATAGTACTCGTTTACTGCTTCATCGATAGTTATAAATAATTCATACCTTAGTACTAGTCCTATTGGCTTATTCTATCTAAACGTATGTTATTCCTAGTTTTATTACTATTTATTAAATGCTCATTATGCATATTTTATTGTAATTTTAAGCCAGTTTCTTTATCTTAAAAGCATAGTTAACAGGGATAGAAATATGATAAAACCATGTTTAATAGGCTTACTGGTTATTACATCTTTTGCGAACGCAAATACAGATCAAAATACACTGGAAACAATCGTGATTACTGGCAGCAGCCCGCTGAGTAAGTTGTCAGATACGCAGTCCATAATTGGGCAAACTCAGATACTGACGTCCGACCAACTGCATCGCTTACCGTCGCGTTCATTAGCTGAAATCATGCGTAACCAATTGGTTAGTGTGAACATTAATGACGTACAGAACAATCCGTTTCAACCCGATGTTCAGTACCGTGGTTTTACCGCCTCTCCTTTATTAGGATTACCGCAAGGTCTATCTATCTACTTAAACGGGACCCGTGTTAACGAACCCTTTGGTGACACGGTTAATTGGGATCTATTACCGTTAGAAGCATTAGATAATGTTTTATTATTTTCGACTTCAAACCCTGTCTTTGGTCAAAATACCTTAGGCGGAGCGATAGTGTTGAATACTAAAAATGGGTTCAGCTATGAAGAGACGGCAATTGACATCTCAGTAGGTCAATATGGCCGCAAAGAATGGTCATTACAAAGCGGCATGAACCAAGGTAATTGGGGGCTCTATATATTGGCAAATCAATACCAAGAAGATGGATGGCGTGATTTTTCCCCCAGTGAAGTTAATCAATTTTTCTCTACCCTATCGCACCACACTAGCGATTCACAGATTGATCTGACGTGGCTGCATGTTGACAATGAGTTGCTAGGTAATGGGGCTATTCCAGAAGCGTTGCTAGAATTTGAGCCTCGCTCTGCTGTGTATACCCATCCGGACCAAACTAATAATGAATTAAATTTTATTACGCTTAATATCAATACCTCCTTAAATGACTCTCTTGATCTGATCGTTAATGCATTTTATCGAGATAATGAAACCCAATCAATTAACGGCGATGACAGTGATTATGGTGCTTGTGAACTTACGCAAGGTCTGGTTACTTTATGTGATTTAGAGGATGATAACGAGCCGCAAGCCGTTAATTTTGTAGGATATGAGGGCTTGGCCTTTAGCCAAATTAGTGACATTGATGCCGATGAGGTTGATGGCACTTACAATACTGGTCGTGCGCGCACTGAGAGTAGGGGAATGACAGCGCAATTAAGTCAGCAATTTAAGCTCGGGGCACGGCCATCACAAACTATTTATGGTGTGGGTGCTATTCTTGCTGGTATTAATTATCAAGCCGATAGTGCCTTTGGGATTTTGGCTAATGATACAGCAGACGACTCTCGCGTAGTGATCCCATTAACCGGTTTATTAGATGATGAGGCTCGGGTGCGTTTAGATGTTGATACAACTGCAACGTTTGCGTATGTGTCCAATGTGACGGAACTTAGTAGCGCGATGACCTTGAATATAGCGGCACGCTATAATCGGGATCATATCCTAATGAGGGATTTGATTGACCAAGGGGAAGGTTCATTAAATGGCGATCATCGCTTTACTAGTTTTAATCCAGCCATCGGTTTAACGTATGCCATTTCTGATGTATCGCGCTTTAATCTATCCTATGCTCAAGCGACTCGAGTTCCTAGTCCCGCTGAGTTAAGTTGCGCCGATGAGGACGACCCATGTCGTTTACCGAATGGATTTGTAGCTGACCCACCGCTTAACAAGGTGGTTACGCGTACCTTGGAAGCTGGTTTTGTGGGGTCACTCGATACGCTATCTTACAATGCGACTGTGTTTCATTCACAAAGTGTAGACGACATTATATTCCAACAGGCGGGTACGACTTCTTCTCGTGGTTTTTTTATTAATATCGACAAAACTCAACGACTCGGTGTTGAATTATCGGTCAGTCGTCAATTTGATCAATGGTCAACAAGTGCCTCCTACAATTATCTCGATGCGACCTTTGAATCCGGTTTCACGTCGTTTAGTCCTATGAATCCACTGGGTCCCAATCGTCAAGTATCCGCGGGTGACACAATCCCAGGTCAACCTCAGCACCAAGTAAAATTACGCGGTATTTATTACTACTCGGATAGTTGGAACATGGGTGCGCAATTTATATATGCCAGTAAACAATACTATCGTGGTGATGAGGCGAACGAAAACAAACAAATTGGCGCATACAGCTTAGTCAATATATTTTCAGAATATATTGTTAATGACCGGTTGACCTTCGCTTTGCGTGTGGATAATTTATTCGATAGTGACTATGACACCTTTGGCACTTATGGCGAAGCTGATGAAGTACTGGAAGATATCTATCCGAGTATTGATTCACCCTATTTCATTGGTGTTGGACACCCCAGAACAGTCTCAATCAATGTCCAATATAAATTTAACTCGTCACCCTAAAGAGTGAGCTACTGGTAACAATTCTCTGGTGGACAAGCCACAGCATTAGATCGCTTATCACCATCTATTTTTTAATGACAAGCCAGCGTGGAGCCACCTAGCATGAAACATAATAGTTATTTAATTAAGCGACCACTACTTCAGGTTTATAGTAGGTACTGCGTGTTTTTAATAACGCTCGCCATATTTGCTTTGCCTGTAAATGCAGATACTGCTGACGAATTGCCTGTGTTAAAAGTGGGGGTGTTGCAGTTTGGTACTATTAACTGGGAAATGGATACAATTGTGCATCATGGATTGGATAGCGCTAATGGATTTAGTCTCGAAGTTCATAATTTTGCCAGTAAAAATGCCTCAGCCGTTGCTCTGCAAAGCGGTGCAGTGGACATTATATTGAGCGACTTATTTTGGGTCAGTCGCCAGCGTTCGCAAGGTAAAGCCTATGTATTGATGCCGACAACAAAAGCGTCCGGAGGCGTATATACCCGGGCTGATAAAAGCATTGCGCAATTACTTCGAAATACGAATCAATCAATAGGTGTCGCAGGCGGCGCAGTAGATAAAAATTGGTTATTGCTACAGGCGTATGCAAAACATAATAAAATGGATTTAAGCGCCCACCTAAGTCCCAAATTTGGCGCGCCTCCATTATTAAATCGTTTTATGCTGGCCGATGAGTTAGACGCCATTATTAATTTTTGGCATTATAATGCGCGTCTCGAAGCAGCGGGTTACCGCTTAGCTTTGCCCGTTATGACGATGCTAACTGAGCTCAACATCAGTAGTGATGTGCCTTTATTGGGTTGGGTATTTGCACAAGATTGGGCCGCGCGGGAACCTGATTTAGTAAAAAGTTTTATGCACGCATCTATGGCAGCTAAACAACGACTGGTAACTGACGCTGGGGAATGGGAGCGTATTCGAGGCTTAACCAAAGCTGAAAATAAGCAGGTATTTATGATATTGAAAGAGCAATACCCACAAACCCTCTTAAGCCAATTCGGTGCTGATGAAATTGCTGCAACTAAGGCCTTATTTGATATTTTCGCTGACATTGGCGGACACGCATTGATGGGACAGGTAGATGTATTTGAACCTAATATCTATTGGTCTGAAGCTGAGAAAGTATGGCAAACGAAGCAGTAAATCCGCATACAATACCCATTGCACCTGTGTATATCAAACTAGGTGTATTTGCGCTACTGATGGCTGTGTGGCAAGGTTTAGCCATGTTATTGGAAGTGCCTGACTTACCATCACTGACGCAGACCTTACAAGCTCTTTATTATCATACACATGAAGGTGATTTGATTAATAACGTTTTGATTACCCTAGGTCGAGTGTTGATAAGCTTTACACTGGCCATGCTGATAGGCAGTATTTTTGGCATTGCGATGGGTTCGAAAGCTTGGTTTAACAATATTAGTGAAAGTTTGTTGATTATTTTGTTGAATATACCGGCTCTGGTTGTCATTATTTTATCCTATATTTGGATTGGTTTGGTAGAGGCCGCAGCAATTTTGGCAGTGGTGATTAACAAGGTGCCCACCGTCGCTGTCATGTTACGTGAAGGTGCACGAACTACTGATACAAAATTAGCCCAAGTTGCTAAAGTCTATCAACTATCTTGGTATCGTTTTATGCGCGCTGTATATCTACCTCAGTTGTATCCCTTTTTCTTAGCAGCTGCGCGCAATGGTTTATCTCTGATCTGGAAGATCGTTTTGGTTGTTGAACTTTTAGGACGTAGTGATGGCGTAGGCTTCGCCTTATACAGTATGTTTCAATTCTTCGATATTGCAGGCATTCTTGCTTACACGATGGTATTTATAGGCGTCGTATTTGTAATTGAATTGGTGTGTTTTAAACCCTTTGATTTACGTATTCAGCGCGGGCGATAACATGAGTTCAGTAGACCTTACAATTAATCAATTATCTTACTCCGAAGATAGCAGCCAGCAGACAATAATTGATCACATTGACCTTGCGATCAATAACACAGAATTTATCTGCATTGTGGGTCCGTCAGGCTGCGGTAAAACGACATTACTTAACACCATTGCGGGCTTATTAAATAGCCCAAATGCCACAGTTAAGTTTAGCCAAGCCGACATTCGCTTAGGATATATTTTTCAAGAACCTCGTTTGATGCCATGGCTAACCTTACAACAAAACATTGAATTAGTATTACCACAATCAAATCCGCAATTAGTCAAGCAAGTACTCAAACAGGTCGGCTTATTAGCATACTCACAGCATTATCCTAATGCATTATCTGGTGGCATGTTGCGGCGCGCCAGTATTGCCCGTGCTTTTGTGATCCAGCCACAATTATTACTCTTAGATGAACCCTTCGTGTCGCTTGATTCACCAACCGCAATGAAATGTCGAGCACTGCTGCTTAACATGGCTAAGCAACATCAAACAACCATCGTATTCGTTACTCATGATGTCAATGAAGCGCTTTATATGGCGGATCGTATTGTGTTTTTATCTAACAGCCCGTCGACAATTATTCACGAGTTAGTATTGAACCGGTCAGCTCAACAGCACTCAGGTGACTACGAGTCGCCTCACCAACAAGCACTTAAGTCTGCCTTATTCAGCCAATATCCTAAAATTTTGGAAGGGACGTTGGCAGCGAGTTAGTACTTCCGTTGTATTTTATTCATCCCTAAGAGCTACTCATTTAGGATATGTCTAATTAACTCTATAAATCAGCAATATGTGGAATTCATAAGCGTGTTTATTAATCGTAATCTTTGTCCAAAATATAACAAACACACATTTGGACACTATTATGGACACTATTATGGACACTATTATGAAACCTACTTTCACGAAAAGTCTTATTGCTACGGCTGTATTAGCAGCTTCTTGGCACGCCAATGCCGCGGTTGAAATTTATAATAAGGATGGCACTACCTTCTCTGCTGACGGCTTAATTAACATCTTTTATGTCAACAGTAGTATTGAAGCAACCGACATAAGCGGTGCCGTATCGGACCGTGATCAATCTCGAATTAAAATGGGATTTTTGCCTAACAACATTGGCTTTAACTACGGTAAGCAACTAGATGATTTGAAAATTGAAGTACGGTCTTCATTTTGGGTAAGTATTAACGATACTGATCTCAATCGCGGTGCAACAGCCTTGGGCACGAACTCATTAATAGACGTACGTCAATTTTATGCAAAATTGTCCGGAGATTGGGGTTCAGTGACCTTAGGTAAAGACTTTGGTTTATTTAACCGCACTAATATTTTAGGTGATGAATTACTGTTAGGTTATGGGCAAACCTCGGACACGTTTGGATTAGTCGATGGCGGCAACGTCTCATTTGGTAACATCTCCACAGGTTATTCGTATCCGATGCCCAAAGCACAGATCACTTATCGAACCAATGATATGAACGGTTTTAATGTGGCCGTTGGTGTAATGGACCCAAGTAAATCCGCTGCAGATTCATCAGAAGACACACCACGTATCGAATTTGAAGCTTCCTATACCACCGAACTTAATAATGTGGGCGTCAAAGGTTGGCTGAATGGCTTATCGCAAACGAGTGAAGTACAGGGCATTGAGCAAGACCAATCTGGATTAGGATATGGATTAAACGTCAAATTCTCTGGCCTATCATTGACCGCATCTGGTTATTCATCGGAAGGTGTCGGATACGTTGCTGGCTTAGACAATATCGTTGGTGCTGAGTCGAATGAGTCCGACGGTTCTTTATTACAAGCATCTTACACCACAGGTGATAATCGTTTTGTGATTTCATCAGGTGAAACCGAAAACCAAGATACGGCCAATATGGCAGCGGGTATCACTACCCATAAAAACTTTGCATTGGGATATTTTAGAACAGTTCGTCCTGGTATTATCATGGTTGCCGAATTTAATAATACCGAATCTGAAAACTCGATAACTAGTTTAGCAGAAGATAATAAGACTTTCTCAGTTGGTACTGTTGTGACCTTTTAAACGCCATTCTTATCTCTCAACACACCAGCATGTTGAGGCATTATTAATCATCTGCTATGGGTGTTACGGATAAACACCCCGTTTTGTAAATTAACATAAATAATTTTATACAACTTCGGTCTTAGTTTGTTAGCAGTTAAGATAAATCATGTTACTATCACGATAGTTAAAAAATTGTAAATCGAATGTTATGTACAAGATGCTAATAGTGGATGACCATCCTATATTTAGGCAGGCCATCTCTCGGATTATATGTGATCGATTTGCTGGTTCGGTTTGTTTAGAAGCCGATTCACTAGAGGCATCTCATCGCATTATCAAAGACAACATGGACTTTGATTTGGTTTTATTGGACCTCAATATGCCATGCACTGCTGGCTTGAGTGGTTTATTAGAATTACGCAACGAATACCCCACCATACCAGTCGTTATAGTTTCTGCGGAAAGTGAGAAACAACAAATATTACAAACCATTTCATATGGTGCTGTGGGATTTATTTCGAAGTCTTCCAGTATAGATACCATTGCTGATTCTCTCGAATCTATTTTTAACGGTAATGTTTGTTTGCCATCCGATTTGATCCGCGCGCCTAATTCGGCACCAAGTAGCAAATCCAATAAAAGCTTTGAAATCTCACCTGAAAAAATGCAGTTACTCACTCGCAAAGAATTGATAGTACTCAAATACCTCAATCAAGGTGAAGCTAATAAACACATTGCTTATGAAATGAATATTTCAGAAACGACAGTGAAGTCACATGTGTCATCAATCTTAAAGAAACTCGGTGTCTCAAATCGGGTGAAAGTAGTCATAGGCAGTGCAAATATTGATTTTGATACCTATCTCAAACGCTAAGTAAATACTAACAAAGCGGGTCCCTGTTAATGACATTGCTAATCACGAATGCATTGCTGCATAATCATTCTTAGTTTGAGTGGTTTAACCGGTTTATTTAATAAGAAGATGTTGTTTTCTTTACATTGCTCTCTTAATTCTTGTTTATAGTTTGCTGAAATCATAATAGTGGGGATCGCTACAAGCCTGTTTTTATTGATTTGTTGTGCCACCATTATGCCGGTTTGATCATTATCCAAATGATAGTCAACCAGTAACAAATCACAATCATCATGTCGAAGGTCAGCTAACTCGCTTAATTCATCGTATGACCCAGCGGTGATCACCTCACAACCCCAACGAGTCATCAATAGGCGCATAGCATCACATATAGCCAGATCATTATCTACCATCCATACCTTAGCACCTAATATCTGACTGCTCAGTATGGCGCTTTGGTCTCTATTTGACACCATTGAAAGGTCTACTTTCTTTATTGGTAGTAAGATAGAAAAACAAGACCCTTTACCCAATTCCGATTTAACACTGATGCCGTGATCGAGCACTTTTGCCATTTTCTCAACAATCGCAAGACCCAAGCCCAAACTATGCTGTGCATGCACAGCGCCTTTTAAACGCTTAAACTCTTTGAATATTTCGTGTAAATTCTCTTGCGCAATACCATCCCCTGTATCCCAAACTTGAATTTCAATGTTATCTCCTCGACGCCGACAACCTAAGGTTACTTTTTTACCTTTAGCATACCTGATAGCGTTGGATAGGTAATTACGTAAAATTCTGGCCAATAACAGGCTATCTGACTCAACGTAAACAGAGGTCGGCACAAAACTGAAATCTATAAGGTGTAGTATAGATATTTTTTGATAGTCCCCCGATATATTTTCTAACAAAGAATTCAAGGCAAATATTTGTTTATCCGGATTGACTAAACCAGCGTCAAGTTTGGATATATCAACTAAGGTAACGATCAGGTTTTCCAGATCATTTAATGAATTTTTAATTGAATTGAGTATCGGCCTTTCAGTCAGTCCAAAGTCATGAAACAGCGACTCAGCAAATAGTTTTGCTGCATTCAAAGGTTGCAATAGATCATGACTAACTGCCGCTAAGAATTTGGATTTAGACTCATTCGCTAACTCAGCAGAACGAATGGCGTCAGATAGCCTAAGCTGGGCTGTTTTGCGACTTTCGACCTCTTGCTTCAAATCCAAAGTGCGCAACAGTACTCGCTCCTCAAGTTCTAAGTTTGCGCCCTGCAGGGCATGAGCAGCAAGAATTCGCTCTGTAATATTGTTAATCAACACAAAAAAACCGACCACTTCACCTTGCTCAGAGATATTGGGAACATATGATTTAAGCAAGTAACTTTCGACTCCATCGTGATTAAATTCACGACTCTCAAAGGTCACCGTTTCGCCAGATAACACACGACTTATAAACACATCTAGCTGTTTATAATCATCGAATAAATGGGTTTCCTCCAACGCCTTGCCGATAAGTTCAGAGCCATCTTGCCCATACCATTTGTTATACACTTTGTTAGTAAACACAAATCGTTTTTTATTATTTACATAAGCAATCATTGCAGGAACATTATCAGTAATCGTGCGTAACCAGATTTCACTTTCTTTTAAAGACAATTCGTATTGATGTTGTTCGGTAATATCTGCCAATGTAATAATACTTTTTCCATCCGCTAAAAAGTGCCGCCTCACGTCAATCACAGTGCCATTTGGTAACTCTTGAATGTGCACGTAATTGTTAGAATTAGTTAACAAGGATAGCTCCGTAATGGCCGTAAAATCCTGCAATTGACTGACTTCTTGGATGGTCTTCGTGCTTAGTTGACAAAAACGTTCAAACTGAAGATTCCAGACTTCCGGACTGTCATCTTCATTAATTAATAATACGCCTTGGGATAGATTATCAATCAGGCTTTGCAATAAGGCATTTTTCTCAGCAATAGCGATTTCAAAACGTTGCGATTCAGCGTTTTTAATGTGAGTAATATCAGTAAATAATATGACCACACCGCCTTCTTGGGTCTTGCGCTCTTTAAGCTGATACCAACGATCGTTATTTAGATGGTAAACCGAACTTTGTTGATCATCGTCAGCCGTGATACTTAAAATAGTGCCTTTTAATTTACCTAACGATTTTAGTCTATTGTAATTAGATCCTTCTATTGGACTGAGTTCTGAATTTTTCCAGAAGCGTTCAAAATTAGAATTTTGAAAAATGATATTGCCGTCTTGGTCAAGTAACACGAAGCCATCGGTGATACTTTCGATTGCTTCGACAAATCGTTGTTTAAAAATATTGGCGGCTTTATTCGCTTGCGATAAGCTCTTATTTAGTCGCTGTAATTTTGATAGCGCATCATTAAGCTCTTGCGTTTTTTGATTGACTTGAACCGTCAGATTCACCGACCTTTCAAAGGATGAATAGGGTACGTCGTTAGTGGCCCCTTCCTCGACTCTGAAAATTAATGCGTCATTAATTTTTGTTAGTTTTTTATTTTCATTTTTTAAATAGTCAATCTCTTCATCCTTGGATGAAAACCTATTTAAGGCGTCATTATTCATAGGCTTCTTCACTAATGTACACACCGGTAAAGGTTTGATTTAAATGCAGTCCATTTATATGTTCGCCGTACGCGTTAAAACCCACCAGGTTAAACTCGGATTGAATAGCGTGGGTTTTGTCGATTACACCTTTACTAACGGACGCTATACGACGCAAGAAACAATCACAGCCCATCACCATATGCGGCGAACCGAGACTATTACGTATTGATTGTAATTTCTTGAGCAGTGGCATATTAATGTCAACTAAGGATACTTCATTTAAGACAATACCTTTATCGACTGCACAATAAAAAGATAAGCTGTAAAAGGCTTTGTTAACTCGTTGAATCGAGCGAATGTAATAATCCCTGCCTATTTTGACTGCCAGTGGATGCAGTGAAAATACTTCGGCATCCAATTCATCTACGCTGAGGCCCATCAATTCTGCATATACCGAAGCGGCCGGTTCACCATTAATTTCAAACACTTGGCGTGTTCTCGCATCAGCATCAGTGACCACTAACTTACTTCTACATTGATCAACATGGTTGACCGAAAATATAGAAAACTTTTGTTTGGTATTGATAAACATCACAATCGCTGCCGATGTTCGAAATTTACCATCATAAAATACGTGGGTCTTATTGCCATCCAGTCCAACGCCTGCCGAGCCGCCAAAGTGCGGAATACCATTGGTAAAGGTATCTAAGTTGGTCAAAAACACTTCTTCTTTGGCTGATAATCCATCCACTAAGGAAAAAATAAAGCTATTCGAATCAATGTGTGCCAGTGCCTTTTCAGCGATAGATTCACGTAGAGAATTAATTGTTTTTTGCGCGTCGAAAGTAGAGAACTCAGTCAGGTTTTCAATTAACGTAGATTGAATAGCAAAACAGCTATCATGAAAACCCACAGCAACAATGGTGTCGGTTTCATAGCCCGCACCATTGAATTCGCCAGCGGTTGTGCAGCCAACACATTCATTATCAGGAAAGTGTGAATTAATGGCGTCGGCTAATAAGCTCAAATCAAATGACGAAGCGCAATAGAAAATAATAGTGGTCATCAAAGATAAATCTAATTGAGCTTTAAGCTCACTACATGCTATTTGAGGGTCACTTGCAGAACTAATTGCACTCGTACTTATCATAAATAAATGTCCATATTTTAAATTGCTTTCTGTTGGCTTGAGTTGGTCAAGCGATTCCAAATGATTAGCTAAACACTGTATCAGAGTATGTCAATTCTACTCAACATTACTGACAAAAATGCTAGCCTCTTTGCCTAAGGGCCGCTTCCTTTTACCTTTATATTTATCAACCACACAAAGAGTCGGATTTTCAATGGTAACGACACATTCTAAACACTGTACGCATTCAGAATAATTGATCTCGCCGGTTTTCTCGATGGCATCAATCTCACACTTTTTGGTCTTACATAATTGACAGGGACTTCCACATTCCTTGCGGCGACGTAACATTTTTAGGATCGGGAATCGGCCAATAATCGCAAGACCGGCGCCAAGCGGACATAAATAACGGCAGTATACTTTATGTATTTTCATACTGAGTAACAATAGAAAGACGGCATACAGAACAAACGGCCACGTTCTAACAAATTGTAAGGTGATCGACGTTTTGAAAGGTTCAATTTCAGCAAGTTTCGACGCCAAATTTAGTGACACAAAGGAAGTACCAACTAGACCGACTAAAATGACGTATTTAATGGCTTGGCCAAATTTATGATGTTGCGGTTTTATTTTAACTTGTTTAATACGCAGTTTTTTAGCCAGCATGCCGGCGAATTCTTGCAAGGCACCAAACGGACATAACCAGCCGCAATATAATCCACGGCCAAAAATAAATAACGATATAAAGACAAAAACCCATAAAATGAAAAGCACGGGATCTAATAAAAACACTTCTATTTTAAAGTCATCATAGACGGCTAATAGTAGGGTAAATATATTAACAACGGATAATTGCCCTTGTGCATAAAAGCCAATAAAAAAGAGCACAAACAACAAAGACGCACCGCGTATTGCATGCGTTAATCGCGGGTGTTTTACCACCGATGTTTGCTTGATAAATAAGACCGTCAAACCAATCAAATATAAACATGTTATGCCAATAATCATCGTTCTATCTTGCCATATTCTTATCCATAACGGCGTAGGAGCAACCTCGATTGCGTCAGGATTTAGGATAAACATATCACTTGATAAATTCACACTGTAAGGAAATATGAACTGCTTAACATCAATAAAAGACGCATTATAGTTTATACCAAGTCCCACATTCATCGCTCGACTTAATTCAAAACCTGATTGAGATTTTAAACGCAATACATGGATGTCTCGATAATCAGGCATGGTGGTGATAAAGCTAGGTTTGTTATAACTGTAAAAGTCGATGTCCCTAATATCGGTTGGCAGTCCACTTTGGGTTAACGATAATCGGCTTGGCACTGTTTGTGGAATAAATTCATCACTGACGTAAGAGTAATCGCCATTGCTCAAGACCATAATGGCATGCTCACCGGGCTTAAGTTCTTCTTGTAGGCGCCCGAATTCGGCTTCACCCAGTAGATTTTTACCAATTATCGGCACACTAATAAATGCGATATACAATTCCACAAATTGTTCAGAATCTTGATCCACCGCTTTAATTGCTGATACCACTTTACTGGGTAAGGTGGTATCTGACAGTAGGGTTTCTCTGGCTATTTTCCAAGAGCTGATTAACTGTCTGTCAACTAACTCAGCAAACGTCAACGTAGCAAAGTAATCTGGTTTAAGCATCATATTGCTCGGGGCAATGAAACCATCGAGTTTTGCTCGCGCTACTTTCAACGCAGAAGTAATAATGGTGTCATTCACCACTAATACCGACACAGTGGCTTTTGTCACACCATCAAAATAAGTAGTATTAGGCGCACTTCGATCGCGACTATTAATAATGTAACGCTCTTTAATTGAATGATTTTTGTACTGTGCTACAAACTCTAGTAAGGGAACGCCTCCTAAGCCATAGATAAAGATTGGTTCATTATGCTCCAGTATAGATAAACCAACCATCACGCCTTTGGGGTCTATGCCAATTAAAATATTAATTGGGTCGCCTGAAAAACCGATGAAATTGGTAAAATCATTGGTCTCAAAGATATAACCCAATAATTGATTAAGTTGATACACAGGTAAAACAGGTACGTCAATCTCGGGTGGGCCAATGCGAGTTGCGGTTGGAAAGATTTCTACTATTTGTTGTGGAATGTCGGTTACGTCACCTGGTTTTGCAGCTGTGGTGAAGCTAATAAAAAAGATTAATATCGATATACATAAACCGAGGTATGTTGTTTTTATGTACATAGATATAAACCTTTTAGCCAAAACGTGTCAAAAAGTTACAGCATTATATAATGACAATGCGCAGATATTCACAATGATGGAGGCATCACGCCGCCATCATTGCACAGCATATCAATGCTTAGAAGAAACCCAATGGGTTAATATCATAGCTTACCAACAAGTTTTTAGTCTGCTGATAATGATCGAGCATCATCTTGTGGTTTTCACGACCAATTCCCGATTTCTTGTAGCCGCCAAATGCAGCATGCGCTGGATATAAGTGATAGCAGTTGGTCCACACTCGACCGGCCTGAATACTACGGCCCATTCGATACGAACGATTCATATCACGCGTCCATAGACCGGCTCCAAGACCAAATTGAGTGTCATTGGCAATCTGCAACGCTTCTTCTTCAGTCTTAAAAGTAGTCACCCCTATTACCGGACCAAAAATCTCTTCTTGGAAAACACGCATGGAGTTTTTACCCAGAAGAATAGTTGGCTGAATATAATAGCCTGAATCTAACTCATTACTAATACGCTCTTTTTCGCCACCAATGACAACGTTGGCGCCCTCTTTACGACCAATATCAATGTAGCTAAGTACTTTTTCGTATTGTTGACTTGACGCTTGTGCGCCAACCATTGTGTCGGTATCTAGTGGATTACCACGAACAATTGCTTTGGTTTTGGCTATAACGCGCTCCATAAAGGCGTCATAGATGCTTTCTTGAATTAAAGCACGTGATGGACAAGTACACACTTCACCTTGGTTAAAGAAACCTAGAACAAATCCCTCAGCACACTTATCAATAAACGCATCTTCCTGATCCATGATGTCTTCAAAGAAGATATTCGGTGATTTACCGCCAAGTTCTACTGATGAAGGAATTAGGTTCTCTGCAGCACATTTTAAAATATGTTCACCGACAGGTGTCGAACCCGTAAATGCAATTTTAGCAATTCGTTTTGATGTGGCTAGCGCTTCACCTGCTTCTTTACCAAATCCATTAACGACGTTAAGGACACCGGCTGGTAAAATATCTTGGATTAACTCAAGCATAACTAAAATACTAACGGGCGTTTGCTCAGCTGGTTTTAATATGATGCAGTTACCGGCAGCTAGTGCAGGTGCTAATTTCCACGCAGCCATCAATAGCGGGAAGTTCCATGGAATGATTTGGCCAACCACACCCAGTGGTTCATGGAAGTGATAAGCAACTGTATGCTCATCAATGTCGGACATAGTACCCTCTTGAGCTCGGATACTGCCCGCGAAGTAACGAAAGTGGTCAACAAATAAAGGCAAATCGGCATTTAGCGTTTCACGTACTGGCTTGCCGTTGTCCCACGTTTCTGCTATCGCCAGTAATTCAATATTTGCTTCAATACGGTCAGCGATTTTAAGTAACATGTTTGAACGCTCGGTTACCGACGTTCGTCCCCAACTATCGCGCGCTGCATGTGCTGCATCTAATGCTAGCTCAATATCTTCAGCAGTAGAACGTGGAATTTCACAAATGGTACTGCCGTTGACAGGTGAGGTGTTGGTGAAATATTCACCTTTGACAGGTTCTACCCATTTGCCGCCGATAAAGTTAGCGTATTTTGCTTTAAACGTGAGTAAGGAGCCTGCACTCCCTGGATTTGCATAGATCATAAGTGCCTCGGTTGTATCGTTGAATATAGGTAGTTGTTAGCTGATGCAAACTGCCCATAAGTGCTGATAGGAATCTGCATCAATAACAATTAAAGAATAAAGTATCATTAATAAGGTTGCGCTCATTTGAACTTTAGCGCTATGACTCGTTGGATTTAAAAACTTCCTACTTTGGTATGATCTTTTGATAAATATATAAATGGCGTCTGGTCGACTGTGCACTTTAAAAAGCGCTTTCATTTAAATAAAAAACCCCAGTAAAATCATAATTTTACCGGGGTTTTTAGTGTGCTTTTAGCTATATTAGTTCTTTGCTATCGAAGAAACCTCTGCGTATTTTTTCGGTAACTTAAATGTCCAAACACTGCCACCTTGGTTCAAGTCCTTGATGCGTTTAGCGACTTCGCCACCCCATAGAGGAACCGCACCACCCCAACCAGATAAAACAGAGATGTATTGCTCACCATCCATTTCCCAAGTTACAGGTGAACCGACGATGCCCGAACCGGTGTTAAACTTATAAAGTTGTTCACCCGTCTTAGCATTAAAAGCTAGTAGGTATCCTTCAGGATTACCGGTAAATACTAAGTTACCTGCCGTTGCTAAGACACCACCCCATAGCGGCGCATAGTTATTGTAGCGCCATACTGTCTCGCCGGTTTTCGGGTCAATAGCACGTAGTACGCCGATATACTCATCATTTAAAGACTGTATAGTGAAGCCGGCACCTAAGTAAGCAGCGCCCTTTTTATAAGCCACTGGCTCATTCCATATTTCCATTTCCCACTCATTGGCAGGCACATAAAACAAACCGGTATCTTGGCTATAAGCCATCGGCTGCCAATTTTTACCACCTAAGAATGAGGGAGCCGCCATAACTGAAGACCCTTTATTGCCATCACTAGATGCCATTGGGTTACCTGGACGAAAAGCATCGTCATAAATTGGTCTACCATTGACGTCTAAGCCTTTAGCCCAAGTAATTTTATCTACGAATGGAAAGCCACGAATGAATTCGCCGTTCTCACGATTTAAGACATAAAAGAAACCATTACGGTCGGCTGTTGCTGCCGCCTTAACGATTTTACCTTTATCCTCGTACTCGAAAGAAATAACTTCGTTGACACCATCATAATCCCAACCATCATTTGGAGTCGTTTGGAAGTGCCATACAATCTCGCCTGTATCTGGGTCGATTGCTAAGCGTGATGATGAGAAATAATTATCGCCGGGGCGTAAGTGTGAATTCCACGGCGACGGATTACCTGTGCCAAAGAATAACAAATCCGTATCTGCATCATAAGTGCCGCCTAGCCAAGGAGCCGCGCCACCTGTCTTCCATAAGTCAGCAGGCCAAGTTTTGCCTGGTGCACCACCAGAAATACCGTTTTCTATTTTTTTGCCATCTTTAACTAAATAGCCCATATGGCCTTCTACCGTCGGACGTTCCCAAACTAAGTCACCATTTGTTGCGTTAAAAGCGCGTACTTTACCGACAACACCGAATTCACCACCTGCAATACCGGTAATAACGTTGCCTTTGACTATAATCGGTGCTGCGGAAATTGAGTAACCGGCCTTATAATCTTCAACGGTCTTTTTCCAGACCACTTTTCCCGTGTCTTTATTTAACGCGACTAGTTTAGCGTCTAGCGTACCGAAGATAACCAGATCACCATACAAAGCAACACCACGGTTAATAACATCGCAGCAAGGCATAATGCCATCTGGCAAACGTGCGTCGTACTGCCATAATTCATCACCTGTTCGAGCGTCAATAGCGAAAACGCGCGAATAAGAACCAGTAACAAACATAACCCCATTTTTGATCATGGGTTGTGATTCTTGGCCACGTTGTTTTTCACCACCGAGTGAGAATGACCACACCGGTCGAATATCTTCAACAGTCGACGTGTTAATCGTTTCAAGCGTGCTATAACGCTGACCTTTTAAACCCATTCCACTTGTAACAACCTGATCAGTTGATAGATGATCCTGCGAAATATCTTCGTCAGTGACTTGAGCATGTGCTGTATTAGCAAACGCCAAGGACACTAACACAGACAATGAAAGGGCCTTCACTTTACCGTTTTTTAACATTTTCATTTCCTCGTGAAATTACAATCGGTGTTTATTGCACCGTGTTACTGGTTATCGTGGCATACCCTTATCAAAGTATGTCGATACTAAGTTATTCATAATACTAAAGGTCTTATAAACGCAAACCTATCAGACCCTCGAGTGAATTCTTTCATCCATTAGGATGAGACTTATTACATATAATAAGCTGGCTGTTCGTAAGTGGAGTGATGTGTCTTAAATATATCAGCCATTGTCTGATCCTTAATCATGGCGGTAATTATGTCGCCTAACTCGTAAGCTAGCGCTCTATAATCATTATGCACCGCGAGCCCAATATCCCATTTTTGTTTTCCTATCAAAGGAAATGCATTTTCAGCGAGTTGATACTGGACCTGATTTAAAGTGTGATGCAGGGCCGTGATTTGTGAGCGTAATCCCATAACCGCATCTACCTCACCTGCTTGCATGCCTCCCACCGCTGCAACAATAGTAGGAAACTGGTGAGTGTTTTTACTCATACTGCCACGAAACGCTGAAATGAGATAAAACTGTGGAATAGAATCTACTTCAACACCCACTGGATGATATTGAAAAACAGCCATTGTGGACACTTCCTCAATCTTCTGTTTATTGAATACAATCTTCCATGTTTCAGTATGATAGGGTGCAAACATGTGAACGAGTTCATGCACTAGCAAGCCAACATCGTCACGCTTTTGTGAATAAACCTTGTCATAAGGAACACGCATCATGACGTCAGCTTTAGTTTTATCCAAAAAATGGCCTTTCCATATACTATTTCTTAAATCATCTCCTGTGGTTTCACCCGCTGTAATCCATTTTAGGCGTAACTCAACTTGTAGCGTTTTAGCAATGTGTCGTGCAATATCAATATCAATTCCAACGGCCACGCCGTCTACTTGCGCAGAAAAGGGGGCATAATCTCTGTACACCGCAATCACTATTTCCTTCGCTTCAATGATATCCTCTAGTGAGCTGGCTTGCACTTTGCAGCACAAAACCGTGATTACCACATATAAACAAGCTACTATTTTACTCATTGGCAGTAAGAGACTCCACATATGAGCGCACCGCCCATAGAGCTTCTTGGTTTAAGTGCTCATTCATCTTCGGCATATACACAGCGCCATTGCGCACGGCACCGTTTACTACCCGTTCGATATACCACTCATCGCCGTCAAAGTCGGCCACCAACTCACGCAAGTCAGGTGCAATACCACCGCTGATCGCTTGCAAGCCATGACAACGTGCACAATTTTGCGCGTAGGCTGACTCACCGACACGAATGATTTCAACTTTGACCTCGCCTCCGAGCTCACGATAAGGATTGGTATCAACCCATTCTTCGCCTAATGTAGGCAACGTTGATGTATCGATTGATTGCGGTGTTACGGCACCATGCGCCAGAACAGCGGCGGAAAAGACCAATGCGGTAGCCATAGTACTCAGCGTTAATATTAGTTTCATAAGGAAAAATTCTCGGTTCATTAAAAAGTAGACTGAGTGTAAAACTTAACAAATTTAATGGCCTCGACGAACGCTACTTTAGCCTAACCGTCCCCCCTCCTTTAGTATGAGATTACATATTTTTTAAGGCAAATGGCTTTTATTTTGTTACAAAGAGGGATTGATGTTTAACTTTCGGTACCGCATGAGATATATTTTGTCTGGATTCGTTGCTGCGTGCTTGGCATTTGATGTCATGGCCAGTCAATTGTCTGTTCCCATAACTTACATATCCAACCGTGTAGAGCCGAGTTATGCAATTAACGATTTATTAGTTAGGCCCGAAAATGCTGGCATAGCGGGAGCCGAATTGGGTATTGCTGATAGTAATACGACCGGAAAGTTCCTAGACCAGCGGTTTGTTTTTCTAAGCATTGATTTGGCCAAGCAAAAAAATAGTAAGATTAATTGGTCGGAAATTCTTCCTGCGCCCACTTTGCTACTGGTTGATCTGGATACTGAAACCTTATTTGAATTACTAGCATATAATAGCGGTCTCGTAGCGCCACATTTAATCATTAATGTCAGTGCGCACAGTAACGTGTTGCGGCAAACAATCTGTTCTGAGTATGTCTTTCATACCGCACCTAGTTATGCACAAATTACCGATGCCTTAGGACAGTGGTTACTGGTTAAAAGACTGGATAATATCTTTTTGATTGATGGCGACACCCCGCAAGACACGGAATGGCTTGAATCCTTCAAACGCACTGCCAAACGCTATAAACTGACCATTAGTACAGAAAAAAAATGGTCATTCAACAGTGACTTGCGCCGCACTGTAGGGCAGGAGATCCCACTATTTACGCAAACGGCGCGACCATATGATGTGGTTGTCGTAGCCGACACACATCAACGTTTTGGACAATATATACCTTTTAATACATATTATCCGCGTCCCGTTGTCGGTTCGGCCGGTTTAGTCGCCAATACATGGCACCCCAGCATCGAACAATGGGGCGCCAAACAATTACAGCATCGTTTCATGACCCTGCATGACCGTTACATGCAGCATCATGATTATGACAGCTACGTTGCGATCCGCGCCATTGCGTATGCCGTTCAGCAAACAACGTCAATTGATCCCTCAGTATTGAGTTCTTTCTTACGCGGTGACAAATTTCAATTAGCCGCATACAAAGGCAGAAAACTGACATTCCGTAATTATAATGGTCAACTAAGAATGCCAATTGAACTAACTCATCCACTTGGGCTGGTATCACGTTCGCCGCAAGTTGGATTTATGCATCCCTTATCAGAGCTCGATACACTGGGTTTTGATAAAAGTGAGGTGTGTCAGTAATATGTATGAAAGATGTGTACATATAGCGTCTATAAAAAAAGGAAAACTATGCGACCTTCGATATTATTTCGGCCCAGTACTAAAGGTTTATTGCTTGCTATAGTGCTGACAACTGGCTTCATTTCAACGCTCAGCGCGTCTACCGAGTTAGCTTATGTCACAAATGAAAAAGACAACTCTATTTCGGTTGTGGAGTTAGATACGTTCACGGTAATAAGGACCATTCCAGTCGGAGACCGGCCTCGCGGTTTCATCTTTAATCATGACCAATCATTGGCTTATATCTGCGCCAGTGATTCAGATCGTATTCAAATATTAGATGTTGCGACCGATAAAATAGTGGGTGAACTACCCTCAGGTGAAGATCCAGAAACCATTGCATTACACCCAAATGGGACGACCATTTATACCGCAAATGAAGACGATGCATTGCTCACGGTAATCGATATACCCACGGCACAAGTCATTAGTCAGATTGATGTAGGCGTCGAGCCAGAGGGATTAGCCGTCAGTCCAGATGGCAGCAAACTAGTAGTCACCTCAGAAACCACTAATATGGTGCATTGGATAGATACTGCCACAAATACTAATTATGCTAATAGCTTAGTAGGTGCACGACCTCGTTCAGCAGTATTTACCCAAGATAACCAACAACTTTGGGTTTCCTCCGAAATCGGTGGACAAGTAACCGTGTTTAACGTTGCTGACCAGTCGGTCAAACATGAAATTACCTTCGCCGTAAAGGGGATCCATAAAGACCGAGTGCAACCTGTCGGTATTGTATTAATGAAATCCAAACCCTTAGCCTTTGTTGCATTAGGACCAAGTAATCATGTGGCCGTTATTGACACTAATACCATGCAAGTATTGGAGTACTTATTAGTCGGACGCCGAGTTTGGCAGTTAGCATTTAATCAAGATGAGTCACTGTTGCTCACAACCAATGGCATCAGTGGCGACATCAGTATTATTGATACGGACAAGCTAAAGACGATCAAATCTGTCAAGGTTGGTCGCTATCCATGGGGCATTAGCGTGAAGTATTTATAATGAGTATTGTTATTAATAATATTGATTTTATGTATCGTAATAAACGCGCATTAGCCGACTTGTCGTGTACTCTGGCACCCGGGTTTAACGTGCTATTAGGGCCAAATGGTGCAGGTAAAAGTACCCTTCTGAATTTGTTGACCGCACAACGACCAATGCAACGCGGCAATATTCATTTTGATGGTGTGGATATACAAAAAACGCCGCGCCAGATAATGCAACAACTAGGCGTTGTCTTTCAACAGACCACCCTCGACTTGGATTTGTCTGTATTCCAAAACCTCACCTATTTTGGCGCCTTACACGGAATAAAGGCCCGCGTTGTGCTTGAACGAATTACGCCGGTGTTAACTCAACTAGGCCTGATTGAACGTTTACATGACACCGTTCGCGACTTAAACGAAGGGCATCGTCGACGAGTTGAAATTGCGAGATGTATGATCCATCAACCCCGCTATTTATTACTAGATGAAGCTACCGTAGGCTTAGATGTAGATAGTCGCAAACTAATTATAGAACATATACGTCTGCTTGCTCAGCAACAAGCGATGACTATTTTGTGGACCACACATTTACTCGATGAAGTGCAAGAGGACGATCCCTTGTACATTCTTAATCACGGACAATTAATTGCTCAAGGTAAGTGCGAAGCATTGTTGAGTGAGCATCAACAAGACTCTGTATTTGACTTGTATCGCTGGTTAACTCAACCACAAGGACTGGTTTAATGTCGATTTATATGACTTGTTTTTGGGCTATATTAAAGCGTGAAATATTGCGTTTTTTTCATCAACGTTCGCGTTTATTTAGTGCTTTGGTGCGCCCCCTATTATGGTTAGTTGTTTTTGCTGCCGGGTTTCGTAGCGCACTAGGTATATCAATCATGCCGCCATATGAAAGTTACATCTTGTACCAGGAATACATCGTACCCGGACTGTGCGCCATGATTATCTTATTTAACTCAATGCAAACCTCCCTATCCATGGTTTATGACCGTGAAATGGGCAGTATGAAAGTGTTATTAATGAGTCCCATTTCACGCAGTTTCTTATTGTTTTGTAAGCTCATTGCCGCCGCGTGTTTGTCTTTATTACAAGTAGTCATCTTTTTATTACTGGCTAATTTAGTTGATGTTGACATTCCATGGTGGGGTTTTATTTATGCGATACCGAGTATTTTTCTGAGTGCCTTCTTTCTAGGTGCATTGGGCTTAATGTTGTCTAACTTTATAAAACAACTAGAAAACTTTGCTGGAGTGATGAACTTTGTCATATTCCCAATGTTTTTTCTCTCAAGTGCATTATATCCATTGTGGAAAATGCAAGAATCGAGTTTGTGGTTATATTGGATTTGCCAGTATAACCCCTTCACATACTGTGTTGAGATGATACGTTTTGCGTTATATGGGCAAACGAATATAAGCGCAAGTATCATTATTATCAGTTGCGTGATTGTCAGTGGGAGTCTTGCGGTTGCTAGCTTCAAACCAAGGAAGATATAAATGGCTATATCGTAATTAGTCAATAATTTTGTGCTAACTTAGTGACACCATCAGGTGATTGTGGAAATATAGTAACGTCGTGTTGATAAGGATAAACAATGAAGTCGTTCGTATTTTCTAGTACCAAGTCCATCATTAGTGAAATAGGTGTTATCTCAACAATTGCTGAACTATGTCATTCGCTGAATATCTTGCGACCTCTCATAGTGACCGACCAAGGCATTATTGATAACGACTTAATAGCACCTGTGATAAACGCATTTAATAATGCTCAAATGCAATATTGGTGCTTTGACAAAGTGGTTGCCGATCCGCCGGAAGCAATTGTGGTCGAGGCTGTAAAATACGCAAAACAGTCAAAAATAGATGGTGTTATTGGCCTCGGTGGCGGCAGCTCACTGGATACTGCAAAACTAGTTGCGTTGTTAGCTAATTCAGATGAGAGCATTGCCGACATCTACGGCATCGACAATATTAAAGCCAAACGATTTCCCTTAATACTTATTCCAACTACCGCCGGCACAGGCTCAGAAGTAACCCCGATCTCAATTGTAACCACCGGTGCAACAACTAAAACAGGGGTTGTGTCAGCCGAGCTTTTACCCGACATAGCATTATTAGATGCCAGCCTAACAATCAGCCTACCACCGCACATAACAGCTGCCACTGGTATCGATGCAATGGTGCATGCTATCGAAGCGTTCACCAGCGCGATCAAAAAAAATCCATTGTCCGATATGTTGGCAAAAAGCGCGCTTGAATTACTTTCTAAAAATATTGTTGAAGCAACGTTTAATGGCGAAAATCTAGAAGTTCGTCAGGCCATGCTGCTAGGTTCGTGTTTGGCTGGACAAGCATTTGCGAATGCACCTGTCGGCGCTGTGCACGCAATGGCATATCCGCTAGGCGGCCAATTCCATATTGCGCATGGCCTAAGTAATGCGTTGGTTTTACCTCATGTCATGACCTTTAACAAAAGCCATTGTGCTGATTTATATGCTGAACTCGCAACACATATTATGCCTGACAGTGGCAATGATAATGATGGTAATAGTAGCCTACAGACTGCCGAGCACCTCATTCACTTCTTGCACGAATTAATAGCCAAACTACAATTGCCCCAGTCATTGGCCGAATTAGGTATTCAAGAAAAACACATTGATCCACTGGCAAACGATGCGCTGGCGCAGACGCGCCTTCTCATTAATAATCCAAAAACCGTTTCGCTTGAAGACGCCAAACAAATTTACCTCAATGCACTCACCGGAAAACGTAATGGCTAACCAATACCTAACTGATTTTGCCTACCACCTGCCTATTGCCACAAGGTGGATGGACAATGATATTTACGGCCACGTGAATAACGTACATTATTATTCCTATTTTGATACGGTTATAAATCAATTTTTAATTGAAAAAGCGGATTTTGACCCTAGGACTAACAGTCAAATTGGTTTTATGGTGAGGTCGAGCTGTGAATACCTAAGCCCAGTGTCTTTTCCGCAAAAGCTCACCGGGGCTTTTAGAGTTGAACGCGTAGGCAGCAGTTCTGTAGATTACGCTGTTGGCATATTTAACCAAGATAATATTCTCTCTGCTATCGGCTATTTAACCCATGTTTTCGTTGACCGTCGCACCCATAAACCAACGCCAATAGCAGGAAGGTTGCTTCAGGCTATAAACTCAGCCATGAGTGTTAAATAGTAAGTAAACGCCCTCAAAAACCTCATCTTGTGACCGAAATCCACCTGCAATTTTACCTCTATACAATTGAGTTATGCTGTAATGATGTTGGTAAATCTGATGAATAGTCTGGCTCGTGACGCTAAATGGGGGGCCCGCAAACAGTGCCTGATCGTAATCATAAGTAAGCAAAAACTGCTTGTTGGTATTGCTTATCATGCGTAAATGTTCGCTGTATTTATGTCGAAGTGGCTCCGGTAGCGCGACTAAGGCCCCCCTATCAAAAACGCCATCAATATCGCCGACGTCACTTGCTGTTAAGGAAAAAAAGTCACCAACATAAACAATCAAATTGTCGGCAGAGTAGAGTAATAATGGCCCGTGCGATTCAATTAGGGGGTCGACACCTAACTCTGCAAATAAGGCTTGCACGGCGCTTTCATTTAGTTCAATCGCAACAATCGCGTAACCTTTTGATAAAAACCAGCCTATATCTTTTGTTTTTCCACACAAGGGTACAAATACACGCGCTTTATCTGGTAATTGCCAATGCTCAAAGTATTCTTTTAATAAAGTATTACCCTCGCTTTCATGAAAGCCTATTTCATTTTTTTGCCAACGACGATGCCAAAAATCAAGTTCCATTTAGTGATGCCTTTTCATTTTTTATTCTTAAAAGTAGTTTTTAATATTGTTTTTAGTAAGCCCTTTGTGTGTCTAATTAAACACTTATTTGAACCTTCAGTACCTTAATCTTAGCATGACTGAATGCGATTAATTCAGGATAAAAACTCAAAAATCTGCGGTGTAATTCATTTTCATTTTGTTGAATAAACTGTGTCGCTTCGTGCGCAAATATGACTCTATTACTTAAACGCTTTTCAATATGCAAGAATGAACGTTCACAGCTTTCAGCATACCGATAATCAGACAACCAACGATAGCGTAATAAGCCTTGGCGAACTTGTTCAAATCGGTCACCAATATTATCTGGGTACGCTTGAACTTCATCATAAAAATGCGCCAGTAATTTATCTAATTCACGTTCGCTGAAACGAGCCCAATTCGCACACAACAAATGGTCAAAATAAATATCAATAACCACCCCTGACATACGCCGAATCGATTTTGGAAACAAACGCCTGAGTGCTTTCACTTGGGCATGACTATCAGTAAAGCTGTCAATTTTGCGGTGTAGTCGAACACCCAACTGATGCTCATTATTCAGATGCGAGAGGTCGCTACCTTTTACAAAATCACCAAAAAAATTTCCTAACATACTCGTGTCTGTGATGTGAGCGAGATGAATATGCGCTAAATAATTCATACTTCAATGAGCCCCTAAAAACCAAATGCAAAAAAATAAACTGCAAATAAACCGTCTTAATTAAAGCGGATCCATATTGTTCGGTATCAATATCAAGACCGTCTCACCATAAGGTGACAGTAGCCAGCCTAACACTGCTAAGTTAATAACCACAGTAAACCAAAATATCACTCTAAAGTCTTGTTTCGATGATTTATGTCGCAGTACTTGTTGCGCTAACGCTGCTCCGGGACAACCTCCAAGCAATGCCAACAAGTGCAATGTGCTCCCGGCGTTCGCAAGACTTTGGTTTTGCTTTAAATTTATCGTGAAATTAGCAAAAAAAGTCATTCACGTGATAATCTACAAACTATAAATGGTAATAATAACAAAAATGAGAAAAGTGACGATGCTCAGCAATAAACAAAAGCAACGCTTTGAACAACAGGGGTACTTGGTCCTTGATGAGTTATTTAACCAGCAACAAATAAATACGCTAAAAGCAGCAGCGGGTAAAATTGTTGATGACTTTGATCCACAATCGACACGTTCGGTTTTTTCTACACAAACTGAGTCTAATAAAAATCGCGACGATTATTTTCTTGATTCCGACGACAAAATACGCTGTTTTTTTGAAGAAGATGCATTCTCACTCGATGGCGAATTACAACAAACTAAAGCGCTTAGCATCAATAAAATCGGTCATGCTTTGCATGTTTTATCGCCTGAGTTCGCCGCATTCAGTCAGGCAAAAATAATTGCTCAGATAGCTGAGGATCTCGGTGTCGTTGCGCCAGAAATTCGCCAATCGATGTACATATTCAAACAACCTAAAATTGGTGGTGTTATTCGCTGGCATCAAGACGCCACCTACTTTTTTACGACACCACAGTCGGTAGTGACTTTTTGGTTTGCAATTGAAGATGCAAATATTGAGAACGGGTGTTTGCAGGTCGACAAACAGGGGGCTGACTTTGTACTCAAAGAACAGTTTAAACGCTATGCGGATAATACAACCGAATTGATGGCACTGGAAAACGTCGATTGGCCAACTCAAGACCGAGCATTACCATTAGAAGTGAAGGCCGGTTCATTAGTTGTATTTAATGGCGCGTTACCGCATTTTAGTGAAGCGAATCGCTCAAATAAATCACGCCACGCCTTTACACTGCACCTTACCTCCGCACAAGCCAAATATGATGAGCTTAATTGGCTGCGAGCGAAGCCGGTTAGAATACATTCATAGGGTAATCGTCCCTAACAATAACTGAAGCTAAAAGTAGAAAAGTCCCGTGCACTTCACGTAGGAAATCCGACATGAAAACATCATGAGATTCAGAGGGCCAAAACCAGTGTGGTTGGTTTGATTGTTCGGATCCGTGTAAAAGTAGCGGTTGTGTTAAACATGTTAATCCCTTGAAGCATATTTGAACAAGAATGGTACGTCTCAATGATAGCGTGAATACCGCAATGAGTGCTATCGTAAAGGTTGTATTCCAATCAGAATAAGAACAAACCTCGTTTATGCTATTGAACATCAAAACCATCATTCGGGATTGGAGTCTATCGGCCACAGTGTCTGGCTTTATAGCGGTGCTAATTGGCTTTGCCAGTGCAATGGCGATAGTACTTCAAGCCGGACAAGCTGCTGGTGCGTCACCTCAAATACTGGAATCTTGGATTTGGGCATTAGGTATTGGTATGGGCGTTGGATGCATTGGTTTATCGGCCTACTACAAACGCCCAATTATTATCGTTTGGTCAACCCCGGGGGCAGCGTTGCTCGCCACCAGTTTAATGGGCGCAACAATAGAGCAAGCAACCGGTATTTTTATCTTTGTCGCTATTCTTTCAATTCTCGTGGGGGTAACCGGCGCATTTCAGAAGCTCACCTCCTACATTCCTTTACCTATTGCGTCGGCTCTATTAGCTGGCGTGCTTTTTCAGTTTGGCTTACAAATTTTCACTTCCTTTGCCTTAAACCCCCTGCTTGTTGGCATAATGCTGGGCATTTATCTACTCACAAAACGAGTACTACCTCGTTACGCTATTGTTTGCGTATTTCTAGTTGGCATAATTATCACTATATTTCAGGGCCAACTTGCTACTGAGAACCTAGCTTTCGAACTAACAACGCCTATTTGGGTAAGCCCTGAGTTCGATATTAATTTGTTGATTGGTATCGGCATTCCGTTATTTATTGTCACCATGACATCTCAAAACTTACCAGGCATTGCCGTTCTCAAAGCTAGTGGATATGAAAAACAATCTATTTCTCCTATCCTGACTACCGTTGGGAGTATTAACTTGGTGCTGGCTCCGTTTGGCGGTTTTACATTCAATTTGGCGGCTATTACCGCCGCTATTTGCACCAGTGAAGAAGCGCATCCCGATAAAAACAAACGCTATATTGCCGGCATTGCGGCGGGCATATTCAATATTATTGCGGGTTTGCTAGGCGCCGCTGTAGTCGCTCTTTTTGCTAGTTTTCCGATGGCTTTCATTGCGGCCTTAGCAGGCATCGCATTACTGGGCACCATCGCCAATTCGTTAAATACGGCTTTTGTCGAACCTGTATACCGAGAAGCGGCCCTCGTGACTTTTCTAGTGAGCGCTTTGGGTATCTCATTTTTTGAGATTGCGGCATCCTTTTGGGGTGTAGTATTCGGTCTTATTGTGTTGGCTTTTCAGCGACTTAAGCACTAAATTCAACGGTATTATAGTAAGTTATTGCAGACACTTGACTGTTCGCGGGCGCGTTATTAGTCATGAATTAAATAATTACTTGGTCCAACCTCGTCAATGCTGCACAGCGGTAAGATACTTAAAAATGCCCGCGGATCGGGTTCAAAAGCCGAAGACATTGGCATCTCACTTGAGCAACGTTGTTCAGAATCCGCTATTTAGTCCATTTTTCAGTTAAATGGCCAACAAAGTTGCATGGGCGATACGTGCTATTAATTTGCTTTTCAATAATGTTGCTCCATGCCATTTTGCAAGCACCGGTCGAACCGGGAACACAAAAAATCACGGTATTATTGGCCAGTCCAGCCAACGCTCGGGATTGAATAGTTGACACTCCAATTTCGTCTAAAGAAAGCGACCTAAACACCTCACCAAAACCTTCAACATGCTTATCAAATAACACTGACATTGCTTCAGGTGTTGAGTCGCGACCCGAAAAGCCAGTACCACCGGTCGTTACTATGGCGTGAATATTTTCATCCGCAATCCAAGCTGAGGTAACTGCGCGTATTTTATAAACATCATCAATCACTATTTGTTTATCCGCAATAGAATGACCAGCGTCAGTCATCGCCTTAACCAAATAATGACCTGATGTGTCGGTTTCTTCGTTGCGGGTATCTGAAATCGTCAGCACCGCTATATTTAAATAGGTTTGTTCGCTCATTATTTAATTCTATATACTGTTACCTAGTCGATGAGTATAGCCTAAATGCCAATCGCATTTTCTACAACGGTTTTATGCAAAAATAACCCCAAACGTTAAGTAAATGTAGTTAAAAGGAAGCGTCTACTTTGTTAAAGCGAGCAATGTGCAATAAATGCGAATACCCGCTTAAAACCTGTGTTTGCTCAGCAGTTAATCAGATTGAAAATAAAATCGAGGTTATTATTCTTCAGGATAAAAATGAAGTGAATAATGCCAAGAACACCGCCCGTTTAGTGGCATTGTGTTTGACTGATATCAGCATTATAAAAAGCGACGATACCACTAGGTTGACACAATTACAGAATTCCTGCTTATCCGATCCAAGGTCTTTTGCGCTATTTTTTCCGTGCAATAACAGTCACGCATTTGAACACCATTTTCCAAACTTACAAAATAACAACCTTGGCGCCAGCACCGCAGTTAAACATTTACTTTTCATTGATGGCACTTGGCGTAAAGCAAAGCGCCTTTATTTAAGTCATGAATGGCTACAAAGCCTGCCCAGTTTTCACTTCAACGAACCGTTGGAAGGAATGTATCGTATCCGCAAAACCAGCATTAATAATGGTATTTCGACACTTGAAGCGGTTGCATACGTGGTATCGAAAACGGACGACATTCCGAGTAAGCCATTGTATGACTTATTTGAAAAAATGCAGTCATTCTGGCCTTCAAATTAATACAGTGCTATTTTGAAGGTACTTGCAGGTGGCAGTTACAAGGCGCCAGCAACTAAATTTAGCTAGCGACTCAATTTTGTTAGCGACTACCTCAAACTTTTCAAGTCAGTTTCCCTCGCTTGATGGATTTATATTTTACACACCTCAGTTTTCCTAAATTGCCACTGACTAATAGCTAAACCACTCAATATTAGAGCAAAAGAAAGTAACTTCATTGGCGTAATATTTTCATTATAAAAAATAACACTGCCGATTAGACCAAAGATTGGCGTCAACAGTGTGAAGGGGGCCATAGTTGATAACGGATATTTAACGGTAAGTTTATTCCAGATCCAATAGCCGAGCAATGTAGTGGGATAAGCCTGAAACAAAATTGAAAAACAAATCTCTGAATTGAGCTGTGTAGGTAAATCTATAAAGGGCTGAGACCCTTTTGATATATAAGCAAATATGATTAATGGTAAAGGTGCAAACAACATGCCCCATACGCTAAATGCGAATACATGTTGGGTCTTTGAACTTTTAACAATATACGCCAGCAAACTCCAACTAAATGCAGCAATTAGGGCAAGGGGTAGGGCTTTCAAGGGAACAGAACCATCATCAACTAAAAGGCTTGCCAGAAGGCCCCCAACAGCAAAAAAAGCGCCAATAATTTTATTGACGGTAATTTTTTCCCTAAGCAAAAAGTAGCCTAAGGCTAAACTGGACATAATACTCATGTTCATCAGTAGGCCCGCCATTCCGGCTGACACACCAAGAGTGATAGACCATACCATCATTCCCCAAACGCCCAATCCAAAAACGACGCCATAGGCTATAAGATACGTAAGCGCCTCAGGGGGTCTGCGAATAAAGAAAATGGCAGGAAAGACTGCGAATGTAAAACGCAGCGCAGTGAGCAATATGGGGTCCATCTGTTCCGCTCCCATTTTGATTGCAGAAAAATTAAAACCCCATAAACACATTAACGCGATACTGATGCAGATATCTTTTTTGCTCAAGAAACACCCTTACATTTCAAAATGTCGAATAATTAGATAGGGTATTATGGCTTGATTCAAAAAAAATAACAGATACAATATATTACAATTAAAAGAGTACAAAAATTTGTATAAGCAAAATGTAATCTATGAAATATAAAGCCATTGCTGAACAATTTATTGCTGATATTCAGAGTCAAAAGTTACGACATGGTCAGCGCCTACCATCCTTGCGACAGCTAACAAAGCAGCTAGGCGTTAGCATGACCACTGCTCTAAACAGTTACCGAAGTCTGGAACAAACTGGGTGGGTTGTAACCCACCCTAAATCAGGTTTCTTTGTTTCGACACCACTTAGCCGCAGTGATATCCCGCTACAACCGCAGTTTCGAAGTAGCGCAAAACATATATCAACCATCAAGGAGTCGGGTGGCTACCAGAATGGTGTTTTGATATCTAGCCCATTTGGGATAAGTCAGCTATGCCCCACTCATATCCCGTTGTTGTCATTGCAGAGGAGCATCAAACGCACAGTAAACCGGGGTGACATGTTGCTGCATAATTATCCCGATCCTCAAGGTATCCATGAACTGCGTCTCGCCATAGTAGAGCATTTTAATGTTAGTGGATTTGCCATGGCAGCTAACGACATTTTTATCAGTATCGGCTGTATGGACGCGGTGCGCACAGCATTATTGGTCACCACTAAACCCGGAGACGCGGTTGCGGTCAGTTCACCTTGTTTTAGTGGTTTACTCAAATTACTCTCCGTTATGTCCCGCAGAGTGGTTGAAATCCCTTGTAATTCTAGCGGTTTAGATTTATTGCAGCTTGAACATAAATTTAAAAATAAGGAGGTTGCAGCAGCATTATTTAGCAGCTCCTCTATGAACCCACATGGGATCAGTTTGTCAATCTCTCAAAAGCAGAGACTCGCGGCTCTGGCCAATAAATATCGTTTACCTATAATCGAAGACGATATTTATGGTGAGTTGGGATACGACAGTACCTTTGCTCTCCCTGTAAAGCACTGGGATACGGATGGATATGTACTTTGGTGCTCTTCAGTATCTAAGACACTAGCGAATGGACTGCGTATAGGATGGTGTAATGCCGGTCGATATCTTTCGGCTTGCGTTGATGTCTCCGCTACCGAACGTTTAGGCCAAAATGGCCTCATGCAGGCTAGTTTGGCCGATTTTATAAATTCAGGCCAATATCGAAAGCATCTTCAATATATTCGCAAAGTACTGCTAAGCAATGCTTGTGCATATCGACATATACTCTTGCAGAATCTACCCAAAGGTTCAGCGGTCAGTATACCCGCCGGTGGCCTGGTCCTTTGGATCCAAGTGCCTGGACTGGATAAGATTAAACTGAAAGCGTTTACTGATGACGCACGAATTGATATCACGTTTGGCGCTCAGTTTACGACACGAAAGCTATATCAAGATTGCTTTAGACTGAACATTGCGTGGGAGCTTTCCCAGATGCACGATCCAAAACGCACAGTAGAGCAAGCTTTACTCGAACTTATAGCAGGTGTGTGTAATAACCTCTTTGTCGAATGTAACGACAAGTAATAAAGCGACAAGTAATGGAATTGCTCCTAGCGTAAAACTGCACAAGTGAGCAGTTAGTTAAGGGTAACTTTAACGAATTCATACCTGTTGAATAAATCAGGGATGTCGTCTATTCTGGCTATATACAGGATGAATTCATCGGTCGCTTTTTAATCGATATATACTCGCATACAAAAGAGGTTACAGTATGGCAAAAGATATAGTTCTCTATGGTTTTGATGGCAGTACCTACGTGCGCACAGTGCGTATGCTCCTTGCAGAGAAGGGTGCCGAATATCACCAGGTGCCCGTCAATGTGCTAGCGGGAGAGACGCTTCAGACTGAACAACTGGAGCGCCACCCATTTGGTAAGGTACCCGTGCTCGATCACGATGGGATGCGCATTTTAGAGACCACGGCCATCACATGCTATTTAAACGATGTCCTCGACGGGCAGTCTTTCATCCCCGCTAACGCGAAGGATCGAGCCCGAATGGATGTGGCCATAGGATTATTTAGTGCCTATGGATACGGCTCATTAATAGGTATGGCAGGCTATCATCTATTTCCGGAATTTATTGGTAGCCCTGATGCCACTTTCTTGCAAACGTCGATCGAACAAGCACGTAAAGTACTGACAGAGATAATGAAGATTCGAGGTGACTCAGAGTGGATTGCTGGCGATAAACCCACGCTGGCGGATTTCTTTCTTGCCCCTGCCTGTTTTTACGTGAGTTTAGTGGATGACGCTGCAAAGGTATTTGACGTGGATGGCTTTCAGCCGTGGTGGGACAAGATACAGCAACTGCAAAGCTATCGTTCGACCGCGCCAGATCTTGGCTAGATTTAGCTGTTCGAACAGTAATTTAGGATTAAGTTAATAGACTCGAGTTGCTTTTATTAGCTAAATAGAAGTAAGCACACCAACATCTTTAGTGTATAACCACCATTTCTGAGCAAGAGCACATGACACTAATAGAAACATGATTGTCGAAAATCTAAAGTTTAATCCAGTACTGATCCCTACGTTATCTAATTCCCAAATGTGCCTCAATCACAGATTGTGCGGACTGATAAAGGTCGTTTGCCAGATTGTTATAGTTGCCGTCAATGTCACTGCTGTGCTCTGCTAGTGATGTCATTGCATCTCTGCGAAAAACTTCAGCTTGACCAGACTGCAGATAACATTGATTTACTGCATCGACTAAATTGGGAAGGTTGGGGTTGATTAGGATAAAAGCATGGGCTAGGACACCAAATTTTGCATTGCTGTTATGCACACTAGTTCGGCAAATTCTCTGCGCCGTTCCAATAATTTTTTTATTATTTATAGATAAATTAAAAGTACCATTACAGTAAGCGCCCTCGACCTCTCCGAGTTCTGCATTGACTCCGTAGTTAGACAACCATGGTTTGAAAATATCTATCAGTAATTGATAATTTTTGGAAGTTGAAAGTTCTAAGTCTCCTGGCCATGGATAGACCATACTCAAATTAATAACACCAGGGGCTTGAGGCACTGGTGAGCCCCCAGTTTTTCGTTGTTCTATTTGCCAACCAAATTTTGCCATATGACTAGTTAATTGTGGTGTTGCTCGCCACTTACTCGACGCTGGAAGCACCATTACATTTTCTATTGGCTCCCAAATAAGAAAACGAGGAGTTTGATCAACAAGCACCTCGAGTAAAGCCTGTTTTTCCCACTCCAAGGCTTCAGTTATCGACATTTTCATTAATATCAGCGAATTATTCAAAGATAATTTCTTCAATATGAGTACAGATATCCGATAAAAAATTCGCCGCTGGAGAGCCATCGATTGCTCGATGATCTATTGTTAAAGACAGTCCTATCATTTTAACCGCTTCAAACTCTCCTTTCGCGTTAGGTCTGACACATTCGTTTGCTGCTCCTAATCCTAAAATCGCAATTTGAGGAGCGTTTAAAATTGGTGTGAAATGTTTGACTCTAGTTAACCCTAAATTCGTGACTGTAATAGTTCCTCCAATATAATCATTAGGTTTGAGTTCGTTTTGTTTTGCTTTTTTAGTAGCATTATGCCGAGCGTCTTGCAATTCACTAGCAGTTAGATTTTGGGCCGCAAAAATGGTCGGTGTGACCAAGATGTTTTGATCCAAGCTTAACGCAAAAGACAAATTGATATCTCGATAATATACAATGTTGTTCTCGTCAACCTTAGCGTTCAGATCCATATGCTGTTTAAGTGTAGTAACCACCACATAATGCAACAAATCTTGTATTGATATATTCTCGCCGCGTTCTGATAACCGCCTTTTTAAATGCAGCATAGGGGAAATATTAGCTTCTGCATGCAGGGTAATCTGCGCGCTAGTCATTAAACTTTGCTGCATTTTTTTTGCTATTGCTCCGCGAACACCCCGCAATGGGACAGTGTAAGTTGGATCGTTGATAGAATTTTCCATTTAGGATACCTCCGCAATTACGCTTCCTTTATTAACGACATCATCAGCTTCACTAATAATGGATATTATTCCATCACTGGTTGAATGGATTTCATACTGAATTTTTTCGACCATTACCTCAGCTACTAGCTGACCTTTTGTCACTCCCGTGTTGTTATCTACGAGCCAAGCGGAAATTACAGCCTCAACATCTTCTTCCCATAAATCAATAGGCACTATTATCGGTTGTGTCATTTATTTACTCCCCATCATAGCTAGGCATTCATTCATTATTTTTTCAGTTGATGGCAGAGCCCATTGTTCCATTGGTCTGCTGAACGGGATAGGGATGTCTGGAAAGGTAATCCGAGATGGCGGTGTTTTAAACATATGATGGTCATGTTCGGTCACTGACGCAATAATCTCTCCACTGACACCAAAGCTGTGATAGTCCTCATCGACGACTAAAAGTCGGCCGGTCTTTTTAACCGATGCGATAATGTGTTCTCGGTCTAACGGAACCAATGAACGAAGATCAATAACTTCCACACTGATGTTTTGTTTCTCTAGTTCTTTTGCTGCTTTTAACGCATGGTGTACACCGATCCCAAGACTAACAATGCTGATATCTGTACCTTCAACTACCGTTTTTGCTTTACCAATTTCTAACTCATAACTCTCTTCTGGTACCTGATTAATCGCAGCTGGTTCGTTTCCAAGCCAACCCATGCCTTGTAAGCCTTTGTGAAACAAATAAATTACGGGGCTATTGTCGCGGATCGCAGCCGTCATTAAGCCCTTTGCATCATAAGCATTACTTGGTACCACAACCTTCATGCCGGGTAAATGCGCGAAAGTACCATACAGACACTGTGAATGCTGTCCACCATCACTATACCCAGCGCCCGTTGACGCCATTATAACCATTGGCACGTGCGAATTTCCGCCTGAGAAATAGATATTTTTTGCCATCATGTTATATATGGCATCAAAACAAACACCAAAAAAATCAACGAACATTAGTTCAACTACGGGACGCATGCCGTCCATTGCAGCCCCAACTCCAGCGCCCATAAAAGCGGTTTCTGAAATCGGCGTGTCGCGAACTCGTTCTTCACCAAATTCAGCCAACAAGCCACGAGTATTTCCAAATACTCCACCAAGTTTCGCAATATCTTCGCCCATGACGAATACCTTTGGGTCTACACGCATTTCTTGAGATATTGATTCAGCCATCGCTCGCGCAATAGTTAGTTTTTTAGTTGCAGACATTAGTAAGTCTCCTTTAGGTAATTATGATTAAGCGAACACATGAAGCATTGCTTCTTCTGGCGCTGGATATTCGCTGTCTCGAGCGAAAGTAATGGCTTCCTCGATCAATTGCTGAGTTTCTGCAACTAATGCCAACTCATAATCTAGCGTGATAACGTTTGCATCTATCAACTTTTGACGATAAATAGGAATAGGATCCTCTTGTAGCAGCTGACTTTTCTCGCCTTTCGGGCGATATTCTTCAGCATCGCCCATGAAGTGCCCCGCCAAACGGGATGTTTTTATTTCAATCAAAGTCGGGCCATCACCATTTCGTGCGCGATCAATTGCTTCTTTAGTTGCGCTAAATATTTTGTCCGGGCAATTATGTTCAATATGAATGCCCGGTATATTATATGCCGCAGCACGGTCACTATTTTTAGCTACTGCCGTAGAGGCAGATTTCGCAACGGATATGCCCCAATCATTGTCTTCGATAACAATAATAACCGGTAAATTCCATACAGAAGCTAAATTAAGTGCTTCATGAAAAGCCCCCTGATTAGCGGCTCCTTCGCCAATAAAAGCCACCGCAATGCCGGATTTATTTTGCAATTTCCTGGATAACGCTGCGCCAGCTGCAGGCCCCATACCTTGTCCAACAATACCTGAACATGAAAAATTCACGTCTTTATCAAACAAGTGCATATGACCGCCACGACCGCCACTGAGCCCCGTTTTTTTGCCAAATATTTCGGCCATCATTTTGTTAAGATTAACTCCCTTAGCAACAGCGATATGATGTGGTCTATGCGTCGCAGTGACCACATCTTCAGCCTCCAAATGAGCGCATACACCAACGGCACAGGGTTCTTGACCATTTGAAAGGTGCATCTCTCCCGGTATAGTGCCATTCGCCATATTAAAAACAGGCTTTTTCCCTTCCATATAAATATTTTCAATTCGTTCTTCCATATAACGGCTAATCAACATATTGCGATACATCGAGATACGCTGTGAATTTGTGGGTGACATGTTTTTCTCCTGAAATAAAAAATGTGGTTCTTGTGTTTTAAATCCATGGGACGATAGAGTTAAAAAAACCACGAAACCTAATGAACTAGAGAGCGTTCGTTTTAACTAGTTTTGCGATATGCTCGGCCTGCCGAATTGCTAATGCAACGATAGTAAGAGTTGGGTTAACAGAGCTACTTGATACAAACTGACTACCGTCTGAAATAAATAAATTAGGTACATCATGTGATTGCCCCCATTTATTTACTACACCCTCACTGGGTTTTTCACTCATGCGGTTTGTGCCCATATTGTGGCTATTTGGGTAAGCGGGCAGGTTGTATAATTTAACTGCATGAACCGATTTATAAAGCTTAGCCATTTGAGCGTAAGCGTGATTTCGCATTATCAAATCATTATTATGATCAGTTTTTGTAATAACCGGGACAGGTAGTCCATGTTGATCTTTTTCGGTTGGGTGCAGGGTTATGCGATTTGACTCTACGGCTAGATCCTCACCACAAATCCACACACCTGCCATATTTTTGTAGTTCTCTAATGCTTCAGATACCTCTCTGCCCCAGCCACTGGTGCCTGGTTTTAAAAAGGCTGATAGAAAACCTAAGCCAAGGGTTAATACTTCTAGTGTATAGCCTGCGACAAAACCACGATCCGGTTTATTAAGTTGCTCACTGGTTATTATACTAGGTACAGACGTGCCGCGATGCATATTAACTGGTTGTGGAAATACACCATAAACGCCACCGGTTACGTGACCCATGTAATTACGGCCTACCTGCCCTGACGAATTTGCTAAGCCATTGGGGAACTTTTTGGAGGCAGAATTGAGCAGAAGACGAGGTGATTCGATTGAATTACCCGCAACACAAACGATCCGTGCTTTTTGCAGTTTCTTGTTACCGTTTTCATCAACATACTGCACTCCAGTCGCTCTTCCATTTTCATCATGCTCTATTTTGAGCACCATCGAATTTGGCCTGATCTCACATAAACCAGTTGCTTCAGCCTTTGGGATTTCTGTATACATTGTTGACCATTTAGCACCAATTTTACATCCTGCCATACAAAAACCAATCTGTTGACACGCTGGGCGGCCATCTCGAGGTACTGAATTTATCGCCATGGGCGCATTGGCAAAGGTCATGCCAGTGCGTTTTGCCGCAATTCGGTGTAATTTTGTGTGACTACTTTCGGGTAAATCGGGGGTACCCGTTGCTTCACCTGTAACCCCCATTTTATCTTCAGCCTTAGCGTAGTATGGCGAAAGTTCATCGTAGGTAATTGGCCAGTCAGCAACATTGGCTCCCTCAATTGGACCATTGGTCGACTTCATTTTAAATTCATGCGGTTTGAAACGCAGTGACACGCCAGCCCAATGAATTGAAGAGCCACCGACGCCTTTGCAAATCCAGGCAGGTAAATTAGCGTGGTTTTTAGCATGATGCCAACCGCCGGCTGAGATACGCTTGTCTAGCCATGACAACTTCATGAACATTTCCCACTCGTTATTTTTTATATCTTCAAGAGTAAAGCGCTTACCTGCTTCTAATACGACTGAGCGAACACCCTTTTGCGCGAGCTCATTTGCGACAGTTCCACCACCAGCACCTGAGCCAATAATAACGACCAAATCTTTATCGTCTAAGTCAAACTTTGTTATATTTGTCATAATGTATTCCCTAAGTTTATTTGATACCGCTATGGTTATTCGTCGAGCCAATCAAGGTCGTTTAACCCTCGATTAAGGTAGCCACCCTTATCCCAAGATGACCCTTGATAACCAAATAAATGATAGAGATCTTTATTGTCATAAAGTCCATACATCAGCGCTGTTCTGACTTTTATAAAAAATGCATTTTCTTCAATAGACCGTAAAATTCTGATTCGATCTGGTTCATAACCGACTTTAATGAAAGGTTTCCCAAGTTCTGAAATACTTAATAGATCGAGCATGGCAACCCCCTCGCCAATTAACTTTGTTTCTTGTATCGCTAAATCATCAACAATTTTTTGATAATACTTATTTTCAACAATTTCATGTGGGTAGATGTCTTTAGCCATTACTAACAAGGTTTGGCTCATATGACCTGATTCAGGCATAGTTATCGTGGTGGTTTTATTTTCTGATGTCGTTGTAAGTCCAATCACAGTTGTTGCTACAACGCCCCCAGCAATCGTTCCGGCGACACCAAACCCAAGGTTGTTCAAGAATTTTCGACGTGAGATAGAATTATTGTTGTTATTGTCATTGTTGTTATTGTTATTGTTATCGTTCACAGGTTCACCCTCTGTTTATAGATATAGGGAGAATAGCAATCACTATGCCAATATAATTAAACTTATTAAAAACATAGTTTTACATGTAAAAATTAAAGTAGTTTGACCCAGTTAAGCTTTGGATTGAGACAGATGTTTCGCCTTATTGAAAATAACACCAAGAGGCTTTGAAAGACCACATTATAGAATGTAGGTAAGGAGGAATTGTTAAAGCTTAAAAAACTGTTGAATATCTATGCCTAATAAATTAAAAGGAACAGGTGTATCACTGCTGCTGTTACAACTATATAAACCTGCTAATGACGGTCAAATTGCGAAAGTGTTTATGTAAAAATAGTTTTTAATACAAAGATTCTACTTGGCGCAATAATGACGTCGCTTGTAGCCCGTAAATTAACTCATTTTGTTATAAAGTTTTATCCTAAGTAACTCATTTTAAAGTCTAAATTTAGGTGACGGCATAATAATTGCTTATTGTATGACTTCGCTAACAAAATTTGATCTTACAGGAGCTTTTATGTTGGAGATATGTAAGTTTTATGTATTAGCACTACTCATGAGTTTTACTTTTACTACCAGTGGTGCAACAAATCAAATGAATGAAATCAAGTTAAGTTTCATTGGTAATCACGACAGTCAAGCATTTTTGGGTGTGAAGCAAGGGATAGATGAAGCTAATATACAAGGACAATTTCTCGGTCAGAGCTACTCTTTAACAACCTCGCCAAAGTCAAGCATTGCGATATTTACAACCTTGGATGCTAAGCATATTGCTCAACTGAGCAGGGCATATTCCAAACAAGTAATTTTTAACTTAGTTGCTGAGGAAAACGACCTGCGAACTCAATGTTTCGATAATGTACTACATATTATTCCCAGTCGAGCGATGATAAAAGATGCGGAAAATCAGTGGCAGGAGAAGAATCCTAATAGTGCAGCCAAAGCGCAAGCTTGGCATCATACCTTTGTAAAATATGCCGCAGGTCAACTTAATACACGATTTACTCAGTCCTATAAAAATAAAATGACTGACACTGCGTGGGCAGGATGGGCATCGGTAAAACTACTATCTGACTCAATTGCCAGAAATCAATTTAATGATAATGCTTCCTTACTGCAATTCATAAAAACAGAGCTTGCTTTTGATGGTCAAAAGGGTATGTCTCTTAATTTTCGTAATACTGGGCAGTTGAGGCAACCTCTTCTACTGATCGAAAGTGGGAAGATTGCTGGTGAAGCGCCTGTTCGAGGTGTAGTCGATACGACTGATCTTGACAGTTTAGGTCTAAGCCAATGTCCGAAATAACACTTACCTTATAATTAACGGAGTCTAATATGAAATTAACTAGCACCGCTATTCTCTTGGCAGTATTTCTCACCCGAACAGTATTTGCTGAATCTACGGGACGGGTTTTTGTTAGTAACGAAAGAAGTAATACGGTTAGTGTTATTAATGGCACAACTCATCAAGTTGAAGCGACAATAGATATAGGAGAACGGCCACGAGGTATTGGTATTTCTCCAGATGGTAGTGAGGTATACGTTGCTATAAGTAATGAAAACAAAATAGCAGTTTTCGATCCTAAATCTCTCAAAATATTACGAAAATTCAACGTTGGAGAAGATCCTGAAGCTTTCGCCATACATCCCAATGGCAACATTTACATATCGAATGAAGCCAGCGCCAAAGCCACGGTAATCAATCCCAGAAATGGCATGATCGTTGCGGAAATTCCGGTCGGGCTAGAACCTGAAGGAGTAGCCATTTCTCCTGACGGCAAACGGGTTATCATTACCAGTGAGTCCAGTAATATGCTTCATGTTGTTTCGGTCCCTGAGCATAAAATCATCTATAACATTCTGGTAGGTGCTCGTCCACGCGCAGCAACTTTCACGCATGATGGTAAATATGCCTACGCTACAGCTGAAATAGGTGGGGAGGTTGTCAAAGTCAACATGACAACAGGACAAATTGTTAAACGAATATCTCTTGGCGACGATAAAGCAAAGCCAAAAGACATTCTAATGAGTAAAGATGGTAAAAGCTTATATGTTGCCGGAGGGCGATTGAATCAAGTTATGGTGCTTGATAGTGAATCTTTAGAGCTGATTAAAGGTATTCCTGTTGGTAAACGCGTATGGGGTCTTGCCATGTCTAGGGATGGCAAACGTATTTACAGTTCAAATGGCGTTAGCTCAGATGTTTCAATCATTGATACCGTTAATAATGTAGTCATTGCTACCACTAAGGTGGGGGAATTTCCTTGGGGTATTGTTATTGATGATTGATTATCCAAGACCCTTAATAAACCCCTGAGCAAGAGATAATTTAATGTGAGTTTTGGCTAGACTAGGAACTACTTGTTAAATCGATTAATGGATCAGTTCTATTGTGTAAATTAGTTTATGTTGTTATTATGTTCCAAATATGTTATAAATTAGTAAACAGAATAACACTTAAATAGCGTATAATAAAGTTTACGATTTGAGCAGTACATTATGAATATGCTAACTGGCGAAGTTAAGAACGCTCAAGCCAATAAGGGGAACCATGATAACTTCCGTCATCGACGAACACCTATCTACTGTTTACAAGGCAATAGAAAGTAATGAGTTTAATTCAGAAACAGACTTAGTTACTAGTTCTTGGAAGCGTTGTGTTCAAGTTTTTAAGCTGGACCCATTGGGGAGGCATTATTCACGTGTTCTTACCCAATCAGAACTTCAAAGCCACACTTCCCCCATTGAAGAATTTATTGCTAGAGCCCGAGACGGAATGGAAAATCTGTATGCACAAGTGGAAGCATTAGACTATGTTGTTTTACTTTGTGATAAAAATGGAATTACCGTTGACTATATCGGTAACAAGCGGCTAAGCAATGAATTAAAAAGCACAGGACTATCTTTGGGAACTGACTGGAATGAACGCCATGCGGGAACCTGTGCTGTTGGTACAATTATCAATGAGCTTGTTCCATTGACTATCCATCAAAATGATCATTTTGACATTGTAAACACGTCATTAACCTGTTCTGCAGCACCTATATTAGATCATAATGGTCAACTCTTGGCTATACTCGATGTATCAGCTCCTCATGCTCCACGTGAAAAAAATAGTCAACATTTATTACTTAAATTAGTAGAGATGCACGCTGGACTTATTGAGGCTGACAATTTTTTAAATTACTATCATGATTTAACAATTTTAAAGTTTGATACTAAGATTGCGTTGCTAAATACTTATTGTCCAAATTTAATTGCATTGGATAATAATAACGTATTGATTGGTGCTAATCAAAATGCGCGAAAAATAATTGCTAGAGAGCTTGGTATACGTGACATAACATCAACATTACTCACTGGGTTTGATATTACTGCGTTATTTGAATTTGTAATAACCAATCAAAAATCAGCTAATCAATATTTTATTATCAAATCGAAAAATACGAGCAATCAGTTCTTTTCCTATTTCCAACCTCCATCTTACAAAAAGCCTATTAAAGCTTGGCAGATCCCAACCAAAACAGCTGAGCAACAAAATACTAAGCCGATTACCGCAGAAATTAACAAACTTGCGGGTTCAGATCCAACGATGCATAAAGTAAAATTACTTCTTAATAAATTTTCTCCAACTATAACCAATATTTTGCTGAAAGGTGAAACAGGTACCGGAAAAGAATTAGTGGCTAATGCTATTCATCTGTCTAGTAATCGCAGCACAGGACCATTTATAGCGGTTAACTGTGCGGCACTGCCTGATTCTTTAATCGAAAGTGAATTGTTTGGTTACAAAGCGGGAAGTTTTACTGGCGCTAGCAGTAAAGGTAAGTCAGGACTAATACTAGCAGCCGATAAAGGAACGTTATTCTTAGACGAAATCGGAGATATGCCTGCTAGCTTGCAAACTCGATTATTAAGAGTATTAGCAGAAAAATTAGTTACTCCAATAGGTTCAGATCGTCCAATTTCAGTAGATTTTCGACTTATTAGCGCTACTCATCAAGATATAGCGCCAAACTCTGGAACAGAACAATCTCATTTCAGACCCGATTTATATCATCGTCTAAATGGTGCAACAATTAATTTACCAGCCTTACGAGATCGTCAAGACCTTTACTATTTAGTGTCGTGCATTTGTAATGAATCAAAAATTGTTTTTTCAGAAGAGGCAATGCAAGTACTTGTCGAATATTCTTGGCCAGGCAATATCCGTGAGCTCAAAAATGTTATTAGCTATGCCATGGTTCTGTGTGATGATGGCACCATCACACCTGAACACTTACCTGATTATGTATTTAGCTGTAACCCATTTATTTTCAACGAAAACAGCGGTATACACAAACAACATGCCGAAATTGTTTCTGAAATGGGAGGTAAGATATTATACTCTCTTAAAGACAATAATTGGAACGCAACTGAAACGGCGAAACAGCTAGAGATAAGCAGAGCAACACTTTATCGAAAAATGAAAAAGTACAATATCATCTCTCCCAATAATGCAGGCTAAGATATGGTTCTCTTTTAACCGTTTTGAGTGCACCAGCCTTATCATTTGCTAGTGCACTTAAAGGCCATGATTCGCACCGGTTTTAGAGGTGATTACTTCCCATCGTTAAAAAACAAAAGAAGCGCCAACGTGCAATGCTCTAGGTTGGCCACCAAAGAAACGGTAAGAGCCAAAGGCATAGTCAGGTCTACCGGCGTATTTTTCATCGCTTAGGTTTTCTATGCGAGCAAATAAACGGATATTATGCTTTATCTGCATTGATCCTCTAAGTTGCAATAAATCATGACCAGCATAGAGGTGCTCGTTGCTGGGATCTAAATAAGATTCCCCCATGTGTAACCATTCCAATTCAAGTTTACTCTGATCGTTAGGTTGCCACGCAATACGAACGTTACCCAGTTGCTTTGGCGCTGTATCTATTTCATTGCCTTTCCGCACACCACTGCTTGCTCGGTCAAATTCGTACTCATGCTGACCATAACTATAGTTAAGCGCCATACTTAAGTGCTCAGTTAACTTATAATCAATGCTCAATTCAAATCCCTGATGGGATGTTTCACCGTCAGTAACATTTAAACCATCGGCATCGCGAAAAAAGAAATTATCTTTAGTCATATAATAAACAATAGCTTCATACGTTAATTTGTTACTCACTCCACGCAAACCAAGTTCTGCGCTATTAAGTTGTTCTGATTCAATCTCACCCGCTACCTGTTGATTTTGCAAACGATACATATCTGTGGTCTGTGGCGCTCTAAACCCTTGCGACCAAGCTCCAAAAAAGGCCATGTTTTTACTCATAAGGTAATTAAAACCTAACTTAGTACTGCTATTATCAAAACTATCATTACTATCTTCCGGGCGTTTAAATAGGCACTCAATGGACTCATCGTTATTATTCACACATGAACTACCATCGGCCTTAGTCGTGCCATCGGCGATTACATTATCATATCGGTATTGAGTGCTATCAAAACGTACACTACCAGTAAACTTAAGTTGTTGAGTTAACTGCCAGTCTGCCTGAATATAGGGAGCAATCGTTGATGCATCCACTTTATAGTCAAAATGAAGACCTTGTTGGCGCGCTTTACCCCAACTATAACTGTCTGGTTTTTGTTGAGTTTGAGTCAACTCACCTTTAGTCCATTCAAGATCAATGCCCATGACTAAGGCAAAATTTTGATCTACCTGCCAATCATAGCTATTAACCATACCAAAACTGTAGTGACTATTTTCTTCAATGGCCTTTGATGGTAGATAATGCTGACGAAATTCCATGTTGTTAATACGGAAGTAAGGTGTCATAGTAAAACGGCGATCAGCGCTTAACTCTCGCTGCCAACTGGTCGCAATGCGAACCGATGACCATTCACGATAAGCATCAGCATCACAATTTTTTGTCATCGCATCCCTATCTTTATAAAGATATTCTGCGCTGAAGGTTGAGCTATAACATTCAGAGCCACTGTCACTGGAAGAAATAAATCCAGCCGTACTTTGCTCAAGGACAAAGCCTGAAACGGTAGTCTTAAACTGGTCGTCTCCGTTAACATAATCGTGACGTAGGCCAAGTTTTAAGGATTTAAAGTCGCTATTATCACGGTAACCACCATCATCAATAGCTTGAATGTTGCCGCTAACACCTCGCTTATCTGATTCGTTCCCTAAGGTGCCTTGCAGTTGGTATCTATCGTTTGGGCCCATAAGTAGTGTTATATCACCGCCATTGCGTGGTTCTTTAGTTAACACATTAACTACTCCGTGAACGGCATTAGAGCCATATATTGCGCTCGCTGGACCTCTAATAATTTGCACTTCTTGTGCTTGAGCAAGGTTTAATTCTGATAGAGCATTATTATTAGCAAAACCGGCCGATCGGGTGGGAATACCATCTTCGAGGAATAAAAAAGCGCCCACGGCGCCTGGACCAGTTAATACCGGTGAACGTATAGAAGGTAAAGATTCCATACCGTTATTTGTTTGAATATGAACGCCTGTGGCTCTGTTTAAAATATCACTGGGATGAACAGCACTAACTAATGAAATATCTTCATTTGATATGAAATCGATATTGCCAGCCAACGTAAGACGAGCGGATTGCCGAAGACTCCCAGTAACGACAATAACCTCTGATTCAGACTCACTACTATTAGCTTTACGTGTCTCGTTTTTCTCAGTTTCTGCAAATACAGAGCAACTAACGGCTGAAGAAAACGCCACAATATAAGCTGAAAAAGATAGTCGTTGTAACATAATTGTTTCCTTTTGGGATTCTTGGATCATGAGGGTGCTAAGGATATTTCACTGCGCTCTTATATAAATATCTATTTCTTCTTCCTTGTGATTATTTTTTAAATACTATTTTTTATGTGTCACACAATCTTGAATGAGCAAATATTGCGCCAATTAAAAAAACGTAAAGATAAAATCAACTAAAAATAGACTTAACACATTTATTTAAAAGGGAAAAATTCTTAAATTATTTATAACTGATTGTATTTATAAATAGCATGTTAACTTTTTTATTATGACCCAAGCTTAAATTTCTCCACCCATTGATACATTTGTAAAGGTTTTTAGTGATCACGTAAAAGGACATCTATGACAGGTAAAGCAATATTCTGTCTGCGTATTTTATAGGTGATACTTTCGGAACGTGTCAACCACTTTCATACCAATTAAGTATTAATTAATGTTTATTCTCCATGGCCTTTTTCAAGGTTGGAAAGTTAACGCCTTTTTCGATTACTGGCACTTCTGCATCATCAGGAATGGGGTTAATGGTCACTATTTTGGGTGGATGAGTCACCTTAGGCGGCCCATTTCTGAAACGGTTAGGGTTTAGCTGGTAAGCCTTATCCAATGCATCTTGCCTAGTTTTTGCAATGTCTTGGTGCTCACCCGTAAACACCTGCTGTGGTGTAAATCCACCTAAACCACTATGATGGTGCTGAGTGTTGTACCACAATACATAATCTTCACACCATGCTTGGGCATGATGATAATCATCAAAGCGCCTGGGGTAATCTGGTTGATATTTCATCGTTTTAAATTGTGCTTCGCTCATCGGGTTATCATTGCTGACACGTGGTCTTGAATGACTGGCAGTAATATCCAATTCGGATAACAAGTCCAAATAACAATGTGCCGTCATGGGAACGCCTCTGTCTTGGTGCAGCGTGAGGCTATTTGCAGAGATATCATATCGCTGGGCAGCGTCTTGCATGAGCTGTGACGATAGCGCGCTATTTTCCTTGCGTGATAACATCCACGCGACAATGTAGCGACTAAATAAGTCCATGACCACATACAATGATAAGTATTCACCGCGTTGTTGTGTGGCTAATTTTGCGATATCCCATGTCCAGACTTCATTCGGTGTTGCCGCACTTAGCCGCGGTATCGCGTGCGATTGGGGAGCACGCTGGTGGCGCCGCTCCCCTTGCAACGCTTGCTCGCGCAATATCCTGTGCATCGTGCTGACAGAGCACAGGTATTGACCTGTTTGCAAAAGCTGATGGTACACTTGCATTGGCGGTTGATTACAATACGCCTCACTACTGAGGATATCGTTTACATGCTCTCGCTCAGCAATTGACAGCGCATTGGCTTGTTGACAAGCGTTGCGCTTAGCGCGATGTTGTTGAGGCAATACTGGCCCGCAGAAGTTGTCTCGTGCCTTGTGAGCGCGCAACGTCCCACGGGCTACATTTAACACATGACAGGCCATACGCTGCGAAAGTAAAGACGGCAGTGGCGCTTGTATCAACACGCTTATTCGCTCCCTTGCTCGAGGGTCTCGACCAAGAAGATGGCTTTTTTTTGGAGTGAAATGCACTGGTCTTTGACTTCTAGCTGATGCCGCAAGCGGGCATTTTCTTTCTCAAGCTGGGTGATGCGTTTTTGTTCAGCGCTATTTACAGGCGCTGGGCCCGGTCGAGACTTGTTGAGACCTTCAACGCCTTTATCAGCAAACTCTTGTCGCCAGTTAGCCACTTGCGTAGAATACAGTTTTTCACGGCGCAGCAGTTTACCTAAATCGCCATACTTACAAGCATCGGCCTGTTGAATAATTGATAATTTATATTCTGTAGTAAAGCTACGTCTACCGCGTTTTTCCAACTCAGGTTTGGGTAGTACTTGTGTGACAACTGTCATGTTTTTTGGCATTTCATTTACTCCAATCAAACCCTGAATTACATATTAACTTAAAGTGTTATGGTATGGGAGTATCATGACACACAGGGCTTTCATGCATATATTCCACCCCCCTCTGCCCAGTCGGAAGTCATATTCAGCTTGCTCAAGTAGTCAGGTTTATAAAAGAATTCAAATCTAAGGTTATATCGAAAGTACGAGAGTGATTTGCAATGTGATACACCTGTAACACATTTTAAAAAAAACCGCAGAATAATCCGTGCTTTGCGATGGAGGCTATATGTGGCTGAGGCTGGCATAGAAAATGCTGATAGATAAAAGTATATTTAGTATTCAATGGAGAGCACCGTAATGAAGAGAACAAAAATACTACTAGCAATAATATTTACATTTACAATTCAACTAGCACATGCTGGCGATAGCATGCCAGGTATGCGTGGATCACAACATATCGGCTTCACTGTGCCAGATGTTAAAGAGGCGACCGCTTTTTTTACAGATATTATGGGCTGTGAATCCTTTTATTCGATCGGTCCTTTTGGTCCATTCGACGATAACTGGATGACTGAGAACTTAAATGTACACAAAAAAGCAGTTATCACGACGGCTCATTTAATGCGTTGTGGAAATGGACCTGCCTTAGAAATTTTTGAATATACATCCCCAGATCAAAGCAAACAACCGCCGCGTAATAGTGACATTGGCGGCCATCACATTGGTTTTTATGTTGATGATATGACAGCAGCTGTCAAATTCCTTGAAGCAAAGGGTATCAAAGTTCTGGGCAAACCTCATACATTCACAGAGACAGGGATGGCTGGCTTAACATGGGTTTATTTCATGACACCTTGGGGCATGCAACTAGAAATTGTCAGCTACCCGTTTGGTCAAGCATATGAGAAAGAAATGGGAAGCAGAATGTGGGATCCGCGTTACTAAGCAAGACATATCAATAGCACTACCGATTAGTAGGTAGTGCTATTAATTAAAAGAGATCGACTCTGTGAAAAAAACATTTATCCTTATATTGATGCTCTACAGTTCAGCTGCATTCTCGCATTTCACCCACTTTGAACCCAGAATTATACATTTATATCAAAATAACCATGACACTATTATTCTAATGAGAATGCCACTTCCACTTATTTTTTTAGATGATAATTGGAAAGGAATTGATAGTAAGCAAAGTATCCCGTACACAACTAAAGTTAACACGTCAGATTATTTAATTGACAGAGAACAGGTTAAAGAAAATGTAGATGACATTAAAAAACGTATTCAGCGCGGTTACATAATAAAAAAAAATGGTGAAGTACAAAACTATCTAATCGAATCAATCAATATATTTAACAGTGATGACCGTAAGCCTTTTAGCAGTTTAAAAACCGCTGAACAAAATTTTACTAGCGACATCACAATAAGACCAAGCGCAACACAACTGTTCGATTCTGGTATTGATATTAAATTACGATTAATAAACACCTCGGTAGTGAGCGACGATATTGCGATAATTAGCATACTCGGAGACAAATTTAACGCCATTACTAGATTGGCAAATATTATCAATCTTCACAGAGACAGTAATACTGAGTCCATAACCACAACCTTAGGTATTCTTGATTATTCGTCAACTCGTCTTCCTAGCCTAACACAGCGATTAATGAGCGGTTTTATGGATGGGTTTGTGCATATTTTAATAGGCTTAGACCATGTTTTATTTGTGTTACTCCTGTTTTACAGTGCCTCCAGTTTTTTAAAACTTTTATCACTAGCAACGGCCTTTACTTTTGGTCATTCATTCAGTCTTTTCTTTGGTAACAACATTGCCATAACATCACCCATATTCATACCCGGGGTAGAACTGTTGATTGCACTCACTATTGCCTTCACAGCAATAGCATTATTGTTGAAGAAAGCACAGCATTTAGGAACAACTCCGCTTTTAATTATTGGTATTATCCATGGTTTTGGTTTTTCGTTTGTATTCAGCGAACTTGAGAAAGAAGGTGCTCAAACAAGCATAAGTAGACTAATCTCATTTAATATTGGTATTGAAGCAGGTCAGTTATTTATTTATGCGCTGGCCCTCGGTATGACAATACTTATCAGAAAGCAGACAATGCTGGTCAATAAATTGCCATATTATATATCGATATGTGCGCTGGTAATATCAGCTTACTGGGTTGTTACGCGTTCAATCCCTCTAATTGATTACGTCGCAATCTGATTAATGGAACCCTATTTGCCAATAGCAGATACACTGCGCTATGACTTTACCACTATAATTAATTCTGATTTGATATTAGCTAACTTATAAACTACACACGCAAATTATGTGTTGTGTGGCTGTTTTTTTATTTATAGATTTACTTAACTTCTTCTCCAGCCGCTTGTCTATCTGCATGGTATGAAGATCGAACTAACGGGCCACAAGCTGCGTGTTTAAAGCCCATCTTCACCGCTTCCTGTTGCAACATATTAAACTCATCAGGGTGAACATAACGCTCTACGGCTAGGTGAACTCTGCTCGGTTGCAAGTATTGTCCAATAGTAAGCATCGTTACACCATGCCTACGTAAATCGCGCATTACTTGCAGTATTTCGTCATTGGTCTCACCTAAGCCAACCATTATTCCTGACTTAGTCGTAACATTTGGATTTGCCTCACCAAATTTTTTCAATAAATCTAAAGACCATTGATAGTTGGCGCCTGGACGCACTTTGCTGTAAAGACGCGGCGCTGTTTCTAGATTATGATTAAATACGTGTGGAGGGTGCTGATTTAATATTTCTAGCGCCGTGTCCATACGGCCACGAAAATCGGGTACTAAAATCTCTACTTTAATATTGGGAGCCTGTGTATTAATTTCTTTAATACAATCAGCAAACTGTTGTGCGCCGCCATCACGCAGATCATCTCGGTCAACCGACGTGATCACTACATAAGTCAGTGGCATATCTTTTAAGCTTAAAGCGAGTTTTTTTGGTTCCTCCTTATCGACATCTAATGGGCGGCCATGACCAACATCGCAGAATGGGCAACGGCGGGTGCATATGTCACCTAATATCATAAAAGTGGCAGTACCGTTATTAAAACATTCTGATAAATTGGGACAAGACGCTTCTTCACAAACAGAGTGCAAATTATGTTTGCGTAAGTTAGCCTTAATATTATCAATACGGTCACTGCTACGAGGTAATTTTATGCGTAACCAACTGGGCTTAGGTAACATTTTTTCACGAGTTGAGGTGATCACTTTAATGGGAATGTAAGCCATTTTATCGGCGTCACGTAATTTAGTGCCGGGGATTCTTTTTGTGGATATTTTTGCAACACTAACTGCGGCATTTGTTATGGTAACTTCATTACTTGGCATATTTTTACTCTTGATTATTTGCTTTAAGGTAATCTTGCTTGATATTCAAATGACTGAAGAGTCAAAAAAATCAATACCGTTTGTGACTTCATATTGAACTTAGTTAGCAGGTTCTATTCATAGAAAAGTAATCGAATATACGGATCTGCTATGGTCAAACTGAGTAATCAGATTAATCCAAATTAAAACGACCACAGTTAGTTCCTATTTTACGCTTTGAAACCAATTCTAAACCCCCCCCAATGTCTTCCTTGAATAAAAATCGGTGCTGAAACGTCGTGCATTATTTCAGCAGTATCACGTTTGTAAGTTTGCAATAAAAACTTATCTGTGTGGTGGGCACAACGTATACCGGTGGCGTCATTAAACATCCGCTTTGTGCGATTATTGACTACATCCAGTGTGGGATTGCCGGTCAGCGGTTGAGAAAAGCGCTTGTTATGCGTAGGGAAATATCCATTGATATCAACAGCACCAGCATAGATCATATCGTCGAATTCTTGCAACAATGTCTCTTGAATCTTGGGTAAACATCTATCAGTAAATTTATCAAAACTAGTGGAGAATTTTGCTGGTACTGTATTACCAATTGGATGGTAATTAAAGTCGAATAATTGCTGCATTGTGATGGTTTTATCAGTGATACTTTGTTCAAATAATTTACCCACTTTATCTGCGGCAAGTTGTGCTTGATCGCACATTAAGGTTATTAACGTTTTACTATCAAACGCTGATAGTTGAACAAATATTGATTCCGTACTAGTTGATAAGCTGGAAGCTTGTATAGATATCTGCTGAGTTTCTTTGCTTTTATCTATTAGAAAATCACGCAAGTTCATCACAGAAGTCGATATTTCAGCGGCCGACGAATCTTGATCTTGTAATGCGTGACTTATTTGATTGCTTGCACCAGAAGAGTCTGACATTAACTGATCTATTTGTTGAAATGACAGAGACAAGTCTGTCATTGTGGTAACAACACTTGTTGTTTGGAGCACAATTTCTGACATTACAACTGTAGTTTCACTAATTTCATCGCCTATTTTTTTCAACATAGTTTCAATTTTACTGGTAGCTTCTGCTGTTTGTGCTGCCAATTTTCTTACTTCATCAGCAACAATGGCAAAACCTCTACCTTGCTCTCCAGCGCGAGCTGCTTCAATGGCTGCATTGAGTGCCAGTAAATTTGTTTGCGAAGAGATAGCATCAATTACATCAGTGATATTCTGAATTTCCGTCGTTTTTTGTTCAAGCGAGTGAATTTTTTCTGACGCCTTATTTACCGCTATATTCAGTTGATTAACGATTTCGATATTGGTCGTTAATTGCTGAGAGCTTAAGGAACTGGCGCGCATTGCTTGGTTTGATTGATTAGACGCAATAGCGGCATGGTCATTTATTTGTTTGCTATTAGTAGACATTTGTTCGGCTGCTGCAGCAAGCCGATCCACATCTTCACTGGATTTATCAATTGCACTGCTAAGTTGGTCTAAAAAGAAGCTGACCTCCGCTGAGTTAATGGCAAGTTCGCTAGCTTTACTACTTATTTTTTCACCCATATCTGCAAAGTAGCTATTTTCTTCGTTGGCATTTTTCTGAGAAAAATTAAGTAACGTTGTCGACGTGACGAGTTTACTCGCAAAAATAAAAGTACTGATAAAAATACCTACACCAGAAAAGCCGATGGTAATGAGCATAGAGTTGAACAATTGGTAGCTAGTAAAACTGATGAATGAAATCATGCAAGCTACAATTAACGCAATTAATGTACATTCAATTAATTTGTTATTCATGACTCTCCTATTATGCTCCGTAATTAGTGACAACAGCCGAATGATAAAAATCAGCTCCTTTCACTGTCGTTAAGCAGCATTAGTACCGTTGATTAAAATTCGTCAATACAGGCTGCAATATTTATATTCAAAGGCTCCTTAGCTCAATATTTCTACCTCTAGCACAGAAAGGACCGTTGGTGTTTCAATAACAGACGATAGCTTTAGACCTGCCTTTTTGAATATATTTTCAAATTCTGCTCTGTCTCGCTCTTGTCCACCCCACGTCATCAGAAAGGCTTCTACATCTTTTGAGAAGTGGGGTACATTTCCCTCAGGGACGATTGCATCAATAACGTAAAGTTTACTGTCTTGCTTCATAGCAGCGCGTACGGTTTGTAAAATTTTGCAACAATCGTCATCATTCCAGTCATGCAGGATCCTTTTTAGAATATAAGCATCAGCACCCGCTGTGACCTCTTCGAAAAAGCTTCCACTCCTAATATCCAAGCGTGGCATAAGAACGGCTTCATTTATTGTGTGATCGATGATATCCGGCTGATCGAAAAGAGTACCGTTAAGCTGCAAGTTCTGAGATAGCAGTGCTTTTAAGAATCCTCCCTGCCCACCACCGACATCAACGACGGTTTTCGCTTCACCTACTTTGAGGCATTCAGCAATGATAGGGTTTTCAAGTTCTGCGTAATTATCCATTGCACGAGCAAACTGCTCATTCTCCTCTTTTTGATCATTTAAATGTCCAAAAACACCTTTACCAAAAAGATCAGTGTATGCATCTTCGCCGGTGCGTATACAGTGCTCTAGATGCCCGTACGCTTCCCACATAGACTTTGTAACCATATGAGCCGCATTGCGAACAGAATGTTTAGCTTCGGTGCTGATAGCTTCAGAGAGGGATGTGGCTATAAAGGAACATTTATCTGTTTCTTGAAAAATTTCATAGGATGCAAGTAGACGCATCAGTCGATAAAGACGATCTTCATTAACAGACAGTTTTTCAGCAAGATATTTAATTTGAACTTCGGCTTCCCCTACATGGTCAGCTATACCCAGTTTTGCTGCAACATGGATTGCTCTGGAGATTGCAAATCCCCAATAAAGTTGATTAATACGTTGGATAGGGTTGGTTACTGATGATGTCATAATTCACTTTACGCCGCGCAGAGCATACTCTTTTGCATATTATTGTAATCAATCAGCAATTTATGCGCCACTTATTCAACATGTTGTTTAGTATGATTTTTTAAGGAATATAATTGAATTATTTGTAGATTAAATACGACCCGCTTTATATTTTGCAACAGTGTGTATCATTACAACTTAAATAGCAGAAAGTCCGCACTTAGCTTAGTGGCCAAACCTCACTACTCCAAACTTTCAGTTTAACAACCTTAAGCAGCGCCGCGTCTTGTCCGGTCTAACTATGCGGATTTATAGCTGCTAGCTGCGAGCCCAACGGCCATAATTAATCCATTGTTTAGAACGCGACACGTGTATCACGCTTTTTACCAGTAAATCTGTTGTATGACATGCATCATAGACAATTTATCGGCGTCGAAGTAGTAATAATAATTTACTGATTTGAATGCAACCGTGCGAGCAAAAGACCCTATGCTAAACAGGTTGGTGCGTGGAAGCAGGACAAATAACGAGAACAGTATTCTCCCAGCAATAAGAATTAAACTGGGAGTAGTATTTCTATGAGCCTATCTGATCAAGGCGTTGTGGTTGAAGGTATACTCTCTGTGTGAGTTTACTACTAAAGTTTAACTTCACTAATTTGAATTACCGGTTTTATATTGGTGAAATTAACAAGGTCAGCCATTATTACCGCTGCATGCGGTCCGAAAGATCCTTGAAACTCTTCGACTGAATTGAACGTCATATGCCCCATAGCGACAAAAGCCGGTGCTTCTCCTGGTTCTCCTCCAGCAAGTCCAGAGTCAACACTACCACTTTTCAACGCATCTCCTAGTAGGTTTACAACGAAGGGAAGATGGGTATTGCAATAATATTCAATATCGAAAGTTCCATCCGCAGAGTTTGGGTATAACACACTGACTTTTATCATTATTTTATCCTTTAAGTATAAGTTTTAATGTTGTGAGAACTTGATAAGTCAGATACCGTATTTTTCGAATAATTGACTCAACGTGCCATCTTCTTTCATTTCCTGCAATTGATTATTAAAAACTGTCAACGTTTCGTTATTTGCTTTTCTTAATCCCAATGCATAGTCATAATTAGTTGATATATTAAATACCGTTTCAGCATCATTTATACGAAGTTCAATCCTATTTTCTTTTGCAAACCAATTAGCTGCAAGTGATGTAACAACTGCAGCATCTATCTTGCCATCGATGAGGGCTTGCAAACGACTTTCTTCATCAGAGAATCGAACCGCGGGTTCTATTTTATTATCATGTAATGCGCGCGCTGCAACACTACCTGCTGATACGCCGACCGTTAAATTATGAAGCTGTGTAGCGCTTTCAATGGGAGGAAATTTTTTTAGAGTAACAACAACGAAAGTCATACGATAATAAGCATCACTTATTTTGACGTATTTAGACTCTCTATCTTGGATTTTCGCGACACCTGCGTAAAAATCGCACTCAGTGTTTTTAACATGGCGTTTATTAATAACCCAAGAGATATTCAACCTAACATTTAATTTATGCGCTAATGCACGGGCTACGTCAATTTGAAAACCTGTTCCCAGATCAGTGTTTTCACTCCTTTTTGAAATAGGCATTTGTTGCGGGTGCGCGCATAATTCTAGCTCTTTCGTTTCGATGATATGATCAATTGTATTCGCCAGAGTGCTAAACGAAACTCCTAACATAACGATTGATCTAACAACAAAATTAATAAATAGTTTATTCATAATTTATCCTATTAGTTTACTTGTGATTTATTCCTACATATTATTTTTCTGACAGAGACATAATGTAGGCAACCAATTCCCATCGTTCGCTAGTCGAAAAAGCGTTCTCCCAAGGCGGCATTCTTGATGAACCTCTGCTCCTTCCTTCAGTAATGGTTTTAAATAGTTTCTCTGGGGCAATAGTTCTGCCTTGAAGTTTTTTTGTTCGACCTCCTGAGCCTTCATATCCGTGGCAATAGATGCACGATTGACTAAATCGTTTTTTACCATTTAGTACAGATTGTGACATGTCGTCAAATACTGCTTGCTTGATGCTTAGGATGTGTTCAGCTGTCTCAATGCCAGAATTTTGTGGAAGAGGAGCCTTAATGTCTGGACCTACAGCGTGTGATATCTGGCTAGTGAGCATTAAAAATGTCGTTAAAAAAATCGAGCTCATCCAGTTCAATTTAAACATAATAATTTTCCTAGTTGGATCAATTTATACTTATTTATTCTTTTAAAGCCAAATAATGCTAACAAAAATGTTGGCATTATTTGGCGTGTTTATCGGTTAAACTAATCGGCTAACGTGAATGCAATTAATGTCGCGCCGCCCGGTAAACCAGTTATTTCAGGCCAAGCGCTCGCCATGAAACCCGGTGCATGTGAGCCAAATCCAGTCGCTGCAACGATATATTGTTTACCATCAACAGCATAACTAACGATGCCGCCACGCAAGCCTGATCCGGCATTGAACTCCCAAACCTTCTTACCGGTTTTTGCATCGTAGGCAAATATCATACCTTTAGGGTCACCATTAAAAACTAAATTACCCCCAGTCGTTAAGACACTACCTAATCCTGGCAGTGGATAATCGACACTCCATTTTACTTTACCCGTTATTGGATCACGCGCATCTAATCGCGCAGAAACTTTTTTCCCTGGTGGCGCCACTGCAACCAACTTACTCACACCCAAATATAAGCCTGCCATGCCGACACTCTCATGTTCCTGAAACGATGGAATAACCACGTTACAGGCTTCCATTGCATTGGTGTACCACAAACCAGTATCAGGGTTGTATGCACCATGATTCCAACTTCTAGCGCCGAGAAGATAAGGACAGATAGTCGTTTCTTCGTTCACGGGCATGTTAATTCGACCAATCAACTCGCCAGTTTTCGGATTAATTGATTCAACAAAATTAATATTTTCAGCCAACGGCCAAACGTTTTCAAGTTTTCCCGTACTTTTTTCAAGTACAAATACATAACCGCTTTTATTCAAGTGAACCAACACATCTTTGCCATTGTGATTAATGCTCAAAGCTTCATAATTAGAGTCATAGTCCCAAACATCATGGGGAATTTGCTGATATGCCCAACGCAATTCACCGTTGTTCGGATTAATCGCCAATAAGCTAGCACTATGCTTGTTATCACCTACTCGATCAGCACCATAAAAATCTGGCGCAGCATTGCCTGTGCCAATAAATATCGTATCCGATTTCTCATCATAGGTTCCTGGCAACCATGCTCCGCTGCCACCTACCTCTCCCGAATCACCAGGCCAACTTTTTTCATCGTCTTTAAGTAAAATGTCAAATGTCCACGCTTTTTTACCCGTAATAGCGTTAACTGCAAATATTTTTCCTTGAGTGGGTTGATCTCCACCTGTTGTTCCACCATAAAGTATGTCACCCGCTAACTGCGGGGGCGAAGAGAATAGGCAGCCGTAACAATTTTTTTGGTCAACAATTTGACTTGACCATTTTTCTTTGCCCGTCTTTTGATCCAAAGCGATAAATCGACCGTCTAACGAACCAACATAAACGTTACCATGACCAACAGTAACGCCACGACTAGCAGCTACATAGAACACTTCTCGGACAATATCATCAAGTTCAGGTTGGTAGTGCCATATTGTCTTTCCCGTATCTGCCTCAAGTGCAAAAACGTTATTATTAGGACCAATGTAATAAGCAATTCCATCAATTACTATCGGCGTTGCCTGCAACCCATGCTCTATATCACCGGGCTGGTGAATCCAAGCAACTTTTAAATTCTTTATATTTTTTGTATTTATTTGATCAAGCGGACTAAAGCGCCATGCATCTGAAGTACGATGGTATTGGGGCCAATCATCAGGATTGGTTTGAGCCGGAGTCGCAGCGGCAGCATTAGAAGAGATAGCCAATAAGCCTAAACTAAGCCCAATAAACGCCCGTTTTGCCGATTTTATTTTTAGATTCATTATATTCCCCGTTGTAAAATAATTGTTGTCCAACGTTCCAGTCGTTGTCTTAGGCTAGTTAGACGTGTGAATTAAAGGATTTATCTATTTATAATCTCGCTTAATCTTATTGCAAATTAGAAGAGAAATATTTTATCCTAATAAGTATTTAGCAAAAATCACACCAAAAATATATTTATGTTTATTTTCAATTACTTATAATAAAATTAAGCCAATTATAGTTTTTTCCTACTACTAAATAGTTGAAATTGAGACAGGTGCATCAGCTTTTATTCGCTTAAAAAAACTTATTCAAAAAATGGAGAATACCGCTACTTTTGGTTTTAAAGTCTGACATTTGTCATTTACACTGCGGGCTATCGACTCGGTAATGTTATAAGGGGTGATATTAAGAAGTGGCTAATTTACTACCTAGCTCAACTCTATTGTATTTGGATCATCTGAACACTTGCAGCCGACGCAATCTGATATGTTGTTGCACAGCACTTTTATATCAAATTCGATTACCGGGTTTTCCTACCCGTACCGTTTTCTTGTCACTCATACGCGGACTTTTTAGCGTGAATGTTTAAATCGGTGACGGCCAAATTCACCTTCAATCATATTCTGCACCGGTTATCTCAACAAAAAATATGATGAAAACACATCATATAATAAATAGATCCTGTTCGATTTTGATGCTGAGAGACAACTGTATCAGTAACGCTATTTTAGCCTATACGAAATGAATAATTTGTTTAAAAACTATATTTTATAAATAGAATTTTATATAAAACATAAAGTTACGTTAATTAGTTTAGTGTTTTTTAAATTGGTATATAAAATGCATCCGCGACTTATGAAACAAAAAAATTGTTTTAAATTTGAGATTAATCGGTGGTATAAAATATGGCTTACTCTCGGTTGATAAAACGAATATAGAATTAAAATAAAAATAAATAAGGGGTATTTAAATGTTTAATATATACGGTTTAACTCTTCGCAGATTATTGATGTTTTTTACTGTAGTTCCATTGATAATTTCTACTCAAGTCCTTGCTTTAGGCGTTGAAGAATTAGAAGGAACGCACAAAAGTCATATGGTCACTGATGACATGTTACTTAATGCTGATAAAGATCCTGGTAATTGGTTACATTATAATCGTGATTATGAAGGAACTCGTTATTCTCCTCTCGCGCAAATCAAACAAAGTAACGTTGATGACTTAGTGCCAAAATGGAATTTATCACTTGGCGTGATCGGCGCACAGGATAGTCAGGTTATAGCGGTTGGTGGGCGTCTGTACGTCACCGCTAGTCATAATAAGTTGTTCGCGTTAGAGGGCGAAACGGGAAAAATAATTTGGAAATATGAACGATCGTTGCCTAGTGATTTAGGGCCTGTGCTTTGTTGTGGTTCGGTTAACCGCGGTGCGGCCGTATATAAAGATAAAGTCTACATGGCGACATTAGATACTCACATGGTCGCCTTTGACAATAACACTGGAGAGATGTTGTGGGAAAAGAAACTTGGTGATTATAAAACAGGTGAAATTTTTACTTCGATGCCAATGGTCATAAATGGATTGGTCGTTATTGGTAATTCTGGTGGTGACTTAGGCGCAAATGCTGGAGCCGTTTATGCGTTAAACGCAGATACTGGTGAGTTAGTCTGGACGACCTATACAGTGCCCGTAACCGGTAAAGAGAAAATTGCCAAAACTTGGGCTGGCGATTCTTGGAAAACGGCTGGCGGTACACCTTGGCTTCCGCCATCGTATGACAAAGATACCGGTTATATCCTTTATGGTGTCGGTAATCCTACTCCAGACTTCGATGGTGAAGCTCGTAAAGGTGATAATCTTTACACCGGGTCGACTATCGCTATAGATCCCGCCAATGGCAAAATAATGGGGCACTTTCAATATACCCCCCATGATACTTGGGATTATGATGGTAACAATGAAGTAATTCTTATTACAGATAAAAAAGGGCGCAAAGCTTGGTTACATGCAGACCGTAATGGCCATCTGTATAGCATAGACAGTAAAACGTTTAAATGTAATTGGGTTACTGCGATGCAGCGGGTTAATTGGCTAACAGGATTTGGTGATAACTGTCGCCCAAAGGTTAATCCTGACAAGGTACCAACTCGTGGACAAATTACTCGAGATATTGCACCAACACTTGGCGGTGGTAAAGAGTGGCATCCTGCGTCTTATAGTAAGCGGACCGGTATGATTTATGTGCCCGGTATTGATATGTCAATGGACGTAGCAGCAAAAGAACAGGAATTTAAGCCTGGGCAGTGGTTTTTAGGTACCAGCATTCTCAAGTTGAATGCCGGAGCCGGCTACATTAAGGCATTTGATGGCACAACAGGTGACTTGATGTGGATGCGTTCGCAGAGTACTCCAGCGACAAGTGGCATGCTATCGACAGCTGGCGGTCTTGTCTTTAGCGGTGATGCTGAAGGTATATTTCGCGCAATGAATGATGAAACGGGCGAAACGTTATGGGATTACAATGTTGGTAGTGGTGTGCATAGTAATCCAACAACTTATCTGGTTGGCGATACTCAATATGTGGCAATTTTAGTCGGACCCGGAGGTGGTAGTTTATGGCCCCTCGTTTATGGCGAGTTCTTTAAAACTAATAATAAAGGTGGGGCACTTTACGTGTTCGCTCTACATAATAAATAGTCTATCGTGTCAATAATTGTTCACGAGCTAAGTGTAAATTAGCTCGTGACTTTGTTTTAGGAACGTATTTATGAATTTTCGTAAGATAAGAATCGTAGCTTTAGCCTCCGTGATAGTTTTAGCTTCGATGATAGTGTTAATCCTAATGCTGCCAAATGCCAACGCCATAGGTCCAGGCGCCGGTGAGGCTGAAATGGTTAAGGAAATGGATATTGCCAAATTTGAAAGTGAACACATTGGTAATCTTGATTCCATAGGTAAGGGATTACAATTATACGGTAACACCTGTTTATTTTGTCACGGCTCCAAGGGTATAGGTTCACGCGCGCCGACGTTAGTTAAAGGTGGTTTTAAACCTGATGGAAATTTTTCAAACGAAGATTTCATTGACATTATTCAGTTTGGACGCGCTGGCACTATTATGGGTGCATATAATACAACACTTACTCACACTGAGATGTGGCAGGTAATGGCGTACTTGCGCGATCAAGCCGAACAATTAGAGCAAGCTAAAAAATAAAGACCTTAAAAATAACAATAAAATAGCCTATTAATCTAAACGGGCTTGTATTTTTTATCATTGTTTTTTGATATGACTATCTAGCAGTTAATCCCAACACTCAGCGTAAAGTAAAACCGCAATTTTTTAAATACAGGGACTCAACCTATGACCATAACCAACAGTCAAATAAAGGAAAATATTATGCATATCAAAAAGATGTTAATCATAATTATTGTAGGAGTTTTTATTAGTTTATCACCGCTGGTAAATGCCGCTGAATACAAATTAGATATCAAAGGCACCCATGCTTTTATCCAATTCAAAATTCAGCACTTAGGTTACAGTTGGATTATCGGTCGATTCAACGAATTTGATGGCCATTTGACTTATGACAATACTGACGAGGAAGCAAGTCAAATCTCGATAATCATTAATACTTCTAGCATTGATACAAATCACCAGCTACGGGATAAACATCTGCGTGATGACCAGTTTTTAGATGTTAAGAAATTCCCTGAGGCAACGTTTATTAGTAAAACATATAAACCAATTAGCCCAAAAAGAGCAATTTTAACTGGCGATTTTACTTTTCGTGGCATCACAAAGTCGATAGATATTGAAGTCCATAAAATGGGTGAAGGAAAAGATCCATGGGGCGGACAACGTGTCGGTTTTGAAGGAACAACAAAGATAACACTAAAGGACTACAAAATTGAGAAGGAATTGAGCCCGGCATCAGCGGAAGTTGAATTATATTTCACCCTCGAGTTTATTAAACAACAATGAATCAACGTTAATGTTGAGGCATAACTTGGAGTCATCATGAATCGTTACAACACGGCACTTTTTCTGCTATTTATCGGGTTTTCTTCTTATGGGGAAGAAGAGGATCAGACAATTGAAAAAATATCCATCCACGGTCAAACACCAATTTCGCCTCATGGTAATGAATACTACTTACTTGGTTCGGTACAAAAAATTGATAGCGACACCATAAGCCGTTCTAATGCTATGTCACTTTCAGCGCAAATGAATAGCAGTTTAGCAAGTCTCAATATTAATGATGTCCAAGGTAATCCATTTCAACCTGATGTTCAGTACCGAGGATTTACTGCTTCGCCATTGTTAGGATTACCTCAAGGGCTTAGCGTTTATCTCAATGGAATTAGGTTTAACGAACCCTTTGGTGACACCGTAAACTGGGATTTATTGTCTTTGTCTTCAATCGAAAATGTCACACTTTACTCAGGTTCAAATCCTATATTTGGTCAAAATACGCTAGGTGGTGCTTTATCATTAACCACTAAAAATGGCTTCGACCTCGAACATAATGAAGGATCCTTGCAACTGGGGAGTTTTGGTCAAAAACAAGTGAACTTTCAGTTTGGTGGCAGTAACAAAAATTGGGCTTACTATATTAACGCAAATAGTTATAGAGAAGATGGTTGGCGCGACGACTCCCCAAGTGATATTAAACAATTATTGATCAACCTTAGCTATCGATCGCCAAACTTAATTGCAGACTTATTTATGGCAGCCAACGACAATAAAATGATTGGCAATGGTGCCGTGCCAGTCGAATTACTATCGCTACAATCATCAACCGCAATTTATACTCAGCCAGACCAAACTGCAACTCAACTCGGAATGATTGGCTTAAACCTGCAAACTAATCTGTCGAACAGCTATTCATTAAACGCTAATACGTATTACCGTAATAACCAAATAGCGAGTATTAATGGGGATGACAGTGATTACTTTCCTTGTCTGTATAGCGCCGGTATTACATTGTGTGAAGGTGATGATGATGATGATGATGATGAAATTGAAGCAGTAATTTTTAAAGGTTTTGATGAAACTATCGGTTTGTCAGACCTAACGAGCGTTAATGCTGAAGATATTGATGGCACGCGTAATACAGGCGCTACAGATAACAGCAGTTATGGCTTTACTGCTCAGTTAGTGCATCTTGATTCTTTTAACGGATGGGAGAATGAATTTATTATTGGTATAGGTGCCGATAAGGCAAAAATAGATTTTGCCAGTGACAGCGAGTTTGCCATTCTACACAACGATACAATCGATGATAACCGTTCAGTCAGCGGTATTGGTTTTTTCGATTATGAATCAATGGTAAGACTAAAAACCGATACATCACATTATTATTTATACTTTGTAAACTCCATTAAATTGGATAATGGCTTAGCGCTGAATATTGCTGGTCGCTACAATAAATCACGGATTGAAATGAACGATTTAATCGACTCAGGGCCAGGTTCGCTTGATGGACTGCATAATTTTCATCAATTTAATCCTGCTATTGGCCTTAGCTATAATGGCTTTGATAATTTGACATTAAAAGCCAGTTACAGTCAATCATCAAGGACGCCAAGTCCTGTTGAATTGAGTTGCGCCGATGAAGATGATCCCTGTAAATTACCTAATGGTTTTGTCTCTGATCCACCACTAGAACAAGTTGTCGTCACAACAGCTGAAGCAGGCGCTATCTATCGCAAACCCAATCAACAATATTCACTTACTGTTTATTCTAGTATTAGCGAGGACGATATTATATTTCAGCAAGCGGGTGGCAAACCGTCGAGAGGTTTTTTTGTAAACATTGAAGAGACTAGGCGTCAAGGCATTGAAATTTTTACATTATTTAATTTTTATGATTACCGTTTAAGTGCCAATTATAATTTCCTTGATGCTACATTCGAGTCACCGTATATCTCGTTTAGTCCTGTTAATCCTCGAGGTCCTAATAGACAAGTCAGCCCTGGAGACACAATCCCAGGCCAGCCAAAACACCAAGTAAAATTATCTATTGAGCGTAAATTTACCGAAAAATTTAATTTTGGTGGGGAGTATCTTTATAGCTCATCTCAGTTTTATCGAGGTGATGAGGCGAATGAGAATAATAAAATAGCAGGGCACTCTGTTGTTAATATGTATCTAAATTATGATATTACGCCTTGGTTAGCCTTTTCTTTTAGATTAGATAATCTGTTCAATCGTCAGTACTTTACTTTTGGTGGTTATGGCGAGGCTGAGGAAGTATTAGGCGAAATTTACCCTGATATTAGTTCAGTAGAGTTTGTCGGCCCAGCAAAACCTAGGGCATTTGCAATGTCACTAAATTATCTGTTTTAAAGTCGAACCAAATAGTCTGGGATATGCACCGTTTTTTAGAATAGATAACAACGTTGATAAATTTATAATTGGAGAGAAATATGTATAAAAATGCTTATATTCCTGTCGTTAAATTATTTATGCTGATGTTGAGTTTCGCCATCACAACTCAAATTAAAGCGGCTAACATCGATAATATTCGTTTCCCTAAAAATGGCTGGGATGGACATCTGTTAAACATTATATTAGAAGGTCCGGTGTATCTGGAAAAATCGCTAGAGTTTAATTTACCACCACCTCCCGATAATAGTAGTAAAAAAACCATTCAAGAACTGGAGTTACTTAAAACATACCAGGCTAAAACACGCACTTCTGAACAAGTATATAAAATATTAATGGAGGCAAAATCTGGCGATTTTTCGGAAATATTTCTAACTGGCGGTCCATTTAGTCCTGAAATGAAAAAGGCTGCCGCTAATATCCTCCAGTTTTCAAACAACGAAAGTTTATATTTTATTGTGCGATCCAAAATCAGGTTTCATCGACCCCGACCATCCCAACTATTACCAGAACTGGTGTTAGTTGTTCCTAATCCTGGACATGCGGCATATCCTTCAGGCCATGCGACACAGTCGATGCTCATGGCTGAGATCGTTGCCATCATTGATCCTAGTATAGCCGAAAGTACTAGAAATTATGCCGAGGCCATTGCAAAACGTAGAGAGATCGCGGGTGTTCATTACCCCAGCGACAGTGCGGCTGGGCAGTACTTGGCTCGCATGCTTCTGATTGAACTGGCAAAGGTAGAGGAGTTTAACGATATTTTAGCCGCTACAAAAACCAATTATAAAGCCTTAATGCAGTAACCGATCATTTTAGACCGTTCTTGACAGCCTGACTAAGATCTAGTTTAGCCACACATACCTGTCTCACTATTCCTGCCGGTACCTTGTGACGTGTTTTGCCATTGTTGTTGCCAATTAGCACC
>Ga0163216_100251_pt1 | contig 118717 bp, 112 predicted proteins | sample SynspAceP_FD_167610 | JGI IMG/M metagenome (GOLD analysis project Ga0163216, IMG submission 167610) | Saline lake microbial communities from Ace Lake in Antarctica - Synechococcus sp. Ace-P (Illumina Assembly) | ecosystem: Environmental > Aquatic > Non-marine Saline and Alkaline > Saline ... | reverse complement strand
TATGGCTTCCTTCAGACCCCACCGTTGGCCAGTGACGCCCTTGCCATTCAGATTGTCTTCCCCTCGGTCGGGGTGACTCCACCTTCTTTCAGGTGGACGGGTTTGCCGGCTTCGCCGGGCAAACAAACAAAAAACAACCCGCCGAAGCGGGTTGTTTTAACGGCGGACGCTCTAGATCAGAAGCTCACGTCCATCGACAACCACAGCCGACGTGGCTCATGTATGTGGTTGTAGATGTTGCTGTAAGTGAGCTGACCGTTGTCATCACGTAGATAAGGACGGTACTCGTTGAAGTCCTTGTTGGTCAGGTTGAGGATGCTGGCATTCAGCGTCAGGTTGTCTGACACCAGATAGCTGCCCCCCAGATTGAACTGCGAATAGCTGTCAAAGTTGCCCAAAGCCGCCTTGGCCCCCTGCGCGTTCCCGCCATTGGATGGCTCATGGAAGCTCGGGTCGCGGAACGCGATACCGCGGTACTCACCCTCGATAAAGGTCGACAATCTCGGCGTCGCTTGCCAGGCCAGACGGGCATTGAGCATATGCTTGGGCGTATCGCTCAAGGGGTCGCCCTTGTTGCGCTCACTCTTGATCTCGCTATCGGTGTAGGTGTAGTTACCCGTCAGACGCCAGTCAGCCGCCAGATCGTATCCTGCACTCAGCTCCACCCCTTGAATCACCGCTTTGCCGATATTGTCGAACTGGACGTTGGTCGCCCCAGTCGGGCGCTCGATCAGGTCCTTGGCACGGGTGTGAAACAGCGTGGCCTGGAAGCTGAAGCCTGCGTAATTATCGAAGAGCGCGGAAATCTCGCTATTGACGCTAGTCTCGGGCTTCAAATCGGGGTTACCGAATAGAGGCGTCTGACCGTTATTACCGTAACCAATAATGCCCGGCGCCAACTCTTCCAGCCAAGGGGTCTTGTAGCCTCGGCCTACACCGCCCTTGAGGGTCCAATTATCGGTGGTATTCCAGACCAGATACGCGCGCGGGGTAAACTCGCCACCGAACTCATCATGACGGTCGTAACGCAGGCCACCGGTGAGCGCCAGGTCATCGCGCAGACGCCATTCGTCTTCGGCGAACAGTCCCCACTGGGTGTTGTTGTACGAACCCGGGCCAGCCCATCCTCAAGCTCCGCGTCCCACCACTGCCCGCCCAGTGACACCATATGGTTAGCAATGGGCGTCACCAGTTTGGTATCGAACAAGGTATTGGTGCCCAACAGCTTGCGCTTGGAATCGGTCACCCGGCCTGGCGTGTTTGACGGAATAAGGCGCCCGGTGGTTTCCGTTTCATTGCGTACCAGGCTGCTTTCCAGCAGGCCGAAGTCCAATTGCCAACGGTGGGCCAGCGTGTACTGGTCGCGATCAAAGCCCAGTTCGGTGTCGTAGCCGCTGCCGGCGGCCAGCCGCCCCAGTTGGCCGTTGTCGTTGTTGTAATCCTGACGCGTTGCATCGACGCCCAACAAGAACTCGTGCTGTGCATTGGGCGTCAATGTCAGCTTGGCGCCAAGCGTGTCGTTATTGGCTTTGACCGGGTTCTGCCCCATGGTGCGCAGATCATTCGGCGTAGTGCTCTGCCCTGGCCAGGTGACATCGCCTTCCTTGCGATTGAAGGTACGACCGTGGACCTGCAGTTTGAGCAGGTCAGGCACCAGTGCGCCACCTGCATAGAAGCTCAACGCATTGTTGTCCGGAAAGTCCGGATCGGTCTGATAAGTACCCTCCAGACGCCCACCACCGCTCCACTCATTGCCCGCCTTGCGGGTGATGACGTTGACCACGCCACCCAGCGCGTCAGAGCCGTACAAGGTAGACATCGGGCCGCGAATCACCTCGATACGCTCAATGGCCGCCACCGGCGGAATAAATACGCTGGACGTATCGTCAAAAGCGTTTGGCGAGACAGTACCCGGGCTGTTCTGCCGGCGGCCATCAATCAGAATCAGCGTGTAACGGCTCGGCAGCCCGCGCAGGCTGATGCTCTTGTTACCGGTCTTGTTGCTGCGAGCGTCCTTGTCATCCACATTGACGCCGACGATATCGCGCAGGGCATCGCCCAGGCTGGTGACCTGTTTGCGCTCCAGTTGTTCACGGGTAATGACGGTAATACTCGCCGGCGCTTCGCTAAGGTCCTGCTCAAAACCTGCGGCACTGACAACCGTGGACTGCAGGCGCACCGGGGCGCCATCCGCTTGCTGGGCAAAAGTCATGGGGCTGGCAACAACCATGGCAACAGCCGCAGCCAGCATCTGAGGTTTGGTGATCATATTGGTGAGGCTCCCGCTCATTTTTATCAGACATGATTTCGAATTGGCGGAAGAATGGTATGGCAAGTGAGAATTGATATCAATACGTTTTGCTAAAACGTAACGCCGGGTTGTGCTTTATGAAACCGTCGATGTCAGGCATAAAAAAACCCGCGATGGCTTGCACCATGCGGGTTTCTGAGAACGCAGCAATCAGGCCTTGGCAACCGCCTTGATCATGGTCGCCAGCTCGCCGGACTCGTGCAGCTCAAGAATGATATCGCTGCCGCCTACCAGTTCACCGTCAATCCACAGCTGCGGAAAAGTCGGCCAATTGGCGTACTTGGGCAACTCGGCGCGGATGTCCGGATTTTGCAGGATGTCCACATAAGCGAACTTCTCACCGCAGGCCATCAGCGCCTGCACGGCACGGGCCGAAAACCCGCACTGTGGAGCATTGGGTGCACCCTTCATGTAAATCAGCACCGGATTGCTGCTTAACTGTTCTTTGATCGTATCGATGGTATCCATGGCGTTTCCTCTGTAGCAGGACCGAATGGGCCTAGTGTAACCCATTCACGCTTGCGGCAATACTGGCGACCTGATCAGGCGGCGACGACTTCTACCGTCAAGCCGTTCAGCGCAGCGTTACCGGTCACAGGGTCAAGGAACAGCTCATCGGTCAGATCGTTTGCACTGACGCCCGCGTGCGCAGCGGCGACATCCTGCGCAATACCCTTGCGGTTGTGCCCCCAACCATGCGGAAGACTGACAACCCCGGCGAGCATTTCATCGCTGGCGACCACAGCCACCGTGACCTCCCCCACCCGGGACCGAATAATTACCTGCTGGCCATCCTGCAGGCCGCGGCTGGTCAGGTCATCAGGGTGCATCAGCAACTGGTCGCGTGGTTTACCTTTGACCAGACGCTGGTAGTTGTGCATCCAGGAATTGTTGCTGCGCACATGACGGCGCCCGATCAACCGCAGTTCCCCGGCCTTTGGGCGCAAAGCGTTCAACTCAGTGGCAACCCGCCGCAAGTCGTCGAGCATTGCCTGGGGCGCACATTCGATCTGTTTGCTGGCGGTCTGCAAGCGTGCCAACAGATTGGGCTTGAGCGGGCCCAGATCAATCCCGTGTGGATGCTCCTTGAGTACAGCCAGGCTCAAACGGTCCTTGTAAGGGCCGCTGCGCAAAGCGGCATCGACCATCAGCTCTGGTGCTTTGGTCTCCCGCGGCTCCTGCCCGGTCACTCTGGAGAAAGCTCGACCCAGGCCAACGAAAATCTCCCAGTCATGCAAACTGCCTTCAGGCTTGGGCAATACCGGCAGATTGATACGGGTAACGTTGCGCACGGCGAAATTGTTGAAGGTAATATCGTAGTGATCGTGCTCAAGCGATGCCGTGGGCGGCAGTATCACGTCAGCGTGGCGAGTGGTTTCGTTGATATACAGATCCACGCTGACCATGAACTCCAAGCCTTCCAGGGCCTGGTCGAGCTGCCGGCCATTGGGCGTCGACAACACCGGATTGCCCGCCGACGTCACCAACGCCTTGATCTGCCCGTCACCCGGGGTCAGCATCTCTTCGGCCAGAGCGGCCACAGGCAACTCGCCATTGAATTCCGGCAATCCGGATACGCGGCTGCGCCATTGGTCAAAGTGCCCGCCCTTGCCCATGCCAACCACATCAAAGGCCGGTTCGGTACACAGGGCACCGCCCGGCTGATCGAGGTTACCCGTCACCAGATTGATGAGCTGAATCAGCCACTGGCAAAGCGTGCCATAACGCTGGACCGACACACCCATGCGCCCGTAGCACACGGCGCTGTCTGCCGCGGCAAAGTCCCGCGCCAGTTGCCGCACCTGTTCGGCAGGGATTGCGCAATGCAAGGCCATGGCCTCGGGGCTGAATTCAGCCACTGCCGCTTGCACTGACTCAAGACCGATAGTCGCCCGCAGCGCCGGGCTGGTCTTGACCAGCGCCTCGTCAAACAAGGTATGCAGCAGCCCAAGCAACAGCGCCACATCCGTACCCGGCTGAATAAACAGATGCTCGCTGGCCTGCTCAGCGGTTTCAGTACGCCGCGGATCAACCACCACCAGTTTGCCGCCGCGCGCCTTCAGCGCCTTGATACGCTTGCCCACATCCGGCACGGTCATGATACTGCCATTGGACGCCATCGGATTGGCGCCCAGCATCAGAAAGAACTGGGTGTGATCGATATCCGGAATCGGGATCGCGAGCATATGCCCGTACATCCACAGCGATACCAGGTGGTGGGGCAGTTGATCGACCGAAGTAGCGGAATAGCGTTGCTTGGTGCGCAACTGCCCTAGGAAATAATTGCTGTGCGTCATCGAGCCGTAATTGTGCACATTGGGGTTGCCCATATACACCGCCACTGCGTTGCGCCCGTGCGCTTGCTGAATGCCGGCCAAGCGCGTCGCGACCAGGTCAAAGGCTTCCTCCCAACCGATCTGCTCCCATTGCTCGCCCACCCGCTTGACTGGCATACGCAAGCGCTGCGGGTCATTCTGGATATCCTGCAAGGCTATTGCCTTGGGGCAGATATGCCCGCGGCTGAAGGGATCCTGGTGATCGCCCTTGATCGAGAGAATCTGCTCACCCTCGGTTTCAATGGCTAAGCCACAAATAGCTTCACACAGATGACAGGCACGGTAGTGGGTGACGGGCATGGCAATGACTCTGATTGGTTTTAGGGTCAACCATGCACTCTAGGCCCCGTCAGCCGGGCCGACAAGGGGCAAAATACGGCGCCATTCAGTGATTGAATTGGTGCTCAGCATCCACAGGCAGCGCAGGGCTATTTGCCTTGCAGCGGAATTTACCGATAAGATCGGGCCTTCTCTTTTGGGTATGGCTTGTATCGGGCCTTCGGGTCGCGATAGGGCTTTGCGTTTCCGGTCTCTGGCCGGCTCATCTTCCAGGTAGTAACTATGACAGTACGGCACTTTCTTTCGTTGATGGATTGCTCCCAGGCGGAGTTGATCAGCCTGATCAAGCGTGGCATTGAGCTGAAATCGCTGCACGCCCAGGGCGTCATCTACGAGCCGTTGAAGAACCGCGTGCTGGCAATGATCTTCGAAAAGGCGTCCACCCGTACGCGTGTGTCCTTTGAAGCAGGCATGATCCAGTTGGGCGGGCAGGCTATATTTCTGTCTCCGCGCGACACGCAGCTTGGCCGCGGCGAGCCCATCGAAGACAGCGCCCGGGTACTGTCGAGCATGTGCGATGCCGTAATGATTCGCACCTTCGACCATGCGGACCTGGAGACCTTCGCGCGTTATTCCCGCGTGCCGGTGATCAACGGGCTGAGCGACGACCTGCACCCCTGCCAACTTCTGGCCGACATGCAGACCTATCTGGAGCATCGCGGCACCATTCAGGGCAAGACCGTTGCCTGGATCGGAGATGGCAATAACATGTGCAACACCTTTATCCAGGCGGCCATGCAATTCGATTTCCAACTGCGCATCGCCTGCCCCGAAGGTTACGAGCCGGACCCCCAATTCCTGGCCATGGCTGGCGATCGGGTCAGCGTGATGCGCGATCCGCAGGAAGCGGTACGCGGAGCGCATCTGATCAACACCGATGTCTGGGCCTCCATGGGTCAGGAAGATGAGGCCGAAGCACGCATGAAGCGCTTCGCGCCCTATCAGGTCACGCCAGCCATGCTGGATCTGGCTGACGAGTCCGTGCTGTTCATGCACTGCCTGCCGGCCCACCGGGGTGAAGAGGTCAGCAGCGAGCTGATGGATGATCCGCGTTCGGTAGTATGGGACCAGGCTGAAAATCGCCTGCATGCGCAAAAAGCGCTGGTCGAGTTCCTGCTGGTCGAGTAATTCTTCGCACCGCACAACCACGGGGTACCCCATGCCTGATAGCCACGGCATTGTTCTGGAACTGAACCAACTGGCCTGCGGTTACGCTGGCCACCCGGTGGTGTCCGACCTGAACATTCATCTGCGCGCCGGTGATATCGGTTGCTTGCTGGGTCCTTCCGGCTGCGGCAAAACCACCACCCTGCGCGCGATTGCCGGCTTCGAACCCATTACCGGGGGAGAAATCCGCCTGGATGGCCAAAGTCTTTCAACACCCACCAAGCGCGTCTCACCGGAACAGCGCCGCATTGGCATGGTGTTTCAGGACTACGCCCTGTTCCCGCACCTGACGGTGCAGGACAATGTCGCCTTTGGCATCAGCAAGCACCCCGAGCGCAGGCAAAAAGTGGCCGAGCTGCTGGAACTGGTCAAGCTCAGCCAACTCGGCAAGCGCTACCCACACGAGCTGTCTGGCGGCCAGCAGCAGCGCGTTGCTCTGGCCAGAGCACTCGCGCCCGACCCCAAGTTGCTGTTACTGGATGAACCCTTCTCCAACCTCGACGGGGAACTGCGCCGCCGGTTGTCCGGTGAAGTCCGGGATATCCTCAAGCTGCGCGGCACCAGCGCCATGCTGGTCACCCACGACCAGAACGAGGCCTTTGCCGTCAGCGATCATGTCGGGGTGCTCAAGGAAGGTCATTTGCAACAGTGGGATACGCCTTACAATCTGTACCACGAGCCGGCGACGCCCTTTGTCGCCAGCTTTATCGGCCAGGGCTATTTTATTCGCGGTCAGTTGATATCGCCCGACACCGTACAAACCGAGCTGGGCGTGATTCGCGGTAACCGCGCCTATCAGCTACCCGCCGGCAGCGCGGTGGATGTACTGTTGCGTCCGGACGACATCGTTGGCGAGCAGCACAGCAGCCTGCGCGCCACCATCATCGGCAAAACGTTTCTCGGTGCCACGACGCTGTACCGGCTGCAGCTAGCGACTGGCAGTGTGCTGGAAACGATCTTCCCCAGCCACGATGATCATGCCCTGGGCGAATCCCTGGGGATACGCATCGCCGCAGACCACCTGGTGGTGTTTGCTGCCCAGGGCAGCGTGAATCTGCATGCCCAGCTCCCGCTCGAACAGGTGCTGGATACCAGCGCCAGCACCGCATCGAGCTGAGGATTAGGCCTGGCCTGCCGCCCCGCTATGGGGCCGGCCGATAAAGAATCTGACTGACCGTGCCATGCACCACGCGAGAGTGGCGATAGTCGGTGTTCTGCATCATACCCAGCACAATAATCTGGTTGGCCGGGTCGACCCACATCCACGGCCCGTGAATGCCCCACCACCAGTACACATCCTCTGGTAGATAGCCTGCGGCCTCGGAGTCGGTGACCACCGCTACATTCAGACCAAACAGGTTGCCCGGCGCCCAGTCCGGGCCCGCGACGCCTTCAGGCAACTGATTGCTGCGCATCATCTGCACTGTCTCTGGTTTGAGTATGCGCACGCCGTCCAGTTCGCCTTCGTTCAGCAACATGCGCGCAAAGCGCAGGTAATCATCCATGGTCGAGACCAGGCCGCCGCCGCCGTTAAGGAAGGTCGGCTTGGTCAACCAGGGCTGATTCGGGAAGGCTTGCAGACCGGCATCAGGATCCGGGGTATAAGACACGGCCAGGCGGTGCTGCTGATCTTCCGGCACATGGAAGCCGGTATCGACCATCTGCAAGGGTGTGAATATACGCTCCTGAAGAAAGGTGTCGAAGGGCATGCCTGACATGACCTCTACCAGGCGCGCCTGGATATCCACCGCCACGCTGTAATGCCACTGGGTACCCGGCTGTTGGCGCAGGGGCAGCGTACCAAGCTTGGTGACCATATCCGCCAGGGTGCTGTCGCTGTCCTGAATGTTCTCGCTAACGTACAGCGCATCGACCTGAGACTCGGAGAATCGGCCGTAGGTGAAACCGGCGGTATGGGTCATCAGCTCGCGAATGGTGATGGGGTGATCCGCGGGTGCGGTCTCGGGCTGCCCATCAGGGCCGTCAGCGACAGCGACACGCAGGCCTTTCAATTCGGGCAGGTATTGCTCGACCGGATCATCCAGCTGAAACTTGCCCTCTTCGTGCAGCATCAACAACGCCGTGCCGGTAATCGGTTTGGTCAGCGAGAAAATCTTGTAGATGCTGTCCTTGGTCAACGGCTTCTTGTCTTCCAGGTTCTGATAGCCGGTCTGCTGACGATGGACAATCTTGCCATCCTGCCAGACCAGCGTTGCCACGCCGGCGAGCTTTTTGCCCGTTACCTGCGCCTGCATGGCCTGGCCCAGCGTCTGCAATCGGGGCTCGGAGATACGGTAGGTTTCTGCTTCCTGCGCATAGCCGATGCTGCTGGCTGCGCCAAGCATCACCGCCAGCGCCCAGCTCAGCCCGGTCTTCAGGCCTGCTCTCTTGTTCATCTTGCCACCTCTGGTCTTGTTATTCGTTGCGTGAGAGAAATCCAGCGCGGGAAAGCCATACCCTGTGATTGCCCGATTTTGCATAGCGGCTAAATATAACGGATCGCTCACACGTTCTGAAACGATGTGACGATGTAATTTTCCACCAAAGGCATAGTCTTATCAGTAGCAAACAGCAAATCCAACAGGACCGTCTACAGGACACCCTATGAACCGCAGAACGCTTCTCGCCGGCTTTATCGCCCTTCCCGCGTTGCCGTTGATCAGCCGCACGGGGCTGGCAGATACTCTTTCACATGAGGTTGCCATGAGCTTTACACCCCTGGATCATCCCCACAGTTACTGGCAGGACAAGGTCTCCGCCGAAGCCTTTGACGTGCTGTTCGAAGAGGCGACCGAACGCCCCGGCAGTAGCCCTCTGGATCAGATCTACGATCCAGGCACCTACGTCTGCGCAGCCTGTTACCTGCCGTTATTCACCAGCGAGTCAAAATTCGACAGCGGCACTGGATGGCCAAGCTTTACCCAGCCAATCGAAGGCAATATGGGCACCAAGCAGGACTTCAAGCTGATCTGGCCCCGCACTGAATACCACTGCGCGCGGTGCGGTGGGCATCAGGGCCATGTATTCAAGGATGGCCCCGAGCCCACCGGCGAACGTTGGTGCAATAACGGGGTAGCGCTGAAGTTCGTAAAAGAAAATGAAGCACTGCCGGAGCTCAGAGGATGAAAATACGTCATTGGCTGCCCGCCCTCACATTGGGCCTGTTCAGCATAGCCGTCGGCGCAAATCAACCTTTGGAGAAAGGGCCGAGCGGCTCGGAGATGGCGGTGTTTGCCGGGGGCTGTTTCTGGTGCACCGAATCTGACTTCGACAAGATGCCCGGTGTGGTTGATACCGTATCCGGCTATATCGGTGGCGATGCAGCCACTGCGGATTACGCGCAGGTATCCTCGGGGCAAACTGAGCATATTGAAGCCGTTGCGGTGTTCTATGACCCGGACAAGACCAGCTTCACAAAATTGGTCGAAGCCTTCTGGCCGACCATAGACCCCGTCACCGCCAATGCGCAATTCTGCGACCGCGGCCCGCAGTACCGCAGCGCGCTGTTCTACGCCAACGACGAACAGAAGCAAATATTGGAAGCGTCCAGACAGGCGCTGGCAGATTCCGGCAAACTGACAAAACGGATCGTTACCGAGATCTTGCCGCAAGGTGAATTTTACCCGGCAGAGGACTACCACCAGGATTACTACAGCAAGAATCCAATTCGCTACAATTACTACCGCACCCGCTGCGGACGTGACAGCCGCCTGGAAGAACTATGGGGTAAAAAATAAGACGACTGTTCAACATGGAAAATTATCGCTCGGGGCCTGATAATGCACCCAACTTATTGAGCCTCAAGCGGAAACCATCACGATGCAGATCAGCAATAACAGCGTAGTCCAGTTTCATTACATCCTTTCTGATGCCAATGGCGAGATCGAAAGTTCGCACAAGCACGATCCCATCCTGTACCTGCATGGCCAGCCTGGCTTGATCGACGGTCTGGTTGAAGCCCTTGAAGGCCATCAGGCTGGTGACAGCTTCAGCGTCACCCTGACCGCCGATAAGGCCTATGGTCCCCGTCTGGATGATGCGATTCAGAAGGTGCAGGTCAAGCGTTTGCAGGGCGCCAAGAAATGGAAGCCCGGCATGATCGCGGTGATTGAGACCGAACAGGGCCCGCGTCAGGTCACTATCGTGAAAGTCGGCCTGTCCCAGGCCGAGGTTGACTCCAACCACCCCTTGGCCGGCAAGGACCTTACCTTCGCTATCGAGGTTCTGGATGTCAGAGAGGCCACTGAGGAAGAATTGGCCCACGGGCATGCCCATGGTGCTGGCGGCCATCACCACTGATCAGACCTGTGGTTAAACCCTTCAGGCAGCCTGTAATAGCCGGTCATCGGCTCATTGCAGGCGGCCTAATCAATTGTTTAGCAAAATGCAACAAAAAAGTGTAGAATAATTGCCTACTTTTACTCAGGCAGGTGAACATGTCAGCAAAAACCGCCCCAAGCAAACGCAAGGCCGACGCAGCCGTCGCCACCAGTCAATCTATCGATAATCAGATTGATGCTTTCATCGCCTCTGGCGGTGAAATTCAGAAAATCCCTAACGGCAAGAGTGGTCAGGTCTACGGCGCCCCGCGCCCCGGTCGTCCGGCCAAGTAAGCTTCAAGCACGTCCCGGCAGCCTGGCCTGGTAGTATGGCCACGCTGCATAACGGAACGGACTCAAACAGTTCCCCCTAACGTCGGTTATACCCCAGCGAATTCAGCTCGTCGTCATGCAGGCTGACCAGTAACGCAGTACCATCGCCCGCTACCCGAAAACCACCCCAGCGCGCTTCTTCGTAAATCGCCGCATTACCTTCCTGAAAGAAAAAGCCGTTAGGCCCCAAGCTGAACCGACTGCCCTGTTGGCGTATGCGTATGCTTACCTGCCCGGCTCCGTGATCGCTTGTATTTTCCAGACTGACAAAGCTTGCGCGGCCCGCCTCGTCCACTGACAGCAGTGCGAAATCCGACTGCTCACCGCTGTCCATTTTCTGTAAGGTCATCTGCGCTTCCACCTCGCTGTTGAGGTTGAAGCTCAGTGCCATGTAATCACCCTGCATCAGTGATCGCGGATCAACAGGCGCCAGCTCCAGCAATACCCACTGGCCTTCACGCAGAGTGCGCTCATGAGCGGAAATACCTACTGCAGCAACCGCCATCACCAGCACCCAAGCGGCGAGCAGAAGCGGCCAGCGCTGCGTTAGTTTCATGCCCACCTCCACAGCGTTTTGCGCACGCCATATCTGATTGCCAGCAAGACTATTCCGCTGGCACAGAGCAGCAATGATTTGTGCAGCAGGGAAATGTGCAAGCTGTAATAAAAAGCGCCCAGGTAAAACAGCGCAAAAGCCGGGATCAGCAAACACCAGGTACGGCTACTGGCCCGAAAGGCAGCCAAGCCCAGGCTGCAACTGATCAACAATCCCGGGGCCTGATATGTCAGCAACACCAGCACTCCCGCAGCAATCAAGGCAGCGACGCGCGTCATCAACGGCGCTTTGATCAACAGCCAGGCTATTGTCAGGAGCAACAGGAGTGCTGGCCCTGCGTAAATCAGCAGCATCAGCCAAAGGGATGCAATGGGGGTGGCCAGGTAGTGCGTGGTGACATTTATCCAGCCATCCAGTTGGCCCTGATGGCCAAACAGGGCGAGCAGCAACGCCATCAGCGTGGCCGCATCTGTCAGCGCGCGCAAACGCAGGGCGTGCCCGCTGAGAGCCCAGCGATCACGTGTGAGCCAGGCCGTAGTGGCCGCGCAGGCCAGCATCAACCCATAAACAGCCAATGCCGGTCCGTTATCAAGCAAGAAAGCCACGCTACCCAGCAGCAACAGAGCGCAGAGTCGGCGATAGAGCATTGGTGCTGGAACCAGCAGCAAACCCGCAGACAGCAGCAGGCATACCAGCGCCGCCGGACGAGAACCGTCGCCCAGATCGGTTGACTCCGCTGCGGCAAACACCAACAGACCCTGACCGCCCAAGGCAAAGGCCAAACCCATCTGATCGCGAAACACATTCGGGCGTCTGAATAACCACAGGCCTCCAACCAGCATTATCACGCCAGCCAACCCCATACCTATAGGCCCTTCAATCAACAGCATCCAGGGTCCGAACAGAGAGGCGATCAAAAACAGCGAAGCGATCCAGGCCGCGAGCCCGAGTAACACGGACAGCCACCAGGGCGAGTCCGTGCCCTGGAGCAGTTGCTCACGCTGCTGCTCCGTAAGGCTGCCAGAACGTTGTATTTGATCCAGTAAGTGGTGCAGTTGAGTCCCGTTCATTCACGGGCACTCCGGTAGATGCGGTGCAGCCAGAGCGACGCCAGGGCGCTGCTGACCACCACGAACAGGCCTATAGCATTGAAGGCGAAGAAACCTTCATGCTCCATCAGCACCTTGAACACTCCCGCCGAAGCCAATGCGATAAGGCCAAATAGCAGCAAGGCCAGAATCGGCAAATCAAGCCGCCGCCAGCGGTACAGGGGTACTCCGAGCAGAACAGCTAGCGCAAAACCGATCAGCAGCGGCTCGAACGGCGCCTGCCACCAGCCGATCATGCCCCCCAGCAGCAGAGCTGTAAGGCCGGCCAGCGCGCATAGCCTATGCAGACCCCTGCCCCCGTGACCCAGCAGCCGCCTGCCGGCTAGCTCGAACAAACCCAGCGCGCTCAGATTTGCCACGGCAATGATCAGCAACGCTTCGTGCCCGCTGAAACCAGCAAATAATCCAAACCACATGGAAGCACTGAAAAAACGTAACAGGGCCAAATTGGCTACCCCCCACCACAGCCCCCAGCACGCGACAGACCCTGACAGCCACGCCCACGGCAGCATCAACAGGGCCCAGACAGCAAATAACTGCCAGATATCCGCGCCGGTATGGTAGGTCTGCCCGATCAACGCCAGCAACGCGCCGGTGGCCACGCAGCAACCGAGCAACGCCGTACGCTGCAGAACTGACCGGTAGGCGCTAAGCATGGCCGTGCCGGCAAATCCGCTGAGCACGCTGGCAGCCAGCGCGAATTTGCCGAAACGGGGCAATTCGTCCCAGTTCCAGGCGAAGAAAAACACCACACCCAATGCGACCAGCAGAACGCCCGTGCCCGCCAGAACCCGATCCAGTAACTGACGCCACTCACGAGTGCCGGGCACCAACTGACCCTCACTGGCGACGGCTTCCAGCGCCTGCCGATCCAGGAGGTGCCTCTCCGTCCAACTCAGGAGCCTATCCCGCTGTTGCATATCCAGCGACATCAGCAACAGGCCAGCAAGCAATGCGTGAGCGGGTCATCAGTAAGCGGCAAAACTGCGCGGAGGTGGGTCATGTTACAGGTCGTCCTGTTCAGCTGTACTTAATCATGAGATGCCAGCATAGCGGAATAAGGACACATTCTGCGTTTGCCGGGCGGCAAATCGCATTGTTGTCGCCCGCCGCCTCAGGATGGAAGGCGGGCGACATAGGGGTCAAGGCTGTTGCGGCTCCAACTGCAAGCGGGCATTACGGCGCATCACCCACTGGTGAATACGCTCTTGCCGGTCCGCCGTCAGTGGGTACTTCCAGGCAACGGCGAACGCCAGCATGTAAAGTATGACCGGGCCGACAATGTAGAGCAGCCGCAGGGCCATCAGTTGCCCCTCGGAATGGGTTGAAGCCGTCGCGTCAAATCCCACCAGCGACAGCATACCCAGCGACAGTCCCAGGCCGATAGCCATGGCAAATTTCTGCGCCATGCCAGACATGGCGAAAAACAGCCCGGTACGATGCTCCTTGCTGCGTGCCGTATCCAGATCGACGATATCTGCCAACATGGACAACGGCAGGAACTGGAAAGCCGCGAAACAGAAGCCTTTCAGTGCAAACATGATGGCGAAAGGCACGAGTTGCCCTGCCTGCAAGAAGAACATGCCAACAATACTGGCGCTGGACACGCCAACCGCCACGCAGAACGCCTTGTGCTTGCCAATACGCTTGCCGAGAATCAGCCAGAAGGGAATACCGAGAATCCCCACGCCAAAGTACAACAGATACATCAGGCCGATCTGCGCCTGAATCTGAATGACATGCTGCATGAAAAATACCGACAGCGCGTTGCGGAACGACTCGCCGGTTACCACGATCAAGAGCATCAGCATCATGCGTTTGAACGGGCCGTTATTTTTCAGCACCCGCATGCCCTTCTTCCAATCGGTCCGCTGCACCGACTGGGGCGGCGCTTCCTTGACCTTGGTCACCACCAGCAGAACGGTGAGCGGCAGCAGGATGAGCAACAACCATGCCATCCCCGCGAGAATGGGTCCGTACCCGGTACCCAATTGACCGTCAGTGCCCACCGCCCAAACCACCACGCCCATCCAGAAACCGTCAGTGTCGCCCGCTTGAAAGCGCGTGCCCATGGATTGCACAATCGCCGGGGCCAAGGCCGCCAGGAACAGACCAATCAGCACAAATCCTTCACGCGATGCGGTAACCCGGCTGCGCTGATGATACAGCGGCGACAATTCGGCGCCCCAGGCCCCATAGGGCAAGGTCACCATCGTCCAGCCCAGATACATGATCACCGTCCAGATCAACAGATGGCCAAGCCCTACTCCGTCGGGTGGCATGAAAATCATGATGGTGCCAATCAGCATCAGCGGCACGCCCATGATCAGCCAGGGCTTGCGGCGGCCTATACGGGTCTGCCAGCGGTCACTCAGGGTGCCAATCAAGGGGTCGGTGATGACGTCGGTCATACGCGCAAACACCAGCACCAGCGCCATCAATGCCATGTTCAGGCCGACTTCCTGGGCGTAGAAAGGTGGCAGATACACTACCAGCGGGTAACCGATGATCGCCAGCGGCATGCCGACTGAGCCGTGAATGAGGATGGTAGAACGTTTGAGAATACCCGACTGACTCATTATTCACCCCTGTAGAGAATCACTCAGACCGGGAAACGCGTCTGGTGTTTTTGTTGTTATCGGCTCGCGTTCAGCGGCCGAGCAAACAGCCGTTATGTGGCGCCTGCGCAACACTGATGCATTTTGCTCACCCGATTCTATGCCAGCGCGGCGCCAATACAACCTTGGTCATCGGCGCCGACTGTCATCCAGGGTGTGGATATGCCTGAGCATGTCACCCTGTGAAGGGCAGAAGCAGGCGCTACAAGGCCTGCCGACGTTATTTGCGGAAGGGATTAAACTTATTCAGCTTCCTTATGGGGCTTTTATGATGTTCTAAAGTGCAATGGAAGCCCTCAGCTAGGGCGGTTAAGATGGCGGCAAATCAGGAGTCCAGCGTGCCATCCCAGTCCATCAGCAGCACAAAAGTCGTATCAGCCGGCGCCCTTCTATTGTTGGTGGTGCACGGACTCGGACGATTCGTCTATACCCCATTGATGCCGCGGCTGGTTGCCGATGGGCAGCTATCGCTGAGTCAAGCTGCCGATATTGCCAGTTGGAATTATCTGGGCTATCTGCTTGGCGCCCTGCTGGCAATTCGCTGGGCAACGCCGCTCCTCATCCGCCGAGTGACCCCATGGGCGCTGGCACTGCACTGTGTGACCTTGCTCTGCCTGACCCAGATCGACTCTCCGTTATTGATCGGTGCCCTGCGTCTGGGTAACGGCATCAGCAATGGCATCGTCTTCGTACTGGTGCCCGCTCTGGTTCTGGAATGGCTGGCTGCCGCAGGACGCATTCGAACCAGTGGGCTGATCTATCTTGGAGTGGGTTCTGGCCTGCTGCTGTCCAGCGCGCTGGTTAGTCTCAGTGATGAACATCTGGCGGGCGCCGCACGCTGGTGGCCTGCAGCACTGATGAGCGCGCCTATTGGCTGGTGGAGCTGGCGGATACTGAGCAGCATCTCGATTCCCTCAATGCCCCCACCGCACCCGACCAACAATATCGTGCGACAGCGCCTGCTTGATCGCCATAGCAAGCCATTGTTCTATGCCTACGCTGGCGCCGGGCTCGGGTACATCCTGCCGATGACCTTTCTGCCCATGCTCGCCAGTCTGCAGTTGGGCGCCGCGTCGCCGATGGTCAGTCAAAGCTGGCTGATCGTCGCACTGGCCGCGCTACCCTCTACCTGGTTATGGAACCGTCTGGGCAGCCAGTTCGGCGACCGCAATATGCTCGTCGGCAACTATGCTTTGCAGTTGCTAGGGGTGCTGTCCGCGATTCTGCTACCTGCACAGTGGGGTATCGGGCTGTGTAGCCTGCTGGTAGGGGGTAGTTTTCTGGGCGCTGTCCTGCTGACCCAACGCCTGGCTCGCAGCCTCCAGCCCACTCAAGGCCCTCGGCTTTCAGCGGCCTTGATCGCCCTGTATGGGTGTACCCAACTGGTTGGCCCCTGGTTGGTCAGAGTGGGTTTCGACTACGGCATCAGCCTGCAAGCCAGTCTGTGGTTCGGCGCTGCCGCCTTGATGGCCAGCTTCGTCTGCATGTTGAGAGTGGCGGACCTGCGACATTAATTTGCTTGGTGAAACTCCTCAGTTGAATCGTGCTCTAATTGAACAAAGGAGAAACAATAATGACACTTTGTACACGCAACCTTATCCCACTCTTGACTGTTACCTTAGCGCTGACGCTCGTTTCTGCCAGTGCCCTTGCCCAACCGCCTCACGACAAGGGGAAGAAGGACAAAAAGCACGATCATGGCCATTCACATCAGCAACAAAGTAAACAGAGCATCTCAATCGAAGAAGCGCTGGTGAGAAGCATTTTTCAGGATCAACGCAGTTACCTGGAACCAGCAAAGCCTCTGCCGCCCGGTATCCGTAAGAATCTAGCAAAGGGCAAGCCACTCCCTCCCGGCATCGCCAAACGCTTTGATGGGCGACTGGAGTCCCGCCTGCCGCAGTATCCCGGCTATGACTGGCGCCAGGTCGGTACAGACGCCGTGTTGGTGTCAACCGCCACGGGCATCGTGGAAAGCATCCTGGTGAATATACTGAATTGAAAGTAGCCAAAGCTGCCTGCGCCGGATAAGCCGGGCAGCTCGGACACCTCATGACATGCTTTTGTCTGCGAGTCGCTCAACAATGGCGTTACGCTGACCATGGCCAATCCCAGGTCTTCGCTAACTGGACTCCCGGAGTCGACGGCATGCCCCTACTACGTCTGATGTCGTTACTTATCTGCCTGTTGCTGCTGGCTTCATGCAATTCGACACGGCTGGCTTATAACAATCTCGGCTGGCTCATCAACTGGAAAGTATCAGATTTCATTCCGCTGAATTCGGCGCAAAAAACCTGGCTATCCGAGGAAGTGAAAGCCCATCAGGCCTGGCATTGCAGCACCGAAATCCCCCGCTATCGCCCCATGCTCGCCAACCTGCAGAGCACATTGGCAACCAATGAGCTGGACGCTGACCAGTTGATGAATCAGATTCCGCAACTGGAGCCTGCAGTAGATCGGCTATTACTGGAAGTCGCTCCGACGATGGCTGAGCTTTTCAAGCAACTGGACGAGACTCAGCTCTCAGCGTTGAAAGCCAATCTGACGGATCAGCATCAGGAGATGTACAAGAAGTTTGCTGCCCCAGACCTCGCTACTCAGGCTAAAGAGCGCAGCGAACGGCTGGAGAAACGCCTTGATCGCTGGCTTGGGCGGCTCACCGAAGCACAACGCGCGCGCGTCGCACTCTGGTCTGCGGAGATGGAAGATCAGAACCGCATCTGGCTGGATAATCGGCAGCACTGGCAGCGGCAGTTATTGGTCACCCTTGAACAACGGGGTACTGCTGAGGACTTCAACGACAAGATCATCCAGCTTTTAGTTGAACGCGAACGCTACTGGACTGATGATTTCATACAGCGCAGCGAAATCAACACCCTGGCTGGCGCGCAAATGCTGGCAGATCTAGTGAATATGGCGACTGACGCGCAGCGCACACGGATGGCGGAACAGTTCGCCAAGCTCGATCGAGATCTGCAGCAAATGCAATGTGAGCCGTCATCCAGCCAGACCTGATCAAGACACAGGGAAGCTTAGAGCGCTCCGCCAGCGCCAACCTGGGCCTTATGCCGTGACGGAAAGCTCGGCCATGATATCGGCCAGCGCCTGAGCAGGATCGCGCGCTTTGGTAATTGGGCGCCCTATCACCAGGTAACTGCTGCCATTGTCCAACGCCTGCTGCGGAGTAACGATACGCTTCTGGTCGTCTGCCACGGCATCTGCTGGCCTGATCCCAGGCGTAACCAGCAGCAATTCACTGCCTAGTGCGCTACGCAGGGCTTTTGCTTCACGGGCGGAACAGACGACGCCATCGAGCCCGCACTCCTGAGTCAGTCTGGCCAGCCGCTGCACCTGAACCATCGGTTCGATATCCACCCCCACTTCCAGCAGATCTTCCTGCTCAAGACTGGTCAGTACCGTGACGGCGGTCAACAGCGGTCGATGCCCAGCACGCCCATCCAGCGCCTCGCGGCAGGCTTCCATCATGCGTCGCCCACCGCCAGCATGCACATTGACCATCCACACCCCCAACTCAGCCGCTGCGACTACTGCGCTGGCTGTGGTATTGGGAATATCATGAAATTTCAGGTCAAGAAAGACTTCGAACCCCAACTCATGCAGCGCCCCAACGATGGCTGGACCGCTGCTGGTAAACAGTTCTTTGCCCACTTTGACTCGACACTGAGCCGGCTCGAGCTGCTTTGCCAAAGCAATGGCAGACGGCGCATCAGGGAAGTCCAGGGCAACAATAACGGGTGTATGACAGGGCATGCATTTATCCTGTGGATTAACGTCCATGGTGACTGTCTCAGGCAGCCTCACGCCCCTTAAGGGGTCTGATGGTTGACCAACCGTGGCACGTGGGACATTGCCAGTGCAGCTTCTTCGCCAAAAAGCCGCAGGAAGCACAACGGTACTGGAGTTTATTCACCACCAGCGCCTCGACTATGCCCCGCAGAATCAGCAGATTGTCTCGGCCTTTGGCTTCAACATGATTCAGATGCAGGTCGATCAGGTAGAGCAATCCCCGAAGGGAGGGTTGTTGCTGGATATGCGCCAATACAAAGTGACTTACCTCGTGCAAACCTGCTGGCGGGCTCATCTGATCAGCGCGAGCCAATACGCTCAATACCTGCGGCTGAGCCTGCTCGGCAATCACTCGATCAAGATATTTCAGCATATCCAGCGCGCCATTATCAGCGCAGCGACGTATCAGCGGCAAGGCTTCCGGCACAAAATCAGCGTCTTTCTCAGCCAGGCGCTCCAACCAGCGCTGGGCAGCGCGAGCATGGCCCTGGTTGAGGTCAAGGTCTGATAGCATAAGCATCGCGCGTATGCAGGCCGCATCTGCTTCCAATGCGCTGTTGAGATGCTTACGCGCGCCTGAGTGATCGTTATGCTGCAACAGACCTGCGGCTCGTTCGCAGTGGTAATGCGCCAGCGTCACGGCGAAAGCCGGACGCTCTGCGACCAGCTTGCTACCTACCGCGATCGCATGCTCCCACTCGTGCTCACGCTCATGCACCTTGACCAAGTCAACCAAGGCGTCGGCACGTAACGACGATTCGGCCTCAACCAACTCCTCAAGCAGTCGCTCCGCCCGGTTGAGCATGCCCACCACCAAATAGTCCCGAGCCAGCTCCAACTGCACACGGTCAGCCTGTTGCCGGGTCAGATTAGGACGCGCGAGCAGGTTCTGATGAACCTTGATCGCCCGCTCGACATCGCCGCGCTGGCAGAACAGTTTGCCGATCGCGATATGCGTTTCAACGGTTTCGGGATTGACTTCGAGCGCGCGAATAAAGGTTTCAATCGCCTCATCCGGCTGTTCATTGAGGAGGTAATTCAGGCCAATAAAGTACTGACGGTCCAGGGCGCTGCCATGCGGTTCGAGCATGAAGCCGACTTTGATCGCCTCACGCCGACCAAGAAACCAGCCAATCCCTAAAGCCAGTACAAAAAGTCCAAGGAAAACCAACTCCTGCATGAGATCTCAGTCCTTGATGGGCTGAGTACGCAGCTTGTCCACTTCCTTGCGGTAACGATTGAGTTCGTTGCTCTGAACCATCAGTTTCAAGCGCAGGCGGGTAGTAATCAGCCAGCCGATAAACACACCGAGCAGACTACCTATTATGAAGGCAATAACAATATACAAGGACAGGGGAAGTTCAGGGGATTGCAGTTCAAGGAACTGTAATTGGATACCTTGCTGATTTTCCAGCATGAAATCCAGTGTCGCCAAAGCCACAAGCAGAAGAATAACGATCAATACCGCGCGCTTTAGCCATTGCATACCACTAGACTCCAATCCACTAAGATGACAGGCAGTATAGCGCAGGGGAAACGCAGCTTGATACCGCTTCAGGCCATTTGCAGGGACTCGTTGACGCGATCACGCAGCTCCTTGCCAGGCTTGAAGTGCGGCACATACTTACCTTCAAGCTCTACCGAGTCGCCCGTCTTTGGATTACGGCCGACACGCGGAGCGCGGTAATGCAGAGAGAAACTACCAAACCCTCTGATCTCGATGCGTTCACCGGTAGCCAGCGCCTGCGACATATGTTCCAACATGGTTTTAATCGCCAACTCTACATCCTTGGCGGATAACTGCCCCTGTTGTTCCACTATGCGCTCGATCAACTCCGACTTGGTCATGGTTTTTCCTTTTTTATCAAGCGGCTAGATCCGTTTCCATCGGTTTTACCATGCCTGACCCCAAGCCGCAAGCAACGCGATGCCCTACAAGGGCAGGCGCTTATTCGCAGGCCAAAAAAAAGGGCGACCGAAGTCGCCCTTTTTCTGGTGGAACCCAAAGGCTTAGTTGCCCTTGTTCTCCATCTGCTGCTTGATCAGATCACCAATGGTGGTCGGACCGGAAGCCTGCATTTCCTGCTTGCGCAGGTCCTGGATGGCTTCTTTCTCGTCTTCAACATCCTTGGCCTTGATCGACAGGCTGATCACGCGGCTCTTGCGATCGATGCTGATGATCTTGGCTTCGATTTCGTCACCAACGTTCAGAACGTTGCGAGCATCTTCAACGCGGTCACGGCTGATTTCGGAGGCTTTCAGAGTGCCTTCGATTTCGTCGGCCAGGGTGATTACCGCGCCCTTGGCGTCAACTTCCTTGACGATACCGTTGAGGATGGTGCCTTTCTCGTTCAGCGAAGCGAAGTTGGAGAACGGATCGTCTTCCAACTGCTTGACGCCCAGAGAAATGCGCTCACGCTCGGGATCAACAGACAGGATGACGGTTTCGATCTCGTCGCCCTTCTTGAAACGACGCACGGCTTCTTCGCCAGCTTCGTTCCAGGAGATGTCGGACAGGTGAACCAGACCATCGATGCCGCCGTCCAGACCAATGAAGATACCGAAATCGGTGATCGACTTGATGGAGCCGGAGATCTTGTCGCCCTTGTTGAACTTGCTGGAGAACTCTTCCCACGGGTTCATCTTGCACTGCTTGATGCCCAGGGAGATACGACGACGGTCTTCGTCGATATCCAGAACCATGACTTCCACGTCGTCACCGACCTGGACAACCTTGGAAGGATGGATGTTCTTGTTGGTCCAATCCATTTCGGATACGTGTACCAGACCTTCAACGCCCTCTTCCAGCTCGGCAAAGCAGCCGTAATCGGTGAGGTTGGTGACCTTGGCGGTAACACGAGTGCCTTCTGGGTAACGACCAGTGATAGCGACCCATGGATCTTCGCCCAGCTGCTTCAGACCCAGAGAAACGCGGTTGCGCTCACGGTCGAACTTCAGCACTTTGACGTCGATCTCGTCGCCAACATTGACGATTTCGGAAGGATGCTTGATACGCTTCCACGCCATGTCGGTGATGTGCAGCAGGCCGTCTACGCCGCCCAGATCGACGAATGCGCCGTAATCTGTAAGGTTCTTGACGATACCTTTGACAACCTGGCCTTCCTGCAGGGTTTCCAGCAGGGCTTCACGCTCGGCACTGTTCTCGGCTTCGAGGACGGCACGACGGGAAACGACAACGTTGTTGCGCTTCTGATCAAGCTTGATGACCTTGAATTCCAGTTCCTTGCCTTCCAGGTGCGTGGTGTCGCGCACAGGGCGGACATCGACCAGGGAGCCAGGCAGGAACGCGCGGATGGTGTTGACGTCGACGGTAAAGCCACCTTTGACCTTGCCGTTGATAACACCCTTGACGATTTCTTCTGCGGCGAAAGCTGCTTCGAGGACTTTCCATGATTCGGCGCGCTTGGCCTTCTCACGGGACAGTTTGGTTTCACCGAAGCCATCTTCAACGGCTTCCAGTGCAACGTGAACCTCATCACCCACTTTGATCGTCAGCTCGCCCTGATCGTTCAGGAACTGCTCACGCGGGATGACACCTTCAGACTTCAAGCCAGCATGGACGGTGACCCAATCGGAGTCGATGTCCACGATGATACCGGTGATGATGGAACCCGGCTGCATGTCGAGGGTAATTAGACTTTCTTCAAAAAGTTCGGCAAAGCTTTCGCTCATTTGGAATCCTGTAAATGGTTATTTAGGCAGTAACCGCCTGGCCGCTTGTTATCGCGCGCCCTGCAGCAAACGTACCCGCCACACCACCAGCTGGTATGGGTTGATTATAAAATGACCGCTGCCGGCCAGGCTGGTTACCCGGCAGTGGATAGCCTGATCAGCCCTGCAGGTCGCGCTCGCGCGCTTCCTTCATGACCGATTCAAGTACTTCTTCAATCGACAAGTGAGTCGAATCAAGCAAAATAGCATCAGCAGCAGGACGCAGTGGCGCCACGCTGCGATTCATATCACGCTCGTCACGAGCCATAATCTCATCGAGGAGACTCGCCAGATTAGCAGTTTCGCCCTTTCCGAGCAACTGCTTGTGCCGCCGGTCAGCCCTTTCATGCGGGCTGGCGGTCAGGAATACCTTCAGTTGGGCATCAGGAAACACTACCGTGCCCATATCACGCCCGTCGGCAACAAGCCCTGGCGCCTCGCGGAAAGCCTGCTGGCGGCTCAACAAGGCTTCACGTACGGCGGGGATAGCCGCGACCTGAGAGGCGCCGGTGCCCATGGCTTCGGTACGGATAGCCCGGGTGACGTCTTCGCCTTCGAGAATGATGCGCTGGTCGCGCTGACCATCTTCGGCGATAAACTGCACGTCCAGATAGGCGGCCAGAGCCTTGAGCCCTTCTTCGTTGGTCAGATCAACGCCGTGATTCTGCGCGGCGTAAGCCAGCAACCGGTACAGCGCGCCGGAGTCCAGCAGTTTCCAGCCCAGTCGACTGGCCAGCAGGCCGGCGATAGTGCCTTTGCCGGAGCCACCTGGCCCATCAATGGTAATTACCGGTATGGCTTGTTCTATCACGCGTTCTCCTCCAACCGGACCTGGATGCCGACCGAACTGGCCAGCGGCACAAAGCCCGGGAATGATGTCGCCACGTTGGCGCAATCAGTGATTACAATATCGCCCGCAGCACGCAGTGAAGCGACACTGAAAGACATGGCAATGCGGTGGTCACCGTGGCTGTCCACCTGACCACCCTGGATCTGGCCACCCTCGATAATGATACCGTCATGGGTGGGTTCGGCCTTGATACCCAATGCCTGCAAACCGTCAGCCATGACCTGGATGCGGTCGGATTCCTTGACCCGCAACTCCTCGGCCCCGCGCAAGACGGTACGGCCTTCGGCGCAGGCGGCAGCCACAAAGAGCACCGGAAATTCGTCAATCGCCAGCGGCACCTGATCTATCGGAATCTCGATACCTTTAAGCGGCGCGTAGCGCACGCGAATATCGGCCACCGGCTCCCCGCCGACCTCACGCTCATTTTCCAGGCTCAAGTCGCCGCCCATGGCGCGCAATATATTGATCACGCCAATGCGGGTGGGGTTGATACCGACATGCTGCAGCAGCAGGTCCGAACCCTCGGCGATACTGGCCGCGACCATAAAGAAGGCCGCAGAAGAAATATCCGCTGGCACGTCGATCTTGCACGCGCTGAGTTTATGGCCCGGTTCGATAGTCACCTTGGCACCCTCGACCTTGACCGGATAACCAAAGCCCTTGAGCATTCGTTCGGTGTGATCGCGGGTGGGCGCTGGCTCGACGACCGAAGTGCTCCCTGCAGCATACAGCCCTGCCAGCAACAGGCAGGATTTCACCTGGGCGCTGGCCATTGGCATAGTGTAGTCCATCCCCATCAGCCGGCTATCACCCATGATCTGCATGGGCGGGCGGCCCTCATCGGCAGTCTCGATACGCGCACCCATTTCACGCAACGGCTTGGCTACTCGGCCCATGGGGCGCTTGGTCAGGGACGCATCACCCATCAGCACGCTGTCGAACATCTGTCCTGCCAGAAGGCCTGATAACAGGCGCATCGAGGTACCCGAGTTACCGACATACAGCGGCCCGGGCGGTGCCTGCAGGCCATGCAGACCAACGCCATTGATGGTCACACGACCCTGATGCGGTCCGTCGATGACCACGCCCATATCGCGGAACGCCTGAAGCGTGGCGAGACTGTCCTCACCCTCCAGAAAGCCTTCAACCTCGGTCACGCCCTCAGCCAGGGAGCCAAGCATGATCGAACGATGGGAAATCGATTTGTCGCCTGGAACGCGAATACTGCCCTGAACACGTCCACCTGGCTTGGCAATAAAATTACAGACTTGTGTTTGCATAGGTTCCATATACGCCCTGCGGGCCAAAATAGTACTGAAATGTTCGCGTGCTGCCTTGGCCCGGGTAAATACGCCGAGCAGTGTATTGGCGTCTCGCGAGGCTATTGCGCTGCGTAGTCGATCCAGATCCTGGGTGAAGGCGTCCAGACTGCGCAGCACCGCATCGTGGTTGGCGAGAAAGATGTCCCGCCACATCACCGGATCACTTGCGGCAATGCGTGTGAAGTCTCGGAAGCCACCCGCGGCATAGCGGAATATATCCAGATTCTCGCTGCGCCCAGCCAGTGTATCGACGAGTGAAAAAGCCAGCAGATGGGGAAGATGGCTGGTGGCTGCCAGCACTTCGTCGTGATCGGCCAATGGCATGTGTTCCACGTCCGCACCCAGCGTTTGCCATAGTGCTGTGACCGTGTCCAATGCTTCGGCACTGGTCGCCTCAAGCGGTGTGAGGATAACCTTATGGCGACCGAAGAGCCCGGCACTGGCCGCCTCAATACCACTTTTCTCTGAACCGGCGATCGGGTGACCCGGTACAAATCGTGCCGGCAGCGTGCCGAACGCCTGCTCGACCGCCTTGACCACCGCGCCCTTGGTGCTGCCGACGTCGGTGAGGACCGCCTCACCCAACTCGAGCGCAGCGAGCTCAGCCAGGACCTTTTCCATCGCCAGCACCGGGACCGCCAGCAGAATCACATCCGCTCCACGCACCGCCTCAGCCACACTATCGGTAATACTGTCCACCACGCCCAGTGGCAAAGCCAGCTCGCGCGTGGCGGCATTCGCATCACAGCCGACCACCTCTCGGCAGACTCCCGACTCGCGGATGCCCTTGGCAAAGGAGCCGCCGATCAGCCCCAGGCCAATAACGGCCAGGCGGCCGATTGTTGCGCTTTTCAGTGACAGCGTCTTTACATGGCTCACACGACCGCACCCGAGTCATCAGCCAATACCTGGCCCAGCACATCCAGGAGGCGCTGATTCTCTGCCGGCAAGCCGATGGACACACGCAAGTGATTAGGCATGCCGTAGTTGGCTACCGGACGCACAATCACGCCCTGGCGCAACAGGCCCTGAAATACCGGGGCCGCCTCGCGCCCCAGATCCACGGCAATAAAATTGCCGCGGGAAAATATCCAGCTTAGCCCCAGCGAGGTAAAACCCGCCTCAAGCTGCACCATACCTTCACGGTTGATCCGGCGGCTTTCCGCCAGATAGGCATCGTCTTCCAACGTAGCCAGTGCAGCAGCCTGGGCCAGGCTATTGACGTTGAAGGGTTGGCGTACGCGGTTCATCGCGTCAGCCATCGCCGACTGGCAAATGCCATAGCCGACACGCAGAGCAGCCAAGCCATAAGCCTTGGAGAAGGTCCGGGATACCAGCAGGTTAGGATATTGGGTCAGGTAATCCAGGCCGTTGGGCACATCGCCGGTTTCAACGTATTCGGTATAGGCTTCATCCAGCACCACGATCACGTTTTCTGGCACCTTGGCGAGAAAACGTTCCAGCGCCGGGCGTTCGATCCAGGTGCCGGTCGGATTGTTCGGATTGGCAATAAATACCAGGCGGGTCGCCGGGGTAATTGCCGCCGCCATGGCGTCCAGATCATGCCCCCAGTCACGCGCCGGCACGACTACCGGGCGAGCGCCCACCGCCTGCGTCACAATAGGGTAAACCGCGAACGCATGTTCGCTGAACACCACTTCATGCTGCGGGCTGACAAAGGCGCGGGTAATCAACTCGAGAATATCGTTCGAACCGTTACCCAGGGTGATCATCGACGTGTTCACACCCAGACGCTCGGCCAATGCCTGCTTGAGCAGAAAACCGTTGCCATCCGGGTAGCGCGTCAATTCGTCGAACGCACTCCGTATAGCTTCAAGCGCCTTGGGGCTAGGGCCAAGAGGGTTTTCATTGCTGGCCAGCTTGACGATATCTTCGGCGCGCAGGCCAAACTCGCGGGCCAGCTCTTCAACCGGCTTGCCAGGCACATAGGGAGACAACTTTTGCACACCCGGCAATGCCAGGCTGAGAAAATCACAGGTCATAACACGAGCCTCAAGCTACAAGCCTCAAGCCACACCGTCTGCCTTTGCTTGCAGCTTGTGGCTTGTCGCTGACGAATTAGAGTACCGCTTTCGGGTAGGAGCCCAGCACCTTGAGTGCGACCGACTCTGCATTGATCTGCTCCAGCGCGTCCTTGATCAGCGGATCGTGCTGATGGCCGAAGAAATCGATAAAGAATACATAGGTCCATTTGCCACTGCGCGACGGTCGGGTTTCGATCCGCGACAGATCGATGCCGTTGTTGTGGAACGGCTGCAGCAAATGATGCAGCGCCCCTGGCTTGTTGCGCATCGAGACGATGACCGAGGTCTTGTCGTCGCCGGTGGGCGGCACCATCTGGCTGCCGATAATCAGAAAGCGCGTGGAGTTATCCGGGCGATCCTCGATTTTTTCAGCAATGCGCGTCAGGCCGTACAGCTCGCAAGCCATATCGCCGGCAATTGCCGCCGAATTCCACTCGCCCTTGACCCGCTTTGCAGCCTCGGCATTGCTGGCCACCGCCACCCGTTCAACATTCGGGTAGTGCGCGTCCAGCCACTTGCGGCACTGGGCCAGCGACTGGGCGTGGGAATATACCCGGGAAATCTTGTCGGTCTTGGTGTTTTCACCGATCAGCAGGTGATGGTGAATACGCAGCTCCACTTCGCCACAGATAACCATGTCGTGCTCAAGGAAACTGTCGAGCGTATGGTTGATCGCGCCTTCAGTGGAATTTTCCACCGGCACTACGCCAAACTGTACGGCGCCCGCAGCCACTTCCCGGAAGATCTCATCAATCGCGGCCATCGGTACGCTGATGACCGAATGACCGAAATGCTTGATCGCGGCAGCCTGGGTAAAGGTACCTTCCGGCCCCAGATAAGCTACCTTCAGCGGCTCTTCCAGTGCCAGACAGGCAGACATGATCTCGCGGAACAGCCGGGCCATTTCTTCGTTATCCAGCGGCCCCTTGTTCAGCTCCATAATGTGCTTGAGCACCCAGGCTTCACGTTCAGGTCGGTAGAAAATCGGTTTGCTGCCCTCAGGCAGCGACTTCTGTTTTACATGCGCAACGGTCTGCGCACACTGCGCGCGCTCGCTGATCAGTTCGAGAATCTTCTCATCGAGGCTGTCAATACGTTTGCGTAGTGCCTTGAGCTGGTCTTCATCAGACATTGCCATCAACCCCGCTGCCGTTCGAACTCAGCCATATAGGCTACCAGCGCATCCACTGCATCCTGCCCTACGGCGTTATAGATAGACGCGCGCATACCGCCGACAGAGCGATGGCCCTTGAGGTTCAACAGGCCGCGCTCATCGGCGCCAGCCAGGAACGGCTTGTCCAGCCGATCATCTGCGAGGCGGAAGGGGATATTCATCCACGAACGATCCACTGGATTGATCGGGTTGCTGTACAGCTCGCTGCTATCAATCGCCTTGTACAGGGTGCGCTGTTTGGTCTGATTAAGGCGTTCCATCGCTTCCAGGCCGCCCTGCTCCTTGACCCACTTGAAGATCAGGCCTGCCAGGTACCAGCCAAAGGTCGGTGGTGTGTTGTACATCGAGCCGTTCTTCGCGGCGACACTGTAATCAAGCATGGTCGGACAGCTAGCGCGCGCCTTGCCCAGCAGGTCTTCACGCACGATCACCACCACCAGACCGCTGGGGCCGATATTCTTCTGCGCGCCGGCGTAGAGCATGCCGAATTTGGATACATCAAGCGGGCGCGAGAGGATGGTCGAAGACACGTCTGCAATCAGCGGCGTGTCACCGACTTCCGGAATCCAGCCAAACTCCAGTCCGCCAATAGTTTCATTGGGGGTGTAGTGCACATAGGCGGCGTTATCCGACAACTGCCAGTCATTCTGACCCGGGATGGCGAAGTAATCGTAGGCCTTGGCGCTAGCTGCCACATTGACGTGACCGAAGCGCTGGGCTTCCTCTATCGCCTTCGCCGACCAGATACCGGTGTCGATATAGTCCGCGCTGCCATCTTCGGCCATGAAATTCAGCGGAATCTGGGCAAACTGCTGGCTAGCACCGCCCTGCAAAAACAACACCTTGTAGTCATCAGGCACGCTGAGCAGATCACGCAGATCCTGCTCGGCGGTCTCGGCCACCCGGGTGAATTCCTCGCTGCGGTGACTCATTTCCATCACCGACAGGCCTTTGCCCTGCCAATCCAGCAATTCGGCCTGAGCCTGCTTGAGCACTGCCTCAGGCAGTGCTGCAGGGCCTGCACAAAAGTTGAACAGTCGATTAGTCACGGCGGCGTTTTACTCCTGATCCGTATCGGCAGCGGGAGACTCGTCCTGCGCTGCATCAAGCTCTGCATTAACGTCCACGGCGGCATCGGCATCATCCAGCTCGCCTTCAATCGCCTCTTCTTCGGAGGGTTCCTGAATACGTTCCAGACCCACCAGCTTCTCATCGCTGGCGACCTTGATCAGCGTCACACCCTGGGTGTTACGTGACAGGCTGGACACTTCAGCCACTCGGGTACGTACAAGAGTCCCCTGGTCGGAGATCAGCATGATCTCCTCACCATCCACCACCTGCACGGCGCCGACCAACGGGCCGTTACGCTCGTTGCTGACCATCGCGATAACGCCCTGGCCACCACGCTTGTATTGTGGGAATTCTTCTACGGCGGTGCGCTTGCCGTAACCTCGTGCGGATGCGGTCAGAATCTGCGTACCTTCTTCAACGATGATCATCGAGATCAGCCGCTGCTTATCCGCCAGGCGCATACCGCGCACACCGCGCGCGGTACGGCCCATGGCGCGTACGTCGGTTTCCTTGAAGCGGGTGACCTTGCCGCCATCAGAGAACAGCATCACTTCACGCTCGCCATTGGTAATGGCGGCGGAGATCAGCGTATCGCCCTCATCCAGATCCAGCGCGATCAGACCCACCGTACGCTGACGGCTGAACTGCTCAAGCGGCGTCTTCTTCACGGTACCGTTGGCGGTGGCCATAAAGATGAACCAGCCTTCGGTGTACTCGTCGACCGGCAACATGGCGCTGATAAATTCGCCCTCGTCCAGCGGCAACAGGTTAACCAGCGGACGGCCCCGCGCCGTGCGTGACGCTTCGGGGATTTCATAAGTCTTCAGCCAATACACCTTGCCCTTGCTAGAGAACAGCAGCAGCGTGGTGTGGCTGTTGGCAACTAGCAGGTGAGACACATAGTCCTCATCCTTGACGCCCGTCGCCGCTTTACCGCGACCACCACGGCGCTGGGCCTGGTAATCGGCCAGCGGCTGGCTCTTGGCATAGCCGCCGTGGGAAATAGTCACCACTCGCTCTTCTTCGGTGATCAGGTCGGCGATGCTCAGATCCAGGCGTGAAGCCAGAATCTCGGTGCGTCGCGCGTCGCCGAAGTTGGTGCGAATCAGCTCCAGCTCTTCAACAATCACTTCCATCAACCGCACCTGGCTGTTGAGGATGCGCAGTAGTTCGCCGATCTGGACCAGAATTTCCTGGTACTCGGCAAGCAGCTTCTCGTGTTCCAGACCGGTCAGACGGTGCAGGCGCAATTCCAGAATCGCCTGGGCCTGTTCGGGCGACAGGTAATATTTGCCATCACGCAGCCCAAACTGCTCATCCAGACCATCAGGGCGGCAGGATTCGGCACCGGCGCGCTCGACCATCTCAACCACCGCACCTGGCTCCCAGGCGTTGGCGATCAGACGCTCCTTGGCTTCAGCCGGGGTCGGCGAGGCCTTGATCATGGCGATAACCGGGTCGATATTCGACAGGGCTACGGCCTGACCTTCCAGGATGTGCCCGCGCTCGCGCGCCTTGCGCAGTTCGAAAACGGTACGGCGGGTTACTACTTCACGGCGGTGACGAATAAAGGCGTCGAGCAATTCCTTGAGGTTCAGAATGCGCGGCTGACCATCCAGCAGGCCGACGATGTTAATGCCGAATACGTTCTGCATCTGCGTCTGGGTATAGAGGTTGTTAAGGATAACCTCGGCCACTTCACCCCGGCGGATCTCGATAACCACGCGCATGCCGTCCTTGTCGGACTCGTCACGCAGTTCGGTAATGCCTTCGATCTTTTTCTCTTTGACCAGCTCGGCGATCTTCTCGATCAAGCGGGCCTTGTTCAACTGATAGGGCAGCTCGTGAATGATGATCTGCTGCCGACCACCAACCTTGTCGATATCTTCAATAGTACAACGAGCCCGAACATAGATGCGGCCGCGGCCAGTGTGGTAGGCCTCAACAATACCCGCGCGGCCATTGATGATGCCGGCGGTGGGGAAATCCGGGCCAGGAATATGCTCCATCAGATCATCGATGGTCATATCCGGGTTTTCGATCAGCGCCAGACAGGCGTTGATCACTTCAGTCAGGTTGTGCGGCGGAATATTGGTCGCCATGCCCACGGCAATACCGCTGGAGCCGTTGATCAGAAGGTTCGGGACCTTGGTCGGCAATACCGCAGGAATCTGTTCGGTGCCATCGTAGTTGGGCACCCAGTCAACGGTTTCCTTTTCCAGATCCGCCAGCAGCTCGTGCGCCAACTTGGTCATGCGGATTTCGGTATAACGCATCGCGGCGGCGTTATCGCCGTCCACCGAACCGAAGTTGCCCTGACCATCAACCAGCAGGTAGCGCAGCGAGAACGGCTGCGCCATACGAACGATGGTGTCATAGACAGCCGAGTCGCCGTGCGGGTGATACTTACCAATCACGTCACCGACCACACGGGCCGATTTCTTGTAGGGCTTGTTCCAGTCGTTGTTCAGTTCGCTCATGGCGAACAGCACGCGCCGATGCACCGGCTTGAGGCCGTCGCGTACGTCTGGCAGAGCCCGACCCACAATGACGCTCATCGCGTAATCGAGATAGGACTGCTTCAGCTCATCTTCGATATTGACTGGAAGGATTTCTTTGGCCAGTTCACCCATGAAACGGCATTCCTTTTATTGTCGGCAACCTGACGATGCCTGTAACAGTTATACGATGCATTCCGGGGCTCTGCGGGGCTGCTGCGTACCTAATGACGATCTCAGCAAGCGCGGGCCGCAGCAGACCCGAGTAAAGCCCGACAGGATACCACAGAGCGGGCCAGGGAGGGAGGCGAAACACGACTCTGAGCCATGTATCACAGCGTGGGAAGACGAACGGGGCGTTACGGGCGCCTAGTGCAGATGCCGATGACTCATCAAATCGGCCAACTTGCGCGCATCGGGGCGCTCGATCACGCCCTTTTCGGTCACAATCGCATCAATCAGATCGGCCGGGGTCACATCGAACACCGGATTGAACACCGGCACGCCAACGTCCAGCGACTGCCCGCCCAGCTCAAGCACTTCGTCAGCGGCGCGCTCTTCGATTTCAACCTCATCACCGTGCTCCAGGGCCATATCGATGGTGGAGCTCGGCGCCACAACCATGAAGCGCAAACCGTGATGCATGGCCAGGATCGACAGCGAATAAGTGCCTATCTTGTTGATCACATCACCATTGGCAGCAATCCGATCCGCGCCCACGATGACCCAGGTAATGGTCTCGGTTTTCATCAGGTGCCCGGCGGCAGAATCCACGTTAATGCTTGCTTCGATGCCATCACGCGCGAGCTCCCAGGCAGTCAACCGCGAGCCTTGCAACCAAGGGCGGGTTTCATCGATAAACACCTTGTCAACCAGCCCGGCCGCGTGCGCAGCACGAATAACGCCCAGTGCCGTGCCATACCCGCCGGTCGCGAGTGCTCCGGCATTGCAATGGGTCAGCAGGTTCTGCGGCGCCTTCTGGTGCTTGCGAATCAGCTCCATGCCCAGCTTGCCCATGGTCAGATTGGCCTCGTAATCGCTCTGATGGATAGACTGCGCGGCCTCCAGCAGGCGTGCAGGCACATCAGCCGTCACGGGCAGACGCGCCAGGCGATCACCCATCATCTTCAATGCCCAACCCAGATTGACCGCCGTAGGCCTGGCCGCGCCAAGCAGCTCAAACTCAGCCTGCAGCGCCTGCGGCCAATCGTCACTCTGCGCTACCCGCCGAGCCGCCAGAGCAATGCCGTAGGCTGCAGCGATACCGATCGCCGGGGCTCCGCGCACCACCATATCGCGAATAGCCGCTGCAACCTGATCCGCATCGGTACAGTCAACATACTCCTCGCGCGCGGGCAACAGCCGCTGGTCAAGCAGGCGCAGCACGCCGCCACGCCATTCGAGGGCTTTGACCTTGTCCGCGATGACCGATTGTGTAGCTGGCTGCATGATTACCCCTCGTAAACTGCCATTATACCCATGAGCCCTGTGGCCTGACGAACGCAGAAATGAAATGTCACTCCACCGAACCGAAGGCAGCCGTTATACTGCTGCGCATGATTCAAGATGACCCCCCCATGCTGTCCTTGCCTGACGCCGTCGACCTCCTGGTCTCGGCGCGCTGGATCGTGCCTGTAGTACCCGCCGGCCAGGTTCTGGAAAACCACACGATCGTCGTCCATCAAGGACGCATTCTGGGCATCGTCAGCCAGGCCCGCGCGGCCACGCTGAAAGCCCGTGAACGCCGCGACCTGCCTAATCATGTGCTGATCCCGGGGCTTATCAACGCCCACGGGCATGCTGCCATGAGCCTGTTCCGTGGGCTGGCCGATGATCTGCCGCTGATGAGCTGGCTGAACGAGCATATCTGGCCCGCCGAAGGCCGCTGGATCAGTGAAGACTTCGTGCGTACTGGCACGCGATTGGCGGTGTCGGAAATGCTTCGCGGCGGTACCACCTGTTTTGCCGATATGTACTTCTACCCCGAAGTCGCAGCCCGGGTAGCCATGGATGCGGGGATTCGCGCGCAGTTGGCATTTCCGGTGATCGATAATCCGATCCCGGGCGCGCAGAACAGTGCCGAGGCTATTTCCAAGGGCCTGCGCCTGCATGACGAGAGCAAACACAGCGAACTGATCAGCGTCGCTTTCGGCCCGCATGCACCTTATACCGTTGGGGACGAGACACTGATCCGCGTACGCACCCTGGCAGACGAACTGGAACTGCCGGTGCATATGCACATACACGAAACCGCCTTTGAGGTCGCAGAGGCATTACGCCTGAGTGGCAAGCGCCCACTTCAACGCTTGCGCGAGCTCGGCCTGCTCAGCCCGCGCCTGCAGGCGGTGCACATGACCCAGATCGACGATCAGGATCTGCAACTGCTCAGCGACTATGACGTGCAGATCATTCATTGCCCCGAATCCAACCTGAAGCTGGCCAGCGGTTTCTGCCCGGTCCAGCGCCTGCTGGAGAGCGGCATCAATGTCGCCCTGGGTACCGACGGCGCCGCCAGCAACAACGACCTGGACATGTTCGGTGAACTGCGCACGGCTGCCCTGCTGGCCAAAGGTGTTTCCGGTCAACCGACTGCGCTGGATGCGCACAGCGCTCTGCGCATGGCGACGCTGGCCGGCGCCCAGGCGCTGGGTATCGCCGAGCAGACCGGCTCTCTTGAGCCTGGCAAATCTGCTGACATGGTCGCAGTGGACCTCTCTGCCCTGCCCCTGCAACCCGTCTACCATCCGGTTTCGCAACTGCTGTACACCTGCAATGCCTCGCATGTATCCGACGTCTGGGTGGCAGGCCAGCAGAAAGTCAGGTCCGGCGAACTGCAACTGGCCGATCAGGACGGGCTGCTCGAAGCGGTAAATGAATGGGCTCAACGGATTCAAAAAGGGGATGAACAACATGACGCTTAATGTGGACCAGGCAGAAATCGCCAAGTTTGAAGCGCTGGCAAGTCGCTGGTGGGACCGCAATAGCGAATTCAAGCCGTTGCACCAGATCAACCCGCTGCGCACCAACTGGATTGACGAACGCGTCGGCCTGGCAGGCAAGGAAGTGCTGGATGTGGGTTGCGGTGGCGGCATTCTTGCCGAAGCCATGGCTTTGCGTGGCGCGAAGGTGATGGGCATTGATATGGGTGAAGCGCCGCTGGCGGTCGCGCGCCTGCATCAACTTGAATCCGGAGTCGAGGTCGATTACCAGCAGACCACGGCCGAGCAACTGGCCGAACTGCACCCGGGCCGCTTTGACGTGGTCACCTGCCTTGAGATGCTCGAGCACGTACCCGATCCGGCGTCGGTGATTCGCGCCTGCGCCACGCTGGTCAAGCCTGGAGGCGAAGTCTTCTTCTCGACCATCAATCGCAATCCCAAATCCTTTGTGTTTGCCATCGTTGGCGCCGAGTACGTGCTGCGCCTGTTGCCGCGTGGCACCCACGAATTCGCCAAATTCATCAAGCCCGCTGAATTGGGCCGCTGGTCCCGTGAAGCCGGACTGGATATGCAGGACATAATCGGCCTGACCTACAACCCCCTGACCAAAGTCTACAAACTGGAATCCGATGTGGATGTGAATTACATGATCCATACCCGGCGCAGCGCTTGATCACGTGCTGACCAGCGTACTCTTCGACCTGGACGGCACCCTGCTGGATACCGCCGAGGATTTCATGGCGATCATCCTCAGCATGCGCCAGGACCGCGGCCTGCCGCCGACCGATGCACTGCGCATTCGCGACAGGGTGTCTGATGGGTCTGTGGGCATGCTCAGCTGCGCCTTTGACATGCTACCCAGCGCCCCCGGCTTTGATGCGTTGCGCGAGGAGTTTCTGCAACGCTACGACCAGGCGCTGGCGGTGCACACCCAGCCCTTTGCGGGCATGCCGGTACTGCTCGACTGGCTTGATGAGCAAGGCCTGCCCTGGGGCGTGGTGACCAACAAGCTCAGCCGCTTCAGCGTTCCGCTGATGGCAGCCATGGGTCTGAGCGAGCGTTGCCATAGCTTGATATGCCCCGACCAGGTCAGCCACAGCAAACCGCATCCGGAACCCTTGCTCAAAGCCTGCGTCGAAATGGGAGTAAACCCCGCTGATTCAGTTTATGTAGGCGATCATCTGCGCGACATTCTGGCAGGCAGGGCGGCAGGCATGCCGACCATCGCAGCGCTCTATGGCTACATACCGCCCGGAGAAGACCCGAGCCAATGGCAAGCAACACACAGCGTAAAAAGTCCAGCCGAACTGCGTCCCTGGCTGGAGCAAAGGTTACTTCAGGAGGTACCCCATGTTTGACTACCAGGCCCCACAGGACCTGCTCAAGGACCGCGTCATACTCATTACCGGTGCCGGTGACGGCATAGGCCGGGCCTGCGCGTTAAGCTGCGCTGCGCATGGGGCGACGGTGGTCCTGATTGGGCGTACCCCGTCCAAACTGGAGGCCGTCTATGATGAAATCGAAGCCGCAGGCTACCCGCAACCGGCGCTCTGCCCGCTGAACCTGGAAACGGCGTTGGAAAAGGATTATGTCGATCTGGCCGATCAGCTATTCGACACCTTCGGCAAGCTTGACGGCCTGGTGCACAACGCCGCCCTGCTGGGCCCGCGCACCATGCTCGACAACGTCAAGGCCGAGGCCTGGCTGCAACTGATGCAGGTGAACGTCAATGCGCCCTTCCTGCTCAGCAAATCCATGATGCCGCTGCTGCGCGCCGCACCAGATGCGTCGGTTATCTGTGTTTCATCCAGCGTTGGCCGCCAAGGCCGAGCCTATTGGGGCCCCTACGCGGTGAGCAAGTTTGCACTGGAAGGCATGATGCAGGTGTTCGCTGATGAGCAGGACGGCACCAGCAAGGTACGTTTCAACAGCCTGAATCCAGGTGCTACCCGCACAAGCATGCGTGCGGCGGCCTATCCCGGAGAGCCGCCGGAGAAAAACCCTGAGCCCGCGCAAATCATGCCGGCCTTTCTCTATCTGCTCGGGACTGACAGCATTTTGGTGAACGGCCAGGCTCTGGACGCCCAATAGTCGTTTTTCTGGCGCCCCTCCAGCAACCCCCCCGACCAGGCACTGGCAAAGCGGCAAATTATTGCCGCTTTGCCAGAATACAACCCTAATAAAAGCAACAACCAATTGATTTTAATCTATTTTTCATAACAGGCACGCTCCCTGCATGGTAAATTGCCATCACCTCTTCCAGAGCAGGCGCGGCCATGACCTTATCCACCAATAACACCATAGACTTCGACTCCGCGCGTCTGAAGCTGCACCAGGGGGAGAAAGCGCTTTCATCGGTAGCCCTGCCCCACAACAAGCCGATCAGACACATGACGCTGATGGGGCTGCAGCAGCGCCTGACTCAGCAGTTGCAAACCACGCTCGAAGTCGATCGGGTACTGGAGATATTCTTCGCCGCGCTGCAGGAGTTTATTGGCTTGAACAGCCTGGAGTTTCGCCATGAAGCGCACAACGTACAAGTGTGCAGAGGCGCCACCAGCATACATCGCTGCAGCTATCGCATGACCCATGCGGGTGACTTCCTCGGCGAGATTCAGTTTTCCCGTGACAAACGCTTCAGCGAGACTCAGTTGCAGCATCTGGAAACGCTACTGGGCAACCTGCTTTATCCGCTGCGCAATGCCTTGCTCTACCGAGAAGCCTTGCGCTCGGCCATGAACGACAGCCTGACGGGTATTGGCAACCGCATGGGCCTGGATCAGGCATTGAAGCGCGAGATGAAATTCGCCACCCGCCACCACACCCCCCTGTCAGTACTGGTGATGGACATCGACCACTTCAAGCTGATCAACGACAAGTACGGCCATGCCTACGGCGACGCTGCCCTCAAGGCTCTGGTCAACTGCACCCGAAGCTGCCTGCGCAATGTCGATGAATTGTTTCGTATGGGTGGCGAAGAGTTTGTTGTGCTGCTGGGCAACACGGATAACCATGCGGCGCGTTTTATCGCCGAACGAATTCGCCGAAGTATCGCGCAGATGCAGTTCGAGATTGATGGCGATGCCATTCCGATGACCGCCAGCCTGGGCGTGGCGACACTGGAAGAAAACGAAAACAAGGAAGCCCTGCTACAGCGCTGCGACAAACTGATGTATGACGCCAAGCGTGCTGGCCGCAACAGGATCGCCTGCTAGCGGCCAGCAATCAGAAATCAGCGGGGTTTGTGAGGCACTTTGGTACGCCGCACGGTGCGTGCCTGATGCATGGAAGGCTTGCGCGCAAGACGCTGCGCCTTCTCACGGTCAGCCGTTTTCAGGGTCGGCAGTGCCAATGGGGTAAGGCCCACTTCCTGGCTCAGTGCATCGATTTCGTTCTGCTTCATTTCACGCCAGCGCCCAACCGGCAGCTCGGGCCCGAGGAAGACCGGCCCAAAGCGCACGCGCTTGAGACGATTTACGCGCATGCCCTGGGATTCCCACAGGCGGCGCACTTCGCGGTTACGGCCTTCCATCAGGCAGACGTGGTACCAGCGATTGATCCCTTCGCCACCGGCGGTGACAATGTCGGTAAAACGCGCAGGGCCATCATCAAGCATGACGCCGGTTTTCAGCCGCTCGATCATCTCTTCATCGACCTCACCCATCACGCGTACCGCATATTCGCGGTCCATTTGATAGGAGGGGTGCATCAGGCGGTTGGCCAATTCACCATCGGTGGTGAACAGCAGCAGGCCGGAGGTATTGATATCCAGCCGACCGATATTGATCCAGCGGCCATGCTTGAGCCGCGGCAACCGATCAAACACGGTGGGGCGGCCTTCAGGGTCGTCACGGGTACAGACTTCGCCTTCCGGCTTGTTATACAGCATCACACGGCGGGCTTCTTCGTTTTCAATGTCGCGCTTGACCGGACGGCCGTCCACCAGAATCTGGTCGAGGCTATCAACCCGGCAGCCGAGGGTGGCCAGCTTGCCATTGACGCTGATACGACCAGCTTCGATCCAGGCTTCAACCTCACGGCGCGAGCCAAGTCCGACGCGAGCCAGGACTTTTTGCAGCTTTTCGCCGCTGACTGGGGTTGAGGGACTGTTTGAGGGGATATCGGTCATGCGGGGCACCTCCCGGTGTAATAAAATATTGATGACCGGCCAGCTTATCATCAAGTCATGCTGCCAGCCAGTTGAAACTCAGATGTTGCGGGTATCCTCGTCACTATCTACGGGACTTTCGGTGCCACCGTCAGCGGCATCGTCGACGCTATCAGTGCCTTCAGTGCTAGCGGGCCGGTAATCATCAAAATCGATTTTCAGATCGGATTCCATGGCCCCGAGCTCGTCCATCAGGGCATGAAACCCGGTCTCGGCGCCCGCTTCATCCAGCGGCTTCAAGGGCTCAACCGGCATCCAGGGCGTATCAGCATCGTCGCTTGCGCCCTCATCCTGCAGTGCCAGCTCCGGCTCCTGATCCAGGTCGCGAATAGCCGCCAAAGGTGGTAGCTCGCTGAGGCTGCGCAAGTTGAAATGATCCAGAAACTGACGCGTGGTGGCATACATGGAAGGTCGCCCGGGCACATCACGATGGCCCACCACCCTGACCCACTCACGCTCAAGCAGCGTCTTGACGATCTGGCTGCTCACCGCCACGCCGCGCACTTCTTCAATTTCCCCGCGGGTGATCGGTTGCCGATAGGCTATCAGCGCCAGCGTCTCCAGCATGGCACGCGAATAGCGCTGCGGGCGCTCTTCCCAGAGGCGGCTGACCCACGGAGAATAGGCCTCGCGTACCTGCAGGCGCCAACCGCTGGCAACCTCGCGCAGTTCGATGGCACGCCCCTGGTAGTGCTCCGCCAACTGACCCAGCGCTTCACGCAGCGCATCCAGGCTCGGCGCCTGATCTTCATCGAACAGTTCGCGCAACCTGTCCAGCGTCAGCGGCTTTCCTGCTGCCAGCAGGGCAGCTTCGATAACATGTTCAAGCTTCGGCTGGAGCATCATCACCTCGCACCTTGACGTGAATGGGCGCAAAGGCTTCGCTCTGCACCAGATCGACCAGTTGTTCCTTGACCAGCTCCAGCACCGCCATAAAGGTGACCACGACGCCCAGCTTGCCTTCACTGACACTGAACAGACTGACAAAAGGCACGAAGGGCTGGCCACGCAAGCGATCGAGTACATCCGCCATGCGTTCACGGGTGGAGAGGATTTCCCTAGTGACCTGATGGCTTTCAAACATATCCGCGCGGCGCAACACATCGCCCAGCGCCAGCAGCAACTCCTGCATATCCACTTCCGGATGAGCCCGGCGGCTGTGCATGACCGGTGCCTCGGCACTGGCGAGCGACAAGTCACGACCGACCCGCGAGAGGCTATCGATCTCTTCCGCCGCCTGTTTGAACCGCTCGTATTCCTGCAACCGGCGAATCAGTTCGGCACGGGGGTCGTGCTCCTCGTCTTCGTCTTCCTGGTGCCGGGGCAGCAACAGGCGGGATTTGATCTCGGCGAGCATGGCCGCCATCACCAGATACTCGGCCGCCAGCTCCAGACGCACCACCGTCATCAGCTCGATATAACCCATGTACTGCTTGGTAATATCGGCGACCGGGATATCCAGAATATCGATATTCTGCTTACGGATCAGGTACAGCAACAGGTCCAGGGGACCCTCGAAAGCCTCGAGAAAAACTTCCAGAGCCTCCGGCGGGATATACAGGTCCTGAGGAATCTGGGTGACCGCCTTGCCGTAGACCATGGCAAAGGGCATTTCCTGCTGGCCAGACCCAAGGCCCACCGCCGATGGCAAAGCGCTATCGGGCTGATCGACGATCAACTCGGGTGGGCTCTGCTGGCTCATCGGCTATTGGCCATGGGATTATTGGCGGTACTGCAGGCCCATGACCTGCCGCACTTCGATCAGGGTGTCGCGCGCTGCCTCACGGGCGCGTTCTGCGCCCTCATTGAGAATCGAACGCACTGCATCGGGGTTGCTTTCGAAGTTGCGCGCACGCTCCTGAATCGGCGACAGCTCAGCAGACACCGCATCAATCACCGGCTGTTTGCACTCCAGACAGCCAATACCAGCACTGCGGCAGCCCTGCTGTACCCATTCGTGCGTGGCCTGATCAGTGTAAACCTGGTGCAACTGATAGACCGGGCACTTTGCCGGCTCGCCCGGGTCGGTGCGCCGAACACGCGCGGGGTCGGTAGGCATGCGGCGGATCTTCTGGTCTACCTGCTCGGTAGTATCGCGAAGGGTGATGGTATTGCCGTAGGACTTGGACATTTTCTGGCCGTCCAGCCCGGGCATCTTCGAATCCGGGGTCAGCAACGCCTGGGGCTCGGGCAGAATCACTTTGCCGCCACCCTCCAGATAACCAAACAGCCGCTCCTTGTCTCCCAGAGTGATGTTCTGCTGCTCTTTCAACAGCGCTCTGGCGGTATCCAGCGCTTCGCCGTCACCCTGTTCCTGATAGGCCTTGCGCAGCTTGCTGTACAACTTGGCGGCTTTCTTGCCCATCTTGTGTACAGCCGCCTCGGCTTTCTCTTCGAAACCGGGCTCCTTGCCATATAGATGGTTGAATCGCCGCGCGACCTCGCGGGTGATTTCCACGTGGGCGACCTGGTCGGCGCCTACAGGCACAAGCCCGGCGCGATACATCAGGATGTCCGCGCTTTGCAGCAGCGGATATCCCAGAAAACCATAAGTGGCCAGATCCAGGTCGCGGAGCTTTTCCTGCTGGTCCTTGTAAGTTGGCACCCGCTCCAACCAGCTGACTGGCGTCACCATCGACAACAACAGGTGCAGTTCGGCGTGTTCCGGCACCTGTGACTGGATAAACAGCGTCGAGGAACCGCTACTCACGCCCGCCGCCAGCCAGTCGATCAGCATGTCCCAGACGTTCTGCTCGATGTTTTCCGGCGTCTCGTAATGGGTGGTCAGCGCGTGCCAGTCAGCGGCAAAGAAAAAGCACTCATATTCGTGCTGCAGCTTGACCCAGTTTTTCAACACCCCGTGGTAGTGCCCAAGGTGCAGACGCCCTGTGGGACGCATGCCTGACAATACGCGACGCTGTGAATCAACGGAACTCAAAGGGGACTCCTGAACATACTAGGTAATGGGATAATGTGAATTCGCGCATTATACGCATGCTTTGGCGAAAGACTCGCGCCCGTTCAATCACCGCTGCGGCTACCGCCAAACGGGCCGGGATCGCCCAGACCCAGACGCTGAATCTCGGGCTGATCCTCCAGCAGACTGACCACTGTTGTGGGCTCGATATTACAGGCGCCACCATCGATGATCAGGTCCAGTTGCTTGCCGATGCGGTCACGAATCATCTCGGGATCGGTAAGCGGCAGGTTGTCCTCGGGCATCATCAAGGTAACGCTCATCAAGGGTTCGCCCAACGCCTCGAGTAATGCCAGCGTGATCTGATGCTGGGGGATGCGCAGGCCAATGGTCCGCCGCTTTGGGTGCAGCAAGCGCCGCGGCACCTCGGTGGTAGCGTGCAGGATAAAGGTGTACGGCCCCGGCGTATTGGCCTTGAGCAGTCTGAAGGTGGGATTGTTGACCTTGGCGTAAACACCCAGCTCGGAAAGATCGCGGCACACGAGAGTAAAGTTGTGCTTGTCGTCCAATTGCCGCAGCCGGCGAATACGCTCCAGCGCATCCTTGTCCCCCAGATGGCAGCCCAGCGCATAAGCCGAGTCGGTCGGATAAGCGATTACCCCGCCTTGGCGAATAATCTCGACAGCCTGGCGAATCAGCCGCGCCTGGGGATTTTCCGGATGAATATGAAAATATTGGCTCACGCTGGTATCTCTTGTTGTTCTGGTAGCAGGTCGCTGAGACCGGGTCTGAACCCAGAGTGCACATGGGTAGTTTAGCGATTAAATACCGGGTCGTTCCACACCGGCTCACAATCGGGCGGCATCGCGGTCATTTTGCCCAACGCCATCCAGGGTGAATCCGGGTGGTGAAAATCACTGCCACAACTGGCAAGAAAGCCCATCTCCTGGCACAGCTTGCCGAGGTAGGCGACCTGCTCGACCGGCTGCTGCCCATTGACGACTTCGATACCGCGCCCCCCTGCCAGCGCAAAATCCTTCAGCAGACGCCTGACCCGCGCGCGGGTAAATCCGTAATGCCAGGGATGCGCCATGACCGCCATGCCACCAGCGGCGCGTATCTGCTCCACTACTTCGGGCAGCTCGGGCCAGTGCTGTTTGATGTCGCCAAGCTTGCCTGCACCCAGCCATTTGCGAAACGCCTCGGCGCGATCACGCACATGGCCTTGCTGAACCATCCAGTCGGCAAAATGCGGACGTGCGGGCGGGCTACCAATATCACTGCCCGCTGCGGCCTGCACCGCCATGGCGCCCGCCAATGCGCCCGGCATTCTTTTGCCCTCCAGGCGCTTGTCGATCTGCTCAGCGCGTTGCCAGCGGCCCAGCTTGACCGCTGCAATAGCATCGACGAACTCGGGTGAATCAGGATCGAAGCCATAGCCCAGCACATGAATGGTGTGGCCATGCCACTGGGCGGACAACTCGACACCGGTGACCCAGCGCATACCTAGTGCCTGCGCTGTCTGCGCGGCCGCCGGCAAGCCGTCGAGGCAATCATGATCGGTCAGTGCAATCAGTTCTACACCCGCCGCCGCCGCCCGCTGCATTAGCGCCTGCGGATCAAGCGAACCGTCGGAAGCGGTACTGTGCATGTGCAGATCAGCTATCAAAACAGGCCCCACTGAAAAAGAATTTTCACTATTATGCCGCCCTGACGCTGACAACACCTAGTGCAATGGCATAAGTTACTGTTATTGCAACCACTTTGAAACGGACAAGGACTCAATATGCTATTCGCGATCATGGCCACTGATGTAGCTGACTCACTCGAAGCGCGCATCGCCGCTCGCCCCGCTCACATCGAGCGCTTGAATGCCCTGCAGAGCGCCGGCCGGCTGGTACTGGCGGGCCCACATCCGGCAATTGAATCGGCTGATCCAGGTGCTGCCGGCTTTACCGGCAGCCTGATCGTAGCCGAGTTCGCCTCGCTTGCTGACGCGCGTACCTGGGCAGAGGCTGACCCCTACGTGGCCGCTGGCGTCTATGCTGACGTCGCGATCAAACCGTTCAAACGCGTATTTCCGGCTTGAGCCAGGAGTTCTGGATGCCCCGCTCCATAGTAGTTCTGACTTTATTGTTCTGCCTGGGTTCAACCGGCCTGGCCGTGGCCCAGCAGGCGCCCGCAACGCAAGTGCCCGCACCGCAAACCGGCAGTACGGATATCGGCACGCTGCAGGCCGAACTGGCCCAGGTTGAGGCTGAACGTCAGCGCCTGGCGGATCAGTTGGCACAGGGCACTGACAGCGAACTGCTCGAACGCCTGCAACAGGAAAATCGGGAGCTGCTCGACAGCCAGGCGCAAAGCGACGTCGAAGCCAGCGCGCTGCTGGAAGCGCAGCGTCAGGAGTGGTTCATCATTGGCGGGGGCACGGTTCTGGCAAGTCTGGTCATCGGCTTTTTCCTGGCCAGCATGGGCCGCCGCAGCAAACGTAATGAGTGGCTCAATTGACTGACAACGCCATACTGATTATCGACGATGACCAGGAGCTGTGCGCGCTGTTGGTAGACTGGCTAGCGGCTGAAGGCTTTGAACTGAGTTGCGCACATGATGGCGCCAGCGGGCTTGAAACCGCGCTTGCAGGGCAGTTTCAAGCCATTATTCTGGATGTCATGCTGCCGGGCATGAATGGCCTGGAAGTGCTGCGTAACCTGAGGCAGAACTGCAATACACCCCTGCTGATGCTCAGCGCCCGGGGCGAGCCCATTGACCGCATTCTTGGGCTGGAGCTGGGCGCAGATGATTACCTGCCCAAGCCCTGTGACCCGCGCGAGCTGGTTGCCCGCTTGCGCGCGCTGCTGCGACGAAGCCAGGGCCAAACCGCTGGCAACAGCCTTCATGTCGGGGACATCCGCCTGGATATGGATAGCCTGATGGCCTGGCGGGAAGAAGAGATGCTGCCTTTGACGCAAAGCGAGGTGCTGATACTCCGCGCATTGCTGGAAAAGCCTGGTCAGCTTGTGGAGCGTCAGAGCCTTTCGCGCCAGGCGTTAGGGAAGGCCCTGGGGCCGTATGACCGCAGCCTGGACATGCATTTGAGCAACCTGCGGCGCAAGCTGGGGCCGCATCCCGATGGGCGCAGTCGGATTCAGGCTCTGCGTGGGCGCGGCTATCTGTACAGTAGTTGACCTTTACACAGTCTTTACCCACTACCAGCCCCAGTTGACGTGACAACCCCTAGAATCTTCATCAACGGCCTGATACTCAGGTCAGCCATGAAACAGGAGTTACCCATGAAAAAGACCCTACTTGCTACCGTAATGGTGATCGCCACTGGTTTTTCCGGCGCATTGCTCGCTGACGATCACGGCAAAGCAGGCGACCGTCATGAGAAATACATGCAGCACATGACAAAAACCCTGGACCTGAGCACCGAGCAGCAGACCCAACTGAAAGCGATTCATGAAACCCACGGCGAGCAGTACCGTGCCCTGCGTGAGCAGCACAAGAACGAGGTCAATGCCGTTCTGAATGCGGACCAGCAAGCCAAGCTGGCCGAAATGCGCGAGCAAAAGCGCGAGAAAATGGCCGAGCGCTGGAAAGACGGCAAGAAGAAGCAAGGTGATAAAGCCCAGGGTAGTAACTAAACCCCATGCGCCTGTTCTGGAAAGTCTTCGCCATCCTCTGGCTAGCCACTTTGCTGGTCGGTGGTTCGGGCTTTCTGGTCAGCCGGGCATTGCAGCAGGACTGGCTCCTGCTGCAATTTCATCCCCAGCTCAAGGATTTTGCTCAACAGTTGGTCAATCGCTATGAAGCCCAGGGTGCTGCCGGCGCTCAGGACTGGCTGGAAAACCAACGCCAAGAACACCGCTTGCGCGCTCAACTCTACGACACCGAAGGCCGCAGCCTGCTTCCCGGCACACTGCCACGGCGACCCATATTTCAGCAAGCCGCCCCCTCCGACATCGAGTCCAGAGATATCTGGCACGGCCGTCTATTCCAACTGGATTGGCTGACTGCCGATGGCGACTATCACCTGAGCTTATTTGTACCCCGTGATGAAATGTTCAACTGGCGGCGCACACCCGTTGCGCTGATCCTGAACGTCGTCATGGCCATGGCTTTATTGGCGCTGCTCAGCCTGTTGTTGAGCCGCTATCTGACCAATCCCCTGCGCCAGCTTGGCGTGGCCTCGCAATCCTTGGCCCAAGGCCGTTTCGAGGCGGAAAAACTTGAGCGTATCGGGCGAAGGCGCGATGAGATCGGCGACCTTTCGCGGCATTTTGTCCGCATGGCGCAACGCGTTCAGGATCTGCTAGACAGTCAGCGGCAACTGATGCGCGATATCTCCCATGAACTGCGCTCCCCTCTGGCGCGTCTGCGGGTTGGCCTGGCGCTCGGCAGCAAGCAGGACATCGCCGTCGACGATCCTTTATGGCTGCGCCTGGACCGCGAATGCACCCGCCTGGACCTGCTCATAGAGGACATCCTGACGCTGAGCCGGCAGGACGTACAGGATCATCCACCCTGCCGTTTTGAACTCGACCCCTTGGTCGCTGAAGTAGTCGAAGACAACCAGTTTGTTGCCGATACGCAGCAGTTGGTAATGGAAGGCAGCACACAAGCAAAACTGGAAGGCTGGCCAGACCAGCTGCGCAGCGCTGTGGACAATCTATTGCGCAATGCGCTGCGCTTTTCCCCGCCCGAAGGGGTGATCAGAATCAGCCTGGCGACGCATCGTGACCAGTGCATCATCAGTGTTGAGGACCAGGGCCCTGGCGTTGATGAACAGTGGCTGTCACGGCTGGGGGAACCCTTCCTGCGCTTGCCCGGGCAAGCCGGGGATAGCGGTCACGGTCTGGGTCTGGCCATATCCAGGCGCGCTATTGCCATGCATGGCGGCAGCCTGACATTCAGCCGCAGCGATCTGGGCGGCCTAAAAGCGCAGATTCAATTGCCCGGCCAGCTCTGAAAAAAGTCCTTGGGATCAAGCTCCGGCAGCGCTTTGATATTGCCTGCGGGCTGGCCAAGATAGACAAAAGCGACCAGCTGTTCGTGTTCACCCAACCCCAGTGCGCGCCTGACCACCTGGTGATAGGCCAGGTAGCCGGTACGCCATACAGCGCCTATGCCCATGGCATGCGCGGCAACCAGCATGTTGCTGACGGCCGCGGCGCAGGAAAGATCCTGCTCCAAGACCGGCACCTTGTCATGCGCATGATGACAACTGATGGCGACCACTATCATCGGCGCGCGCAGCGGAAGCTGCCGGACTCGTGTGAGTGCCTCTTGATCAATATCGGGCGTATCGGCCAATGCCGCCTCGGCAAAAACATCACCCAATGCCTCAAGCCCAGCCCCGTGAATGACCAGAAAGCGCCAGGGGCGCAACCAGGCATGATCGGGTGCCCGCAGGGCGGCCTTGAACAGCGCCTGCTGCTGCTCCAATGTGGGCCCCGGGGCGACCAATCTAGGCACTGACACACGGCCATGCAAGGCTTCAAGTGCATCCATCAATTGCTCTCCGTCTCGGACTGCGATGCCATCAGTTGCTCGCGAAACTGCCCTGGCGGCATACCAAACCAGCGTTTGAATGCTCGAAAAAAGTTACTGGGGTCGGCGAAACCGAGCAAGTAAGCGATCTCCAAGAGGGTCATGCGCTTCTGACGCAGGAACTGCATGGCGAGTTCACGCCGCGTTTCATCCAGCAGTTGCTGGAAGCTGGTGTTCTCATCCTGGAGGCGTCGCTGCAGGGTGCGCGTACTCATGCGCAGCGCGCTGGCAACAGCCTGGCGCTTCGGCTCACCCTGCGGCAATAGCCGGCACAGGACCTGACGCGCCTGATGGGTCACCCGGGTTTGCTCAAAGCGTGCCAGGTATTCACCGGCAAACTGATCATGCAATTGCGCCAGAGTTTCGTTGCCGGTAGCCAGAGGGGCTTCCATCATCTGACGCGAGAACTCGATACTGTAGCGCGGCCTGGAAAATGACAGAGGGCAATCGAACATGGCTTCGTAAGCGCTGATGTCGCTGGGTTGTGCATAGGCGAAGCCGACCCGTTGCGGGGTCAGGTGTTCGCCGGTCATCCAGCGGAAGAATGCCAGTAGATAGGCCAGCGCTGCATCATGGCTCTGGGTCGGTGCCGGAAGCGTGTCGCCATGAATCTGCAACTCCAGTACATAGCTGTCCGGAGTTTGCAGCAGGGCCATGTCAGAGGCCTCGCCAATAATCCGTTGGTAGCGCACCAACCGGGCAAGGCTGTCCTTGAGCGTTTTGCTTGATAACAGCGAGAAGCCCACCACATTGAAATGCGCCGGGCGGATCACCTTGCCCATCCGCAAGCCTATCGCCGGGTTGCCCGACAAGCTCACTGCCCGCTGCCACAGCCGGGTCATCTGATCCTGAGGGAAGCGCGCATCCGGGTCAGACAGGAGCGCATAGTCCAGCCCCAGATCGGCGAACAGATCAGCGCTGCGCAGACCTTCAAGTTCCAGCGCCTGGACAATCGCCGTGGCCCAGCTGGATGAGGTAGTGCGTTCAGGGTAGGACATAGACCTCTCTGGGCGCAGTCACGAGATGCTGCGCTCTATTAATTAGTCGATCAGGCCAAACAACAGCACCTCATCGCTGACTCTACCTGCGAAAATTATCTGCGAAAAACTATGGCTTTGGCACACCCGGTCATAGGTGGGTGCAAAGTTACTGGCTACTCTATACTTCGATAATAACCCAGTTACGGGAGAAACATCATGGCTGAGCACAATGCCGCCACGCAGACACCCATCCCCCAATTTCATTCGTTCGCCGAGTTCTATCCCTATTACCTGAGCGAACACGCCAACGATACCAGCCGCCGGCTGCACTATATTGGCAGCCTTCTGGTGCTCAGCATCCTCGCGACCGTGCTGCTGACCCAAAGCTGGTGGTGGTTGCTGGCACTACCCGTCGCCGGGTATGGCTTTGCCTGGGTCGGTCACTTCTTTTTCGAAAAAAACAGACCCGCCACCTTCAAATACCCGCTTTACAGCTTTATGGGCGATTGGGTGATGCTCAAGGACGCTTTGACCGGTCGCATCCGCTTTTGACCGCACGCCAGAAGCGTAATGGATGCACAGGCCGATTGATTGTCAGGCATGCGACAGTCAGTACCCAGTGAGCCAGTTAAGATCGTTGCATATCGATCCATTGAGCGACAAACGAACGGAGAGCGACCATGGGCCATCAGTCAGCGGCTAAAGAGCAAGCTACATTCCGCGCCATGCAGGAAGGCACGCCAGAGGATTGGGCAGCCATTTCCGGCCATTTCAAGGAATTCTCCCACGGCCTGCCTGACCGCATTCTTACCCACCTGAAACTCCTTGACGGCGATTACGGCGGATTCCCGATCGACCGCCTGCAGCACTCCCTGCAGACCGCGACCCGCGCTCACCGCGACGGTCAGGACGAAGAATACGTGGTCTGTGCGTTGCTGCACGATATTGGCGATACCTTGGGCTCCTTCAATCACCCGGATATCGCTGCAGCCATCCTCAAACCTTTCGTTTCCCCGGAAAATCTGTGGATGGTCGAGAAACACGGGATTTTCCAGGGTTACTATTTTTTCCATCACCTGGGCATGGACCGGCACCTGCGTGATCAGTTCAAGGACCATCCTCTGTACCAGCGTACTGCGGAATTCTGCGCGCTCTATGACGCTACCGCCTTCGACGTGGATTACCCGGCCGAACCGCTCTCGTTCTTCGAACCGATGCTGCGCCGGGTCTTTGCACGGCCGAAGCAATCAATCTATAAAGCCGTCAGCGAGGCCTGAGGCTCAAGCCCGGCCTTCCTGGCCGGGCCCGATTTCCTGTCAGTAAAACTCCTCTGTTTTGGGTTTCCCTGATGGATGATGCAGTTTATGATCAGCCGGTAATCGCCAGCTGGATCGTTGTCGTGTGCGCCATTTAACATCCTGGTCACCACTTGAAGGCACTCCCGCTGTCGCTCGCCTACAGGCCAGGGAAGACTGCCGATGATATTCAATAGCCGAGTACAACCGGTCAAGCCGCCGCTGGAGGGTTACCATTCCAGGATGCTGGCCTACCTGTGCGTGGCAATCACCTTCACTGCCCTTGCGCTGGAAAACGGCTTCAGCCTGCTCTATCTGGGGGTGATCGGTTATGCACTGGCGTACCCGCATATTGTCCGGATTGGGGTGTCCCGCCTGAGCAACCTGCGCCCCCTGTACAGCCGCCTAGGCCTTCTTGCACTGGACGGGCTTCACACCGGCCTGTTCATTACCCTGTGCCAATTCAATGCAGTCCCCAGCCTGGTGTTTGTACTGTTGATCAGCTTCGCCAGCGTGATTATCGGTGGCCCGTTGTACATGCTGACAGCCTGGCTTCTGGCGCTATTGGGGCTGATGTTGTCTGCCGCTCTACTCACGCCACAAATCGTACTGGCCAGCTCACCGCTGGTGGCCATCAGCGCACTGGTCAGTGGCGGTACCTTCATGCTGATCATGGCGGCATTTGTCTATCGTCAGGGTCGCACCCTGGAGCATGCGCAGAAAGAGATCCGAGCCGAGCAGGAAAAAACCGCCCGCCTGGCGGCCAATCTGTCCAAATACCTGTCTCCTCAGGTTTGGGAGTCGATCTTCTCCGGCAAGCAAAGCGTGCAGCTGGAGACCAAACGCAAAAAGCTCACGGTATTCTTTTCCGATATACGCGGTTTTAGCGAGCTGGCCGAGGAAATGGAGGCCGAAGCCCTGACCGATCTGCTGAATAACTATCTGGACGAAATGTCGCGCATCGCCCTGCAGTATGGCGGCACCATCGATAAATTTATTGGCGACTGCGTGATGATCTTCTTTGGTGACCCAGTCAGCCAGGGTGCCAAACAGGATGCCCAGGCCGCGGTGGCAATGGCCGTAGCCATGCGCAAGCATATGAAAGTGTTGCGGCAGCAATGGCGCAGTAAAGGCATCACCCGCCCGTTGGAAATTCGCATGGGGCTGAGTACCGGCTACTGCACGGTCGGCAACTTCGGCGCCAATACCCGCATGGATTACACCATTATCGGCCGTGAGGTGAATCTGGCCAGCCGGCTGGAAAGTGCCGCGGACCCCGGGGAAATCCTGATCCCCCACGAGACTTTCTCGCTGGTCAAGGATCTGGTCATGTGCCGGGACAAGGGCCAGGAATCGGTCAAGGGCTTCTCGCGCCCGGTGCAGATCTACCAGGTGGTGGGTCTGCGCCGGGATCTGGGCGCTGCGCCGACTTTTGAGGAGCATGAAAAGCCAGGCTTTTCGATGTATCTGGATACCAATGGCATCCGCAACTACGACAAGGATGAGATCATCAAGTCACTGGAACTGGCTGCTCGCAAGCTGCGTGACAAGGTGATCATCTGACTCGTTAAACGACCGCCGCGGTAGCAGGCGTCGTGGAAAGATCCAAGGCCTGTGCAGTATCAGCCCAGGCATAGAGCTCTATCCGCCCATCCACGTGCTCGACCAGCGCGGTACAGGATTCTACCCAGTCACCACAGTTATGGTAGGTAATACCATTGACCTGGCGAATCTCCGCATGATGTATGTGCCCACAAACAACACCTTGGTAGTCGCGCTTGACGCACTCGTGGGCCACCGCATCCTCGAAATCACTGATGAAATTGACGGCTTTCTTGACCTTGTGCTTGAGGTAAGAGGACAGCGACCAGTAGCCGTAACCATAGCGCGCACGCCAATGGTTGAGCCAACGGTTGAGCGTCAGACTGAACTCGTAGGCATGGTCTCCGAGAAAGGCCAGCCATCGGTGGCAGCGGGTAATCACATCGAACTGATCGCCATGAATGACCAGGAGCCTTCGTCCGTCCAGGGTCAGATGTTCCGCTTCATCGACTAGCTGGATATTACCCAGCTGCAGATTGGCATAACGGCGCAGGAACTCATCATGATTGCCGGTCACGTAGGTTACCCGCGTGCCGCGTTTGCTCATGGTCAGCACGCGGCGCACTACATTGGTGTGCGCCTGGGGCCAGTACATGCTCTTGTGCAATCGCCAGCCGTCGATGATATCGCCGACCAGATACAGATGATCACACTCGTATTCCTTGAGGAAGGTCGTCAGCTTGTCGGCCTGGCAACCGCGGGTGCCCAGATGGACATCGGAAATCCATAGCGTACGCACCCGCTGTTTAGCACCCGGTGCATGGGTTTCAGCCTTGGTCATGATCGCATCTCCCTGGAATCTTGAGTTCAACATAGAGCTGCACCTTGACGTCAACATGACACTCGCATGACCATCGCGTGACAAACAGGGCACGCCACAAACTCGACGCCGGAGTCATTATTTATGTCCGGTGTCGTATACAATGGCTACCTCACTCCCCTGTTCATCGCGTACCGAGCCAACATCATGTTCAAACGCCTTCTGCTGTTGCTGCTTATCACCCTCACCCCCTACGCCAGCGCCGAAGAATTACGCACCGGGCTGGTGCTGTCAGGCGGCGGCGCACGCGGGCTTGCGCACATTGGCGTGCTCAAGCAGTTGGAAGAAATGAACGTACCTATTCATGCGATTGCCGGCACCAGCATGGGCGCGGTAATCGGTGGGCTGTATGCGGCAGGCTACACTGCCGATGAGATTGAAAAGATTGCATTGGAGCTGGATTGGCAGAACACCCTGAGTGACTCGCCATTACGTGAGGATATCCCCTTCCGCCGCAAACAGGATGACCGCGACTTTCTGGTCAAGCAGCGCCTGAGTTTTGACCGGGGCCGCCTGAACCTGCCGCTCGGCTTGTTACAGGGCCAGAATCTGGGGTTGGCGCTGGAAGCCCTGTTGGTGCATACCAACGACATCGACAATTTTGACCATTTGCCGATCCCCTTCCGTGCCGTGGCGACGGATATTGCCAGTGGCGAGGCGGTGATCTTTGATCACGGTCATTTGCCGCTGGCCATTCGCGCCAGCATTGCCTTGCCGGGCTTTTTTGCGCCAGTGAATGTGGACGGCCGCATGCTGGTGGATGGTGTACTGGTGAAAAACCTGCCGGTTGATATCGCTCGCAGCATGGGGGTGGACCGGGTCATCGTGGTCGATACGGGTACGCCGCTGAAATCCGCAGAGCAACTGACCTCCATCATCGACATCATGGACCAGACCACCAGCCTGCTGACACGGACCAACACCCAGGAGCAGATCGACACCCTGGGGCCGGACGACCTGCTCCTGCAACCCGAGCTCGGCACCATGGCTTTCAGCAGTTTTGACCAGGCCGATGCCGCCATTCTCGCCGGTGCAGCCAGCCTCAGTGAGTCACCCCAAGGCCAAGCTTTTGCCGACCGCTCACTGCGCGACAAACCGGGCGGCAACCTGGCCAGAATACGACCGCTGCGCCAGCCGATCATCAGCTCCATCGCCGTTGAGAACAGCGGCAAGGTATCAGACAAGGTGGTACGCAGCATGCTGCGCCAACCGCTGGGCGAGCCGCTGAACCTTGCGCGCCTGGAAGAAGATATGGGCACCATTTACGGCACGGATTATTTCAGCCGGGTCAGCTACGAGATCATTCATGGCGAAGAGACTAATACCCTGCTGGTAAGGACCAGCGGTCGCGAAACCGGCACGGATTATCTTCGTCTGGGCCTGAACCTGGTAGATGATTTCAAAGGCGGCAGCCAGTTCAATATCGGCGCCAGCTTTCGCGTCAATGGCGTAAATCCCCTGGGCGCGGAATGGCTTACCCGCCTGCAGGTGGGCGAAAACCAGGTGTTTTACAGCGAGTTCTACCAACCCCTGGATTTCGGTTCGCGTTATTTTGTGGCGCCCTTTGTCGATGCCGAATCACGTAATGTGGAGGTGATCGTCGATAACGACCCGATAGTCGACTACCGCCAGACCCGCTACGGCACCGGCTTCAACTTGGGACGGCAGATCGCCAACAATGGCGAGGTACGCTTTGGCCTCTCTCGCTACAAGGGCGAATCACGCGTGCGCGTGGGCGATCCACAACTGCCCTCTTTCAATTTCGAGGAAGCCTTCTACACCCTGCAGATTGATCGCGACACTCTGGATAACGTCAACTTCCCCCGCTCTGGCGACGAAGCGCGTCTGGTCTGGCGGCAATCCGAGCCTGATCTGGGCGCAGACGAGCGCTACGAGCAAGTTGAATTGCGTGCCAACAAGGCGTTTTCCAAGGGCGCCAACAGTTTCCAGCTGGGCATATTTGGCGGGCGCACTGATGGGGGCGTAGGGGTCGCGCAGAGCAGCTTCCTGCTAGGCGGGCCGGGGCAATTCTCCGGATTCCGTCAGAACGGGCTGGCAGGCCAGAACTATAACCTGGGTCGCGTGGTGTATTACCGGCGGCTGAACCCGGGCAATTACGTGCCGGTCGGCATTCCCGTGTACCTGGGCACCAGTTTTGAATACGGCCGAGTTTACAATAAGGAAGACAACGGCTTTGACAGCGGTTACATGACCGCAGGCTCGTTGCTATTGGGCCTGGACACTTTCCTCGGCCCTCTGTTCTTTGGGCTCGGCGCTAACCAGGAAGGTGAACGCGCTCTGTATATGAAGCTGGGGCAAACCTTCTAGGTTTGCCTCATTGCCGCACTCAGGCCCCGGATATCTCGTGGATCAGCGCCGCGCGAATGCAGTGCAGCACGCCCTCTTCCACCGGCTCATCCAGCTCCTTGGCCAGGGTGCGCACCCCCGGTAGATCCTCTTCGGCGAGATTCAGGAAGGCATCCTGAATGCGCTCCAACTGGCCAGGCGGCAAGTCGATCGCCCGATTCAAAGGCAGCTTACCCAGCCCGACCGCCTGGGCCAGCTGCATATATACCTGCTTGACCGGAATACCCAGTTGCCGGGCGATCTGCTCGGCGCCCATGCCGGCCATGGCCAGCGCCTGGGCTTCCTGCGCGACATCCAGCGGGGCATCCTGAACTGCACCCGCCTCGCCCAGCATCACCTGCAGGAAGTTGGCACCGTAGCGCTCCAGCTTGTGCGCGCCAATGCCGCTGACCAGTCCCATATCCTGCAGATTGGCTGGCCGTTGGCGCAGCATGTCGACCAGGGTCGAGTCGGGAAAAATCACGTAAGGCGGTACACCGTGCGACTCGGCCAGTTGTTTGCGCAGCGCGCGCAAAGCCTCCCATAAGGGCTTGTCGGCCTCGGCCACGACGGCCTTTTCCGAACGCGAAGGCAATGGCGAAGAGCGGCTGATATCCTTGCGCAGCGCCAGTGTTTCCTCGCCACGCAGCAGCGGCCGGCAACTATCTGACAGGCGCAGGCTGCCGTAACCATCCAGATCAATTTCAGCCAGCCCGCGGGCAATCAACTGGCGGAAGACCGAGCGCCATTCCTGTTCGGATAATTGCTTGCCAATCCCATAGGTAGACAGATGCTGATGCCCAGCGCTGCGGATCTTCTCGTTGTCGCGGCCGAGCAGAATATCGATCAGATGGCCCACGCCATAGCGCTGACCACTGCGGTAGGCCGAAGACAACGCCATGCGTGCCGCTTCGCTGCCGTCCCAGGTCGCCGCAGGCTCTACGCAGTTGTCGCAGTGCCCGCAGGGTTCGGGCATGGTCTCGCCGAAATAATCGAGCAGCATCTGCCGGCGGCAAGTGGTGATTTCGCACAGCCCGAGCATCGCGTCGAGCTTGTGCCGCTCAATGCGCTTGTGCCGCTCATCCCCTTCGGAATTGGCCATGATCTGATTGAGCATCAACACGTCCTGCAGGCCGTACGCCATCCAGGCATCAGCCGGCAAGCCATCACGACCTGCTCGACCGGTTTCCTGATAATAGGCTTCGACGCTTTTCGGCAGATCCATATGCGCAACAAAGCGCACGTTGGATTTATCGATACCCATGCCAAACGCGATGGTCGCCACCATGATCAGGCCTTCCTCATTGAGGAAGCGCTTCTGATGGGTCGCGCGCAGCTCGGAGGGCAAGCCCGCGTGATAGGGCAGCGCGGGCCAGCCTTGGCCGCTGAGCCAGGCGGCGGTCTCGTCGACCTTCTTGCGCGACAGGCAATAGACGATGCCGGCATTGCCCTTGTGCCGCGCCAGCAGACTTAACAACTGTTGGCGCGGTTTGTCCTTGGGCACGATGCGGTAAAAGATATTGGGCCGGTCAAAGCCGGAAATAAAACAGCGCGCCGCCTCGAGCTTGAGGCGCTGGGTGATGTCACCCTGGGTGCGCTCATCAGCGGTCGCGGTCAGTGCCATGCGCGGCACATCGGGAAACAACTCGGCAAGCTGACCCAGTTGCAGGTATTCCGGACGGAAATCATGCCCCCATTGCGATACACAATGGGCTTCATCAATGGCGAACAGACTGATTTTCAGGCTTTGCAAGAAGTGCAGCGTGCGCGGTTTGAGTAGCCGCTCGGGGGCCAGATACAGAAAGTCCAGCTCCCCGGCACGCATCTGATCGGCAATCTCGCGCTGCGCCTGGTCAGTCAGAGTCGAGTTCAACGCCGCGGCCTTGAGCCCCAGCTCATTCAGCGTCGCGACCTGATCATCCATCAACGCAATCAAGGGCGAGACCACCACTGTCAGACCATCGCGCAGCAGACCGGGAATCTGATAGCACAGCGACTTGCCACCACCAGTGGGCATCAGCACCAGCGCATCGCGACCCTGCGCCACTTCATCGATGATGTCCGCCTGCTGACCACGGAATTCGGCATAGCCGAAGATTTCCTTGAGTCGTACCAGAGCTTGCTCGCGCATGAGTCTCCCTTGATCGAAGTGGACGGGCCTTTTACAGGCGGCAAATTATAACAGCCCCACACCGCTCGGCCGTGTTTCTGCGCACAAATACGCTGCGCTTTTGGCAAAAAAACCGGCGCGCGCGTACAATGATTAACAATTCCGATTATGAGGTGTCCCATGTCCTTTGCCGACCAACTCGAGCGCTTGCAGCAGTTTCTCGATGCCGATGACCTGCACGATGAAGCGCTTGATTATCTTGCCGGCCATGGTTATCTCACCGCGCTCTGTATCAGCCCTGTTGAAGTACCGGAAGAAGAGTGGATCGCCGAGCTGTTTGCCGAAGAGCCAAACTATCAGGACGATGCACAGAAAACCGATATCGAAGAATCCTTGCGTGCACTCAAAGCCGAGATCGCCCGCGACCTGTCCAGTGATGAAGAGCTGGAGCCACCCTGCGATCTGACCCTGGGCGATGAGCCCGACCTGTCCGACCTGCGTAGCTGGTGCGTGGGCTTTCTGGAAGGCGTGTTCCTGCGTGAGGAAGATTGGTTCGCTCAGGATGAAGAAACCGTCAGCGAGCTGTTGCTACCTATCATGGTTGGCTCCGGCCTGTTTGATGATCAGCCCGAGTTTGCTGAAATCGCCCAGGATGAGGATATGGTCGAGGACATGATGCAGCACATCCCCGAGATCCTGACCCAGCTGTTCCTGCTGTTTCATGCCCCGGAAGACAAGCCCAAGCCGGCGCTGTTGTCGCGGCACTGATTGCGCAACGGTGCTCGGCGAGCCCGCAGCATCGAAGCATGCGCTAATGAAAAGGCCGGGGAATCCCCGGCCTTTTGCTGTGCGCTGTTCGCCCTAGGGCAACACGAAGCCCGCCATACGCCAACAATCGCTGGCATCCACCAGCATATGAATCAATAGCCCCAAGCCGATCAACCGCAGTGGCTTCCACAACGTCATCAGCAGATATCCGCCAATAGCGGTGTAACTGTGCAGAAAATGAAAGCCAATCGAGCAACGGCCAGGATCAAAGATCGGATCGGCAATCAGATGATCCAGGTCGACCAGCATGGTCAGCATCATGATCAACCAGGCCTTCTGCCACTGGCTGCGGAAAAACAGCAGCGCCACTGCCAGTGGCAACAATGCATGCAGCGCCAGATGCACAGCCGTCGTCAGCATGCCGGTTTGACGCCCTGGCCTGCCGCCAGCCAGCGCTCAAGCAACGGCAGCACCTGATTGGCAGACTGGTAGCCATTGGTCAGCAAGGCCAGTTGCCCATTACGCTGCGCCAATAACGTGGGAAACCCGGCAATCCCCAGATCGCGGGTCCAGGAAAAATCCGCAGCGATAGCCGCGCGGGTGATTTCGGCATCGAAGTGTTCACTGAAGGCTTGCCGGTCGTAGCCGGCCTGCTCGGCCAGATCGACCAGCAAGGCGCTTTGCGTGACATCCAGCGCCTCGGTGTAAAAGGCCCGCTGTATCGCCATGACCAGCCTCCATACACGCGATGCGTCCAGCTCGCGACCCACCACCAGCGCGCGACAAGGCGGCTCGGAATTGTAGACGAAGCCCTGGGGCAGATCGGCTGGGCTCAAAAAGGCTTGCCCAGACGCTATCTCGACGGCCTCCCAATGCTCGGCCAGGGCGTCGCGACTCGCCGCATCCATGGGTTCACGCTGACCCGGGCGCAGCCCGCCCGCGACCATATGAATAGCCAGATCGGGATGCGTGGCCTGGATGGCATCCATCACCGGTGCAAAACCCCAGCACCATGAACACAAGGGGTCCATCACATATAACAGGCGCTGGGTCATCATGCTGCTCCGTCAGGATTTTGGGCCGGCAGCCGCGTTCTTGGGCGAGGCCTGAGACTGACCGATAGGATGCGGCTGATTACGCAACTTGGCCAGCCGCACCTGCTTTTGCCGCTCTTCGGCCCGCAGGCGAGTCTTCTCCGGCAGGTTGTCATAACAGCGCGGGCAACTGACACCCTCCTCATACTGCGCAGAGGCCTTCTCTGCAGCCGAAATAGGATGGCGACAGGCGTGGCACTGGTCGAACGAACCCGGCGCCAGGTCGTGGCGGACGGTGACACGGTTATCGAACACAAAGCATTCGCCATTCCACTTGCTCTGCTCGGCAGGCACCTCTTCAAAATACTTGAGGATGCCGCCCTTGAGGTGGTAGACCTCGTCAAACCCCTGCTGCAGCATGTAGCTGGAGGCTTTTTCACAGCGAATGCCGCCGGTGCAGAACATCGCCACCTTCTTGTGCTTGGCGGGGTCGTAGTGGGCTTTTATGTACTCGGGAAACTCGCGAAAACTTTTGGTTTTGGGGTCCACCGCGCCCTCAAAGGTACCAATCGAGACTTCGTAATCATTACGGGTATCGATCAGCAGTACCTGCGGATCACTGATCAACGCATTCCAGTCCTGCGGATCAACATAGGTACCCACGGTTTCGTTCGGGCTGACATCCGGCACGCCGATGGTGACGATCTCTTTCTTGAGCTTCACCTTGGTGCGATAGAAGGGCATCTCCTCACACAGGGATTCCTTGTGATCGAGATCGCTCAGGCGCGGGTCGGCGCGCAACCAGTCAAGCACCTGGTCCATACCCTCACGCTGGCCGGCAATAGTGCCATTGATACCCTCACGGGCAAGCAACAGCGTGCCCTTGACGGCGGAACGCGTCAGTACATCGAGCAGGGGTTGGCGTTTGGCTTCGAAATCTTCCAGCGTGACGAACTTGTACAGCGCGACCACAACAATCTGCGACATGAATCACCTCGGTAATGCAGTTATCGCCCCCGTAAAGGGCGCACTTGTAAAGGCGCGAATTCTAGCAGAGCAGCGGCGCCGCGTCAGGCATCGGCCTTGCTACCGCCCAGGCAATTAGGCGAAGCTGGCGCCTGCTGGCGAGCGCTCCACTCCTCCGGGGTATAGGTATGCAGCGCCAACGCATGAATGCTGGACATCAGATCCCCCAGCGCGCGGTACACCGCCTGGTGACGCTTGACCGCATTCAGGCCAGCAAACTGATCGCTGACCACCACGGCCTTGAAGTGTGACTCCGAGCCAGGCGGCACGCTGTGCATATGGCTTTCGTTTACCAGCTCCAGATGCTCTGGCGCCAGGCTCTGCATGGCCTGATGGAGCTTGTCCTGGGTGGGCGTTGTGCTGCTTGTCATTGATGGTTCCTCGTCATGTTCATGATGCCGCTACAGAGTGTAACGCCTGGCAGCCGATCAACGCAGGGCGCTTTGCTGCTCTTCCACCTCGGCGCTCATTTGCTCGATCAGTTCCTGGATCTGCGGGCCTACCTTGTCTTCCACCCGCGCGCGGCTGATCGCCATGGAATCACGGGTCAAGTCCGGCAGATGCGCCATCAGCTTGCGGCCCACATCGGATTCGTAGAAATCCGCCAGTTGTTCGAATTCCTCTTCGCTGAACAGCGGCAGATACAGATCAATCAGCTCGTCGCGCATCACTTCCCACGCCAGGGTTTCATCCAGCTTGGCCTTGGCGCGTTCCTGATAGGTGCGCAGAATCGATTCATACTGCATCGAGCCGCCCATTTGCGAAAACTGCGCGGTCAGCATACGCGAGACCTGCTGGTAAACCGGAGCCGTCATCTCATCGGCATTGGCCAGTTTGAGAAAACGCTCGGCGCTGGCACGATGAGAGGCCTCGTCCGCCTGCAACAGCGGCGTGAACAAGAGGGTGAAAAGGCACAACCAGCCCGGGGCTGAGAGGATCGAGCTACGCATGGACTTTTTCCGCATTCATGAGTCAAAGGGGTCAAGGGCCTATACTGACAGCCCGAGACACCATACACCAACGCGGAGAGTCAGCATGAGCACAAGGTCCGAATCCGATAGCATGGGCAGTATCGATGTCCCGGCTGATCGTTACTGGGGTGCCCAGACCCAACGCTCACTGCAGCATTTTGCCATAGGCGAAGAACGTATTCCTTTAGCGGTTGTGCACGCGCTCGGGCTGATCAAGAAGGCCGCGGCGCGCACCAATCGCGAACTCCAACAACTGGACGATGAGACCGCGCAGCTGATCGAGCGCGCCGCTGACGAGGTAATCAGCGGCCAGTTGGACCAGCACTTTCCCCTGTCAGTTTGGCAAACCGGGAGTGGCACGCAGAGCAACATGAACGCCAACGAGGTGATCGCCGGGCGGGCCAACGAGCTGGCCGGCGGCAAGCCCGGTGGCAAGACGCCAGTGCACCCGAATGATCACGTCAACCGTTCACAAAGCTCCAACGACACCTTCCCCACCGCCATGCACATTGCCGCAGCACTGCAAACTCATGCTGCACTGCTGCCCGCGGTTTTGGCACTGCGTAACGAGCTTGATAAGCAGGCGCAGCAACATGCCGAGCTGATCAAGATCGGCCGCACTCACATGATGGACGCCACGCCCGTGACCTTTGGTCAGGAGCTGTCGGCCTTCGTGGCCCAACTGGATATGGGTATTCAGGCAGTCGAACAGGCATTACCTGACGTCTATGCCCTGGCCCAGGGCGGCACCGCAGTGGGTACCGGTCTGAATACTCCGAAAGGCTTTGCTGAAGGCTTTGCCCGGCACATAGCCGACCTGACCGATCAGCCCTTTACCAGCGCGGCAAACAAGTTCGCCGCTTTGAGTGGCCACGAGCCCCTGGTGCGGTTACACAGCGCATGCAAACAGTTGGCAGTGACGCTGATGAAGCTGGCCAACGACCTGCGCCTGCTTGGCAGTGGGCCGCGCGCCGGTTTCGCCGAAGTGCGTCTGCCCGCCAACGAGCCCGGCAGCTCGATCATGCCCGGCAAGGTCAACCCTACTCAGTGCGAGGCGCTGTCGATGATCGCCTGTCAGGTGCTGGGTAATGATGTGACGCTGGGCATCGCGGCGAGCAATGGCCACCTGCAGTTGAATGTATTCAAACCGGTGATCATTCATACCCTGCTGCAATCCATCCGCCTGCTTAGCGACGGCTGCAACAGTTTTCGTGAGCATTGTATTGAAGGCATGCAGCCAGATGCGCAGCGTATGCGCGAGCATCTGAATAACAGCCTGATGCTGGTCACTGCGCTGAATCCGGTGATTGGCTATGACAAGGCGGCCGATATCGCCAAGAAAGCCTATCAGGAGGGTACTACCTTGAAGCAGGCGACATTGGCCTTGGGCTATCTGAGCGACAGCGAGTTCGACCAGGCTGTCAGGCCCGAGGCCATGCTGGGGCAGGATAACTGAAACCCCTTCGCGGCCAGGCGGCCGCTCCCACAGAATATAGGCAGTCTCTGGTGGGAGCGGCCGCCTGGCCGCGAAAGTGTTTTAGCTGAAAATCACGACCCCGCTGGCGGCGGCGTCACCGCCAGCCGCCGCAACCGACGATTTTTCAGGTTCTGAATCAGGCTCGGCGCCAAGGCGACCAGCGCCGACCCCACCACCACCATCAAGGCTCCCAGATAGGCCAGACTGTTAAGCAGTTCCGGCTGGACGATGCTCGGCCAGAGCATGGAGCCCAGCGCCACCATGCTGAAGGTAAACAGCGGCGTGGTCGCGATGGTGGCACTGACTCGCGAGGCTTCCCAATGCACCAGGGCTTCGGCGAAGGCGCCATAGGCAATCAGCGTATTCAGGCAACAGGCCACCAGCAGCCAGAATTGCAAACCCGTCAGATCCAGCACCGACAGCGGATTGGTCAGCGGTAACAGCAGTAATGAGCAGGCCAGGTAAATCACCATCATCACCGTGATCGACGACCAGATAGTCAAGAGCTGCTTCTGCGCCAGCCCATACAGAGCCCAGGTAAAGGCTGCGGCCAAGGTGATCAGAATACCGACGGTGTAACTGGTCATCTGGGTAAAGAGCTCTACCAGCCGCTGGTTGAAAAACAGCACAAAGCCCGGCAGCAGCACCAGCACACCCAGCACCTGGCCCAGGCCGAAGCGTTCACGAAACACCAGCATACTGCCGAACATCAGCATGATCGGCGCCGTCTGGATCATCAGTTGCATGGTTCCGGGCGTCAGCCGGCTGAGCCCCATCAGATAGAACACGTAGTTGCAGGCAAGGCCAATGATAGCGACCGCCAATAGCCAGCGATTATTGGTCGATAAAGCCCGGATGGATGGCAGCCGCCCGCGCACCGCCAACCAGATAAACAGCACCAGCCCGGCACTGAACAGGCGATACCAGGTCACGGTGTAGGGGTCCATGCCCTTGAGCACTTCCTTGAGCATGATCGGCAGCACCGCCCACAACACCGTGGTGATCATGGCCAGAACAAACCCGTACAACCAGCGACCGGAGGAGACGTGCATGGTGGAAACTCTGAGCTTGCGAAGGGACGCGGCATTGTAGGCCCGATGTACCCCAGACCATAGCTACAGATAAGCTTCGGTTGCCGTGGGAACTGTTATGTTTACTGCTCAACACCGGTCCGAGCGCGAGCCTGTTGCGCAAAAAAATGGCTGCGCCCTTGCGGGTAGCAGCCAAAGGAGAGCAGCACATCTACATCGGGGTAGATAAGGTCACCTAACATGCTGCCAGTCTCCTTATGAATCTCTGGTCAAGCCATTCGACCAACGTCGTAATGGCCTTAGACCTTCGGCTTATCCGCAGAACGCACACGGTGCCAGCCGGTGTCGTCCTGCTCGACCGGATAGCGCGCCCAGGTAATAAAGGTGGATAGCCGGCACATTCCACCACTGCCCTCGCCCTGGCCCTTGATGGTTTTATAGCGGACCCGGCCATAACGTCCAGGCCGCCTTGGCTCGACCTGCAACACCTCGCGCACCGACCAGTTGTTGCCGGGCAAACCGTTGCTGTAAAAAGCGCCAGCCACCAGATCGTTCTCGCCTACGCCCTCGGTTTTGGCATGCTTGTTGGCCAGCTCGACCAGCTTGAGCAGATCATTGAACTCGATATCAACATAGGCATTCATCTGCCTCAGCGCGTGGTGGAAATCCTCCGGCGCGATGCCCGGCGGGCGAACCACTTGATGGTGGGACAGCGACAAGGGATAGCGCCGCCATTCGAACAGGTTATTGAACAGCAGTGCCGCCGCCACAATGACCAGGGCATCCAGTAGAATCGGATAAAGCACAAAATGAAATCCTGCGCTCTCCACCGCAGGCCCGCCCAACACCACAATCATTGCCGTTGCCCCGCCCGGCGGGTGCAGGCAGCGTAAATACATCATCAGAAAGATGCTGCCGCCCACCGCCAGGGCCGCCACCCAGGGGCCTGCGGGCAGCCATTGCATGCACGCCACGCCGAAGCTGGCGGAAATAACCTGCCCTCCCACCACCGGCCACGGCTGAGACAATGCGCCATGGGGCATGGCGAACACCAGAACCGCGCTGGCCCCCATGGAGCCCGTCACCCACAGCGCGCCATCGCCATCCATACCGATATGCGTCACCCAGTAGACCACCAGCAACGACAGGGTCGCACCCAGCGCGGAAATCAACTTTTCCTGAAGGCTGGTACTGTCTGGCCTCCAGCCGATAAAGCGCAAGCTTGCGCTCAGCCATCGTCGTTCCATGCTCCACCCTCACTAGCAAACAAGCCGTCCATGATACCCCTTGGCACAAACTCAATCCTAGAACAGCAGCATGGCTGCTATGCTCAACTCATCATCCGCAACAGGAGAACAGCATGAGCACCTTGCCGCACGAATCCCTGAATACCAGCGATGTTGCCGCTAGCGCAATGGATGAGGACGCTATCGAAGAGCTATTGGAAGAATTGCAGGAATGGACCCTGAAACATGTGGATGGCGTAGCTCGGGTGGAAAAACGCTTCCACTTCAATAATTTTCTCCAGGCGCTGGCCTTTACCAACAAGGTCGGCGAACTGGCGGAAAAAGCTGGCCATCACCCGGCCCTGTTAACCGAATGGGGCAAGGTGACGGTCAGTTGGTGGAGCCATTCACTGGGCGGTGTGCACCGCAATGATCTGATCATGGCCGCGCGCACCGATCAATTGCTCTGATCTCAGAAAACCGAGTCGCTGGCAGCCTTTTCAAGGAGAAGTGCTGGCGGCTCGAACCGCTCCCCATATTGCTCGGCCAGATAGCGCGCCCGCGCGACAAAGGCCTTCAGCCCATATTGATTGATGAATTGCAAGGCGCCGCCGGTCCAGGCGGCAAAGCCGATTCCGAATATCGAGCCTATATTGGCATCCGCCGTAGACCCAAGCACCTTTTCCTCGACACAGCGAACCGTCTCGATCGCCTGAATAAACAGCAGCCGGTCACGTACATCCTCCTGCGCAATCATTGCCTCAGGCTTTTCAAAGTGCTCTTTCAACCCTGCCCACAGGTGTTTGCGAGCGTCCCTGGGATAATCATAGAAGCCTGCACCGGCAGACTTGCCTGGACGCTTGAAGCTGTCCACCATCTGGCTAATCACCGCAAACGCCGGATGCTCAGGTAGCGCCTGCCCTTCAGCGGCCAGATCCTTGCGGGTCTGCTCACGAATGTGACTCATCAACCCCATCGATACTTCATCCGACACCGCTAGTGGCCCGACAGGCATGCCCGCCTGACGAGCGATATTCTCGATCATCGCAGCCGGAATTCCCTCACCCAGCATCGCGATACCCTCACTGGTGAAGGTACTGAACACCCTGGAGGTGAAAAAGCCACGGCTGTCATTGACCACGATCGGCGTCTTGTTGATCTGCATGACGAAATCAAAGCCGCGGGCGAGCGTGGCCTCGCTGGTCTGTTTGCCACGGATGATTTCCACCAGCGGCATTTTGTCGACCGGGCTGAAAAAATGCAGACCAATGAAGTTGTCCTGCCGCTGGACGGCACTGGCCAGGCCGGTAATCGGCAAGGTGGAGGTATTGGAGGCGATAACAGCATCGGCCAGGGCATGCTGCGCGGCAGCCTGGGTCACCTTGGCCTTGAGTTCACGGTCCTCGAACACCGCTTCGATAATCAGATCGCAGCCAGCGAAGTCCGCGTCGTCAATGCTTGGGTGAATACGGCCCAGTATTGCATCGCGTTTCTCTGCCGTGGTTTGCCCGCGAGCCAACTTTTTGTCCAGCAGTCCCGCGGAATAGCTTTTGCCTTTCTCGGCCGCGTCAATGGAGACATCCTTAAGCACCACATCAATCCCCGCCACGGCGGCCACGTAGGCAATCCCCGCCCCCATCATGCCCGCGCCCAGCACACCCAGCTTGCGCGTGTGGATCTTGTCGAACCCGTTGGGCCGCGAGCCACCAGCCTTGATCTGATTCAACTGAAACCAGAAGGTGCCGATCATATTCTTGGCCACCTGGCCGGTTGCCAACTCGGTAAAGTAGCGCGTCTCGATCAACTGCGCCGTATCGAAATCAACCTGCGCACCCTCAACGGCGGCGCAGAGGATCTTCTCCGGGGCCGGAAAGCACCCCTGAGTCTTGCTCCGCAGCACGGCCGGCGCGACTGACAGCATCTGCGCCAGCGCCGGATTACTCGGCGTGCCGCCGGGTATCTTGTAGCCCTTGCTGTCCCATGGCTGGACAGCGTCAGGATTAGCCAGAATCCAGGTACGCGCCTTGCTCAGCATGTCCTCCTGGCTGCTGGCCAACTGCTGAATCAGGCCCGCTGCCAGCGCTTGCGCCGGCCGCAACTGCTTGCCCTCCGCCAGGTAAGGTAGTGCCTTCTCGACGCCCAACATGCGCACCATGCGCACTACCCCGCCACCGCCAGGCAACAGGCCCAGCGTGACCTCCGGCAGCCCCAGTTGTACATGTGGCTGATCAATCGCAATGCGATAGTGGCAAGCCAGCGCCAGTTCCCAACCTCCGCCCAGCGCCGCGCCATTGATCGCCGCCACGACCGGTCTACCCAGGGTTTCCAGGCGGCGCAGTTGCGCCTTCAGGCCCAGCACCATGTGATAGAAGGCTTGCGCATCAGCCGGCGTCACCTTGATCAGTTCATTGAGGTCGCCGCCAGCAAAGAAAGTTTTCTTGGCCGAGGTGATGATGACCCCGGCGATCTGCTCGCGCTCGCTTTCCAGGCGCTCGACGATTTCAGCCATGGCCTGGCGATAAACCGCATTCATGGTGTTGGCACTCTGCCCGGGCATATCCAGCGTCAGGATGACGATATTGTCCGCAGTTTTCTGATAATCGATGGCATCTGTCATGGTGAATTCCTGTCTGGTCCGATCAAAGCCGTTCGATAATGGTCGCGATACCCATGCCACCGCCTACACAGAGCGTGGCTAGGCCGTAGCGCAATTGCCGGGCTTCCAGTTCATCCAGCAGTGTCGCCAGAATGATGCACCCCGTGGCACCGAGCGGATGGCCCATGGCAATTGAGCCACCATTGACGTTGACCTTCTCTTCCGGCACCTGCATTTCCTTCATGAAGCGCATGACGACCGAGGCAAAGGCCTCGTTAACTTCGAACAGATCAATATCCGAGATACTCAGACCCGCCCGTGCCAGCGCCTTGCGGGTGGCCGGCGCCGGCCCGGTGAGCATGATGGTCGGATCCGTACTGGTCACCGCCGTCGCTACCACCCGCGCTCGCGGCTTGAGCCCCAGGGCCCGGCCCTTTTCCTCGGAACCGATCAGCATCGCCACAGCGCCATCGACGATCCCTGAACTATTGCCCGGGGTATGCACATGCTGAATGCGTTCCACCTGCGGGTATCTGGTTAGTGCGGCGGCATCAAAACCCATCTGCCCCATCATCTCGAAACTGGGCTTCAAGGCGCCAAGGCCTGCGAGTGTGCTGTCACCGCGAATAAATTCGTCGTTATCCAGCAGCACGATGCCGTTCTGGTCAGTCACCGGCACGAGGGTCCTATCAAAGGCGCCGCGGCTGCGCGCATGGGCGGCCTTTTGCTGGGAGCGCAGGGCAAAGCCATCAACATCTTCGCGGCTGAAGCCCTCCAGCGTGGCAATCAGGTCCGCGCCTATGCCCTGAGGTACAAACAGCGTGCGCAGGTTGGTCTCCGGGTCCATGGCCCAGGCACCGCCATCCGAGCCCATGGGCACGCGAGACATGGACTCCACCCCGCCGACCACCACCAGATCTTCGAATCCGGAGCGCACTTTCATCGCACCCAGATTGACTGCTTCAAGCCCGGAGGCGCAAAAGCGATTGATCTGAACCCCGGCAACGCGATCGTCCCAACCTGCAACCAGGGCCGCTGTTTTGGCGATATCCGCGCCTTGATCCCCAACCGGCGTGACACACCCCAGCACGATGTCATCCACCTGGCTGGTATCCAGATCCTGGCGCTGCTGCAGGCTGCGCAACAGGCCCGCCATCAGGTTGACCGGCTTGACGCTGTGTAGCGACCCGTCTTTCTTGCCTTTGCCACGCGGCGTGCGCACGGCGTCGAAAATCAATGCTTCAGTCATGGCTTTCTCCAGAATGACAGTGCTACCCACCCTACTCCTGGCCACTGCCTGCACAATGACCAAAACGCTCAATCGCGCTGACAATAGCATCAGGTTCAAACGCCGGCAGGCACGCGGACAAGGCAGATCCGACAGAAGATGACGCTGTCATGACAACGTCATTCTCGTTGGCAACAATGTGACTTATTGAAGTAGCCAATTCATCTAACGCGCAGGAATAAAAACATCTACTCTGTGGGTGAGCTTGATAAGGTGTTGAACGGGTAACACCCGTTGCAGTCACAGACTCTGAATACGGCCACTGTGGCCGACATACATAAGCGCTCATGCCGTTACCCGGCTGGCGCCGCAGGCCTTACCCAGGCAACTGCCAACAATAATAAAAGGTGGTCATCATGAAAAAGCTGATCAAGACCCGATGGTCTTCCGTCGCACTGGTTTTTGTCGCTACCTGGTTACTGTTGATATTGCCGAATATCAATTGAGACCAACCTTTCCCTGCAATAATCGCAGAGCCCAACGTTGGCGCCTGAAAAGGGCGGCGTCTGAAAAAGGACAGTGTTCGCGTTCAGGGCCACCGATAAGAGTCACCGTTCAGGGCCACAGCTCAGAGCTGCTCCATTAAGGTTACTGCCCCATTAAGGTTACAATGGCGGCGAATATGTCGCTGGAGTTACCGTGAGTTCGTCATCGCCCTTTGCCACACTCAGTTGGTCCGCTGACGGCCAGCCGTTTTCCGAACAATTCGGCGACGTTTATTTCTCCAGCGTATCCGGCCTGGACGAGGCGCGGCACGTTTTCCTCAAGCATAATCAACTCCCTGAGCGCTGGGCGGCATTGGCGCCGGGCGATCATTTCTGTATAGGCGAAACCGGCTTTGGCACCGCGCGCAGCTTTCTCGCGGCTTGTCAGCTATGGGACCAATGCGCTCCACCGTCCGCCTTTTTGCATTTTGTCAGCACGGAAAAATACCCGCTCGCGGCGGCTGACCTAAAGCGTGCGCATGCCCTGTGGCCAGAACTCCAGCCTTGGGCAGAGCGCCTGCAGGCCCAATACACTGACCTGGCGCCGGGCTGGCAGCACTTTGTGCTGGCGCAGGGCCGGATCACGCTGACCCTGCTGATCGGCGATATGCTCGACACCCTGCCGCAGCTGGACGCCCAGGTAGACGCCTGGTTTCTGGATGGGTTCTCTCCTGCGCACAATCCTGACATGTGGCAATCATCGCTCTATGAGCAGATGGCCAGGCTGTCACGCCCAGGTGCCACGGTAGCGACCTTTACCAGTGTCGGCGATGTGCGCCGGGGGTTGAGTGCCGCTGGTTTCGACACACACAAAGTGCCTGGGCATGGATACAAGCGCCACATGCTGGCGGGCGTCCTCAAGCAACCGCCCACCACGCCCTGGACCGCGCCCTGGTATGTACGGCCCTCAGCTATTGAAGGACCGCGTACGGCAATGGTCATTGGTGCGGGGCTGGCCGGCTGCTGTACCGCCTTGGCCCTGGCTCGCCGAGGCTGGCAGGTCACACTGATTGAGCGACATGAGAATGCCGCACAGGAAGCCTCTGGCAACCCGCAGGGCATTCTCTACTGCAAGCTGTCGCCGCATCACACCCCGCTGTCACGCTTTATCCAGAGCAGCTACGCCTACAGTCTGCGACTGCTCCATGAAGTATTGCCGCAAAGCGAGGATCACTGGCAGGCCTGCGGGGTACTGCAACTTGCGGCAACCGCCAAGGAGGCTGCACGCTTGAGCAAATTGGGCATGGCCGGGCTGCCACAGCAGTTTCTACACAGCGTCGATGCCCGCCAGGCAATGGATATAGCCGGCGTTGCGCTGGAGCACGGTGGCCTGTTTTTCCCCGAAGGTGGCTGGGTCAACCCTCCTGCATTCTGTGAGCAATTACTGCGCCACCCGGCTATTACCCTGAGAACACAGCGGGAAGCCTTGCTTCTGGAGCGCCGCGCCGGGCAATGGCACGCGCTGGATACTCAGGGCGAATGTATTGCCCAGGCACAGGTGAGTATCATCTGCAGCGCCGCAGACAGCCGGCAGTTTGTGCAGACCGCGCATCTTCCGCTCAAGGCCATCCGCGGGCAGATTACCCACGTACCCGCTACCGAACAGAGTGCGCAACTGCGCACCGTACTCTGCGCCGAGGGCTATATTTCTCCCGCGCGCCATGGTGAGCATCATCTGGGCGCCAGCTTCCGCTTTGACCGCGTCGATACCGAGCCCAGTACCGAGGAGAATCAGAGCAATCTGGAACTGCTCGATAGCCTGTCGCCAGCGCTTGCCGAGGCGCTGCAGCGCCAGCAACTCAACCCTGCCAATCTGCCCGCTCGCGCGGCCCTGCGCTGCACCACGCCAGACTATCTGCCGGTCATCGGCCCGGTCGTCGATGCGCCCGCCTTCGACTGCGACTATGCGGTGCTCAGCAAGGACGCTTCAAAACAGCCCACTACGCCTGCGCCTTGGCTCTCCGGCCTATTGGTCAATGCCGCGCACGGCTCCCGTGGCTTGATCAGTTGCCCGCTGGCCGGGGAGCTGATAGCGGCGCAGCTGAATGGCGAGCCGCTGCCCCTGCCCAGGGATCTGATTGAGGCCGTACACCCAAGCCGCTTTCTGCTTCGGCAACTGATTCGCGGGCAATCTGTGCGCAAGTCACATCAGTAACCGGATCGCCCTCACACAGTCACCAGAGACCCCAGGCCTGTGCTAGCATTCAATCAAGCCTTGTCCCAATAAAATCCCAATAATCGACAAGCTCTATCAGGTGTACATTGAATGGCCCTTTCCTTCAGGCTGTTTGTACTGTGCTGCTCCTACATACTGGTGCTTCCGCTCCATGCCCAGGCGGCTGACAGCTTATTGCTGGAAGACTCCGACCTACGCCGCAATCTCTCGCCTTACGTTTCGTTGCTGGAAGATCCGGAGAAAAATTTCCGGATTGAGCAACTACGCAGTGAAACTGACCTGAACTGGCTACCGGTGCCAGGCAAACACCCCAATATGGGCAAAACGCCGTCAGCCTGGTGGCTGCGTTTTTCGCTTACCAATCCCGGCGATTCGCCACTTCAGGGGGTGGTCGAGATCAACTATCCGATTCTTGACAACCTGCAGCTCTTTCAATTTTCCGCCGACAAGCTCGTTCACGAACAGCACAGCGGCGATCACATGATGCTGGCCGACCGGCCCATGCCGGTCAGAAACCCGTGGATGCCGGTTGAACTGCGGCCCGGTCAGAACGATTTTTACCTGCGCGTGGACACCAGCAGCACGGTGTTCGTGCCTCTGTACTTTTCCACCTGGCCCGCCGCTGCCGAGCACCTGGAAGTCAGCATGCTGGCCAATGGCTTGTTCTACGGCGTGCTTCTTGGCCTGTTTGCCTACAACCTGTTTCTCTACGTGGCACTGCGCGAACGCAGTTATCTCTGGTACCTGATCTATAACCTGAACATGCTGTTGTTCATGGCGGCTTTTGATGGCCTGCTGCGGAAATGGTTGCCGGTGGGTATCAGCTTCCAGTCCGTTTCCATCTACAGTCTGATGTTTCTGCATTGCATCGTTGCCAGCCAATTCAGCCGTCACTTTCTGCACACACGGGAGCACTTCCCGCGCATCGACTGGCTGCTGCGCTGCATTATCATTCTGGTGGGCCTGACGCTGATCAGCTTGCCGCTGATTGGTCTTGATCTCTACAACCTGCTCGCCAGCCTCTATGTATTGCTGAGTTCAGCCGTACTGCTGGCGACCGGGATTTATGTCTGGCGCGAAGGCTTCCGCTATGGTTCCTACTACACGCTCGCCTGGGGCTTGCTGCTCTGCTCATTGATGCTTTCGACCGCCGGTTCGCTGGGCATAGAACTGGCCATAGCCTACGGCACCGACTGGGTAAAGTTGGGCATCTGCGTCGAGCTGTTCATTCTTTCGCTGGGCCTGGCTGACCGCATCAACGCACTCAAGGAGGCGCGGCACAAGGCCGACGAGCAAGCCCGACAGGCGCGCACGGAGTCGCTCGCCCAAGGTCGCTTCCTGGCCAAGATGAGTCACGAGATCCGCACCCCGCTCAATGGTGTGCTCGGTATGCTGCAACTGCTGCGTGATACGCGCCTGGACACCAACCAGCGTTTCTACGTGGAAACCATCAACAGCTCCGGCAACGCGCTGATCTCGGTGATCAACGATATTCTGGATTACGCGCGCATCGAGTCTGGCCAGGTGCGTCTGGAACGTATCGAGTTTGACCTGGAAGAGCTGCTTTCGGACAGTTGCAGCCTGTTCACCGCCGATGCGCTTAACAAGCAGCTGGCAGTCTATTGCAGCCTCGAACCTCAGGTCTCCAGAACCCTGATGGGCGACCCGACGCGCCTCAAACAGGTGCTACTCAACCTGATGAGCAACGCGGTAAAGTTCACGGAACAAGGCCATATAGCCATTGAGGTCCGCCAATTGCCCTCATTGTCAGCCGCACATCAGCGGCTGCAATTTGCCGTCAGCGATACCGGAATCGGCATCAGCCCCGATGCCCAGCACCAACTGTTCCTGTCCTTCGCCCAGGCCGATAGCAGCACCACTCGGCGCTATGGGGGCAGCGGCCTGGGTCTGACTATCAGTCAGGAGTTGGTGAAGTTGATGGGCGGGCAGATCAAGGTCGATAGCCAGCCGCAACAGGGCGCACGTTTCAGTTTTGTGCTCGATTGCGAGCCTGGCGCGCAGAGGCTGCCCATTGCGCTGCTCGCCAGGACTGTGCCGGCTTGGCTGCTCAGCGCCGATGCGGCTGCGCAGCAATGCTACACGCGCTTGCTCACCCGCTTTGGCTATGACGTGCAACCATTGAGCCTAGGGCAACTGGTGCAGGGAGGCCCCTGCCCCGGTCTGCTGGTGGCCTGCACCCTGGGCCTCACACAGCAGGAGCTGGCCGCTCTGAATCAGGCTTTGGCCAGCCACCCCGCTAGCGCTTTGGTAATGGCTTCCAGTCAGGCCAGGAGCGCACTCGACGCTTGCGGCACCTCGCGCTGCCGGCTATGCAATACGCCCGTAACGCCCATACAACTGCGCGAAGCCCTGCAAGCCCTGGAAACCGAGGGCACTGGCGCAGCAGGCATAGCGGAATACGACCTGGATGTACTGCCCAGCCCGATCAGCCAGACACTGCGAGTGCTGGTAGCGGAGGACAACCCGGTTAACCAGATGGTCGTGCGCGGGCTGCTGGAGAAGCGCGGCTGCCTGGTCAAGCTGGTACCCAATGGCCTCGATGCCCTGAGCGCCTACCGCGCCCACCCTGACCAGTTTCAACTGATCCTGATGGACGGCGAGATGCCGATCATGGACGGCTTCGAAGCCACCCGACAGATACGCACCTTCGAGCGCGAACGTTTGCTGCCAGCCGTTACCATCGTGGCCTTGACCGCGCACATTCTCGACAGCCACCGCCAGGCGGGAGCCGACGCCGGGATGGATGATTATCTGGCCAAACCATTGAAGCGCGACGCGCTGTACGCGGTGATAGACAAGCTGCTCAAACCGGATAAAGCCCGGTAAAACCGTCATACAACAGCTTGCCGCCGGTGAAGAACAGAAATACATAACACAACTGATAAATAAGCTTTTCATTGCTGCGCTGCAGCATCCAGAACCCCAGCTTGACGCCCACGGGAGCGAGCGGCAACAGCGCCAGCGAGGTCAGCAGATTGCTGGTATTGAACTGGTCGAGATAAATATAGGCGGGCAGTTTGGCCAGGTTCACCACGGCAAAGAACACCGCAATAGTGCCCATCAGCAGGGTTTTATCCAATTTCTGCGGCAGCAGATAGACATTGATCGGCGGGCCGCCAGCGTGGATACCAAAACTGGTGAATCCCGCCACCATCCCCCAGAAGCCACCTCGCAGCTTGCTCGGCCCCCGCACTGGAGGCTCTCCACGCCTGAGCCAGATATTCAGCACAAACAACACGGCTATGCCGCCAATCAGAAGTTGGATATGCGATTCGTTGAGCATCCGAAAAGTCAGGCCACCAAGCACAACGCCGATCAGCGCCGCCGGGATGATGATTTTCAGATTAGGCCTGTGCCAACGACCGCGGAAGGTCCGCAGCGCGGTCAGATCCATCACGATCAGTATCGGCAGTAGAATTGCTGCCGCCTTTTGCGGTGCTACCACCAGGGCCATCAGCGGGACCGAGAGAATGGCAATATTGCCGCCGAAGCCACCCTTGGCAATGCCATAGAGCAATACTGCGGGTATGGCGCAGAGATAAAACAGGGGATCTGAAATCATCGCAAACCGCAGGTCATCGACAGGCCGGGCAGTGTATCATCAGAGCCCATGTCATCGATGAAGTAGACAGGCTGATACACACATGCTGATACCCCACGACCTGCTTGATCCAGCCACCCTCGAGCACCTGCTAGAGGATTTCGTCACCCGTGACGGCACCGATAACGGCTACGATGCAAGCCTGGAGCAACGCGTCGAGCGCTTGCGCAAACAGATCATCAAGGGCGATGTGGTGATTGTCTATCATGCCGACAGCGGTGACACCAGCCTGGCGCACCGCCGCGACGTACCGGCAGATATGCTGTGACAGCCCATCGGGTCAGATAGGCTGCAACTGCCCGGCTTACCGAAACGGTGGCCGGGCTGCTGCAGATCAGGGTTTGCGCAATAAATCAGCCAGAGCCTGCATCGCCGGCAGCGTGGTCGGGAAGGTGTGAGCAGAACTGGCTACCGGGTGCGATGACAGACGCACGACCACTAGGCCGACTGCCGGGTTGACGTGAATCATCTGGCCATGCACGCCCAGCGCCTCGTAAGCGCCATCCTCGTTATGGCTGACCCACCATTGATTACGATAGGAGTAGCCCGGCTGAAAGTCGCGCCCGGCGGCCTTGAAAGCCTCCCTGTCGGCGCCTTCACGTATGGCCTTGACCACGTCGGCGCTGACTACCTGCTCACCGTTGTAGCGCCCTTCCAGCCGCATCATTTCGCCGAACCGGGCCAGATCACGCAGACTGGCGTTCATCCCGGCCCCAGCCCATTCCGTCCCATGCCGGTCAAGCAGCACATAGGCATCATGTTCAGTACCAAGCTTGCTCCAGATCCGCTCGCTGATCAGATCCGCGAAGTGTTTGCCGGTGGCCTTGCGCAACACCCAGCCCAGTACCTCGGTGTGAACAGTACGGTACATGAAGCGCTCACCGTGCTCTCCCGCAGCGCCGATGGTCGGCAGATAACCGTAAAGCTCGCGTTGACCTGCGAAGTCAGCGGGGGCGGGAAGCATGCCGGCAGCGAAGGCATACTTGATCACATCCGACTCGGCATCAGCATAGACTTCGCTGTAGTCGATATCTGCCGTCATATTCAATAACTGTTGCAGCGTCGCCCCTTCCCACCCACTGCCCTTGAGCTCGGGCACATAGTCGGTAACCTGCGCCTGCGCGTCCAATACGCCCTCTTCGATCAGTTGGGTTGCCAGCAGACCAGCAAAGGACTTGGTCATCGACCACATCATGTGCGGATTCCGCTCTGGCATACCCTCGTGATAGGCCTCATAGATCACTTGGCCGTCCTTCATGATCAGCGTGGCATCCGCATAGGAGGCCGTCAGGTAATCGGCAAAACTTAGAGAAGCGCCATTCGGGCCGATAAAGCGCAATGCATCAATCTCGGCGCGCCGGTCGTCGCCGGCGGTCAGCGGGACTGCTGCCCCAGGTCCTCTGGCAATCTGCCGCGACGGCAGCAGCTCGCGCATATGATGGAAGGCCCAACGCACCTTGGGGTACTCGGTCAGAAAATTGGCTGCGGTCACCTGTTTGTCAGCAGGGATCGGGAAGCCTTGCATCAGTTGCAAACGGTCAAGGCGCACGCTGTCGGGGGATGGCAAAGTCGGAGCCGCGCTCTGGGCCGTGGAAGTCGTATGAGTTGCCATAAGGGTTACCAGTAGGAATGAACTGAGAGAAGCAGTACGGGTCAGCCGGTTCAGGCGCATGGTGGAGTCCAGTCTTTGTTATTGTCCCGAGACACACTAACCAAAGCGCCGCCACAAATCAGTGGCCAAGTGGCCAAAGCGAAGGATTATTCAATCAGCGAATCAGCCACTATTCGACATCGTCGTAAGACAATGGCCACAATATGCCAGAACGCTCTCCTGGAAAAAGGAACTGAGCACGGCATACGGAATCTGATGAACAGATGCGGGAAAATGTCGCAGTGTGGTTATTTATCGTGCGTAACTGACGGCCATAACCCACTATAGCCAGACCCCTTGTGGATCAGTTTTTATTCTCCGTTGCCCAGGCGAACGGGGTTGAGCTGGCGCTTGGAGCTTTGCGGTATTGTCGCTACCATTGCTTTCATTGCGTCACAGCTACTCAAAAAGGCAGTTAACGAGGTAATTTCATGAAGATACTAACGGGCCTGGCACTCGCCGGCTTATTCAGCATTGCTGCACTGCCGGCCTATGCTTGCACTCCGGAAGAGGCTCAGGCCAAAGCCGAAGAAGTGGCAGAAACCATTCACCGGCTGGCCGATGGCGACCAGGCCAAGGCTAACGAATTGCACACGCAACTGCTGGGGCTGCAACTGCGCGACCCTACCCGTAGCGATCATGGCGCCTGTGAAGCGTACGAGCGCATCATCAAGGAACTGGAAGCCAAGGCAGCCGAATAAACTGTTCCTATCTATTTTTTTGATCGAATAGCGGTGTTTTTTGCGCTATTCGATCAACAAGCTCCCACCTAGAATACTGACATATCCCAACAGGAGTTATGTCATGTCTGTTTCAGCCAATCGTGACGTTGTCGAAATACTGGTCGGCCAAGCTGCCTCCGATGGTGACGGTGTCAAACTCAAACGTGTTTTTGGTGGCAGTGGTGCGGAGCGCTTCGATCCCTTTCTGATGCTGGACGAGTTCGGGTCGGATCAGGCTGCGGACTATGTGGGCGGCTTTCCTTCTCACCCGCACCGCGGTTTTGAAACCGTCACTTATATGCTGGAAGGCCGCATGTTGCACGAGGACCATATGGGCAATCGCGGCTTGCTCGAGCCCGGCGGCGTGCAGTGGATGACTGCCGGCAAAGGAATCATTCATTCCGAAATGCCCCAGCAGAACTCTGGTCGCATGCGCGGTTTCCAGCTCTGGGTAAACCTGCCCGGTGTGGAAAAAATGCAGGCGGCGTCCTATCTGGATCTGCCCTCCTCATCAGTAACGGAGCAGTCACTGAGCGGTGGCGGCACCCTGCGCCTGATAGCCGGCGAGATAGATCTGGGCGCCGGCCCGGCAAAAGGTCCGATCACGGGCAAAAGCACCCAACCTTTGTATCTGGACCTGCATCTGCTGGCGGATGAGCAGGTGCAATTGCCCGTAGCCATGCACCTGAATGCCATGGTCTATGTATACGAGGGTGATGTCATCGTCAACGGCAGGGAGCAAGGCACGCCCTTGAGCAAAGGCCGTCTTGGCCGTCTTGGCAGTGGCAACCTGGCGTCACTCAAGGCGGGAGCACAGGGTGCGCGAGCGCTGCTGATTGCCGGCAAGCCGCTGGGCGAGCCGATTGTGCAATACGGCCCCTTCGTGATGAACAGCCGCGAGGAAATCGAGCAAGCACTGCGCGACTACCGCAACGGCAGCCTGGCCAGCTAACGGACCCGTTGCAGGGCCATGTCAGAGAATCGGCGTGCGTCCTGCCAACGCGTGGGCCAAAGTTCCGCCATCGATATATTCAAGCTCGCCGCCCAAGGGCACACCATGGGCGATACGCGATACCTTGATACCCCGAGGCTTCAACAGATTGGCGATATAGTGAGCCGTCGCCTCACCCTCTACCGTCGGGTTGGTCGCCAGAATCACCTCGGCCACATCAGCCCGTTGCACCGCATCGAGCAGCGCCGGGATACCGATTTCATCCGGTCCCAGTCCATCGATCGGCGATAGCTGCCCCTTGAGCACAAAATAGCGCCCGCTAAAGCCACCTGCCTGCTCTACTGCCCAGACATCAGCCGGGCTCTGAAGCACGCACAGCAGACTGGCATCACGCCGGGGATCACTGCAGATAGCACACACATCGTGCTCGCTCAGCGTCCGGCAACGGCTGCAATAGCCGACACCATCCATGGCTGCCAGCAGCGATTCGGCCAGATACCGCGCCACATCGCGATCACGTTCGAGCAAGTGCAGCGCCATGCGCTGCGCGGTCTTGGGCCCAACACCGGGCAAGCCACGAAGGCCGTCAATCAAACGCCGTATCAAAGGGCTGAAACTCATCAGGCAGCCTTGCGCGAAAAAGTTAAAAAGCTCAGAACGGCATCTTGAAGCCGTCGGGCAAATTCATGCCCTGGGTCAGGCCGGCCATTTTTTCCTTGTTACTGGTTTCCAGCTTGCGCACGGCGTCGTTGAACGCAGCCGCAATCAGGTCTTCGAGAATTTCCTTGTCTTCACTCATCAGGCTGTCGTCCAGCGAAACGCGTTTGACGTCATGCCGGCCGGTCATCACCACCGATACCAACCCGGCACCGGATTGACCGGTTACCTCGGCGTTAGCCAGTTCTTCCTGCATCTTCTGCATTTTTTCCTGCATTTCCTGCGCCTGCTTCATAAGCCCGGCCATGCCACCTTTCATCATGATGCTGTCCTCATTCCAATGCTAAATGTGATCATTTCAGAGCTTCGCCGCGTCAATGGGGCGAATGCTGTCGGCACAAATCTCTGCCGAAAAAACCTGTATCAAACCCAGGACCAGGGGGTCCTGGCGGATGCTGGCCTCCGCTTCCTGCTGGCGCTTGAACTTGCGCCTGGAGGCAGCGATAGCTGGTGTCTCCTGGTCGGGAGCCTGAATATTGACCTCCAGCACGATGCTCTGGTTCAAATGCTCACAGAGCGCCTGCTGCAGGCGTAGCCGATGATTCTCGTTATAGAGCGCGCTGTGCCCGGGGTCCAGGTGCAGCGTCCAGCTATCCGTCTCGCGTGCCACTAGCTGGCAATGGGCAGCAATACTTTGCGTCAGCCCACTCAAACCCAGCTGCAGGAAAATAGCCAGCCATTCAGCTTCAAGACCGCTAGCCGGAGGCAGATCACTGATGCTGTCCTGCACGCTGGACAACTCCTCTGCAAGCGGATCGGCCAACGCGGACTCCGGCTCCCAATCGCCCAGGTACTGACTGACATCCAGGATCTCATCGTCAGTGTCAGCGCCCTCGTCGCTCGGATCGTCGTCAGGAATGGCTTGCAGCCACTCCGCAGGCGGTTCTTCCAGGGGCGGCTTTACCGGCGTACTGGTTTTAAGCGGCGCCCCTGCGGCAACCCGGGCCGGCGGCGGCGTTGGTTGCTGCATCGCCGCCGGGGATAACTCCTCGGCTGTCTGCTCAGCGTCTGTCTGCTCAGCGTTTATCTGCTCAATGTCACGCTCAGGCGCGCCGGTGCGCTGTGCAGATATGGAAGCTGTCTCCAGACTGGGCATGGGGCTATCAACAACAGAAGCACCCGTTGCACTGGAAGCTTGCTCCCCAGGCGCAGGCGAGACTTGCTGTGCGGAGGTAATAGCCGCTGGGGTGGGGTTGTCAGGCTTGCCGGCCGTATCGCTAGCCTGGGAGTCAGCCTTGGCCTGGCTGAGCCCCGATGACTTTCCCGGCGGCGCCGACGATGGCTGGGATGGTTCATGCTGGGCACTGCCAGCCTGAATGGCCGCGGACTCGACAGTCCCCGGCCGAAACGCCAGCATGCGCAGCAAGGCCATCTCGAAACCACCGCGTGGATCCGGCGCCAGGGGTAAATCGCGGCGGCCGTGCAGCCCCAACTGATAAAACAGTTGTACATCTTCGGCGCTCAAGCGCCCGGCCAATTCCAGCACCCTGGCCTGGTCGCCCAGACTGTTATCCGCCGCCGTCGGCAATACCTGAGCGATCGCCACCCGCTGCAAGGTGGAAATCACCTCGGCCAACACGCCAGCGAAATCGGCACCCTGCTCTGCCAACTGCGCCACTGCCCCAAGAACGGCCGGGGCATCATGGGCGGCCATGGCTTCCAGCAGGCCAAACACCTGGCCATGATCAATGGTGCCGAGCATCGAACGCACATCGGCAATCTGCAAGGCGCCATTCCCAAAGGCGATAGCCTGATCAGTCAGGCTCAGGGCGTCACGCATCGAGCCATCCGCGGCGCGACCGAGCAGCCACAAGGACTCCTCGTCGAAGCGGATCATCTCCTCGCCCAGCACATGCTTGAGGTGATCAACGATTTTTTCCGGCAACATGTTTTTCAATGAGAACTGCAGGCAGCGCGACAGTACTGTCACCGGGAGTTTCTGCGGATCAGTCGTAGCCAGCAGGAACTTGACGTGTTCAGGCGGCTCTTCCAGCGTCTTCAGAAGAGCGTTGAAACTGTGGCTGGACAACATGTGCACTTCGTCAATCAGGTAGACCTTGTAACGGCCTCTTGAGGGAGCGTATTGAACGTTGTCGAGGAGTTCGCGGGTGTCTTCCACCTTGGTGCGGCTGGCCGCATCCACTTCAATCAGATCGACGAACCGGCCTTCATCAATCTCCCGGCACGCCGAGCAGACTCCGCAGGGCTCGGAACTGACGCCGGTTTCACAATTGAGGCACTTGGCCAGAATACGCGCGATGGTGGTCTTGCCCACCCCTCGGGTACCAGTGAACAGGTAGGCATGATGCAGCCGGTCATGGTCCAGAGCATTGATCAGGGCCTGTAAAACGTGAGTCTGACCGACCATTTCACGAAACAGGCGCGGACGCCATTTACGGGCAAGTACCTGATAACTCATGGGATGTCTGTAGTCCGGTGTGATCTGAAGGCAAGCGCTACTGTACCCAATGCGGCCAGACATTGCGAGGTGCACGACAGGGAGAAATAGGGATACGAGAGAGCGGGTATAAGTTGGGTGGCAGCCCCGCCAGCCACACCCCGGCACACGATGTAACCGCTGTGGCTGCTCCCTTCCGGGCCTGACCAGGTTAACGGCGAATCATTGCGAGGGGACCGACAGGGCCACCATAAAGAACCCGTACTGGACGGGCCGCGCTATTGTAACGGCTTGGCCAGAACTTACAAGTCGTTGTTGCCGCTCACTGAATCGGCGTCGCCAGTCAGCACAGGCACAGAGTATCGCTGCTCTACTCCGACAAAAATGGCGCTGGCCGAGAAACGCCGTTTAATCTTCGGACCAGTATAAATTCGAGCTAAAATGCGTTTTGCCTTTGGAAACGAACGACCCATGTCACAAAGCCCCGCGCCCTCACCCATGCAGCCGCACACCTCGGCAGGCAGACTGCTGACACTGGCCTGCCTGTTTATCGGTTTTGCCGCGCTGGGTACCTGGGCGGTGTACGACCAGTTTGCTGGTCAGAGCCTCAGTTTTGATAGGCGGTTATTGCACTGGTCAACGCTGTTGCCGATAGCCGGCCTGCTGTTGGTGTACTTCGTCGCGGACGGGTTGAGGCTGCATTTTACGCTGCGTGCGCTGGGTCAGTACCTGCCGTTGAAGCGCCTGTTCAGCCTGGTTTTTATCAATATCTTCTTTTCCAATATCACGCCTATGGCGACCGGCGGCGGCTTTGCCCAGATGTGGTATCTGCAACGCCACGGCGTCAGCATGGGCGTTGCAGGCGCCGCAACCACCATTCGCACACTGCTGGCAGTCATTTTTATTTTTACCCTGACGCCGATCTTCCTGCTGACCTCGGATGTGCTGCGCCACCAGGCTTTTATTGGCGCCATAGGCGGCTGGCTAGCCGTGCTGATCCTGATGTATCTGGGCTTTTTTGCAGTAGTGCTGCTGCGTACCCGGTGGTTGATCATACCGCTCTCAGGCCTTTTCAATACGGCCCGCCGGCTACAACTGATCAGCAGTAAGCGGCACCGGCATTGGCAATTTGCATTGCGCCGCGAGATGTTGCGCTTTGCTCGCAGCTTCAAGCGCTATATTGGAGGCAAGAGGTCTGATGTGGTGTTGTCGATCGTCTTTACCATGGTTTTCCTGCTGTCACTGTTCAGCTTCCCTGCATTGCTGATTGCCAGCCTGGGCTACCATATCGACTATCTGGTCAGTGTCGGTCTGTTGGTGGTCACCACCTTCATCATGTATTTCTCACCCACCCCGGGTGCTTCAGGCATTTCCGAAGGGGTATTTGGCAGCTTCTTCAGCCCGCTGCTGGGGGTTGAGCACCTGGTACTGGTGACCATCACCTGGCGTGTGCTGACTATTTATCTGGGCATGATCGCCGGGCTGATTCTGACGCAAGTCGAGCTCAGCCGCGCGCGGGAAGCCAAATGATCACCAAGGGCCCGTTCAAGGCGCTGTTCTACCTCAATATTGTGCTGGTCGTAGCGTTAATCGGTTACAAGGGCTATCTGAACCTGTCCAAACCCGATTTCACTGCAGTGCACACCGAGCAATTACTCGCCCTGCAAACCAAGCTGAAGGACGCTGATAATTTCCAGTTTGCCGTAGTCGGCAATATCAACAATTCCGTCGGGGTTTTCGAGCGTACTTTTATTCCACTGTTGAATCGCAGCGACGCCGACTTTCTGGTGTCCGCGGGCAATGCCGTGAGTGCCGGCGGCGAAGACAAGTACCGCGCACTTTACGGCACCCTGAGCCGTCTGAAGATGCCCTATCTGCTGACTTTCGGGCCGAATGAGTACGCCAATTTCGGCAGCTTTCGCTTCTATGAACATTTCGGGCCGCACTTTTACTCAATGAAGCTCGGCAACAGCCGGTTCATTTTTCTCGACAGTACGGGCAAAACACATTTCCGTTGGCAGCTCGAGTGGCTAGCGGCTCTGCTCGGCACCGGGGATGCTGCACACACCTTCGTGTTCATCAGCCACCCCCCATTGCATGTAGAAGAGAACAGCCTGCTGATTGAAGACGACGATTTTCTTGCCCCGGACGAGTTCACCCAGCGGCTCATGGCGCTGGTCAAAGCGCATCAGGTGGACATGGTGTTTTCCGCCAATCTACCCATTTATTCGGATAGAAACATTGATGGCACCCGGTTTATCACTACCGGCGGTGCTGGCGGCCTGATCCTCAATGATGACAGCAGCTTTTACCACTATCTGAAGGTGCAGGTCAGCAGTGCGGGGGTGTCTACCGAAATGGTCCCCGTCGAGATTGGCCAGCGCCCGCTGTTCAAGACGCTGGAAAGCTTGTGGTTCTTCATTTATTCACTTTTCTACGTAGGCTATGTCAACTTTCTGCTGTTGCTGGCAGTGTTGGGGCTCATTGCCATGCGCCTGTACAGCCTGGTTTTTGTTGGCCGCGACTATTACCGCAACTTCGATATCAACCCCGCGCCGTGGCTCGACAAGCCCATTAGAGTCGCGATGTTCACCAACAACTATCTACCCTTTATAGGCGGCGTGCCTCTCTCAATAGAGCGCCTGTGCAACGGTCTGCAAGCTCGCAGTAACGAGGTATTGATCGTTGCCCCAGGTTACGACCAGCAGAACGAGCACGAGGTCGGCGTGCTGCGTCTGCCTTCAATATTGTCGCTGGGTGCGCGTCAGGAGTTCAGACTCGCCAATATTTTCCAGCCGGGAATCTACCGCAAGATCAGGGCCTTTCGTCCAGACATTATTCACTTGCATCATCCAATATGGGTCGGTTCGCTGGGTTTGTTTATTGGCAGACGCCTGGGCGTACCTGTGGTCTACACCTATCACACGCGCCTTGAACACTACGCGCACTTTGTCCCGCTACCCGGCATTCTCTTTCGCAATCTGATTTCCCATACCCTGATCAGACGCTTTGCCAACAAGTGCAACGGCATTGTGGTGCCTACCTACTCTGCAGAAGAGTACCTGCGCATGATTGGCGTCAAGACGCCAACCTATGTGCAGCCAACCGGCATTGACTTTCAGCGAGCCCAGAACATTGACCCGGACGCCCTGGCCAGGCTGCGGACGCATCTGAAGATTGGCGAGGAAATCATACTGATCAGCGTGGCGCGCCTGTCTAACGAGAAAAATATCGATTTCATGATTGAGGCAGTGAGCCAGCTGCGACACGACGTTCAACGGCCCTTCAGATTGCTGATGATTGGAGACGGACACCAACGAGCGCGCCTGCAAGCGCGTATCGACCAACTTCAACTGGGTGCCTGGGTATCGCTCATCGGGACTGTCGAGCCACAGGATATGGCCATTTACTATGGCCTGGGCGATATCTTTGTGTTCGCCTCCAAATCGGAGACCCAAGGCATGGTCATACTCGAAGCCATGGCCGCAGGCATGCCGGTGGTCGCGATAAGATCGAGTGGAATAGACGATGTTGTTGAAGAGGGAATCAATGGCTTCAAGACGCCTGAAAACCAGGGCATCTGGCAAGCTAAAGTAAGAAAGTTGATTGAAGAACCCGACCTGCGTCAGGAGATGGGCAACAACGCGCTGGCATCTGCCAGAGCGCACTCAGTGGATCAGTTCGCGGCGGAAATCAAGGCTATCTATGCCGAAATCCTGGCCAGGCAGCCCACTTGAAGTCGAGGGCGGCCTGCAGATTCCTGCAGCCGTGCATTATGCACGGCGAGCCATTTAGCGAAAGCTGGCGCGCGGCAGAGCAGTGCGCTGCTGACGGATCCGCCGACCCATACCCAGTATGAAAGACAGTACAAACATGAGCATGAAGAGAACGAACAGGAATTTACCCGCCGCCGCTACAACCCCGACGGCTGCGCCGCCAAACCCAACGATAGCCGCCGCAATTGCTACAATAAGAAATGAAATGGCCCATACGAACATAGCTTGACTCTCCCTTAACTCAAGATTGAATGGATCGCCACTGTTGCCGCCAAGGGTCGGACGATCACACTTTACTCGTTACTCACTACGCGACTTACTAAGCGTTATTGCCGGACTTGCTGTTAAATCGGTTGCAATGCCAATGCTGGAGCTCATGTCAGCCGGATACCAAGCCGCATCGCTGCAACAACGAACTACTCTAATCAGAAAACCCAGCTAGGCTGCCCGCTGGCGGATGAACGCACGCCAGAGTCAACACTGATTCTCTGGAAGTTCTCGCTAGCCTGCTGCCTGATTTCGGCCGACACAGCGGAGGGAACAGAGCTAGCGCGCTTCTGGTCGGCTATGCTGCCCTCGCTGACGAGAAACATCACGGTGGCACCTGCCAACAACACAGTTGCAAATACACCTTGTCCGAAATCCTTGTACTTCATGCTGTTCTCCCTCCTGGGGTTAACCAGAATCAGCCACGAGTGGCCGCCAATATCGTTGTCATCTGCATTAGGAGATTGCACAGTGCGTGCCAGCTTGAAGTTAATAAATTTTCTATTAAAATCAATATGTTAAAAGAAGGGCAAAAAACCATTCATCGGCATCATGCACGACCCCCATATTTTGCGTATTGCATTTTGCACGACATAAGGAGAAGTGGGATCAGCCAGATGGGATAGCAGCGCAGTCACAGCGCAAACACGTGGCAGGGAAAGGAAAACTCAGCGACCCAGAACCCAGGAAACCATCAGAGGGATGTACAGCAAGGCAACAAGGGTACTGAGCAGCGTAGTGCCCGCCACTTGTCTTGGAGACGTATCCAGCAGTGTGGCAATGACCACGGTATTAGCCGCGATGGGCGTGATGGATATAAGAAAAATCGCTTGGTATACGGCCAGATCGTATATCTGCAAAAGCCGACTATCGACCCACCAGAAAGCCAACGCCAATAAAGGCCAGGAGACGAACTTGCCAAAAAAAGCCAAGCCAGTGAAGCGCAAATCGCCCGCCAGCCCACGCATGCTGAGAATGCCCATGCCTACAATCATCATGCCTAAAATACTGTAAGCACCGCGCAGATTATCAAACAGCGGGATCAGCACCTCAGCCATCCCGATCTGCGACAGGTTCAACGTGACCGCCAGAGCGAAGGCATAAATAGCGGGTAGCCGCGCGACCTTGAGCAGACAGTCCCGCACACCAAAACGGCCCCGCGCTGCGAGATAGAAGCCAACCGAGTTTTCAAACAGGGTGGTACCGAGCATGCAGACAATATAGATGCTCAAACCCTGTTCCCCGAATAGCAGCAGCGCTACCGGTATCCCGAAATACCCGGTATTGCCCGTACCCACGGACAACGGGATCACGTTGGCAACCGGGTCTTTCAGCCACCATTTGGCAATAGCCAGGTGAGCCAGCGCCAACGCCGAGCAAAAGCCGAACACCAGAAACGGCAATAAAATCACACTGGGCGACAGAGGCGCAGCCATCACGCCGGCAAATATGACCGATGGGGTGACGATATACAGCATTATGCCGGCGATGTGGCTACCGCTGGCCTGCAGATAGCGCCCCGCCATCCAGCCAAGCCCCACCGTGATATACAGAGGCAAGAGCTTGTAGAGCAGCAGCAGCGCCGCTGTCATGAATCAGCCGACAGCCTGTGCGGCAATGTGGTACACCCGTTCATGCAAGCGGGTCATGCCCTGCTGTTGAAACACGGCATGATCCGACAGCACGTCCTGGTCATCCAGCAGGGTAATCTGACAACCATCAAAGAGTCGCCGTACCTCTTCGTCGTCAACGCTAAAGGGCGGCCCCGGCCGTTCAGCCTGCGGATAATCCAGCGTTACCAACAGCATCTGCCATCCGGCTGGCAGCACGCTCAACGTATGCGCGACATACTGTGCACGCATGGCTGGAGGCAGTGCGATCAAGGCTGCACGGTCGTACACCGCCGCTATCCTGGCCAGATGCTCTGCGCTCTGGGAAAACACATCCCCCGCGTAGAGCTCGAGCCCTTGGCCTTCTGCGATATCGAAACAGCCCTGGGTACGCCATGTCAGAGACAGCTGGTGCTCGGCCGCAAAATCCTCAAGCGCAGTACGCGACAGCTCGACGCCCACCACTGCGTGCCCCTGGCCGCGCAGCCAGAGCATATCCAGGCTTTTGCCGCACAAGGGCACCCACACCGAACAGCCGGCAGGCAAGGGTAACGTCGGCCACCAGCGTGCCAATAGCGCATTGACTCTGGATTTGTGAAAACCAATTTCCCCGCGCTGCCAACGCTCATGCCAGAAATGGGCATCCATTGAGTTCACCTTTGGATTGCAATTGATTGACTATACAGCAATTTTTAACAGTAACCGGCCGTTCAGGATATAGTGGTGACTGATTCAATCTCAACACGGACCCGCCACCCGTATGGATTATATAAACACCCTGTTTCTCATAGGCGCGATGCTGCTCTGTGCGAGCATTCTGGCCAGCTCTCTCTCTTCGCGGTTGGGCATCCCCCTGCTGTTGATCTTCCTCATCATCGGGATGCTCGCCGGCGTCGACGGCGTAGGTGGCATCGTCTTCGATAACACCTCCACGGCCTTTATGATCGGTAGTCTGGCGCTGGCAATCATTCTGCTCGACGGCGGCATGCGCACCCGGGTCGAGAACTTTCGCGTGGGGCTCTGGCCAGCGATGTCCCTGGCCAGCATAGGCGTGGTCATCAGCGCCGCCCTCACCGGCATGCTGACCGCGTGGCTGCTGGACATTCACTGGCTGCAGGGTCTGCTGCTCGGCGCCATTGTCGGCTCCACGGATGCCGCTGCAGTGTTTTCCCTGTTGCAAGGCAAGGGGTTGAACCTCAAACAGCGCGTGGGCGCGACGCTCGAAATCGAATCGGGCTCGAACGACCCCATGGCGATTTTCCTGACTATTACACTGGTAGAAATGCTCTCCTCAGGTCAGGAAAGCTTTAGCTGGAATTTTCTGCTCTTGCTCTTGCAACAATTCGGCATTGGAGGCGTTTGCGGACTGGCTGGCGGATTGTTACTGGCCTGGCTGGTAAACCGGGTGCACCTGGCCGCAGGACTCTATCCGCTGTTGATTACCAGTGGCGCGATTCTGGTCTTCGCCTTCACCAACAGCATCGGCGGCAGCGGCTTTCTGGCTATCTATCTGACCGGGTTGATACTTGGCAACCGGCGCGTACGCAATTTGCAGAATATCCTGCATGTGCAGGACGGCATGGCTTGGCTGAGCCAGATCGGCATGTTCCTGATGCTCGGCCTGCTGGTCACCCCAAGTGAAATGATCACCATCGCCGGCCCAGCGGTGATTATCGCGATGTTTCTTATACTGGTTGCCCGCCCCGTCGCAGTGCTGATCTGTCTGGCGCCTTTTGTATTTTCCTGGCGAGAACGCCTGTTTATCGCCTGGGTAGGCCTGCGAGGGGCGGTGCCCATCATTCTGGCGATTTTCCCCCTGCTGGCCGGGTTGGAACAGGCGCAGCTACTGTTCAACGTAGCCTTCGTGGTGGTGCTGGTCTCACTGTTACTGCAGGGCTCCTCGCTGCCTCTGGCGGCACGCTTGTGCAAAGTGGAAATTCCACCGCAGCCAGAGCCGATGCAGCGTACCAGCCTGGATATTGCGGTCGATGGCGATTACGAAATGATGATTTACCAGTTGGATAATGCCAACTGGTGTGTAGGCGTGCAGCTAAAGCAGTTGGCAATGCCAGCAGAGTCGCGCATTGCCGCCGTGTTCCGCGGTAGCCATCTGTTGCATCCATCAGGCAGTACCCGCCTGGCGCTCAACGATGTGCTCTGCATCATTGGCAGCCCACGGGACCTTCCCGCCCTGTCGAAACTGTTCAGCAAGGCGCAGACGCCCTCCTACCTTGAGAATCGCAGGTTTTTCGGTGACTTCATTCTTGAGGGCGATGCGCAACTGGGTGCGGTCGGCCGTTTTTATGGCTTCGATGTGTCTCCAGAACTGGCTGAGCTGACACTGGCGGCTTTCTTCAGCAAGCAAATGGGCGGGCATCCTGTAGTGGGTGACAGCATTGAATGGGAGGGCCATACCTGGGTAGTCGCTGCGGTGAACAACGACCTTATTCTCAAGGTCGGCCTGAAACTGGGTGATGGCTCCGGGCAGCCACCCATGGGCTTTCTGTAAGCTGACCGGCTTGACCTTGACACCATGTTAAGGTGCAGACTCTACTCAATCTCTCAATGAGTAACTGCCATGACTGCCATTAGCCTACCTATCACCGGCATGACCTGCGCGTCCTGTGCCACCAGAGTTGAGCAGGCACTCATGGGGGTGCCTGGAGTGACCCAGGTGCGGGTCAATCTGGCAGCCGATAGTGCTTGGACGACGCAAAGCAGCTTGGCGCCGCCAGCGCCGCACTGAGCAAAGCTGGCTACCAACTGGGCAGCGAAGTGCGCCAATTGAGTCTCGAGGGTATGAGTTGCGCAGGTTGTGTTCGCCGCGCCGAGAATGCACTGCTGAACGTTCCAGGCGTTATCAGCGCGGAAGTGGATCTGGCGAGTCACCAGGCCAGAGTGGTTTTTATCGCGGGAATGCCAACGGACGTGATGTTCAGCGCGCTGAAAACCGCAGGCTACCCTGGCCGCTGGGTCAACCTCGAGGGACCAGCAGAGCAGGATCTGCAGGTAAATAAACTGCGTGGCGAGCAGCGCCACGTTGCCATTGCGGCGCTGCTGAGTGCTCCGCTGGCGTTGGGGATGATCCCGGCCCTGTTCGGCTATCACGATCTGATGCTGCCACCGCTGGTACAACTGGTGCTGGCGTCGATCGTGCAATTTTATTTCGGCGCGCGCTTTTATCGCGGGGCCTGGCATGCCCTGCGCAACCGAGCGGGCAATATGGATCTGCTGGTCGCCCTGGGCACGAGCGCGGGTTGGGCGCTCAGTACCTGGCATGTGTTTACCGCACCGGCGGGCGTGATGCCGGTGCTTTACTACGAAGCCTCCGCAGTGATCATCAGCTTCGTGCTGCTGGGCAAATACCTGGAAAGCCGCGCCAAGCGCCAGACCCTTGAAGCAATCCGTGCGTTGACCGCACTGCGTCCGGAGATGGCGCGGCTGCGAACCGCTGGCGGTGAAGAGCTGGTTCCACTTGAGCAGATCACTCTGGGCGACCAGGTGCTCATCCAGCCCGGCGAGCGCGTTCCAGTGGACGGCATTATCCGCGAAGGTGGAAGCCACGTTGACGAGTCCATGCTGACCGGGGAGAGCCTGCCCGCCAGCCGACAGCCCGGCGACGCGGTCAGCGCTGGCGCGATGAATCAGGATGGCATGCTGGTGGTGGAAACCACGGCTATCGGGCACGACACCATGCTCGCCAGAATTGTCCGTCTAGTTGAAATCGCACAGGCATCCAAGGCACCTATCCAGCGCCTGGTGGACAGGGTCAGCGCCATATTCGTTCCTGTTGTGCTGCTGATCGCTGCGTTTACCTGGGGTCTGGGCAGCCTGTGGGTGGGTGGTGAACAAGCCTTGCTCAATGCCATTGCCGTGCTCGTCATCGCCTGCCCCTGCGCGCTTGGGCTGGCCACGCCGACGGCGATCATGGTCGGCACTGGCGTGGCGGCTCGCCATGGCATTCTGATCCGCGATGCACAGGCACTCGAACTGGCGCACAAGGTCGACACAGTAATATTCGACAAGACCGGCACTCTGACGGAGGGCAAGCCCAGCATGATCAGCTTTGCCGCCCTCGGGGACCTGGACGCAGAAGCGGCTTTAGCGCTCGCCGTGGCACTACAACGCAATGCTGAACACCCGTTGGCCAAGGCGCTGCTGCACTACGCTGCAGAGCAACAGGTTAGTGCCAACGCCGCCAGCGAATTTCGTGTTCAAGCCGGTCTCGGCGCCAGCGGTCTGGTGAATAATCAACCCATCTGGCTAGGGAACCAGCGTTTGATGGGCGATCTCAAGGTCAACCTTGAAGGTTCCGCCAACCTGATCAAACAGCATGAGGCCCAGGGGCATACCCTGTCCTGGTTAGCCATTGAGGGCCAACCCAACCCGGTCGCACTGATGGCCTTTGCCGATACGCTTAAATCCGGCGCTCGAGATACCATCAGGCAACTTCGCATGTTGAACATAGATAGCTGGCTGATCACCGGTGACAGCCAGGCGGCGGCCGAGGCCGTAGGTACTGAGCTGGCTATCCATCATATCGAGGCGCAGGTGCTGCCCGAAGACAAAGCCCGGCATGTGCAGGCATTGCGCGACAAGGGCCATGTTGTGGCGATGATTGGCGACGGCATCAACGATGCACCCGCGCTCGCGGCGGCAGATGTAGGCATGGCGATGGCCACTGGCACCGATGTGGCCATGCACAGCGCGGGTATAACCCTGATGCGCGGTGATCCGCAACTGGTACCGGCGGCGTTGGATATTTCCCGGCATACCTGGCGCAAGATTCGGCAGAATCTTTTCTGGGCCTTCGTTTACAACAGTGTCGGCATACCGCTGGCCGCAGTGGGTTTGCTTAACCCGATGCTGGCAGGCGCAATAATGGCATTGAGCAGTGTCAGCGTAGTGTCCAATGCATTGCTGCTCAAGCGTTGGGCCCCGGAGAAAAAACCATGACAGCGAGTATGAATATCAGCCAGGCAGCAAAAGCCTGCCAGTTGACCCCACGCATGATTCGCCATTACGAAAGCATAGGCCTTCTCGGCACCGCCCAGCGCAGCCCTGGAGGCTATCGCCTGTATAACGAGCAGCAACTGCATAGCCTGCGATTTGTACAACGAGCACGCAGCCTGGGCTTCAGTATCGAGCAGATCAGACAGTTGCTGGGGCTCTGGCAGGATCAAGAGCGCAGTAGCGCCGTGGTCAAGGAACTGGCGCAGCTTCATATCAAGGAACTGGAAGAGAAGATTGCCGGCCTACAGGCGATGCACAACACGCTAAGCCACCTGGCCAACTGCTGCCATGGCGACGCCCGCCCGGACTGTCCGATCCTTGATCAACTGGCCCAAGGCGACCAGGACCATGCTGGCCGTGCGCAAAGCGGATCAGATCAGATTGAACAAGCTCAGGCCGCTGATTTTCACAAAACTCTGCTGAGCCGCTTGCAGCACTACAGTCTCGAAACTGAGGCGGCTGAGCGCCTCGGCGTAATCCAGTTCTGCCAACTGCGCGGTCATCTCCTGATTGATCAGCTTTATTTCGCCATTCTCATCCAGAGTAGAGTCGATCACGTTCATACGTGCGCCAATGCTGGTCTGCACGCTCAGCACCTGGTTCATCGCGTTGTCGAGATTCTCCACTGCAACGCCCAGTTGATCGCGGCGCAGCAGCTTGTCTTCCGGGCTGTCACCGGTGGTTTCCAGTGTATTGCGCAACGCCGCTACCGTCTGCAGAATGCTGCGCCTTTCCTGTACATCCGCGCCGCCATCCACTGCGCCACGGGCAATCTGAAAGGAGTCATTCTCGGCCAGTTCACCATCCAGCGTGACCACCACGCCGCCAAAGCGAATCTGGTAGCTCTGATCTTCGTTGGACTCAATCACGCCGGTTACCGGCGGTGCCAGCGATGCACCGCCCTGATCAAGTATCTCGTAACTTTCGCCATCAGCGCCGATGCGAATGGTGACGCTGTCATTCGGATAGAAGCCGTTGTCGTAAGCGCCCTTGTCCTCAACCACGCCCAGAGAAATCCGCGCTCCGCCTGTGTTACCAGGGTCAGCTGAGGTGACCACCCGGTTAACGTTGGGCACGTCGACAAAAAGCTTTTTGCCGTTATCATTGATCGCCACCTGCTTGGAACCGGAAATCTGAACCGACCGCTGGCCTTCATCACCCTGATAGGTGTAGGTCCCGTCTGGCTCTTTGACAAACGGCGGTGTCTGGCTCTGGAATCCGCCAAACAGATATTCGCCGCGCGCGTTACGGCTATTGAACAGCGCAACCAGCTCGTCTTCCAGCTCGACCAGCTCCTGAGCTAGCGCTTCGCGGTCGGCCATGGTGCGTGAGCCATTACCTCCCTCCAAAGCAATTTCGCGAACCCGCTGCAAGTTGTTATTAACGGCATTGATGGTCGCCTCTTCCTGACTGAGGCTGTTTGTCGCTGCGGTCAGATTGGCTTCGTACTGGGCCAGCTTGCTGGCCTGCTGATCCAGTTGCAGCAAGCGAACACTGGCCACCGGGTCGTCGGCCGGTGACAGGATTCTCTTCCCGGAGCTGACCTGTTCCTGCGTGCGGCTAACCTTGGAATAGTTATCCTGCATGCCTTGCACGCCGATGTTGAACGCCTGAATCGTCGAGATACGCATGGCCGTCTACCTGTCAGCGAATACTGTTGATGAGAGTATCGAATACCGAACGTGCGATCTGAATCACCTGGGCGGACGCGTTGTAGTATTGCTCGAACTTGATCAGATTGGCCGCCTCCTCATCCAGGTTGACCGCAGACACCGAATCACGATTGTTTTGCGCCTGTTTCAAGACTGCGCCACTGGCTTCGCTGTCTGATCGGGCCTGGGCGGTAAAGGTCGCAACCCTCTGTACCAGATCTCCGTAACCGTCAGCAAAAGAGTAACCGGCCGCTCCATTGGCTTGGCCCAATACTTTATCACTCTGCAAGTTGGACAATATCAATGCGTTGCGGTTGTCCGATTGACCGGTGTTAAGGCTTACGTCAAAACGGTCTTCATTCAGCGGGGTACCCGTCATGCTCATGCTGAATTTATATTCTCCTACTTCCAATTCAAAGGTGTTCGTCTTACCAGGCTCAACGTTTTCAATCGGGGCCATCGGCACTCTGACATCAGGATCAGTTGGATCTGTGTAACTTAAATTGAGCTGTTTCAAGGCCTCATCATACGTCGCTTCAATAGGCAGGAAAGCTTGTATTGTTTCAGGGTCAATTGGCTGCGGGCTAGCGATCAACGTTGGCTGACTGACCTTGGCATTCCCGCGATTTTCAAGACCGACTTCCGCTTTAGCTGGCGCGGCAAACCCAAGCTCCTGGGGCTGCTTCATCACCGCGTCCATAGCCCCCGCGGCGCTGCGGGTGGGCGTCAACAGGAAGCGGTCCCCGGCGCTCACCTGCCCACTGCCCGGATTCAAAGCGATACTGAAACCATCGACCACAAAGGAATCGGCCGGATCTACAGCCGGATCAACGATGAAAGGACCGAAAGGTTCATTGTCAGATAATCGCCGAACGCTGAACTCCGTTGGACTGCTGTAAACCACCTCGTAATCTGAGGTCGTCAACTGGGAGGTATCGGTAATGCGGATGTCCAAGGTGGCGTCAGAGCTGTTGGTGGGCCGCCCCCTGCTACGCGATTCGATCTGCGCCTCAGAGTTGATGTCCAGAAACAATGGCGAACCAGCTTTTCCGTTCAGATCCAGACCCTTGCCCAATTGGTCGTTTACTTCACTGGCAATTGAGAGTGCCAGGCGCCCGACCGAATTCATGGCCTGATCCAGCACATCGCGCCGATAACGCACCAGGCCGCCCAGCTCGCCGCCGCTGACCAGATTCGTTATTCCTTGCTTGCTGACGCCACTAACCAGAAACAGCTCAGTACGTTCGGGGTCGGATAGGCCGGTTTCGGCCGTGAGCGATGAGGCCTCTTTACCCACGACCAGTGGCTGGCCGGAGCCAATGAAGATATTGATGCTGTTCTGGTCTTGCTTGACCACTGTGACGCCAATCAGCCCGCTCAGTTGCCTGACGGCCTCGTCACGGGCGTCAAGCAGATCGTTAGGCTGCGCGCCGTTAGCCGCGGCACGTCCGATCGCGTCGTTATAGCCGGCAATCGACGTAGCCAGCCGGCTGACCTGATCGGCCAGCGTACCCATCTGCTGACCAATAAACTGGGTCTGGGTGGAGAGCCGCTCATGCACAGTATTGAAACGGGAAGCCAGGCCTTCGGATTCCGACAGGAATAGTTGCCGCCCAGCCAGGCTTGCAGGATCTTCAATCGAGGTCTGCAATGCATCAAAAAAATTCTGCATGCCAGGGGTAATCCCGGTCGCCGTACTGGAAAGCAGCGTATTCAATTCTTCCATCTGTGACTGAAACGCGGTCACTTCGGAGTTGATCGATGTGCTGGTGCGCACCTGCCCGGTCAGGAACTCGTTATAGATGCGGTTAACATCGGCAATACTGGTGCCGTTACCGATATAACCTACACCGCTGAAGCTTGGCTCACGCGCGGTCTGCACAGCGGTTTGCCGGCTGTAGCCCGGAGTGTTGACGTTGGTAATGTTCTGCCCGGTAACGGACAGGTTGGTCTGGCTGGCACGCAGGCCGCTAAGGCCGATATTGAATAGGTCAGCCATGTTTACACTCTGCCCTGTACGGCGGCGCCGTCAGACCGGCCGGCCACCGGGGTGCCGGCCACCGGATTGCCGGCCACCGGATCGGCGGCCGCCACATTCTGGCTGATCAGTTTGCGCGCGATCTGCGAGACTTTATTGGCGTACTGCGGGTCAGTCGCATAACCGGCCTGTTGCAATTCGCGGAAGAAACTATCCGGGTTGGCGGTGCTAGTCAGTGCCTGTTGGTAGCGACCATTGTCGTGCAGAAAGTCGACATAATCATCGAAGCTTTGCTCAAAAGACGCGTAGCTACGGAAGTCCGCCCGCTCCTGGCCCTTGACCCCGTTGCGATACTCATGGGTAACCACGTTGGCCGACTCCCCCTGCCAACCGCCATGCGCCTTGATACCGAACAGGTTGTGACTGTTAGTGCCATCAGCCTGCTTGATAATGGATTTACCCCAACCGGTTTCCAGCGCAGCCTGGGCCACCAGATAATGTGGATCCACGCCCAGCCGGGCGGCGGCTTTTTCCGCCATGGGCAACATGGCCGTGACAAATTCAGCAGGGCTGCCAAAGTGTGATTGCCCTGGCGTGGCGCTGGCGCTGGCCGCCGCGTACTGGCGCACCTCAGTGGTTGCCGGATGTTGCCGCGCGCTGGCTTGAAGGCCGCGCAGGGGCTGCCATTCCTGGGCAACTGCCTGCGGCCTGTCGTGTTGGGCAGCGCCAGCGACCCGAGCGCTGAGCTCGGCAGCCTGCATGCCACTGTGGCCGAGGGAAAAAGCCAGACGCCGGCGAGCCAGTAACGCGGAATGGTCGACACCTGAGGTTGCCGGCCGCGCCTCGCTGACTGCAGGCTCATCCGCGGCAGCAGCCGCAGCGCGATCCAACGGAGCGGCTGCAGGCGCGGCCAATGGCTGCGGAGACAACTGGCGCATCATCACATCTGCCAGACCCACGCCCTGTTTTTCCGACAGGTGCACAGACATCTGATTGTCGTGCATATCCTGATAGAAACGTGTCTGCGGCGTGTTCAGCGGGTTGCCTTCGGCAAACACCGCATTGGCATCACGCATGCTCTTGATCATCATGTTCATGAACAGCGATTCAAACTGCTCGGCAACCCGCTTGATGTTGTCCGGGCTGTTGGCTTTGGAGCCGACCTTCAACTCGTTCATTGAATTGACGTCGGTGTAGCTGATGCTGTTCGGGCTCATGATCAATCCTCGCTCAGATCACAACCAGGTCGGCATTCAAGGCGCCGGCCTGCTTCAGTGCTTCAAGAATCGCCATCAAATCACCTGGCGCGGCACCCACCTGGTTCACCGCGCGCACGATTTCGTCCAGCGATACACCCGGGTTGAACACGAACATGCGGCTATCGCCTTCCTCGATATTGATCTGCGAGCTGGGCGTGATGGTGGTTTGCCCTGCGGTAAAGGGTGCATTGGGCTGACTCACCTGAACGTTCTCGGTGATGGTCACCGTCAAGCCACCATGGGTTACAGCAGCGGGCTGGACTCGTACATCCTGGCCGATGACGATGGTGCCCGTGCGCGAATTGATAATCACCTTGGCCGCAGCGTTACCCTGCTCTATCTGCAGATTCTCGACCATCGACATGTAATCCACACGCTGATTGGGGTCCAGCGGCGCGCGTACGCTGATCGAGCCGGCGTCCTGGGCCTGAGCGACATCCGGGCCAAAGGTATTGTTGATCTGGTCGACCACCCGTTTGGCTGTAGTAAAGTCCGGGCGGTTGAGGTTGAACACCAGATGGGTGCCACTGGCGAAGGGGCTCACCACCTCGCGCTCGACTGTCGCCCCGCCAGGAATGCGGCCGACACTTGGCACATTGACGGTGATACGCGAGCCATCGGCGCCTTCGGCGCCAAAGCCGCCCACTACCAGGTTGCCCTGGGCAATGGCATAGATCTCGCCATCGATACCCTTGAGCGGTGTCATCAGCAAGCTACCACCACGCAGACTTTTCGAGTTGCCGATCGACGACACGGTGATATCAATCGTCTGGCCCGGCCTTGAAAAAGGTGGCAAATCAGCATGTATCGCTACGGCAGCCACGTTGCGCATCTGGATACGCGTACCCGGTGGCACGGTAATGCCGAACTGGGTCAACATGTTATTGAACGTCTGCACCGTAAAGGGCGTCTGGCTGGTCTGGTCACCCGAGCCGTCCAGGCCCACTACCAGGCCGTATCCAATCAGCTGGTTGGTGCGCACGCCAGCAATGCTGGCAATATCCTTGAGCCGCTCGGCCTGTGCCAGCGGGCTGATCAACAGGATACAAAAGCATAACAGCAGGCTGCGCATGCGCATGACTCCTAAAAGGGCCAAAGGGGGCTAAGGAAGAACTGGCTTAACCAGCCGGGCTGGCTGGCGTTGGCGAAGGCACCGGTGCCCGAATAGGCAATACGCGCATCGGCTACCCGAGTGGAGGGTACGGTGTTGTCGGTTGAAACATCATCGCTGCGTACCAGACCTGAGATGCGAATCAGCTCATCGCCGTTGTTCAGCGTTATCCACTTCTCACCGCGCACCCTTAATATGCCGTTAGGCAACACTTCAGCCACAGTAACCGTGATCGAGCCAGTCAGGCTGTTGGTTTGATTGGCTTCGGAGTCGCCGTTGAAGGTCCGGCTACCACCCATGTCCACCCCAAGGCCCAGGCCTTTGGCACCGACCACATTACCGAAAAGTGTCGGATTGGCGATCTGGGTCGAGCTGTTCTTGCTGATCTCATTGTCAGCACTTTTACTCGCCGCCATGCGTTCTTGCAGGGTGATGGTAATGATGTCGCCGACGCGATGGGCCTTGCGATCATCAAACAGGTTCTGATTGAAACCAGCCTGGTAGATGGCGCCGTTATTCAGAGCCTGGGGCATCGGCGTGCGCGGTAGTACTGGCGCATAAGCCGGGTCGTCAGCGCGCGGCGGCACCTGCACGCACGCGGTCAGAACGGCCAGCAGGCAGAGCACAATAGAGAAACGCAGCATCTTCATATCACATCACTCCGCTCAGAGATTCTGGCTGATGTACTGCAGCATCTGGTCGGCGGTGGAGATCACTTTGGAGTTCATTTCGTAGGCGCGCTGGGTGGTGATCATATTCACCAACTCTTCCACGACGCTGACGTTGGAGTTCTCCAGGGTGTTCTGCAATACCGTGCCCAGCCCGTTCTGCCCCGGATTGCCGGCTTGCGGCGCGCCGCTGGCAGCGGTTTCAAGGAACAGGTTGTTGCCGATTGACTGCAGCCCGGCCGGATTAATAAAGTCGGCGGTCTGCACTATTCCCAGCTGCTGAGCCGCAGGATTGCCAAATACCGAGACACTGACGGTACCGTCTTCGCCGACAGTGAAGGTCTGAGTGTCTTCAGGCAGTACAATGCCCGGCTCCAGCGGAAAACCGCTGGAGGTCACGATCTGCCCATCTGCATCCAGATGAAAGCTACCGTCACGGGTGTAACCAATGTTGCCGTCCGGCATCAGTATCTGGAAAAACCCGCGGCCATTGACCGCCAGGTCGAGGGGCTGCTCAGTGGTCTGTAACGAACCTTGGGTAAAGATCTTCTGCGTACCGGCCACGCGCACACCGGTACCCAGCTGCAGACCCGATGGCAACTGAGTGTCCTGGGTACTTTGCGCACCAGGCTGACGCTTGATCTGATACAGCAGATCCTCGAACTCGGGCCGGTCACGCTTGAAACCGGTGGTCGCCACGTTGGCCAGGTTGTTGGATATGGTCGTAAGCATGGTGTCCTGAGCGGACAACCCGGTCTTGCTGACCCAAAGTGCTGCGTGCATGTGTTTCTCCTTGCGCGTCAGTTCACTGACGTGCCTGATCAGAACTAGCTGAGTTGCAGAAGTCGGTTGGTCGTGGTGCTGTTTTCTTCAGCGGTACGCATCATCTTGATGTGCAGTTCGAACTGGCGTGCCAGGGACAGCATCGCCGTCATCTCTTCCACTGCGTTGACGTTACTGCTTTCCAGAAAACCGGTGGCAACTCGCACAAAGCCGTCGGCGGGTTGTTCCAGGCCTCCGGGAACGCGCATCAGGCCGTCTTCGCCTTTGCGCAGTTCTGCAGGATCGGGATTGACCAACTTGATGCGATCCACGTCGGCCAGGACATTCGGCGCCTCGCCCAGGGCGCGGATGGTGATGGTGCCGTCCTGGCCAACCTCGACCTTGTCCGCCGGCGGCAAGGCGATAGGCCCGGCATTGCCCAACACCTGCAATCCGCTGGAGGTCCGCAGCAAACCGAAAGCGTCAATATTCAGGCTGCCGGCACGGGTGTAGGCCTCGGTACCGTCTGGCGCCTGTACGGCAATCCAGCCGTCGCCCTCGACTGCCAGATCCATGTCGCGGCCAGTCTCGATCATGCTGCCCGAAGACATATCGGTACCGGGCCGTTCGGTCATTGCATAGGCGCGAGTGGGCAGCGTTTCGCCGAACACCGGCATTGAACGGGCCTGCTCGAAATCTCGCCGAAAGCCGGTGGTACTGACATTGGCCAGATTGTTCGCGTGAGCGCGTTGCGCCAGCATGTTCTGGCTGGCTCCGCTCATGGAAATGAATAAGGATTTGTCCACGCTCTACTCCCGTTCTGACAAGTAATTGCCGCTTTTGGCGTTGTCACAGGGAATAATGCACAGTTCATGCCAGAGCCAAACTATATAAGTTATGCTATTAGAATCATGAGCTTGCAAACAGAGCATAAAAAAAGCGGCAAAACCGGCAAGCTTTCGCCCGCGGTATTGCCGCTATTACAGCGAACCGGTCGCTGCAGCAACCAGGCTTATCTCAGATTGATGATGGTCTGGGTCACCGCGTCTGCCGTCTGAATGGTCTTGGCATTGGCCTGATAGTTACGCTGGGCAATAATCAGATTGATCAGCTGCTCGGAGAGGTCGACGTTGGACTGCTCAAGCGCACCGGACTGGATTGCACCCAGGGTGCCCGAACGCGGAGCACCGACTACCGGCTCGCCCGAGGCACTGGACTGCGCCCAGCCGGTATTGCCCAGAGGTGTAAGACCTTGTTGATTAGCAAAGGTAGCCAATACCACCTGCCCCTGAGTCCGCGTCTGCCCATTGGTATAACGCGCAACCAGCAAACCTTGATCATCTATCGACAAGCCTGCCAACTCACCCGTGGTAAAACCATCCTGCGACACTGCTGTCACAGCGAAGCCTGAGGCAAACTGGGTAGTGCCCGTGAGATTAATAGCAAAACTGACAGGCGCTTCTGCGCCGTTAGGCTGACCATTAGCATCCTTTGGGGTCCAGCCATTGATCGCCGGAACCCGCTCAAGCGCTGGGTCAGCCGGATCAGCTGGGTTCGGTCGAGTCAGCGGCTGCTCGGTTTGCAGTTGACCTCTCTCGTTAAAATTCAATTCGATAGGGGCTGGATCAAACGCCTCCCCATCGATCAGCGTATACATATCCCAATTCGTACCCCCGTTGTCAGCCGGGCCGGTCTTTACGAAGTACTTAGTCAGCGTATGCGGATTCCCCAGACTATCGAACACGTTGACCGAGGTCGAACTGTTATAGGTTGAAGAGTCGGCAGGATCGAAGGTTGCCCGTGCGGCTACCAAAGGCTCGACCCCGGTCGGTGGATTGTCAAACGCCGCCGCCCAAGGGGCAGGCTGCACATTAGTGGAATTAAGGTTAATCGTCGAATTGACCCCGGTTGTCGCGCGCGGATCGGCAGAACGGGTATCTACCCGCAAATCAGTCTGCACTCCTTGGTTGATCAACCCGGATACGGCATTTACTCCAAAACCCTGCAAACGGGCGCCAGTATTGCTGGTAATAAAGCCTTCACGGTCAGTACCGAAGTAACCCGCGCGCGTGTATGAGAGCGCACCCTGCTCACTGGTGACGAAAAAACCATTACCGTTAATCGCCAGATCCAGGCTGTTCTCGGTGTAGTTGATGTTGCCCTGGGTAAACTGCTGCGCTACGTTGCCCAGCAGAACGCCACTGCCCACGGCATTGCGTCCAGTACCAAGAATCGACGCCGCATACACGTCGCCAAATTCCGCGCGCGAACCCTTGAAGCCAACCGTACCCGCGTTGGCAATATTGTTACCGGTGATATTCAGATCGGATGACGCCGCCCGGATACCACTCAAACCTGTATTAAAAGACATGGTTATGCTCCTTGCCGATTCGTTGTCGGACGGCTGTTACTGACTGATTGAATACACGTCGGATAAATTGATGCTGCCCAGGCCCGCCACGTTGAGCGTCATTTGCCCACCCCCGCTCCCCAGCGACACACTGTCCACATTGGCGGGCAATAACGTAACCAGTTGCTTGTTCTCACCATCGAAAGTGGCCTGGGCTTCAAACTTGTACCGACCAGGCGGCATGATATTGCCGCTACCGTCGGTACCGTCCCAGACAAAATCATGCATTCCGGCATCCTGTGCGCCAAGGTTGATACGCGTCACCAGGCTGCCCTTGTCATCCAGCACATTGACATACACATTGCTGCTCGACTGCGGTAACGCCACCTGGCCTTTCAAGCCTTCGGTGGTGTCGACCATTGCCTTGTCCGTTGGCACGATCACCTTGCGGCCCACCAGGGACGAAGCCTGCAAGGCTTGAGAGGACTGATAACCACTCAGCAAGGACTCCATCGAGGAGTTCAGCGTACCAATCCCCTCCACCGTGCTGAACTGAGCCAGCTGAGCAATAAACTCGCCGTTCTCCTGGGGCGCCAGCGGGTCCTGGTTATTCAACTGGGTGACCAACAGCTTCAGAAACTGGTCCTTGCCCAGCTCGCCGCCCTGGACCTCGCGAACCTCGTTACGGCCATACTGATCCAGAACACTGGCGCCGGTACCGATCGAATTGGCAATACTCATGGTCAAAGCACTCCTGTTACTGACCCAGTGTCAGAACGCGTTGCAGCATGGTTTTAGCTGCATTCATGATTTCAACGTTGGTTTGATAGGCACGCGACGCGGACATCATGTTGGCCATTTCTTCTACGACGTTGACATTCGGGTAATACACATAACCTTCTTCGTTGGCCATCGGATGATCCGGCTCATAACGCGCCTGCAACTCTGCATCCGACTGCACGATACCGCGCACCTCGACACCCTGCCCTGACTGGTCATCCCCGGCAAACAACGACTGACCCAAACCCTGCTGCTGATTGAACACGGTGGAGAACACCGGGTTGCGGGCGCGATAGGTCTGGTCAACGCTGCTGGAGACGGTCTCGGCGTTGGCAATGTTGCTGGCGACGGTATTGAGCCGGACCGACTGGGCACTCATGCCGGACCCTGCGATATTGAAAACATCACTCAAGGACATGGTTACTCTCCACGCAGGGCAGTCATCAGCCCGGAAAATTTGCTGTTGAGAAAGGTAAAGCTGGCCTGAAAGCGGATCGCGTTATCCGAGTACTGCGCCTGCTCGATCTGGCTATCAACGGTGTTGCCATCGACAGCCGGTTGCAATGGCGTACGGAAACGCAGACCGGCAGCCTGGTCGATAAGGCTTTCGGCATTCAGATGACCGGAATGGGTTTGGGTAGTGTTGAAACTGCGGCCCTCGCCGGTCTGCTGTGCTTGCAGCACGCTGGCAAAGTCCAGGTCACGCGCCTTGAAATTGGGCGTGTCGGCATTGGCAATGTTATTGGCAAGCACCGCCGCCCGCTGGCCGCGGAACAGCAACGCCTGCTCATGTACTCCCAACGCCTTGTCAAAGTTGATACTCATACCGGCATTCCTCAGGATGGCAACAGATGGCCACACAGTGTCTCTGCCGATATTCAAAGCAATTGCCGTGCCAAAATAATTAATCTTTATTTTTCAAATAGTTGGAGATAATGCAAGAGGTCTGCGGCAAGAGTTTACCGCACGATGGCAAAGCGGAAGATGATGCAGGCCCACACGGCAGGCCATGACCTGGGACGCGGCTGAGCCCTAGGCTATCTACACTTACTTGGCTTTATAGACAATGCCCGGGCTGCACTGGACCATCTGATATAGCTCGGGCAGGCCATTGAGTGCTTCGGAAGCACCCAGCATCAGGTAACCACCGGGCTTGAGGGTCGCATGAATACGCTTGAGAATATCTTTCTTCAAATCAGCCGAGAAATAGATCAGCACGTTGCGGCAGAAGACGATATCGAATTTTCCGAGCATCGCATAGCTGTCGAGCAGATTCAGTGCGCGAAACTCCACACGGCTACGGATCGGTTGTTTGACTGCCCAGCGACCAGGCACCGTCTGATCAAAAAACCGCGACAAACGATCCGTTGATAAACCGCGGGCGATGGACAGGCTGTCGTACTCGGCCGACTTCGCCGCGCTAAGAATACCGCCAGACAAATCGGTGGCGACGATCTGAGCGCCACCGCGTAATTGCCCCAGATTGCTCCGGTCGAATTCGTCGATACTCATGCTCAGCGAATAGGGTTCCTGACCTGAAGAACAGGCCGCTGACCAGATGCGCAGGCGCTGACCCGGATTCTCCTTGACAAACTCAGGGATAAGCCGGTTTTTCAACACATCAAACGGATACACATCACGAAACCAGAGGGTTTCATTGGTGGTCATCGCATCGACCACGGCTTCACGCAAGCCAGCTCTTGGCTGGGTCTGTATTCGCGTAACCAGCTCTCCCAGGCTTTTGATCTGATGTTGCTCAAGCAACCGGTTAAGCCGGCTGGCCACCAGATACTGCTTGTTATCACCCAGCACAATCCCACAGGCTTTTTCCAGAAATTCACGGAAAACCTGAAAATCCTTGTTCGCTGATGTCACACAACCCGTCCCGTTCTCAGCTGAGTTTCAACCTGTCGAATCGCCGTATCAGTCATTCGCTTTTTCCGCGCAGGGCATGCAGCCTATCTATAACCCGCTGAGCCAGCTCATCGGGCTTGAACTTGGCGAGAAAATCATCAGCTCCAACCTTTTTCACCATGGCCTGATTGAACACACCAGACAAGGAGGTATGCAGCAAGATGTGCAAGCCGGCCAGGCGCGGGTCGTTTCTAACTTCCGCCGTGAGGGTGTAACCGTCCATTTCCGGCATCTCGATATCCGACACCATCATCAGCAGCTCATCAGTTACCTTGTCGCCCTGTTCGGCCATCTTGCGCAGATAGTCAAATGCCTGCTGGCCGTCGTTCAAGGAGATGACCTCAACGCCCACTTCCTGAAGACAACGCGCCACCTGTTTGCGTGCGACAGAAGAGTCATCAACGATCAGCACCCTGCGTGCATGCGCCTCGGTATGTGTCTGCTGATCAATCACGCCCGCGGTGATGGTTTCCACGGTGGGCACCACCTCGGCCAGAATCTTCTCGACGTCAATGATCTCGACCATCTGCTCATCGACCCGGGTCACGGCCGTCAAGTAGTGATCGCGGCCTGTGCCGCGTGGCGGCGGATGTATATCGGACCAGTTCATGTTGACGATACGCTCGACCGAGCGAACCAGAAAACCCTGCACCCGATAGTTGTATTCAGTGATGATCACAAACGCCGTGCTCAGATCATTCAGGCCCGGCCCGCCGGTCGCCTTGTTCAGATCAATGATCGGCAAGGTGCCGCCGCGGATGTGAGCCACGCCACGAACAACCGGATTGAGCCTGGGCAGCAAGGTGAGCTTGGGGCACTGCAGCACCTCTTTCACCTTGAACACGTTAATGCCGTATAGCTGGTTGCCGGCAAGCCGGAACAGCAACAACTCGAGGCGATTCTGCCCGACCAGCTGAGTGCGCTGATTGACCGAGTCCATTACGCCTGCCATGGGCAACTCCTTATCGATAGAGAGCTATGCGGCACCTATATTGCTGGCACACATATTGCTGGAAAGTTACCGCAACTTACGTAACGGCGTTTAATTGACATACGCCAACCCTTTGCCATCAAGGTTCATTGTATGCGTTTTCTAACCGGGTGCGCGGCATTGCCGATATTTTTTTGTACTGGCCTTTCAGCCAATCCGCTGATTGACCAGCTTATCGGCGCGACCACCACTTTTCTTGAGCAGGAAGTTGAATCTCATCTGGCGCGCAGTGCCCGCACGGCCCGTTATGAGGTCAAGGTCAATCGTTTAGACCCCAGGTTGCGTCTACCCCTGTGCCCCCCCGATGCCCTGTCTGCCCACCTGGAAAGTCCTACCGAGCCGGTTGGGCGCGTGACCGTGCGCTTGAGCTGCGAAAGTGATGTGCGCTGGCGTTTGTTTGTGCCTGCGCAGGTCAGCCTGTTTCAGCAAGTACTGGTCGTCACTCGGCCTCTGGGCCGGCATAGCGTGATCAAGCCGGATGACCTGACCATGCTTGAACGCGATGTGGGCTTGCTCGGCAATGCCTATATGACCGATCCGCAGCAGGTCTCGGGCATGCGCTTGCGACGTCAGGTCAGTGCCGACAGCGTGCTCGCGCCGAACATGCTGGAGCAGGACGAAGTGATCAAGCGCGGTGACAAGGTCGTCATCAGTGCGGCTAACACTCAGGTATCGGTGCGTATGTCAGGCGAAGCGCTGGAAAGCGGCAATACCGGTAACCAGATCAGCGTGAGGAACGTCCGCTCAGGCCGTGTGGTCAAAGCCAGAGTGCTCGGCCCTGGCCAAGTGGAAGTGGCCATGTGATGGCGCCAGATGACATTGCAAATGAATCGGGTATCATCGACCTGAGACGCGCCCATCGGGCTGAAATCAGGCCAAAACGGCAATGTACCGAGAATGTACCGATGTGAACAGGTTCACACTAAATAATCCTAAAGTTCTGAAGATAGCGGCCGTTAAAGCTACTAGCAAAACATTCAGATTCTGAGGAAAACAGAATGGTTATCGATTTCAACGCATCCAACAGTGCCAGCAGGAGTGCCCAATCAGGCGCTGCCAATGGCAAACCTGATGCTACCAAAGCGCCTCGTACTGCGGAGCAGAACGTTGCCGAAAAGCCCACTGCGGCCGAGGCGGGCGTCAAGCTGAGCTCGCAGGCTCAACAGCTTCAGGCCATTGAGGAGCGCTTGCGCGATCTGCCTGAAGTAGACAGCGAGCGTGTTTCTCGCATTCGTCAGGCCATCAGTGATGGTTCCTACCAGACTGATAGCGCGCGCATCGCAGACAAGCTGCTGGCACTCGAAGAATAATTCGGAGTACCATCCAGAAGCTTGGCTCACCCGAAGCGGAGAATCCGGATGGAACACTTGCATGCACTTTTTGTTACCGCTGAAGCCGATGCAACGGCTTTTGTTGCGTTGCTTGATCTTGAGCAGCAAGCCTTGATCGACCGCGATATGACCGAACTGGAAGTACTGTTATCCAGAAAAGCACCCTTGGTCAGCGCCCTGTCAGAACATGACCAGACAATCGTCGCTTATTGCCAACAGGCTGGTATCAGCCCTGGCGATAGCCTGGAAGAACATCTCGGCGCTTCAGGCTCGGCTGAATTGATGGCTGCCTACCAACTGTTCAAAAAAGCGCTGCAGGATTGCCAAACCGCTAACGCGCGTAATGCACGGCTGATCCGGCATAATCAGCAAGCCACCAGTCAGTTGCTCGACCTGCTGCGCAACCAGGGCGAATCCAGCGATCATGTCTATGACAGCCAGGGCCTTTCCAGCAGAAGCGGTACCCAACGCAATCTCACCAAAGTCTAGTGCCCGCACCGCCCAATCAGCGATTCCAGAATGCCATCATCGAGTATATTGGTCAGTGTAATTTGCTGTTACAGTTGCTACCTGAATTTCTGATACCGAGAGCCGTCAGTGTCTACCTTATTTGACCAAGAGTCTGGCCCCCAGCCCCCGCGCGAAGTGCGTTCACCCATCGAGATCATGGCACTACTGAAGAACCTTCAGCAGCGTCACGAGCAACTGACTGTCACCTTCACTGATCGACACCAGAAATTTCAGAGCTATATCGTAGAGATAGACTCTGCGGGCAAGCAATTATGGGTGGATGAAATGATCCCGCGAGAGGGAGATCGTTATGCATCCCTGGGTGAGTCGTTCCGGCTTGAAGCCTGGATAGATGGCGTGCACATTCGGTGGCAGTGCCAGGGTGCTGAAAAAGTCATGCTGGATGACGCGCCAGCTTACCGCACTGCCCTTCCAGAACACTTGATCTACCACCAGAAACGCGGCGCGTTCCGTGCCGCAGTGCGGCGCAGTCTGAATGTGGGGATTGGCGTTATCCATGCGAAAAGAGCTGTGTCTGTGGTCGGTAGCCTTATGGATATCTCTGCCACCGGCTGCAAAGCACGTGTAGCGGGCGATTGCAGCCATCAGTTGCCACCAGGCGATGAGTTTGAACTCAGCTACCTGGAGTTACCAGATAGCCCGCGCGGCACCCTGAATATGGAGGTCCGGCACGCGGTCTATGAAGAGGCCATTGACGAAACGCACATTGGCCTGCGCTTCAAACAGCCCGGCGCCCTGATGCAGCGGCAGATTGATCGCTTTGTCAATTTCCTGCAGCGCGAAGCGCGCCGGCTGGAAAAGGACGATCTATTCTGAAGGGCGGCTGTTAGCGCCCCCGAATAATCCTCTGCCCTACCCTGCACAATCAGCGCCTAGCCAGGACGGTGATCGTCCTGATCTTCGTCGCGCTCAGACGCCCTTACGTGACCATCGTCGCGCATCTGTTCATCGACCATCTGTTCATCCACCCGCGGATCCATCGCAGCAGCAAGTGGTGAACTGACCAGGTTACCCGCCGCCGGCATGAAGTGGATAGGCGCATCCTGTACCAGATGCTCGCCAGTGATCGCTTCGGGGCGCACTCTAAGCACCAGAACCAGCGTGCAACAGGCCATGAACACGTAGAGCATATGCGCGCCCATGGCTTTCATCAGCACCGAGCCCAGCAGGGGCCCGACACTGGCGCCCAGCCCAAAAGTGACCAATAGCATCGCTGACAACGGCACCCGATCATCGGGCTCGACATGGTCATTGGCCAATGCGACTGCCAAGGGGTAAAGGGTAAAGGCCAGAACGCCAAACAAGCCGGTCAACACCGTCAAGCCAAAAGGCGACAAGGTAGCAAGGGCAATCAATAGCACCACACCGGTCAGGACGATTGCGTTGATCTGAATCATGCGGCTGCGATCCAGCCGGTCGGAAAGCCAACCTACAGGCCACTGCGCGAGCAGGCCGGCGCCAATAGTCACCGCCATGAAAACACCGATGTCCGAGGTAGCCAGGCCAGTGGAGGACGCAAAAATGGGGGCGAGACCATAAAAGGCGCCGAGCAAGAGTCCCGAGACCCCAACCGTTGTCAATGCCAGCGGAATACGCTTGATAAACAACTTCACCTTCATCGGCGCCGGGTGCAACGGGGCCGGGTGAATCCGGTTAGTGACCGCCACCGGCACCAGGCAGAGCGAAAAACACATGGAAACGATCAGCAGGTGCCGTATGTCCAGGTCCGGCATGACGGTGAGCACTACCTGACCCATCGCCAGGCCAAGGAAGGTAACCGCCATATAACTGGCGAAGACCATGCCGCGCTGGTGTGACTCTGCCTGCTCGTTGAGCCAGCTTTCAAGTACCATGTACTGGCACATCATGGCCATACCGACCAACACTCGCAACAGCAGCCAGAACTCCACACTGGAGGTCAATGCGTGGCCTAATACCGACGCCGTCACTACGCCTGCACTGGCCACAAAGGCCCTTATATGCCCTACCCGCGCAATCAGTCTGTGACCGATAGAGGCGCCCATCACCAGGCCCACATAGTAGCCGGTCATCAGCAAGCCAATCCATATCTCGCTGGTGCCGTCCGCAGACAGACGCAAGCCAAGGTAGGTGCCCAGCAGGCCGCTCCCCAACAGCATCAGCAAGGTCGCAAAATAAAGTGACGAGAAGGCAGTAAGACTTCGGTGCATCAAAACTCCGGTATCAGATCAAAAGCAATCGATAGGGATCGAACTGACCCTATCGAAAAATGGGTTTCGAATAATTCGAATAAGCGGTATCGAAATACTGTGTGGTTAGTTTAGAACAACAATCACAATAGAAAGATGACACCGGCGCAATAATATCCGGCAATAGCTCATCATGGGTTTTATCCGAGGGGCACAGCAACAAACGAACAGGCGGGCTAAGCGCGCGCGGGCCGAATAATCAGACGGCCATCCGGCGCTGATGATATCACCCGCAGCGCAGCAAGAGAAAGGCTACACATGTGCCTTCAGTATCTCCAGATCAATGATTTCAGTCGCCGCCTCATGGCAGCCTTCCAGTATCACCGGAGGCGCAAACCCGGCGTCGTAAGCCTCTTTCCAGCGCGAGGCGCAAAGACACCATTTGTCGCCCGGCTGCAATCCGGGGAAGTCCCAATCAGGTCGGGGCGTGATCAGGTCATTGCCCCGCGCCAGACTGAAGGCGAGAAAGCCCTTGGTAACCACAGCACAGACCACATGCCGGCCCAGGTCCAGATCACCTGTGCGGCAGTAACCGTCACGGTAGAAACCTGCTCTGATCTCTGAACAACAGGGTTGGAGTAAGGTACCCAATACGTTCTTGTTGCTGGCATTCATGCTCAACTCCTGGACAGCCAAGCCAATCAGTTTAACTTCAGTACAGCAAGTGACTGATTTTGCACTGAGCAGTTCACATCCAGGTGAATAATAGTATGAAATTGTATGACGTCGCCCTTCTCTGCGGCTGAATGCGAAACTCCCCGGCTAGGCCGGGGAGTTTTGTTAACGCAGGCTGCTTTATCTCAACGTCATTCCCTCAGTTCAACAAGGTCACCGACCGCCTGCTCGGCAATTTCTGCAGGGCTGAAAGGCAACCGGATCCAGGCCTTGTCCGAGTAACGGCGAGTCTGATCCCGGTGATAAGGCCGGGTGATATCCGCCGCCTGCGAATACGCCAGGAGCGCTTCTACCACAGGCCCGTCCTCATCGAAGGTGACCGACTGCATGTAGGTCGGGCCGGTATTGATCGGCGTATATTCGCCGCTAGCGTTAGGCTGCGGGCCCTGAGCAACGTTGAACACACCCTCGCGGCCTTGCCCACCATGCATCGGGATACGCTCGCCATTGTTACCAGCATCAATCACATACTGAAGTTCACCCAGGGTAGCGTCCATCGCTACGCCACGATCCTGGAACAGCTTGATCGAGTTACCCAAGGCTTGGCGAGTACCGGCATTGATGATCAAGTCGCGAGGTGTGTTGATGGGGTCAGCCTCATCGAAGGGCGTATTGAACGCCGTTTCGGTGGTCTCGGTAAAGCTTACGCCTCTCCAGAACTCCCTGAACACATGGGCACCACGGCTATCCAGATTATTGCGCCTATCCCAGGTGTTCAGCACGTCGCAGGCCAGGGTTGCATCGATAGTTCCGCCACCCGACACCGGCATCAGGGGATCCAGCAGACAATCATCCAGCACATCGTCCAGTACCAGTTCCGCGACGTAGCTGCGGTTGCCGTACACCACGTCCTGCAGATTATCCAGGGTGAAGGTGGTGCCGCCCAGTCCGTCAGTGTTATTCAACCGATCCAGAATCTGCTGGAACGCCATCCGTGAGCGCATCAGCAATGGCACGCCTTCTGGCGTATCCGCCCCGGCGAACGGCAGCAGCCTGCGGCGAAGCAGGGGTGAAAAGCCGGTCAGTGGCTGCTCAAGATTGCTCAGCCAATAGCTGTCGTTGGAGTTGGCCGCGTAGTCATCACGTACCAGAAATGGCAGATTGGAGCGGCCAAAGATACCGTTTTGCGGTGAATCCGCATCCGAGCCCCACTCGCAAGCATGGGTGCTGCCATTCAATGCCGGCAAATCAAAGCTGACCAGTGCCTGAAGGAAGGGTTGCCCTGCAGTACAGGCCGTCAACTTGTCGGCGGTCACGTGGGGCACCGTTGAAATATCCGCGTACAGCGCCTTGCCAAAGCGATCCACTGCTATGGTATTGACGAACGGCAGGCCAACGATGTCCTGCATGGTATCTACCAGTTCAGCCACACTGGCGGCCTTGTTCATGTTCAGCCACTGATTCAGTGCGCGAGGATTCTCCGATGCTGCATCACGAATGGCAAAGGCCAGGTCGTTGTCGCCCCAGGCTGGTAAAAGTCCGTTAATCAAGTTCACCGCGAGCATGGGTCCGAGGTGCGAGAGGTAAATGGGCCGCACCAGCGTCTGGCCCTGGGGCAACTGGATCGTTACCTCGACTACCTCGATATCACGCTGCTCTACCACGCCCTGGGCGTTTTCATAGTTGTACTTGAGCGGATCGCCGTTCACCAGGCTGAGCTGATAAAGCGTGAAACGCTTGGCGGTGGAAACGGTGTGGCTCCAGGCCACATCCTTGTTAAAGCCAATATTGGGAAAAGGCTGGCCCTGCTGCCCCACACCCATCACATCCAGCTCGCCAGGCAAGGTCAGATGAAACTCGTAAAACCGCTGCACACCATCCCAGGGCTCATGCGGATTGCCATACAGCATGCCGCTGCTTGTGCCGGTCACTTCGCTGCCCAGCGCATAGGCGTTGCTACCACCATCCAGCACGTTGATGGTGGTCATATCGAACTCGACCTCCTCCAACGGCATCGCTGCGGGCATGCTGGAGCGACTCATGACGCCATTCTGTACTGGCGGCGCAGCAGCCACGATAGGCCCAACAAAGTTGGACAGGCCTCCGCGCAGATTGCCCTTGCCGTAAACCGCTAGCAGATCGTTCACGTCGATTTCACGAACCCAGGCCGCGCCAGCGCACTCCGGGTCGATATTGGCAACACCGGTATCGCGCAGGTAACGGCTATAGCCTGCCGCGTAACCTTCCACCGCATCAATTACTGCCTGATCCTGGGATGCAAGAAACTCTTCACGTTTGGCTTGGGAGTTGTACCAGGTATAAAAGACGTCGCTGGCAACATCACCACCCTGCTGAAAATAGAGCATGCTCTGGCCACTGGCCACCACAATTTCACGGGCCAGCGAGCAGATATTATCTTCGGCAAAGGCGTAGCCGACACCATAACCCAGCCCCTTGTAATCCTGGGCAGTGATATGCGGAATACCAAACTCGGTGCGCTGAATATCAGCTGAATAGGTGCCCGGAGGAGGACCGGAATCATTACTGCTGCTGCCACCGCCACCGTTGAGACAGCCTGACAACCCCAGTGAGGCAGCCATAGTCAACACCGCCGCCGGCGGTACACGCCAGCAAAAATTACTGATTTTCATGAGCCTGGCCTTCTGTATTGTTATTGTTGTGAAGCATTACGACGCAGCGGCTTCCTGAGGTTGCCGATGGCCGATCAGAAAAGGCTAGCACGGCGTACAAGCATGCAATTGTCGCCAGGTTGGCAATTCAGATGTGTGCAAAATCAGGCTAAAAACGCGTGCCACCCAAAAGCTGATACCTCGGAAGAAAATAATCCTCATAGGTATCATGTGCTTGTTAGCGGGCCCCGCTCACAGCTACCGCGACTGAGGCGGCGATGCACGGCAAGAAACAACAGGGTTCGGGCAGGAACGCCCGATGATTTGACGTATACGGCGCAGGCTAAACTGTAACGACGCACCAACCCCCGGTCAGGTCGTTGGTTGGCAATCGGCCAACTCCTGCTCAACCCTGTTACGTCCGCCCTCCTTGCCTTGGTACAGAGCTCGATCTGCGCGGGCTATGGCCAGACTCAAGTCTTCTCCAGGGCGGTACTGGCTCACCCCTATGCTGAGGGTAACGGACAACAAAACCCCATCACACTCCCATTGGTCCTGCTCTACGGCAGCGCGGATACGCTCCGCAGTGGCAACTGCCTGCTGGCAATCGGTGTCAGGCAATATCGCCAGAAACTCTTCACCGCCCCATCGTCCCAGCGAGTCCTGGGTACGCAGGCTGGATGCCAGTACGCTGCTTATGCGCTCCAGTACTCGATCACCCACGTCATGCCCATACTGATCATTGAACTGTTTGAAATGGTCGATATCCAGCAACAGAAAAGTCAATTGCAGCGGATTGCGGTCGAACCGGGCGATTTCCTTTTCCGCCAAGTCAATCAGGTGACGTCGGTTGAACAGGCGGGTCAATGGATCGGTGGTCGCCATGAATTGCAATTTGCGCTGAGCACGGCTGACTGTATTGACGTAGAACAGCGCCAGGTAACTGAACATGCTGAAAACGACAGTCAGGTTGAATAGAAATACACCCAGCAAAGCGTTCGACGATATGGGCTGCAACGGCTCTACAAACCACATGACCGCGAATAGCAGAACGTAGAACGCCCATAACGCGGCCACGGCCAGCCAGGCTCTGGACGTGGTCATGCCAGCAAACAAGGCGGGAATGAACATCAGTAAAAAGTAGTGAAAACCACTATCCCAGCCAATGAGCAGCGTGCCCAATGCGGCATGAATAATCACTTCGGTCCAGATAAGCGCGATGGCCAGACCATTGCGCCGAGTTTTGAGCAAATGGATAGCCAGAAGATACAGGCTCACACTGGCGATGTTGATCCATGCCAGGATAGGTGAGCCGAGCAGATGAAAGAGAAAAAAGAACGCTACATCGACGCAGGCGGCGAGTTGGCTACAACGTAAGGCCAGCTCCCAGAACTGCGGCCGGGAGTGCCGACGCGGGATAGCTGAAGCAGTCCCCGTCTCATTTCTTCGTCCTTGTGCCATACAACAGCTCCGAGCTTGGCCGTTCTGACGGGCCTATTATGTCGCTCATACTCTGGGCAGACGCGATCTGTAATCGCGCTGAGTATAGCCCAAAGCCATGACGCAAAAGCCTTGCATAAAGCGCCCACATACTCAGGTTATAACCAACCTGGATCATGCCGGCGCGCCTACCAGCAGCCACCACAGGTTAACTGTGTCTGTCGCCGAGTGTTCCCGCAACTTACTATTACACTCAAGTCATTATGGTTACTCGGGAAAAATATGAATATCAGACCAGCCCAACCGGCGGATATAGCTGAACTGTTGCGCTTCGAACAAGGCGTCATATCAGCTGAACGGCCCTTCAACTCGCAAATCCGCGACCAAACCCATTATTACGATCTGCACGCCCTGATTCAGGATGACCAATCACTGCTAGTGGTCGCCGAGCAGGCTGGCGCGCTGATCGCCTCGGGCTACGCACAGATACGGGAATCCAAGGCCCATCTGCAGCACGACCGACATGCCTATCTGGGCTTCATGTTCGTCAGGCCGGAGTACCGTGGCCAAGGCGTCAACAAAGCGGTCCTGGAACGACTGCTGGCCTGGAGCAAAGACAACGGCGTGGTGGATTGCTATCTGGATGTGTATGCCGAGAACACGGCTGCAATCCGCGCCTATGAAAAGGCAGACTTCGCTGGCTCATTACTGGAAATGAAGCTGCAACTAGACTGAATGCGCGCGCCAGCACTGTACCGAATCTGCAGCGAGGGGGCCACCTGCCGGCACCCCTCGCTGACCGGCGTCAGTGAATGATCTGACTCAGGAACAGCTTGGTGCGCTCGTTCTCCGGGTGATTGAAGAACTTCTCAGGCTCAGCTTCTTCAACAATCTCACCCTTGTCCATAAAGATCACCCGGTTCGCTACCGTGCGGGCAAAGCCCATCTCGTGGGTAACACACAACATGGTCATGCCGTCTTCAGCAAGACCAATCATGGTATCGAGCACCTCCTTGACCATCTCCGGGTCCAATGCCGACGTGGGCTCGTCGAACAGCATGATTTTCGGTTGCATGCACAGTGCCCGGGCAATTGCCACACGCTGCTGTTGGCCGCCAGATAACTGACCAGGATATTTCAGTGCTTGCTCTGGTATCCGCACGCGCTCCAGAAAATGCATAGCCAGCTCTTCGGCCTGACGTTTGGGCATCTTGCGAACCCACATCGGTGACAGCGTGCAGTTCTGCAATACCGACAGGTGCGGAAACAGATTGAAGTGCTGGAACACCATGCCCACTTCCCGGCGTACCGCCTCGATCTGCTTGAGGTCATGGGTCAACTCGGTGCCATCAACAATAATGCGCCCCTGCTGGTGCTCTTCCAGCCGGTTTATGCAACGGATGGTGGTCGACTTGCCTGAGCCGGATGGTCCACAAAGTACGATACGTTCGCCCTGCTGAACATCCAGGTTGATGTCCTTGAGCACATGGAACTGCCCATACCACTTATGCACCGCTTGCATCTGAATCATGCCCGCACTGGCGGCCGGCTGTACCGAGGTGTCACTTGCTGTATCAATCATGTGTGCTGCTCCTAATGCTTGTGGCCGGTGTCGAGCTTGCGCTCCAGATGAATGGAATAGCGCGACATGCCGAAACAGAAAATCCAGAAAACCAGTGCAGCGAAGACATAGCCTTCGGTCGCCATGCCTAACCAGGCCGGGTCTGTGGTCGCCTGCTTGATGCTGTTGAGCAGGTCGAACAGGCCAATGATGATCACCAGACTGGTGTCCTTGAACAGCGAGATAAAGGTGTTGACGATGCCGGGGATAACCATCTTCAGCGCCTGCGGCAGTATCACCAGCCCCATGACCCGCCAGTACCCCAGCCCCATCGCCTCTGCCGCTTCATATTGCCCCTTGGGAATCGCCTGCAGGCCGCCACGAACCACCTCGGCCACATAGGCCGATTGGAACAGAATCACGCCAATCAGCGCGCGCATCAGCTTGTCGAAGCTCATGCCCTCAGGCAGAAACAACGGCAGCATCACCGACGACATGAACAGCACCGTGATCAAGGGCACGCCGCGCCAGAACTCGATAAAGGTGACGCAGATTACGCGGATGGCTGGCATATCCGAGCGCCTGCCCAGTGCCAGCAATATTCCTAGCGGCAGTGCCCCGGCAATGCCGACCGCAGCAATCACCAGCGTGAGCATCAGGCCGCCCCATTGGCTGGTGCGTACGTGCTCCAGGCCGAAAAATCCGCCGCTGAGCAAGGTGTAGGCAACAAAGGGATAGATCACCAGAAACGCGATGCCGTAAAACCCCTTGCGCGGCATGGCGGAAATGAACAGCGGCGCAGCGCCAACGATAGCCAGTATCGCGGTCAGATCCACCCGCCAGCGCAACTCGGTCGGATAGAAGCCGTACATGAACTGGCCAAAGCGCTGTTGGATAAATACCCAGCAGGCCCCTTCGCTGGTGCAGTCGGCACGGGTTTGCCCTACCCAGTCAGCCTGGATGAATGCCCACTGGATTACCGGTGGCACCATCAGCCAGATCAGATAGAGAGAGAACAGCGTCAACAGGCTGTTGAACCAGTTGGAGAACAGGTTCGCCCGCAGCCAGGCGACAAAGCCGATGGCCTGACGCGGGGGCGGTAGATCCGGTTGGAAAGTATGAGTTTGCATGGCTGTCCCTATCGCTCGATCAGCGCAATGCGCTTGTTGTACCAATTCATCAACATCGAAATGCTGATACTGATGGCCAGATAAACGCTCATGGTAATCGCAATCACCTCAATAGCCTGGCCGGTCTGATTCAGCACCGTGCCGGCAAACAACGAGACCATCTCCGGGTATCCAATAGCGGCGGCCAGCGAGGAATTCTTCGCCAGATTAAGGTATTGGCTTGTCAGCGGCGGGATGATCACCCGCAGGGCCTGAGGAATGATGACCAGACGCAACGTCCGACCCGCAGGCAATCCCAGGGAAGAGGCCGCTTCAGTCTGGCCATGGCTAACCGACTGAATACCGGAGCGCACGATCTCGGCAATAAAGGCTGCGGTATACATGGTCAGCGCCAGCGTCAGGGCGATCAACTCGGGAATCAATACCCAACCGTTTCGAAAGTTGAAACCGGTCAATTCCGGTACAGCCCAGACCACGGGTGAACCCGCGACCATCACGGCCAGCCCGGGAATGACCAGCAAAATGCCCAGCGCGCCAAGCGATACCGGGAAGATCTGACCTGTCGCTTCGCGTCGCGCCCTGGCCCACCGAGCCAGGAAAAAGATCGCAATCACCGAAACCACCAAGGCACCCATAAAGAGGCCAAAGGTCTCGGACAGGTTTGGAGATGGCATATACAGGCCACGGCTATTGAGGAAGAAACTGTCCAGCACACTCAGGCTCTGCCGCGGCCCAGGCAGGCTGAGCATCACCGCAAAATACCAGAAGAGAATCTGCAGCAGAGGCGGAATATTGCGGAAAATCTCGATATACACGGTTGCCAGTTGGCGCATCAGCCAGTTGGGTGACAGCCGGGCGACACCGAGCAAAAAGCCCATGAGTGTTGCCATGACAATACCGATCACCGACACCAACAGGGTGTTGAGCAGCCCCACCAGAAAAACCCGGCCGTAACTGTCGCTCTCGGTGTACTCAATCAGGTGCTGGGCAATCCCGAACCCGGCGGTATTATTCAGAAAAGCGAAACCGGTGGTGATACCTCGCTTTTCCAGATTGGTCATGGTGTTGTCGTACAGAAACCAACCCATAGCCACTACCAGCACAACGGCGAGCAGCTGAAATATCCACGCTCGCGCCTTGGGATCGGTCCAGACCGAACCACGCGGGCGAGGCACTTTTGTAGCAGTTTGCATAGAAGCCCTCTTGGAACAGCCATGCCCGCGCAAGCGGGCATGGGTTCACATTATCGGAACACTAACGGCAACCCCGGGATGGGTTGCCGCTTCTGATCGGATCAGCGCACCGGCGGTGCGTACTGGATCCCACCTTGGTTCCAAAGGGCATTGAGGCCGCGCTCGATCTTCAGTTCGCTGCCAGCGCCAACGTTACGCTCGAAGCTCTCCGCGTAGTTGCCAACCTGCTTGACGATCTGATGGGCCCAATCTTTCGGCAGTTTCAATTCCTTACCGTACTCGCCTTCGCCACCCAGCAAACGGGAAATATCCGGATTCGCTGTCGACTTGGCCATCTCGTCCACGTTTTCCGAGGTCACACCCAGCTCTTCAGCATTGAGCATCGCAAACAGAGACCACTTGACGATATTGAACCACTCGTCATCCCTGGCGTACTACCGGACTCAGCGGCTCCTTGGAGATCACCTCAGGCAATACAACATAGTCATCGGGCGAACCCAGCTTGATACGCTGCGCATACAGCTGCGACTGGTCGGAGGTCAGTACGTCGCAGCGGCCTGATTCCAGTGACTTGGCGCTTTCATCGGAGGTGTCGTAGGTGATGGGTGTGAAGCTCATGCCATTGGCACGGAAATAGTCGGCGGCATTCAGTTCGGTGGTAGTACCGGCTTGAATGCACAGGGTCGCACCATCCAGTTCCTTGGCACTGCTCACGCCAAGCTTCTTGTTGACCAGAAAGCCCTGGCCATCGTAATAGTTGACGCCAGTGAAGTTCAGACCCAGGCCCGCATCACGCGAACTGGTCCAGGTGGTATTACGGGACAGCACGTCGACTTCGCCGGATTGCAGCGCCGTGAAGCGTTCTTTGGCAGTCAAAGGGCTGTAGCGTACTTTGCTTGCATCGCCAAACAGCGCAGCGGCGACCGCACGGCAGACATCGACGTCCAGGCCAAGATAGTTACCCTTTTCGTCGGCGTAGGAGAAGCCCGGCAAACCATCACTGATACCGCATTGCACAAAACCTTTCTTCTGAACCGCATCCAGCGTTGCACCCGCATGGGCAAAACTGCTGACGCCTAACGCTGCTGCTGTCGCGAATACTGCCAGAGTGGTTTTCACCGTATTCATGCAAAATCTCCAATGTTTTTAGTATTTGTAGAGGAGTCTCTTCTCCGTTGCCTGCACCTTGCAGAACAGGCGTTCCACCATGACAGCAATGCGGTCACACTGGAACGGAAATCGCCGTGAAACTGGCTCGAGACCATTGGCAATACGCCAACCTCAGTCCCGACAGTTACTGCAAGGGCTGTACCAGTACAGTTAAGTTCATTAGAAAGAATGTTTCACCACCTGAATTCAACACATAAGTGCAACGCTCACCCCTGTATACACTTCGTACGGCGTCTTCCATCCCAGGCGTTTGCGTGGGCGTAAATTGATCTGCGCTGCGACCTTACTTACCGACTCAACGGT
>Ga0163216_100250_pt1 | contig 119255 bp, 104 predicted proteins | sample SynspAceP_FD_167610 | JGI IMG/M metagenome (GOLD analysis project Ga0163216, IMG submission 167610) | Saline lake microbial communities from Ace Lake in Antarctica - Synechococcus sp. Ace-P (Illumina Assembly) | ecosystem: Environmental > Aquatic > Non-marine Saline and Alkaline > Saline ... | reverse complement strand
CGGTGCTAATTGGCAACAACAATGGCAAAACACGTCACAAGGTACCGGCAGGAATAGTGAGACAGGTATGTGTGGCTAAACTAGATCTTAGTCAGGCTGTCAAGAACGGTCTAAAATGATCGGTTACATAAAAACAGTCAATAAAGACACACCTATTTGAAGTCTAAAAACAAACATCAAAAATAGAATTCTATATATTGTTTACACAAACGCAGACCTTATTTCTGCGATAAAAATCCGATAATGTCACTAATATAGTTTTCTAGTCCAACAAATGAATGATTCCCGCCCTCTTCGAGATTACAACAGTCACTACCATATTTGGTTTCTGCTAGACGATAATCTAATGTTTCGTCTTTTTTTTGAAGGTAAACCAGATAGTTGGGGTTATTTTTATTAGTTACTTTGTGTAATTGAAGTAATTCATCAACGCTATTTTGGTCGATAGTGAACACTTCATCGGTGTAAGGATTTATGTGCTCCCCAAAATAATTTTTTAGCAACTTGAAAGGCTCAACGGCAGGATTAATAAGCACCGCCTTGCCTCCATAAGTTTCAACGAAGTGAGTAGATAAAAAACCACCCATTGAACTTCCAATAAACCGAAGTTCATTACTAGGTGTGTCTTTATTCCAGCTTCTACTAGGTGTGTCTTTATTCCAGCTTGCAGTAGGGAAGATATTAGATATTAGGTGCTCGACAATCTCTGCAGCCTTTGAAGGACGGCCCGGTAGTGTCGGTATATGTAGTTTTATATTTGGATGATTTCGAGCAACATATTCCGATACCAACTTAGCTTTGTCTGATTTCGGTGAGCTCAGAAATCCATGTAAGTAAATAATATGGTCCATTTAACTTCCATAATGTTTCTAACTTATTGTAATTTGCATTTTCCGTTGCTCTAAGCAGAAGTGTAACCACTCAGCCAAAAACACATTCACCATTTGTTTCTCATTTCGCAAATGCATGTTCAAGTTAGGATATTCATAACTCGGCTGTAACTTAGAAACCTGCTGACAGCTTAAAACCTCTGCAACCTTGGCGTCATGATACAACCTTATTTCCATGGAAGGTCTTAAAAAACTAGGGGTATTGTTCGCCATCTGCGACATCATTATGGTGCTTGTGTATCTTGCCGAATCCAAAATTTTTATTTTATATTTCAATTCATCATTAATTTTAAATTCATAACTTAAATTCTCTGAATCGCAGTCTGGAAGAAGCTTTAGAGCGCACGCGTAGTTGTTCTCACAAGTTGCAAGAATACTGGGTAGATGCGGTACATACTTCTTTCTCAATTGTTATTCCTCAATCTTATTCATAATAGTATTTCGGCTAAAATTGTAAATAAATGAAATTTTGTGCCGTTCTAATGACTAACTGCTTACCAACGTAACAAACAGGTGTGTCCTATTTCCAACTATTTAGTAGTTTTTGCTTGTTTAGGAAAAACCATTGCAGGGCTATAATTGCCGCTGCGTTGTCAATTTTTCCGTTGTCCAACCATTGTCTTGCGTCTGATTCTTTCACCCTATGTACCATAATATCTTCTGATTCAGACTCCAGTCCATGCACTCCCTTTGCTAATGTTGCATTTGTCTTCGCCATATATATGTGCAAGCGTTCTGTTGTTCCACCTGGGCTCGATAAATAAGTCAGCACTTTTTGTAAGCCTGTGAGTAATATGCCAGCCTCTTCGAGAGACTCTCGGTGACACACTTCGCTGGGGTTTTCATTAGGTTCAATCATCCCCGCAATGACTTCATATAACCACGGTGTCTCACTCGTTGCCATTGCACCTAAACGAAATTGTTCAATTAATACAAACTCCTCAGTATTTGGATCATATGGCAAAACAGCCACCGCATGCCCTCGCTCGAACATTTCACGAGACAAAACACGGCTCCAACTGCCATCAAACAGCTTGTGCTGAACTTGAATACGCTTCATTTCGAAAAAACCTTTAAAAACGGTCTCTTCTTTCAGTATTTTTGCATCATCGTTACCGTACTTTAATTTTGTCATCGTGATCCTCCTCGGCATTTTTTAACTAAACTAAACGATACATGATTGAACTTCAGCATAAAAATCACATTCTGTTACACTTAGTGGGTATATGTAACAACCAATCGTTATGTTTAGAGGCATGAATGTCTTACACTTAACATCATTGAAAAGCTCAATGCAAAAATTTCTATTTTTAAGGTCATTTTATGAAGAAAACGCTACTTTCACTATTTATCGGTTGTAGTCTCGCCGCGCCAGTATTAGCAGACGACTTATCTCAAGTTTATCAACTTGCATTACAAAATGATCCTGTTATTAATCGAGCAAAAGCTGATAAAGAACTCGCATACAGTGGAATTGCATTGAGTAGAGCTAACTTGTTGCCACAACTATCCGGATCAGTTTCTTACTCACTCAGTTCTGGTGATCAAGTTTTCACCACTTCAAACGGTTTCGGGACCATCGATTCGGAATCCGACACTCTGAGCATGGGATTAGCCCTAAGTATGTCTATCTATGATCATGCCAACTGGGTAGGTATGGACAGAGCGGAAAAAGTAGCACAACAAGGTGATGCAAATTTAGCTTCAGCTTTACAGCTACTGATCGTTCGAGTTACCAACGCTTATCTTGCAGTATTGAGAGAGCAAGACAGCGTTGAATTCGTGAAAGCTGAATTACGAGCAATCGAACGTCAATTAGAGCAAACCAAACAGCGTTTTGAGGTAGGTTTAACAGCAATTACCGACGTTCATGAAGCCCAAGCTAACTTCGACAATACGGTCGCGCGTCAAATCCGAGCTGAAAACCAATTAGAATTGCGTTTAGAAGAGTTACGAGAAATTACAGGTAAATATCACAAAGGTATTTCGGTGCTGGATACAAATTTATTCTCAGCAACTGAACCAGCGCCAGCAAAAGTTGATGATTGGTTAAAACTGGCTGAAGACTCAAACTATGATCTACTGATACAACGTTTTGCAAAAGATATCGCAATGGAAGACATTGCATCGGCTAAGGCTGGTCATTACCCGACCTTGGGACTGTCGGCTTCCCTGAGCAGAGTTGACCGGACCACGGAAATTCAGGGCGCAGAGCCTAACGAGTTTCCTACCCTCAATAGCCAGTCATTAGGGTTAAGTTTGAGTATCCCAATTTATCAAGGCGGTCGTGTTAGCACCAGCACAGACCAAGCACGCAGTCGCTATGTAATCGCTAGTGAAAACTTAGAACTCGTCTATCGTCAAACCGTTCGTTCAGTAAGAAGTTCTTACAACGATGTTAAAGCAGCCGTCTCTACAATTCGTGCCTTGGAGCAATCTGTGGTATCTGCCGATAGTGCGTTGAAAGCCACTGAAGCCGGCTTTGATGTTGGAACAAGAACGATTGTTGATGTACTGAACAGCACTAGGAACTTGTTTGATGCGAGACGTAACTTAGCAGACGCTCGTTACAGTTTCATTTCAGCAATAATCAATCTTAAACGCGCAGCAGGCACGCTTACTGAAGATGATTTATTAGCGGTTAACCGAGTAATGAGACCAGGCCAGTCGGCAACGTCAAACTAAGTAGCTAGGTAGGAAGGTAAATTAATATGATAAAAAAGCGGCAGTCAAATTATAAGGCTACCGCTTTTTTAACTATTTAATGTCGCCACTATTTGTTGTGCCCCCCATAATTTTTACACAAAAACAACGTATCATCAGCCTTAACCAAGCAACCGATAAACTTGATCAGTAAACAAATTCTAGCTTGACATTGACCAATTGGTTAAGAAATCACCTCTTATCCCTATCAATCAACACCTGAATCTGCCCTCTGATGTCTTGAATCTGATCTTGTAATTCATTCATTGAAGGTTCTGACTTCAAACGTTCTTTATGCATTTCTTCATCCATCACTCCAACTACAATACCAATTACCATATTCAAAAAGGCAAACGCAGTGAAGAATATAAAGGTCATGTAGTATATCCAACTCATTGGATAGATTTCCATCGTTTCATACTGAATATCAGTCCAATCTTCAAATGTCATGACTCTAAACAAGGTCAGCATTGAAATTGCAATATTACCCCATAATACCGGATTAATATCTTGGAACAGGAAGCTCCCAACGGCGGCGTAAATGTAGAAAATAATAAACATTAACAAAACAACATAGCCTAGACGCGGCAACGCTTGTAACAATGAATTAATGAGTATTCTTAGCTCTGGAATAATCGAAATCATACGCAACACGCGAAAGATTCGGATAAGTCGTGCAAGCAAAGCCATTTCAGATTCATTGATTGGAATTAGACTAATGACGACGACCATCGTGTCAAAAAGGTTCCAGCCCGACTTAAAAAAATCTATCTTCTTTTCTTCAGAAAAAAATCTAACTGTTATTTCAAATAAGAAAAATAAAGTAATAAATACATCAAGATATTTTGTGACTAATAACGAAGCCTCTGACAAATCATATGTTTTTGCACCAATCTCTAGTGCAGAAATAATAATGACGGTAATAACAAAAATCTCGAAAAACTTGTTTTGTTTTAAATTAAATAGGGATTTACGGATGGATTCGAACATAAAAGTGAAACCAACTTAATAGGTAGTTAGTAGAGGCACTACGAAAGTAGTGCCTAATTATTAATTTTAAAGGCTGTATTGCGTCTTTAATTCCGCTAACCTAGTGTTTGACTCAGGCAAAGCAAAGGTGCGAGATTCGAGTCTGCGCTTTGCAATTACTTTACTGTCATTGAGTAACAAAGTTTCGATATAATTTAAGAATATTTCTTCATTCTGAACATCTTCATTCATAACTCTATTATAAGCCTCTAAGGCTTCTTCTGGTTTATCTTGACGAACCAATATCTGCGCATAAGTATCGACAGTTGCAGCATGATTTGGTTTTAAATCAAAAGCACGTTTTGCAAAGCCTAACGCGTCACTTAGCTTATTTTCCTCCATCAACAAATAAGCCAAGTTATTTAGTACGACAAAGTTATTTTCATTTAACTTTAAAGCATCTTTATACTTAGCAATGGCAGATATTTTATCTTTGTCCATCTCTTTCTCCGCTAACATCATAAGCGCACTGAGGTCTTGAGGCTTGTTTGCAGAGTAATTTTCTAAAACCGCATAGGATTTATCGATTTGCTTTGTCAGGTCATAAGCCATAACAAGTACTTGTAAATTCTTCGAATTTTGGTTTGCATCAAAAGCAACTTCAGCATCTTCAACTGCACCTGCTGCATTTTGTTCTCTGAGCTTAATTCTAGCCATAACACCGCGTACAAAAGGCAGTTGCTGGACTTCTGCAGTAAATCCCGTAATGACCGCTCTAGCGCTTTCACTGTCGCCAGTCATGACGTGAAAGTAACTTTGTAACACTTCAATCTGAATATCATCTCTGGCATTTAAATAACGTTTAGTTAACACTAAACCATCAGTATATTTATTTTGACTATCTAATAAAAGCAGCTGCCCAAGCGCAGCTTCTCGGTTATTTGGCGCTAATTCGATCCAGGTTTTATAATGAGCTTCAGCATCATTTATTTTACCAGACTGCAGCAAGGACAAGCCCTTGCTAGGCCAAAAAGCATTCGGTGCGTTTTTGTCTGCCGAGATCGTGTTTAACAATTCCAGCGCTTTATCGTAATTAGACTCACTGGCGTGCATTCTGGCGGCCAGAATAACAAGGTCGGCATTCTCGGGTGTTTTATTCAATTGGGCTAATATTGGCTTCAGACCTTCACTTGCATTACCTTGCTGCTGATTTATTGCAAAATAAGCAGTCAATGAAGGTAAAAAGTCCGGCGATAACGCGATTAACTTTTGTAGCTTGATGACAGCCGCATCCAATTTTTCATTGCGTATATCCAGGCCTATTAATGCCATTTTCACTTTATTGTCATTTGGCGCGACTGCAGATGCACTTAAAAACTCAGCTTCGGCTTTGATCAAATCATTGTTTCTTAAAGCAACTTCACCGGCCAACAAAAATCCTTGAGGGTCGCTACTCGCTTCTTTTTTCCATTCATCCGATAACGCTAGTGCTTTTTCAAGTTGATTTGTTGCCAAGTAAGCCGTTGCTAAAGTTGTTTTAGCAGTGACTGATTCAGGTGATTTTGCTACCGCCGACTCTAAATCAAGGACCCCATCTATATTGTTGAGGCTCAATTTCAGCACACCTAAGCGAGTAAGATCGTCAGCCGTTTCACTGATATTTTCGACTCTTTCAACCAACGCTTTGGCTTTCTTTGCTTCACCTGATTGTAATAGCTCATAACCTGCGGCTGAAAACAAAGTCGCATCAGCAGCTGTTAAATCGTCCAATCTTTTTAACACTTCAGACGCTTCTGTTGTCATTCCTGCTTGCAGTTGGCTTGCTGCCAAAATACGCAGCCCTGCATGGTTGTCAGGTAAAGACCCTGCAATAACCGATAAATGCAACACGGCAGCTTCAAAGTCGCCCTCCTGAAAAGCACTATAGCCAGCAACCAACCTAGCAATTGGATCTTTACTACCATTACTAATAGCCACTTCAGAAAATTTCTGAGCATTTACAAAATCTTTGTCTGCCGCGCGAATGACGCCTTTCAATTGGTTTAATAACGCATTTTGATCATTGATTTTTAATAAATAATCAACATGCAATTCAGCTTCTTCAGTTCTGCTTTGCTCCACTAACATATTGGCTAGTACAAACCTGATTTCGATATCATCTGGCGCTGCTTGGACATATTTGGCATAAACGTCTGCGGCTTCTGTCATTTGTTGATTTATTACATAGAGACGCGCAGTAACACTCAATACATCTTTATTAAGCGGGGCTTGTTTCTGCAATTCAATCGCTTTTTCTAGTGCTTCTTCATTATTCTCTGCTAAGACCAGTTTAAGGACACCAGCCAACCCCTTATAAACAGAACTTGTATCCAATTGCATTAATTCTTGAATTAACACCAAAGCTTCATCTGTTTTATTAAGTTGAATAAGAGACTGTGCTTTATAATAACCGACCTCAGCTTTCTCTAAAGACGTTAGACCAGCCATATCATGGTCAATTTCCTCTAGTGCAGCATTTGCTCCGGTGCGCTGATAAGCTCTGGCTAGAAGTGGAATTGTTTTTGATTGCGAATAGCCTAGCTCCAGTGCACGGTTGAGTTCTTTCTCAGCAGCTTGATAATTTTTTTGTTCTAAGTACAAATTCCCCAACTCAAAACGCGCTTCCGCTTGTTTAGGGTCCAATTGAATAGCATTTTTAAGCTCAACAATGGCTGCTTGTTGATCACCTTTTACAACAAATTCTTTGGCAGCAGCAATGTGTTCTTCACTAGTTTTTTGCTGGCAGCCGCTTAAACCTAGTAGTGACGTCAACAATAGTGCTGCAATCGATATTCTTTTAATTGTTTTCGTGTTTGGGAAAATGCTATTGGTTGCATTGATATTTTGCTGGCGATTTTGATTGATTTTTTTCATTCTTCTGTCCACTTTTTATCCTACTCCCTTGTATTTTAACTTATTTTTGAAATAAAAAAAGGACTCTCATTTCAATTAATTACTAACTAACTCAGGTGGTTACGAACTAACCCACAGTAATGATGGTAAGTCATCATTAATTCTTATATAATTCTTTTTTTGAAGAAGGCTCTCGCAACCCTTCTGCAATGCCCCCTTTCAGTCACTCAGGATACCCGATGACCGACACTGTCGATGTTACATTTAAAGATTTAAATCTTCCAGCGCATTTATTACAAGCGTTAGAAAAAGTAGGCTATGAAAAGCCATCTCCAATACAAGCCAAGAGTATTCCACTTTTACTCGATGGTCGAGACCTTTTGGGCCAAGCTCAAACAGGTACTGGTAAAACAGCTGCATTTGCACTGCCAATGCTAGCTAATATTGACCCAGATGATAACACTACACAACTTTTGGTATTAGCGCCAACACGCGAACTCGCCATTCAAGTTGCAGAAGCGTTTCAGGTGTATGCCAGTTTTTCGAAAAAAATTCGAGTACTGCCGGTATACGGTGGTCAGTCTTACGATAACCAGATTCGTCAGCTTAAGCGCGGCGTACAAGTTGTTGTAGGTACTCCAGGTAGAATTATCGATCATATAAAACGTAAAACACTGAAGCTAGACAAACTTAAATTTTTGGTGCTCGATGAAGCCGATGAAATGCTAAGAATGGGCTTCATTGATGACGTTGAACTTATTTTAAGTCATGCACCAGCAGAGCGCCAAACCGCGCTATTTTCTGCAACAATGCCTGATGCGATTAAGAAAATAACTAAACGTTATTTAAAGAATCCAGAACATATTAAAATTGAATCAACTGTCTCATCAGCGAGTATGATAAAGCAGCGTTATTGTCAGGTAGCTGGCCATCACAAATTAGAAGCACTAACACGTATCATGGAAGTTGAAGAATTCGACGGCATGATTATTTTTGTGCGAACTAAAACTGCTACGGTTGAATTAGCTGAAAAATTAATGGCTCGTGGATATGACGTTGAACCGCTAAACGGTGATATCCCGCAGAATTCGCGTGAGCGAACTGTTGAGAAATTGAAACGTGGTGACATCGATATTCTGGTTGCTACTGATGTTGTTGCTCGTGGCCTTGACGTTGAGCGTGTTAGCCATGTTATAAACTATGATATTCCATACGATACTGAATCCTATGTTCACCGTATAGGCAGAACAGGCCGTGCAGGAAGAACTGGTGATGCGATATTGTTTATTTCTCATCGTGAAAAGCGTTTGTTGTTTGCAATTGAAAAAGCAACCAAACAACGTATCGAGAATATGGACATTCCGTCAATTACACAATTGAACGAGTCACGTTTAGGTCGTTTCAAGCAAAGCATTATTAAAGCGATGAATGATGAGTCAATTGAATCATACATTCCAATAGTTGAATCAATTATGGAAGAAACAGAAGCTTCTCCAGATCTAATAATGGCCGCACTTGCTAAAGTTGCTCAAGGTAATGAGCCTTTATTATTGAAAGAATCTGATCGTCCTGATTTGCATAGCAAACCAACGTTTAATGAGCGAAGCGACCATAGTGATCGTGATAGCGGCAGAAGACAAGGCCGCAATGAACGCACTGAACGCGGTAAAAATGATCGTAGCGAAAGAAAACCTCGTCCAGCAAGAGGCTCAAGTACTCCTGATGAAGGTATGCAGCGCTTCAGAATTGAAGTAGGCCATTCACATGGTGCGAAGCCAGGAAATATAGTCGGTGCAATTGCTAATGAAGCGAATATCAGTAGTAAAAACATAGGTGCTATCGAAATCTATGACAATTTTACAACTGTTGATTTGCCAAAGAGCATGCCAAGTGAAACTAGAGAAACACTCTCCAAAACTCGCGTTGCGGGTCAGCGATTAAATATACGTGAATGGTCGGATACACCGCCAAAACGTAAAAGTTAGTCGTTTTTGAGAATATAATATTAAAGCCACTTTATGTGGCTTTTTTTATGCCCTAAATCCTGAATAAGGACACACCTGTTTACTGTGTATACTTGCAATACCATCTCAAATAGGACACACCTGTTTCAGAAATTAACGTTAAAGTAACTTAGAAATAAGATAGCTAGAGTAATTATTGAATATTTTTAGCGTTTTTAATTCCAAAATGAAATATTACCTTAGAAAATATTGCTATATTAGAATAAGGATAACCTTCATAATTAGACATAATATTTATGATAAGCGCGCACACTAATGAAGTATTTTCCGATATTCGTCGATGCTCAACACATCCATTGCCTGTTAGTTGGCGCAGGTGAAGTTGCCGCTAGAAAATGTGAACTGCTGTTAAAGACTCCAGCAAAAATTACTATCGTATCTCCTTGGGTAAGTGACACAGTAAAACGACTTGCAGCCCAATCAACTCAAATCACTTTAGTTGAGAGAAAGTTTGAAGACACAGATATCGATGGCAAACAATTGATTTTTGTAGCTACCGATGATGAGTTGGTTAATAAGCATATACACGACATCGCGCACACTAAACATTTACTTGTCAACGTAGTCGACAATACACCACTATGCAAATTCATCACGCCATCCATCGTTGACCGCTCACCCATTATTATCGCGATGAGCAGTGGTGGTGTCGCACCTGTTTTACTTCGTTACATTCGTCAAAAACTAGAAAGTGTCATACCAAGCAATATCAGATTGTTAGGTAATTTTTCAGCGAAATTCCGCAATACAGTAAAAGAAGCACTTTCTTCTGTAACTGATAGGCGTTACTTTTGGGAAGAAGTACTAGACGGTGATATTGGTGAATCGATTCTGCAAGGCAACGAGAAACTTGCGGAACAACAATTCGACAAGGCACTTATTGCCTATAAAAATGGTAATAAGCCTGCAGGTCAAGTTTATTTGGTCGGAGCAGGCCCAGGCGATCCGGACTTACTCACGTTCCGCGCATTAAGATTGATGCAAAAAGCTGACGTTGTTGTTTATGACCGATTAGTCAGTCCAGAAATACTTGAACTCGTGCGCCGAGACGCAGAAAAAATTTACGTTGGAAAAGCGCAAAGTAATCACACTATCCCACAGCAAGATATTAACGAACTGCTAGCGAAACAGGCCTTGGCTGGAAATAGAGTAGTGAGACTGAAAGGTGGCGACCCGTTTGTATTTGGCCGAGGTGGGGAGGAAATTGAAACTCTCATTCAACATGGCGTCGATTTCCAGGTAGTACCTGGTATTACGGCAGCGACAGGCGCTGCAAGTTATGCTGGTATCCCTTTGACGCATCGCGATCATGCCCAGTCAGTAACATTTACAACCGGCCATTTGCGAGATAACACTATTAATTTAAATTGGCCTGCACTTGTTCAACAAAATCATACAGTTGTGTTTTATATGGGCCTAACCGGCTTGCCTATAATTTGCAACAAACTTATTGAACATGGTATGTCTCCACAGATGCCTATCGCTCTAGTACAATCTGCAACACGAGAAAATCAGGAAGTCGTTACTGGAACTCTTGAGAATATTGTCGATAACCCTAAAGTCGCTTTTTTAAAACCGCCTACATTGATTATTGTGGGTACGGTTGTTAATTTGCATTCATCACTTAACTGGTTTTCAAGAGCGTACGGAAGCCAATGATCTGGTAAGGTTATTTAAATGCGAAACGCGTTCAGAACCTTAATCAATATTGCTTTATTGATTTTATTTTTTGTGCCATTTGAGGCCGACTCTCAACAAGAACATTTTTTAAAAAACAGTTCTAGCTTAGGTATTGAATTCAATTATCAATGGCACAGTATTGATGGCACTCGAAAACTTAAGTTTTTACTTGCACACGCAGATATAGATGAGCTGCCTAACTCTGCTCCTGCCTATAATACAGCTCTTGCTCAAAATTATATTCATAGAAATTTACTCACATATGCGCAAACCGTCGATCCTAGAATTGCTAAAATCTCAATTAAGCAATTGGGAGGTTCTTTAAGTAGGGAAGTTTCTGGTAAATTTGCAGATCAAGTAAACGGGATCATTGAGACGCTTAGCAAGAAACGCGAGGAAGCAGAAGCTGATTACTTAACGAAAAATTACTATGTTTCATTTAAAAATGAAATGGGCCGGATGACTATTAAGCAAGATCATCAGCGTTACGCAAAAGAAAGTAGTAATAACCTCAGTGGTGTTGTGACCGCAATAAAAGAGCAACTGAAGAATCCTAATAATGCTAGAGAGTTTATTGATTTCACATTGAACTGGCTGCAAACCATTCCGTATGACACTCTTGAAAATCGTATTTCATCGAATGGTTCTGGTTTTGCTGCACCTCGACAACTATTGTTAAATAACAAAGGGGACTGTGATAGTAAATCAACCTTGTTCCTTGCCCTTTTAAAATCTTATAACCCTAAATTGTCTGCCCAAATGATTTTTTTACCCAATCATGCGTTAGTTGGAATTAATATTAAAGCGAATACAATGGATGAGAAAATAATACAAAATAATGTAGTTTATATCCTAGCTGAACCTACTGGCGAGGCACAATATAAATTGGGTGAAATAGCCCCATCTAGTAAAATGGCTATCAGAAATCGCCAATTCACCACAGAACTTTTTTAGAATTCTGTATCAATAAGCAACAACAAACAACAACAAAAACCAACAACAAAGACACACCTATCTACCTTATTCCAATAATAAAACAAGCCAAACTAAGACACACCTTTAAAACAGAGAATGATAAAACAGGTGTGTCCTTATTCGAGAGTCAACATCACGAGAGTTCTCAAACAGGTGTGTCCTTATTCGAGAGTTTACAGGCCAGAGTAGTAATAAAGTAGACGAAAGTTGCAGAACTTTTTGTTAACATCTATTGTTCGTTACAGAATGTGCAAATGGCATGTAAACTAGTCATATAAAGACACATCACCTAAACATTAATTAATTCACAGCAGAAGAAAAATAATGATATCAACAAGACAGAAGCTGATCCCCTTCCTACTAACCGGTTTACTTAGCTTTAGTGCCGTAAGTATTGCGGATGATCACGAAGAAATAGAAAAAGAAGAAGAAAAACCTTTCGCAACGTGGGACGTTTTAAATCCGCCCATGACATTATCCAGCGTTGAAATAAACACCAATGAAACGACCTGGTCTAGCTTAGATGTTAGTCCAGACGGAACGCAATTTGTGTTTGATATGCTCGGCGATATTTTTATTGCTAGCACTAACGGCGGCGATGCAAAACCCCTAACTCAAGATTTTGCTTGGAACATACATCCTACAATCAGCCCCGATGGTACACAAGTTGCCTTCATTTCTGACCGCGACGGCCTCTCAAATGTATGGGTAATGGACATGAACGGCGATAACATGCGCCAAGTGACCAAAGAGAAGAATAACTTAATGCACTCTCCTAAATGGAGTCCAGATGGCGAATACATTGTCGTCAACAAAGGTATTATGTCGAGTCGAAGTATTCCAGCGGGAGAAATCTGGCTTTATCATCAAAGCGGTGGTAACGGCATAGCAATTAAAGAACGTGTTAGTGGCAAAGTTGATCAAAAAAATATTACTGACCCTTCATTTTCGCCTGATGGGAAATATATCTATTACACCCAAGATATTACGAGTGGTTCACAATTTAGCTACAACCGAGACGCCCTACAAGGCTTATTCGCCGTTATTCGATACGACAGAGAAATAGGTGAAGAAGAACGCTATATTTCTGGTACGGGTGGGGCTGTCGTACCAACACCTTCGCCAGATGGAAAATATGTAGCATTTGTTCGTCGTGTAAAAAGTAAAACCGCATTATTCTTAAAAGACATCAAGTCTGGAGATGAAAAAGCGATATTTATGGATCTCGAACGCGATATGCAAGAAGGTTTCGGAAGCGAAGGTTATTTCGCCTATTTCGATTGGACTCCAGACTCTGAGCAAATCATGTTTTGGACAGGTGGAAAATTCCATAAACTCAGCATCAAAGATCAGTCACTAACAACCTTAGACGTAAATATTAAGACAACAGTTCAATATGCTGATGCTCTGCGTTTTGACGTCGATGTTGCTCCCGATGAGTTTGATGTCAAGGCAATACGATGGGCACAAAAGTCACCAAATGGAAAAACAGTCTTATTCCAAGCACTCGGTAAACTCTATACAAAAGACATTAAAAGCGGAGACATCGAACGCCTGACGAAGCAAAATGAGCATGACGAATACTATCCACGTTTCTCAAATGACGGTAAGCAAATCGTATATACAACTTGGAGCGATAATGGTCTTGGCGATGTAAGGATTATTTCCGCAAGAGGCGGCAAAGGCAAAATAGTCAGTTTGTCAAAAGGTCACTACATTGAACCTAGTTTTTCAACAGATGGAAAAATGCTAGCATATCGCAAATTTACTGGCGGCTATTTGCTAGACCCGACTAATTCTATTGACCCAGGCATTTACGTTCTTAACTTAAAAGAAAAAACCGCCGAACGTGTTTCAAATAGTGGTATCGAACCACATTTTTCTGCGGGTAATGATCGTGTTTATTTCAGCGAATCTGTAGGCGGGACTCCTTACAGCGAGACACAGTTTTCTAGTGTGAACTTGCGCGGCGAAAACAAACGTGTGCATCTATACGGAGGCGACAAAGTAAGTGAATACCGATTATCTCATGATAAAAAATGGATTGCTTTTGTTTATCAATACAATACATTTGTCACCCCATTTGCAGATAATGGTCAAAAAGTAACTATTGGTCCTAAAATGTTGTCACTCCCGGTCAAGCAGCTTTCAGCACGTTCAGGTAATTACATGACTTGGAGCCCGAATAACGATTCGATCGGTTGGTCTCATGGTCCTCGTTATTTTGAGCGCAGTTTGGATAAAGCTTTTAGCTTTTTAGCAGAAGCCAATGCAAAATTACCTGAACCACTAAACGAAGGCATGGATTTATCTTTTAAGAAAAAATCTGACAAGCCAAATCGTTACACGGCGATTGTTGGTGGTAAAGTCGTGACTATGCGTGACGCAGATAATCAGCAAGAAGTGCTTGAGAATGGCGTCGTATTAATCAAAGATAATATGATCGCAGCGGTCGGCACAATGGCCGATATCACGATTCCTGACGATGCGCTGGTTATCAATGCTGAAGGTAAAACTGTTATTCCTGGACTAATTGATACTCATGCACACGGATCGCAAGGGCGGAATGAAATTATTCCGGATCAAAACTGGAGTCAATATTCTAACCTCGCTTTCGGTGTTACCACGATCCATGATCCATCGAATGACACCACTGAGATCATGGCTGCTGGTGAATTGCAAAAAGCAGGTCAACGCATAGCTCCAAGGATTTACTCAACCGGGACAATATTATATGGGGCAGAAGCCTTAGGTTATAAATCTATTATTAACGACTATGATGATGCGTATTATCACGTTCAAAGATTAAAAGATCTAGGCGCTATTTCTGTTAAGAGTTACAACCAACCACGACGTGACCAGCGTCAACAAGTGTTAGTTGCAGCTAAAAACCAAGAAATGATGGTTGTGCCAGAGGGCGGTGGTAAATTCCAACAAAACATTTCTATGTTGGTTGATGGTCACACTGGTTTAGAACACAGTCTTCCTATTGCCAATGGTTATAGCGACCTTACCCAACTATGGAAAGCGACGAAGTTTGGTTATACACCGACCTTCGTTGTTTCCTATGGTGGATTAACCGGTGAAACATACTTTTATGACCGCACCAATGTATGGGAAAATGAGAGGCTAATGCGCTATACACCTTATTTCTTAGTAGACCGTAAGATCCGTCGTCCCAAGGCCCCTGATGATCACTACAACCATTTTGCCGTTGCTAGATATGCAAAGGAGCTGCGCGACAATGGCGTTAGCGTCCATATTGGTGCCCATGGTCAACGTGAAGGCTTAGGTGCTCATTGGGAATTATGGTTAATGGAACACGGCGGCTTTACGCCATTTGAAGCACTTCGCGGCGGTACCATTGATGGCGCAAGACACCTTGGTATGGACAAAGCGATAGGCAGTATCGAACCAGGCAAATTAGCCGACTTAGTTATCATCGACGGTGATGTTCTTAATGATTTAAGTCGTAGTGAATTTGTTGACTACACAGTGATTAATGGTCGTGTGTTTGAAGCAGCAACAATGGACGAAGTTGGTTCGAAGAAAAAGCGTTCTCCTTTCTTCTTTGAAAAAGATAACAACTCATTTATGCCACAACAAACCCAACAACAAATGGAAGCGAAAGCACATATGTACCATTGGGTACATTAACTAATACTAGCTTTTAACTTTAAAAATTAAAAAACGTGTCGATATGGCACGTTTTTTTATGAATTCATTTCTTGAAATATTTACTTATCGTTTAAAATTCATACAATAAAACGAATAAGTTACGCGTAATAGACTAATTTAGATAAAAAATGCAGTTACATTTTCTAATGCCCAAAACCCAAAATAAGCCTTGAAAGTGGCATAAATTAGACACTAACCAATGCCAAAAACCACATAACCCTCTGTTTATATTTAACTTATTCCAGTTGAACTAAAGGACCCCGTACGCATAGCCTCGATCATTAGTACATCTTTAAAAATGGGACAGAATTGCAAAATGTCCCATTTTTAAACGTATTTGTCCCATTTTTAAACGTTGTTTTTTCAGAACGTAAGTAAGCTAGTTGTTCACATCAAACAGTGATGACATGAAAACTGTAGTTAACTTTCAAGGAATGAAAAACCAATGCAACATTCAACTGAGCTTTTTAGAAAAGAAGCGATAGAAGGGCAAAATAGACATAATCTTGGTGAGGCTATGTTGTTACCAAAAACCAATCACCAAATACTTACTGCTATTCTACTCTGTTGGTTTTTGCTTTTATGTGGATTGCTTATTAACGCTAGTTTTAGCAGTAAAGCAACTGTAAATGGCTGGTTGGTAAGCACTAAGCCAAGCATTGATATTATGGCTAAAGAGGCAAATGGTATCATCAAGTCGATACGAATAAACAACGGACAACAAGTGTTGAAGGGACAGGTACTGCTCGAAGTATCCCGCAATGCAACCGCTCTTATAAACGAAAACTACCACCAACAGTTCAATTCACTGCTGCAACAACGTAAATTATTAAAACAGCGCGAGCTTATATTAATCGATAAATATCAACAACAAGAAAAACAAAATGAAGGATTAATATACAGTTATCAGCAACATTTGAAGGTTAATATTGGGATTGCAACGAAGTTAGAAAAGCAAGTAAACCAAGCGATGACAGAAGAAGATATATTTTTTTCACTTGTGCAAAATAGCAGCATATCGAAATCAACTTACAACACTCAAAAAGAGAAGCGTCAAGCAATTGAATTTCAATTAGCTCAAATATATTCAACTAAATTAGATTATGAACAAAGACTGTTGTCAGCCAAGCAAAACCAAGTAAGTAGTAAAATAGCATTAGACGAAGAGCTAAATACTCTTGAATCAAGCTTACAACGCACGACCCAAGAGATAAACCGATTCGAAGGAGTTGGTGACTACATTATCAAAAGTCCAATTGACGGGATTGTGCATAACTTACAAGTAACTAACGGCGAAACTATCGGCAGCAATATACCGTTACTACAAATAACTCCGCTGAATAATCCATTGAAAGCTGTTCTATATGTGCCATCAAATAATGCAGGCTTCATCAAAAACAAGCAGTTAGTTCAGCTCAAACTTAACGCATTCCCTTACCAGAAATTTGGTATGTCCCATGCTCAAGTATCACATGTGTCGCAACAAATACTGTTGCCTCATCAGATAAAGCGCTTACCCATTAAACTCTCCGAACCGGTATTTGTTATTGAAGCGACACTCAATACACAACAAGTTACCGCCAACGGTGATGCATTGAAACTCAAAGCCGGCATGCTTTTTCAAGCAGAAATAACACTCTCAAATAGAAGCTTATTGGACTGGTTGCTAAGCCCAATATACAGCTTACGAGGCCAAATCAAATGATAATAAACTCTGATGCTAATAAAAAAAACACAAATAACGAAACAACGTCTGAGCAAATAACACAAACAAAAGTCAGTCAAATATTGAGTTTTTCATCAAAGCCAAGATTGAATATTGTTATGCAGGCTGAGGCAAGTGAATGCGGTTTGGCTTGTGTTGCAATGATCGCGAACTTCCATGGCAATCGTATTAGTTTAGATAGGTTACGCCAAGTCAATCCAGTATCAATTCAAGGAAGTAATCTAACTCAAATCATGCAACTAGGTGACTTACTAGGCTTTTCTTGCAGAGCATTGAAAGTGCAACTCGCAGAACTTAATGAATTGAATACACCTTGCATTTTACATTGGAACTTTCAACACTTTGTGGTCTTAAATAAGATCACTAAAACCCATTGTGAAATTGCTGATCCCGCACTCGGTCTCAGAAAATTAAGTATGCAGCAAGTCAGTGATGCATTTACTGGTGTTGCTATTGAAATGCAACCTAATACTAAATTTGAGAAAGCCCAAGCGTCGCAAAAGCTAAAGTTAACACATTTTGTAAGCAAATCTATTGGTATTAAAAGACAACTAGGGATTCTATTTAGCTTAAGTCTATTGCTTCAGCTTTTTGCTATTACAGCTCCATTTTATATGCAGACTGTTATCGATGAAGTCATTGTAAAGTCCGACACCTCATTACTCAATGTGCTCGCACTCGCATTCCTCTTATTATTATGTGTAGATACTGTCACACTAATGCTCCGCGAAAGAGTCATGCTCTATTTTTCTAATCAATTCAGCATCCATATGGCGATTCGCGTTTTTACACACCTACTTTCGCTACCCGTAGACTATTTTCAAAAGAGACATTTAGGTGACATCGTCAGTCGCTTCTCATCACTTCAAAATATTCGTCACATTGTTACCTCTGGCATCATCTCGGGCCTTATTGATGGCCTGACCGCGATATTGATGCTCATTGTTTTATTCTTCTATTCCCCAGCACTTGCGAGCATCGTTTGCTTAGTCGTTATATTTTATGGACTTCTACGCTGGTTATTTTTTAAGCCCATGAAACGCCAAAATATGGAAGTAATTCAAAGCCAAGCTACCGAAAACACACATTTTATGCAAAGCGTTCGCGCGATAAAAACGATTAAACTCAATAACAAAAGCACACAACGCGGTTCTCAATGGCTCAACCTTCTGAGCAGCGCGATGAATAAACAAATCAAACTTTCACGTTGGCAAATCAATTTTTCAGTATTGAACAAAATATTATTTGGCATAGAGAATATTATTATTATTTATTTAGCCGCAAAATTAGTCACTATAAACTTATTTTCTATAGGTATGCTGTATGCATTTATAAGTTACAAAGCTAAGTTTATTACTGCTGCCGACAGTTTAATTAATCACTGGCTAGAATTCAAAATGCTCAGAGTACACTTAGATAGGCTGGCAGATATTGTCTTTACCGAGAGTGAGATATCCACAAGCCTAGAAGACGAAATCAACAACAATGTAGAACAACTAACAGCCAATGTAGAAAGTGCTTTTCATTTATCAGCGCGTGGCCTGTCATTTCAATACCACCCAACTCAAGATTATGTTTTTAAAAACCTAAACTTGAATATTCCACGTGGTAAAAGTGTAGTAATTTCGGGGCAAAGTGGTTGTGGAAAATCGAGTTTATTGCTCTGTTTAATGGGATTAAGTAATAGCACGAAAGGCAAAGTCTATATCGACGGCCACTTACTCAATGCCAGTAATCGACATCAACACGGCGTTGCAGCAGTACTGCAAGATGACCAATTACTGAGCGGCTCAATTCTAGAAAATATTACGGATTTTGCAGATACAACAAATCTACCACTAGTTATCGACGTGACTAAAATAACCTGCTTACACAACGATGTAATGCATATGACGATGCAATACAACACGTTAGTCGGTGATATGGGAAGTACATTAAGTGGAGGACAGAAACAACGTTTACTACTTGCTAGGGCGCTCTATAAACAACCTAGATTACTATTTATGGACGAGGCAACGAGTCATCTTGATGCTTCGACAGAAACGAATATCAACGACAACTTAAGTACATTGAGCATAACTAAAATCATGATTGCTCACCGACAAGAAACCATTGCAAATGCAGACATTGTGCTTGCTTTTATTCAAGGTGAATTATGCGATATAACGCACCAACATCTCACCAATACCAACCCGCAACAAGCATCGAAATAAGGAAAATTTAAGGATGAATATGATTACTCAAATACAAACACTCTCTAAACGTGAGAAGCAAATAGCGATGAAGATTATGGAAGGGTCGCCCAATAAAATTATTGCGGCTGATTTATTCATCAGTGAAAGGACGGTTAAATTTCACTGTGCAAACATCTACCGAAAACTCAACATTAGCAATAGAACAACGTTAATAGCCACGTATTATAAAGAATTATATGATATGGCTTCGTAGTTTATGATTACGCAAAAGGGAGTGGGTTAAATAAAAACCTAACATAGTAATTAAACAAAATAGAAAGCCCGAATACCGGGCTTTTTTGCTTAATCTTTACTGGTAATCTGATAGTACAAATCAAGTGTGTTATTTACTCCACTCACCGCCTCTAAGTATAATTGAGGCAACAGCTGATAGTGAACACTTACCTCACTCACAGAGTCAAACACACCTATACCGTAGGTAACTTTAACACCCTCAGCTAATTGCCCGGAAAGCTGAACTTGAGTGTTGCTGCCTTGCCCTGCCGTCTGCAGGTTCAAGTCTTTAACGCCTAACTTCTGTCCAAGGCTACCAATGCCGTTTTCGCTGCGCCCAACACCAAAGCTTACTAGTGCATTAACTAAGGTGTTTGAGTCCGAACCATCGCTACCAGCTCCAAAATTATCTGCACCACTAATGAGATATGATAACTGTCTTGCCTGCTCCATTGATGGTTCCGAAAATAGTTCTACCGAGGGCTTCAGGGCGTTTCCGGTAACCCTAATTCCAGCGATGACTTTATCTTTCGTATTTAACGGGTTACGAATAGCTTCTATATCGAATGCTGGAACATCGGGCTGCCCACTGAAAGTGATATCCCCTTTCCTTATCTGCAATACTTGAGAATAAGCTTCATAGTCACCTTTGAGAACTTGCACAATGCCATTTATTTTTGTATTTTGAGTATCAATTTGCACAGTTAAATCACCACTTAACTCAGCCTTTAAATCTAACGCATCAAGTTTAACTTCACCTTTTTTAGCTTTATCAATTAATATATTAACGTTAACATCAAGTGGCAGTAGCCCTTGCTTGACTACTTTCTTCTCGTCCATCACAATAATGTCTTGTGTAGGTGATTTTGCGCTAGGCGGTAATGACTTAATTTTCACTCTCGCATAAGGCAACTCAACCTTACCTGAAACCGACAATAGCTCTGGAGAAAGTTTGATTTTTAAATCTGGAGATATTTTAAATTGGTAGGTTTCATAAGCTATATCAAGTTTATCGCCGGACACTGTTGCACTAACAATCAACGCATCGGTGAAGTCAACATCGCCATTGATGCTGCCATTGCCCTCGCCTAACGTGAATTGTCCGGAAAAATCAGCTTTGGAGCCGTTAAAAGTGACTTTTTGATTATAATCGGCCAACCTTAATGGATACTCTTTTAATACAACGGCACCATCAGCGATAGATAACAGTCCTTGTAAGGACGGTTTATCTAAAGGACCATCAAAAGAAACATTTGCATTAATATCACCACTTAATTTTTTTACTGCGGTAATGAAAGAAGCAAAATAAGATACAGCAAAATCGCTAATAATCACGCTTCCCTGATGTTGATACGGCTTGTTTGCTAGCTCCAATTTACTGTTAAGAGAGACTTGGCCAGCCTCAGTGCTATCAAAGCTAAAACTACTATTGATGCTCTTTGGCGTTCCTTGCACTTTAGCTCGTATATTCTCTATGCTTACTTTGGTTTCATTTGAAACAAGTGTGGCATTTTCAGAAACAACATCGGCGGCAAAATGCAGTCCTTGCTTCTGTTGCCAATCAATATCAATATCGATATTTACATTTAGGTCAGAAGTTTCTATATTAAAGTTAGGCAAGAGCTTGGCAACACCGGGATTCATCGCATTGTAGTCCAAAGAAATTTTTGTTTTGGCTTGTTGTTGCGTCGCGTTAATATCCTCTGTGCATAATCGGTCACCGCGACCTTCCCAACAATGTCGAGCAAGAAACAAACTGAACGGCTGTAATTCTAAGGTTAAGTCGGGTTGGTCTTCGAGCATAAGCTCCGCAAAATTAGATACAACCTTTCCCTCTAACCATTTTCCTGACCAACCTGTATTTTCGGCATTTAACTGACCTTTAAAAAATTGCTCAGTAATGTATTCGCCTCTAGGGATACTCAGTCGCAATGACTGCTCGCTTTCATCGCCGCTTAATTGGAGTTCAAGCTGTGGGATATTTTGTCCGCCCACCAACAGATTTGAAATGGATATTTGCGCTTTCGATGCAAGTTTGTTGGCCATATTGACATTGATATCAATTAACGCATTTTCTAAACTAGTCCCGGCAGCGGAGAGTTCTTTAGCATTCGCTTGCATAACGATTTTAGGCGTTTCAATAACACCTGACAGGTTACCTTTAGCGTATATCTGCCCCTCTAAGTCAGGATAAATATCACTTAAGGCATTTAAATCGATTGAAAATTCCAGACTAGAGACATTTTTTTCGCTTTTGTCTGGAAAATTCACACCAAGCTGAGCAATTGACTCAAGTGCCTGTTTAGAAAAAAGATTACCTTGCACGTACAACTTATTATCCCCCTGAATTAAGCGGACGGATTGCACTTTTACGTTACCACTTTTTTCTAGCTCCGCATCAGCAATCAAAGATAACGGTAAATTTTGCCAAGTTCCTTTCAGGTTTGCACCTTTAACGGCAGCTGATTGCGTTGTTTCAGTTATCACAATAGCGTGCGGTAACTCACCCGAAATGAGAGACGTTAAAGAAACATCCAATTTTGCTAGCTGAACAGATTCAAGCTTTAGATTTCCATTAAAAGACAACTCGTTTTGCCTGTCGCTTTTGGGTGCCAATATAGCTTTACCAACATAATCGAGCGTTCCTATACTGCCATTAAGATTCAGTTTTTGGATATCAATGAGTGAGCGCTCTCCTTGTTTTAGACTCATGGGTTTAAACAATGCATTTAATTCAAAATTTTCAATCCCCATGATTTCTTGCGTTTTTAACATACTAGTCAAACGATAACCTTGCATGTCCCCACTAATTTTTGTGTGCAATAAAGACACACCTCTTAACGGCAAAAGCACATCATCACTCACTAAGGGAAACCAAGTCTGAATGTCATCAGCAGCAGCCGCAGATAACTCCTCAAATTTAATATCAACATTTAGAGGAAGTGTTGATTTGGATAATTCAAGAGTTGAACCAACCAAGATTATCTTTTGCTGAGTTGGCAAATGAGTCAACGTCAAATTGAGCTTGTTAATACTTCCTTGGCTTTTAAATTCAAAACCAGTGGAATTGTTGAAAACAGGTGTGTCTACTTTAAGGGCTTTTGAAGAAAGGCTCGAAACAGGTGTGTCTACTTTAAGGGCAAGTAGCGTCAAATCATGCTCAAATTTTTTCGCGAAATTAACGGTGGCTTTGAGTTTAATATTTATTGGGATGAAGGTTGGGGAATCGACGCCTTGCTGTAAATTCCCTATTACTATTGTGGTATCTAGCTTTTGATTTTGTGCACCTAAATCAATAGATAGGCTGTCGTTGCAAAAAATAGTGGTTATTGAATCATCTTGAGCTTGCTGGCGCATACAAACATTACGCAGCATCGTATTTTTTAGTGTCAATTCAACTGGAATATAAATCTCAGGGATTTCGAACGGCTCATATTGGTAATTTGCTAACGCACTCAACCACTCTCGAGGCGCTTTTTTATTAGTAGAATTAACAGCCGGTTTGATTAGCTCAGATTCCGTAGCTCTGGGTAACATTATAGATAATGAGCTAAGGTTTAACTGCGATATATTCAGTTGCTGATGGAAAGACAACGCCAAGAGCAAATTTTCTAATTTTAAGACTTCAACGTTATATTGAGAGACCAATACCTCACCTATACTTAATTCATTTAAGCTAAGTAATAGAGGTAAAGCAATAAGTTTATTTTCTGTCGCCTCAAGCTTTTTTTCCTGCACTGGCATATCACCAAGTCCAACAACGACATTGGTTATTTGCACTTTATTAATGCACACTTCACCAGCAAACAAACAACTTAGACCTACATCGAGGGATAAATTATTTAACTCAATAGCTAAACCAGGTTGGTTGATTCGAATTTGATTGAGCTCAACTTGGGAATAGAAACTCCCATTTTTATACTCAGCAGCAACCCCAAAGTCACCATCATTAATATAATCAATCGCCCATTTCGTGCCAGTACTCGATAGAGCAATACTCACAATAGAAATGAGCAACAAAGCGAAACCTAATAGAGACCAAGATGCTATTTTTAGAGTTCGATTTAAAAAACTAGAATTTGACATATTAAATCCCAGGACCGATAGAAAAATGAAGCCGTTTGGTGTTTTCTTTGTCACTAAACCCTCTGGCGAAATAAAGCCTAATCGTGCCTATAGGCGATAACCAATGTACACCGATTCCAGCCCCATAAATAGGTGACTTACCTATATCATTACTCGCACTGCCTGCATCAACAAAAACGGCAGCGCGCCAACTATCACTCACTTGATACGCATACTCTGTGCTGGCCACAAGTAAAAACTGTGCGCCGATGAGCTCAGGCTCTCCTGTGGTTTCATCAATTCGCTCTTCACTGACTGCATTTAAGCCAAAACCACGCACACTTTGATCGCCACCAACAAAGAACCGGAGACTTGAAGGCACTTGTTCAAAATCGTTGGTAACAATAGCCCCCGCATCGCCGCGCATTATATAGCGATGTTTACCAAATGATCTTATCCATTTAGTCCGCGCAGTGACACGTAAAACATTTACATCTGATATCACACGGTCAGAAGCAGCTTCAACAGTCAGCTGCTGTCGGTCCCCCCAATTCACAAATAATTCACCGTCTTTTCTAACGCGGTTGAAGGTAAATCCTGGCAGCAGAAGTTGTGTGGATTGTTCTTCATCAATACCTTGAATAAAATTCTCATATTCATACCGAAGAAAGACTATTTTATCCCAATCATTCTTGTTCTTAGCTCCTAATTGGCGCTGAGCAGCAAGGGTGTATGTTTGACTATCTCTTTGTTCTTCATTGACTTCTTGATAACCCAATTGGATTTTAAAGAAATCGTTCAACGGGTTGGCCATTGGGATCGTATAACCCATCGCTACATTCTTTTTGGGCCCTGAAATATAGAGTTCAGACGACAAGCTATGACCGCGTAAATTTACCCAAGGTCGCTTCCAGTTAGCAGTGACCCTAGGACCTGAGTCTGTCGATGCACCAATACCGAATTGATAGGTGTCTTTTGGTTTAGCCGTTAGAAGAACTTCAATAGGCACAATTTTACCTAACCGCTGTTCACTGCTCATGGCATTTATATTTGCTCTAACAATAACATTGTCATAATAGGCCGTTTGGCGAACTAGTTGAGTAAACTCACTGACTTTTTGTTGATCAAAATACTCATTTTCTACAAATGGTTTTACCGCTTCAACAAGTTCCATGCCTCTGTTTTCAGAAATATATTCAAGATTACCGAAGCGATAACGAACACCAAAGTTGAATTTCCAATGAATACGTGCCTGATTTTCAAGCAAGCTAACTTGTACTTCAGTTTTATCAAGTGCGAAATCGAAATAACCAAATATCAGGGCGAAAGACTGAATTCTGGTCTTTAATCCATCATATTTTGATTGCTCTAACGGTTTTCCTTGAAATGTTTTCAATGAATTAATAACGTCTATTAATTCATTTGGAAAATGCGCTTGTTGCGTTGCTAATTCATCATATTCTAACGTGACATTGTTAACAATTAGCTTGGACCCCAAAGTCAAAAATATCTGGGCAGCGTCATTATCAAATGCCTTTTTATTGAAGTTTTCAAGTTCTACCCGTGCCTGATAATAGGAATAAGCACGAATTGCGGTGTTAATTTTGGCTCGCGTCTGTTTTTCGAATTGCGCTAACTCATAGTCATTTTCGGGAAAGCTTACATCAGCCAAATGAAGTTGAATATTATCGACAACTTGACTATCTATGTCTTGGTTTTCATCAGCGGATTTAATGTCCCATTTTGCAATAGCGCAAGCATGACCAAAGATGACGGCCAAGATAATAATGCTGCGGAAGAATTGTCGGCAAATGGGAAAGAAGGAAATAACCTGCTCCTTATAATTCATATAAAAATATTAACGCCAAATAGGTGTGTCTTTATTGTCCTTTGATTTGCTGTTAACAGCAATACTCTGGACTGGTTTTTATTGGGAATGGAGGCGAACTAGTTGAAAGGTCAGTAGCTCGAATCCTATAAGTCATTTATTCTAACTGCGTCTGAAAGGAAACAGACATGCAAATTACCAAGGAAGGTAACAGCATAGGCTATCTTAAAGAATGGCCTATGTTACTCGCTTAGTTAACAGCCACGTTACTTATAATGAATAGAAGCACGCACGAAGAACTAAACAGAAATTGTAGAATGTATGGCAAAGCTCAACTATCTAGAAGAACAAAACCCCAATGACCTGAGGCTAATGGGGTTTGAATCAAATATTAAAACGCATCTACGCGCGGTGGTTGACTAGACCAATAGCGTTGCCATAAATATTCTTGCAAATTGCAAGTTACAATTAGCGACTTAGAAAAATATTAAAGCGAGGACTCACGTCTATAATTTAGACTACAGTATAAATCTACTTAAGTCTTCATTATCTGCTAAAGTTTCTAAATGATGATTAACATAATCAATATCGATAACGAGTGATTCACCCGACCTGTCAGACGCCTCAAAAGAAATTTCTTCCATTAACCGCTCCAACACTGTGTATAAACGTCTAGCGCCTATATTTTCGGTTTTTTCGTTTACCTGCCAAGCTACTTCGGCAATACGCTGAATACCAGACTCAACAAAATTGATATTGACACCTTCGGTTTTCAACAAAGCTTTATACTGCTGTGTTAATGATGCATCTGGTTCGGTTAAAATCCTCACAAAATCTTCCACACGTAAAGCTGACAGCTCGACACGAATAGGAAGTCGCCCCTGCAGCTCAGGGATTAAGTCAGACGGTTTTGCCATTTGAAAGGCGCCTGAGGCTATAAACAAGATGTGGTCAGTTTTCACCATGCCGTATTTAGTCGACACTGTCGAACCTTCAACAAGAGGCAATAGATCACGCTGAACACCCTCTCTAGAAACACCGCCAGATTGAGTTCCTTCTCCCTTACAAATTTTGTCAATTTCATCAATGAACACTATGCCATTCTGCTCTAACGATTCAATCGCCTGTTCTTTTAAATCTTGCTGATTAACTAACTTGCTCGATTCTTCTTCGATCAACAATTTAAAAGCATCTTTTATTTTGAGCTTTTTCTTTTTCTTACTCTTCTCACCTGACAGATTTTGAAACATACCTTGCAACTGATTAGTCATTTCTTCCATTCCTGGAGGTGCCATAATTTCAACACCTACCTGCGGAAGAGCCACATCTAATTCAATTTCTTTGTCATCCAATTGACCTTCACGTAATTTTTTACGGAAAACCTGACGTGTGCCCTTATCTTGATTTTCTTCGCGCTCACCAGATGTGCTTTGAGCAGGCGGAATTAAAATATCTAAAATTCGTTCTTCAGCGGCTTCCTCTGCACGATATTTTACTTTTTTAGCTGCATCTTCTTTGGTCATCTTAACGGCAATATCAGCGAGATCACGAATAATGCTTTCTACTTCTTTACCAACATAACCGACTTCGGTAAATTTAGTCGCTTCGACTTTTATAAATGGCGCGTTTGCTAGCTTTGCTAAGCGACGCGCAATCTCTGTTTTACCCACACCCGTTGGACCAATCATTAAAATATTCTTCGGTGTGACTTCTTGGCGAAGTTCCGGTTCAAGCTGCATTCGGCGCCAGCGATTTCTAAGCGCTATCGATACCGCTTTTTTTGCATTTGATTGCCCAATAATATGCTTATCTAAAGCATGTACAATTTCTCTGGGAGTCATTTCTGACATAGTCTGGTTACCTTTGATTAGCTCACCCAACAAAACCTGTGAAAGGCCGTTGGGCAACTTAATTTAAAAAATAGAGTTAATAATCCAGTGTTTCGATGGTCTGATTTTGATTGGTAAATACGCATATATTGCCGGCTATAGTTAAGCTTTTTTGGGCAATTTCGTGTGCGCTTAAATCAGTATTAGCAAACAGTGCTGTTGCCGCAGCTTGGGCAAATGGCCCGCCTGAACCGATTGCTATTAGGTCTTCTTCAGGCTGAATAACATCACCGTTACCGGTAATAATCAAAGAACCACTGTGGTCAGCAACAGCTAATAACGCTTCTAATTTTCGAAGCATTCTATCTGTTCGCCAATCTTTAGCTAACTCAACCGCCGCCTTAGTAAGATGGCCTTGATGCATCTCAAGTTTGGACTCAAAACGTTCGAATAATGTAAATGCATCCGCGGTTCCACCTGCAAATCCAGCCAGTACTTTGTTATTGTAAAGGCGTCTAACTTTGCGTGCGTTTCCCTTCATAACGGTATTACCAAGTGAAACTTGGCCATCACCTGCAATCACAACTTGATTACCTCGACGAACTGATACTATCGTTGTCATCTAAACTCCTACTTAATACCGTCTAATTTCGTTCCATCAGCAATAAATGGGGGGCGTTCAAACTATTTCAAGTCTGGTTTTGTTACTGCGTCAGCAGTTCATGATTTTTATCCTAACGTTCAGCTAAATTCCAGTTCCAAATTTGACAACGATTTACACGAGCTGACCTCAACGCATGGCGGTCTCGTTCAGCGTCACGCTTGCTCTCGTATGGCCCAAGGACAACTCGATACCAACTCCCTTTTGAACCTTTACTCTCGATCACTTGAGATTCGAGTCCTTGAAATGCGATTTTGGCTTTTAATTCTTGTGCTTGCGATTGTTTTCTAAAAGCACCGCACTGCATTAAATAACGTCGGTCTGAATTTGGTAATTCATCGACTTCTACTTCTACCGAATAAGCAGGTAAGCCCTCAATAAATTCCCACTGTTCTTCTTCAAGCACCGGCAGTGGGTCCTTTTCATCGTCACTTGACCTAGCAGGCACAGCGTTAGTCATTGAGTTATTATCAGTTGAGGTTTTGTTTACAGCGTTGCTAGTGACCTTGTCTTGTGCATCCTGCAGGGTATTATCAGTATCGTTATCTTTTAGATACCATAGAACAGCCACAAAACTGCTCACAACTATAATTGCGAGCGCAACTTTAAACCAAGCAATCGACTGAACAGGTTGCTTTCTATTTTTTGGAGCCTGTTTTTTCTTCTGGCTACGCGCCACGTAATCTCTTTGCGCCATATTTTTCTTTATTATCTTTTTATTTGATTCGGCTTCAGTACAAGATGATACAAAATCCTGCCATAAAAAATGCGACGTCATTATACTTTATTTAGCTAAAATCGATAGGAGAAACATCAATACTCCAGCGTACCTGTCTACTTACCGGCATTTCAGACAATGCTTTATTGGCTTGCTCCGTTGCTTGTTGTAAATACTTTCGTGAAGCAGATTGAATTATTAACAGGTTTCGATAGCGTCCTTGTTTCTTTTCAATGAATGCAGGAAATGGCCCCAATACTTTTGCATGTTTAAACTGAGTGAACAATTGAGCACACAATTGCAGGAAGTACACAGACAAATGTTTGTGATGCGACTCGCTGCGAATGCAGATTTGATGTTCGTGCGGCGGTAAAGCAGCGTGTTTGCGCTCAAGCAATGCATATCTAGCAAAGTCAGAAAATCCGTTATTGATGAGATCTTGCAATAATGGGTGCTCTGGGCAATGCGTTTGTAACCACATTTCGCCCACTTTGTCACTACGACCCGCTCTGCCAGATAACTGAGTAATAAGCTGAGCTAGTTTTTCTGGGGCCCTGAAGTCTGCGCTAAAAAGAGCACTATCAACGTTTAAAATAAGAACGAGAGTCACATCCGGAAAATGATGGCCTTTCGATAGAATTTGAGTACCCACCAGAATTTGATACTTCTTCTGATTAATCTCTTGCAGTAACTTACTCAATTTCCCCTTGCCACGAACTGTGTCACTATCAACACGGACAGTTGCATAGTTTGGAAACAGCGTTTCTAGCCCTTGCTGTAATTGTTCTGTACCAATGCCGAATGTGTCTAACTCGTTGTGGCCGCATTCAACACACTTTTTTGGCAGGGGGCGGGTATCTGCACAGCGATGACATTGCAAATTATTCGCACTTTTATGTACCGTCATAGGATTATCGCAACGAGCACAATTCTCCACATGACCGCACTGATGACAAAGTAACGCTGGAGCATATCCACGTCGATTTACAAACACCAAGACTTGATTGCCTGCATCCAACTGTGTTTGCATTTTATCCAGCATTCCCTGAGCAATACCATATTGCATTGGCTGGCCCTTAATATTCATCAAGCGTTGCGCTGGCATCGCGGCACTGCCAGCACGGTTGGGCAATAGAATATGTCGATATTTTTTCTCTAACGCATTATGCAAACTTTCTAGTGAAGGCGTCGCGCTACCTAGCACCAGCGGGATATTTAACTGCCTAGCACGATACACTGCGATATCTCTCGCATGATATTTCAAATTGTCTTGTTGCTTGAAAGATTCATCGTGCTCTTCGTCTACAATGATCATTCCAGGGTTTTTCATTTCGGTAAAGATCGAGGACCGAGTCCCTATAATAATACCTAAACTGCCATCTTTTGCCTGCTGCCAAACTTGTAATCGCTCGGTATCATTCAGATTAGAATGCAATGTGCCAACTCGTATCCCAAAACGTTTTTCAAAGCGCCCAACGGTTTGTGGTGTTAAGCCAATTTCAGGAACCAAAATTAGGATTTGTTTACCTGCGGCCAACAGCTGTTCGATAATTTGTAGATACACTTCCGTTTTACCACTACCGGTAACACCTTCAATTAGCATTGTGTCGAAGCCATTAGCCAGATTAATAGTTGAAATTGCCAATGCTTGTTCAATATTCGGAAGCGGTTTTTCAGATATTGTTAGTTGTTTTGTCCATTCATCAGGTTTTTCGACAACTTCAACTTTTTCAATTAAGAACTTGTCTGTGAGCGCTTTAATAATGGCAGGGGTAAACTGCTGCTTGATAGCTGATAATGGCAGAGCCCCCTTTTCGAGTAGGCGGTACAAGTCAAACTGCTTAATCGAACGGGCGAGTAGTTCATCAACTTCGTTATGCTTTTTGCTCACCAAATTGAGTTGCAAGTAAGATTGAGTAGCAACCGCTGCCTTAATCTTGCCACTTTGTTGCTTTCTTAATGCAGCCGGTAACAAGGTGTGCAGCACTTCGCCAATAGGATAATGATAATATTCGCTCATCCATTGACCTAAGGTCAACATCTGTTCAGAACACACCGGCGAGCTATCGAGGATCTCAATCACCGACTTAAGTTTTGATACCTCATAGTCAGATTCGACATCCACACGCAATACAATGCCAACGCATTTACGCGGGCCAAAAGGCACTAAGACTCTGCAACCAATCAATCCATTGTTATTTGGGCGAGACGAAGCTAATGCATCTGGCACTGGTTCATTCTGTGATAGTTCAATGTTCGGAGGCTCGGTTGCAACAACACTGTCAATTTTGTAATCAAACAATTGTGACATCGGCACCGCTATGGCCACTTGAATAACTTGCAATGAAACCTCTTTTGTTATTAGTAATAGTTTTAGTGTTTGCCAGCTTTCGAGCTTTATTTTCTAGCACCATGATATCAACCTTTACAAAGCAACTACGAAATATTTTTACGAAGAGGTTGTTCAGTAAATTTCGATGTTTATAATTTGCTTAACATGTCTTATATTTAGCAACGATTCCGTAGTTATATCTTGATTAAGGAGCGTAACTCAATTATTATGCGCATCCAAATTTCAGTAGTTGACAATTCAGCTGCTTTTTAATTAATTTCGTTTGGTGTGCAACTTCGGGTTGTATAGCGAGACGGCCTCAAAATAGATAAGGTATCCCAATGAAAGACGGTATTCATCCTAAGTATAACGAAATCAAAGCAACTTGCTCATGCGGCAGCGTAATCAATATTCGCTCTACCCTTGATAAAGACATCAACTTGGATGTATGTTCGTTATGCCATCCATTCTACACTGGTAAGCAACGTACAGTTGATACCGGTGGTCGTGTTGATAAGTTTAAGAAGCGTTTCGGCGCACTTAATTCTAAGTAAGTTCTTATCGAGTCAGCTTGGTTTAAAGAAAAATCGAAAGAGAGCGCAATGCGCTCTTTTTTTATATCTATTATTTAGTAAGACCGCAACATATCCGTGCTTATTTAACTGCCCACACAGTTTTGCCCTCGACTTGTATACTCAAGTCAGAGGTTAACTATATAAGAATCCGTATGTTAATTGATTACAACATAAATACTCATTATACGCCCTAGATTATAATGCCCAGTAAAATGAAATTTATTCATATAAAATCATGGTCTTACCAGTAGTGTTTTAGTAAAAACTACTACTTTTTGTATTCTTCATTTTCTATAGATATGTGCTACATTTGTAAGGCATTCGTACTTTGCTTGTAAGTCACTTTGAAAGCTTACCAAAACAGTATCATAAACATATTCGAAAGGACCCTGATCAACATGCCAGATTTTCGCCAACAAGCACTCGATTATCACGAATTTCCTAAGCCCGGCAAAATTAGTGTTGAGCTAACGACCTCGGCCGACACCGTCACTGACCTCGCTCTCGCATATAGCCCCGGTGTTGCAGAACCCGTTCGTGAAATTGCGGCAGATCCAAACGCTGCGTATAAATATACAGCTAAAGGTAACCTAGTTGCGGTCATTACAAATGGTACCGCTATTCTAGGCTTGGGTAATTTAGGACCACTAGCCTCCAAACCAGTAATGGAAGGCAAAGCATTATTGTTTAAACATTTTGCGGGAATCGATTCAATTGACATCGAAGTTAAACACCGCACCACAGAAGAATTTATTAATACCGTCGCTAATATCGCTGACACCTTTGGTGGTATTAACTTAGAAGATATTAAAGCGCCGGAATGTTTTGAAATCGAACAAGAGCTGATAAAACGCTGTAAAATCCCTGTATTTCATGACGATCAGCATGGCACCGCGATAGTGACTGCTGCGGGAATGTTGAATGCACTAGAAATTCAAGGCAAAAAAATAGATGAAGCTATTTTTGTCTGTTTAGGTGCAGGGGCAGCTGCAGTCGCTTGCATGGAATTACTTATTAAGTGCGGCGCAATGCGTGAAAAAATCTATATGCTTGACCGCAAAGGCGTCATCCATACAAGACGAGAAGAATTAACCCCTCACAAGGCGTTATTTGCTAATAATACTGACAAACGCACGCTAGAAGACGTGCTTGAAGGAGCGGATGTCTTTTTAGGATTAAGTGGTCCTGATCTTCTGCCGCCTGAAGCCCTAAAACTAATGGCACCAAACCCTGTCGTATTCGCTTGCTCCAACCCTGACCCTGAAATAAAACCTGAATTAGCGCATGCCATCCGCGATGATTTAATTATGGCCACAGGACGCTCTGATTATCCAAATCAGGTAAACAACGTCCTTTGTTTTCCATTCATTTTTAGAGGCGCTTTAGATGTGCGAGCATCAGTCATTAATGATGAAATGAAAGTAGCTGCGGTTGGAGCATTGAGAAGCATTTCGAAAGAACCCGTACCGGAAAATGTATTGATTGCGAGTCAATCAAAGTCCCTCACTTTCGGTAAGCATTATATTATCCCTAAACCGATGGATCCTAGACTTTGCAAGCGCATCGCGACAGCAGTTGCAAAAGCAGCCATTGCGTCGGGCGTTGCCAAAATAGAAACCATTCCAGATAATTATTTAGATAATTTTTAGACTAAAAAAGGGCGCATCAGTTAATGACAGCGCCCTTCTAATTGAATTAGCCAAGCTATTTAAAAATCGCTATTAAGACAATACTATGCCGCTACAGGCTCCGCTTTCTTGAGCGGTTTGCTCATTAAAATGTAATCGTAAGCAGCCAACGATGCTTTCGCACCTTCACCCATCGCAATCACAATTTGCTTATATGGTACAGTTGTAACGTCACCACAAGCATAAATACCGGCTTCACTGGTTTGGCTCTTCTCATTAATAATAACTTCACCATGTTTAGTTAAATCAACAATACCTTTAAGTACCGAACTATTAGGTACCAGACCAATTTGGACAAACACCCCTTGCAAGGTTTGCATATGTGCTTGATTCGTTGCCCTGTCAATATATTCAATCGCGTTAACTTTACCGTCTTTGGCATGAATTTCTTTAGTTGCTGCATTTTTAATGATCTTGATGTTGTCTCTTGCATTTACTTGATCAATTAACACTTGGTCTGCTTTCAATTCTGGCATAAACTCAAACACGGTAACTGACTTTACAATGCCTGACAAATCAAGCGCAGCCTCAACACCTGAGTTGCCACCGCCAATAACGGCAACATCTTTACCCTTGTAGAAAGGGCCATCGCAATGCGGGCAATAGGCAACACCGTTACCAATATTCTCTTTCTCGCCAGGTACACCAAGCTCTCTCCAGTTGGCACCAGTAGCAATGATAATTGTCTTAGTTTCAATCACTTCACCAGACGTTAATGTCAGCTTTTTAATATCACCTTTTTCAATTTTATCGACACGGAAATGCTCACGTATGGTTACTTCGTAGTCATTCAAATGTTCCATCAATGACGTTGTTAATTGAGGGCCAGTTGTTTTTGAGACGGAAATCAAGTTTTCAATTCCCATAGTGTCTTTTACTTGTCCACCAAAACGATCGGCAATAATGGTAACTTTTAACCCTTTACGAGCGGAATAAATCGCAGCTGCAACACCAGCTGGACCGCCGCCAATAACAGTAACGTCTTGTATCGGAAACTGCTCAAAATTATCGTTGGCTTGCAACATTTCAGGTTGAGATTGGGTCAATTTGTCGATCAATTTTGCCGTATCTATTTGACCTGTTGCAAATACTTTACCGTTCATAAAAACGGTGGGAACACCTTGAATACCATTTTTTTCAACCAAATCTGGATAAACGCTACCATCTATCATTTCCGATTCAATATTGTCATTCAACAATGCAAATTGATTCATTGCTTGGACGACGTCTGGGCATGCATGACAACTTAAACTAATGTAAACCTGAAACTTAAGCGGATTAACCACTTTCTTGATCATGTTTTGAACACTTTCGTCAAGCTTTAGTTTGACACCACCGGCTTGCAGAACTGCTAACACAAATGAATTAAATTCATGTCCACCTGGAACACCCGAAAATGTAATACCGCTTGGCTTACCATTTACTTCTAAACCAAAGCTAACTGGGCTGCGAAAGCGTGCAGAATCGTCTAGCTCTGCAAGCGTAACCTTGTCTGATATAGACGCAAATTGCGTTAGCATTTCTTTGAGCTCTGCGCGCTTTACGTGCTCACCAGTCTGTAATACTAAAGTGACGTTGTGTTGCATATCTTTCGCGTACTGCGCTAAAGCTTTTAATATATCTGGAGTTAACATGTTTTTCCTTTCACTTTAAATAGATTGTAGCAAAGGGCTTCAGCATTTACTTATGGGGTAATTCATCAAAAAAAAGTTGCATAAAACCCAGCTCAATTGATGAACTCTATCCTTTTCAGTTCGATAGTTGGAGTAAGTAAAGGGTGAAAGCCTCTGCTTTCAAATTCTTGTTTTCAATACTTCGCTTTTAAGCATGTTGTCATCTCTAAAAGCAGTCGTTATAGCTTGCGCGTCCTATGTTTGTCCCTCATTACGCAGCCTGAATATTGGGGAGCGAGCGCTCCCCAAACATAACTTCTAACTAAGCTTAGATCTTACCAACAAGATCAAGACTTGGAGTCAACGTCGCTTGACCTTGTTCCCAAGCTGCTGGGCAAACTTCACCGTCGTTATTCGCAACATACTGAGCTGCTTTCACTTTACGAACCATGTCAGCTGCTGAACGACCGATACCCAAATCATGAACTTCTTCAACTTTAATAATACCGTCTGGATTCGCTAAGAAGGTACCACGTAAAGCACGGCCGTCTTCTTCAATCATGATGTCAAATGCACGAGTCAGGGCACCCGTGGAGTCAGCAAGCATAGGATATTTAACTTTACCAATTGCTTCGCTTGTATCATGCCAAGCTTTATGCACAAAATGTGAGTCAGTTGATACAGCATAAACTTCAACACCAAGAGCTAGTAATTCGTCATGCTTTTTAGCCATGTCTTCTAATTCTGTAGGACATACAAATGTAAAATCCGCAGGATAGAATATGAAGATAGACCATTTTCCTTTTACATCTTCGTTAGTGATAGTTTTGAATTCACCATCATGAAAAGCTTCTACCGAAAATTCTGGGATTGATTTGTTTATCATAGTCATTGTTTGTTTCCTTTTAAAATTGCTGATTAAAGATATATTATTAAATAGCTGCGATTAAATAGCTGTTATTAAATAGCTCTTATTAAAGAACCCTAATAAAACGCCTGCCGTTTTTCTTGATACAAAGATAAGCGTTTTTCGTAAATAAATAAATTGAATAAAATCGATTCGGTTAATCAGTTAAATCGATTAACCTATTTGCTACCTAAAATAGGTGCCGTTATTACCATAAAGCGAAAGAAGCTTCCAACATCACATCAATTGTAATCAACAAATGCGATGTTAGTTCAATAACTACAGCCAACGTTCCTATTCAGATCGATATTGTTACGGATTAAGTGTAATTCAAGAACAATATAGAAATTAAACACGATATCATTATATTACCAATACACCTCTGCACTCATCGCCACTTTACGACTCATTTCCATTACATTGATAACACTGGTTAACTTACCATCAATCCAATCATCTAACTCTTCTGCATCTTCAATATCCACCTCCTTCAATACATTGCGCAGAAACAACAGTGCTTTAACCTCATCAATGCCTTTAACCAAATCCAACCAAGGTGCTCTAAATTTACCCCTACTCTCGGCAAACAAATCAGCTAGCAGGAATCCATTGAGCAGGGTTTGACGCAACAGCACTTCAAGTGCAATGTACTTGGTATAATCCATTTCAACTTTTGATGGCAGGCTTTGCATGACTGTCTGCCAACCTTGTGACAACCAACCTTTGGCGTGTTTTAAGACTGGGATTTGATGCCCTGTTGCTTGTGCTCGCCATGGTTTTTCAATAAGTAATCTTGATGCTCCCAGTTGCACCTGACTGCTTTCCATAGAAACTAATAATTGCTCCGGTGATTGCACTGTTAATAAGCCTTCGCGGCGACCATTGAGGTAACTCATCAATGTTTGATGTTTAGGTATTCTGCGACTAAATGGGCCTTTATTAGACCGCAATTTGCGAATGCATTGTAAATCATCTTGCCAAGACCATTGTTCAGACAAAACAAGTAGTTGCTTATGTAAGTTAAGTAACTCCTGGCATTGCAGCACAGGCAAGTACAAGGAAACACCTTGCAACAGCAGTCGCACGCTTTGTGCGATTTCCTTCAACGCGCCAGTATAACCGGATTGTAAATACACGTACTCATGATACTGCCAATGCGACAACGCACATTCAATTGCCTTACATAAGCCATCTTCTGTTGTATCTTCGGGATCTAATTCTAAGAACATTGGAAGCTCCAATGAGTCTAAAACAGCCCCATTTATTAATTGGTAGCCACGCGCAGCTTTCGTCACATTGCTCAAACGAACAGGAGTGACTTTGCTTATTTCATCGGCCAAATCGAACAAGACTGTGGGCGCCCCCGCTTTCAATTCAATCTCAATTTCACCAATCGGCAATGACCCCCTTTTATGCTTAACTTCGCCACTATCAAATACCAGTTCAACATGGTTTTCACCATCCACGATATCAAAAGTTACGCGATGGAAATGGGTTGAAAATTGCACTTGTAGCTGTCTATTTACCTCTTGAACATTAATATCATCAGCCCATATTTTTGCGTCGAATTTCTCTAAATCGGGATGCGCTTTATCCAAATCTACATTATATTCTGGGCGCTGATGCAACCCGCCTTCCACTTTACCTTGGGTTTTTATTGTCTGCTCAATATGATCATTAACTCGCCGGATCCGAAAACCCATTTTACGCTTGCCTAAAAATTGTTCAGGGGTGTCGTAATAATCGTTAAAAACATCAAAAGAAGTGCGCTTTACCTTACCTTTTAACTTTGGTAAAAGCGTTTGCTCAAAGCTGGTCAATGCGTCCTGGTTTGCAACGAGTTTTAATTCAATTTCCATGGTCTCAACTTGCCAATAAAAGGTCAATTTCGGATATGCGTGTACCATATCGCTGAATGCCTGCGTTCGCAAACCTTTCAACATTCAATTTAAAAAATAGCCTTTCTTAATAAACAACCCAGTTAAATATGCCACTCTGAAATGCGTTCTAAGAAAATAGGGCCTTGTGAAATAATAGTAGAGCACCTAAAATCCCTAGATTCCGTGTTTAACAATGAAGGCATCATGCGCTTTTTGATCTTATTTTTTTCTATCGTTCTTTATTCTTCTTATTTAACAGCTCAAACTTCAACAGACGCACCTATTCCATTTACCGATCAGGAAATCCGTTATATTTCTGACGAGTTATTTATCTTTTTACATGCTGGACCCGGTCGAGATTTTCGTATTGGTGGGTCAATTAGTGCCGGTACTACAGTGTCACTTTTGCAAGTAGATAGAGAAGCCGGTTATGCCCAGGTACAGGATGATCGTGAACGCATAGGATGGGTGGAGTCAAAATTTGTTAGTCGCACACCTTCAATCCGAGTTACGCTGGACGAAGCAAGTGATAAGTTGAGATCACAACAAGACGAAATCAACGTTATGGGACAACGCATGAACATAGCGCTAAACGACTTCGCCGAATCTGAACGACAAAAAATTGCACTGAATAGAAAATTAACTAAAATCCTTGAGCAAAATGCTGAGCTTGAAAGACGCATAATGAAGAAAGCGCGTAGCGACCAAATGCAATGGTTTACACGCGGCACTGTGTTAGCCTTGATTAGCGTTGTCATTGGTTACTTGCTAGGTCTGTTTGGACGCAAAAAAGGCCAATCTAATCCTTTACGTTAAATACCGTTACGTTTCGTCATGAAGAGCTGTTGTAGCCACGCTTATCCACAATAAAAAAACGATAAAAGGTTGATAAAATGCTAATGTTTTTGCTAGTCATCAATATTGCCGGTACTGCAGCATTTGCTGTATCTGGTGCACTGTTGGCGGCTAAGAAAAAGATGGACTGGGTGGGATTTGTGTTTATCGGCAATGTCACCGGTATTGGCGGTGGCACTCTGCGCGACGTTATATTAGATGTACCGGTATTTTGGTTAGTCGATTGGTATTATGTCGTTATATGCAGCGTTTCCGCAATCATCACCTATTTTGCAACTCAGCAAATATCACGCAAATCAAACGCACTGCTGTGGGCTGATGCTGTGGGTATGGCATTGTTCAGTGTATTAGGAGCTGAAAAAGCATTGAGTTTGGGGGCTGAAATTCCGGTTGCCGTTATAATGGGCGTGTTTAGTGCTTGTTTAGGCGGTATCATTCGAGACGTTATCCTAAATGATGTTCCCGTGGTCTTTCAAAAGGAAATTTACATTACAGCGTCATTGTGCGGAGCTATTGCATATTGTGTTTGTTTTAGCCTACTCGGTATTATTGGTTTCTATGCCATAGGCCTTGGTTGTGTCGTCGCATTCACTGTGCGTGCTATCGCTATAGTAACCAAACTCTCTATGCCTGCGCACAAAGGGTTACAATGAGTTGTTTAAATAATCGTCTAAATTTTTGAAAAAAATGTTGAGCAGGTTCTATCCTGCTCAACTCATTCAACCTAACTTTTAATCGTCGTCTTCAACCAAGGTCATCAACGAGGTATTCCCGCCTGATGCGGTGGTATCAATACTGATTGTTTTTTCAGTAACCAAGCGCTGGATCAAGTTGTCGTTATATTCAGCCGTAATAACCGGTAATATCGCACCTTGTCTCTCAGCTAGTTTCGCAGAAATATAAGCACTTCGGTCCGTACGACTATCCACCACAACACCGGCCAAACTCTTGTTCATCAACAGAGCTTCTAAGTGACACAAGTTTGCCACTTGGAAAACTGAATTTGGGGCACCTGTGCTAGCTAGTTTTTCTTTGAATGTCAGAGCCTCTTCATAGAACAAGTCTGATACCACCGAAATAACTAAATTACCCGTTGCTAATGCCGTTACAATCGACAACATCCAATATTCAAAGGTAACGTCTTTATCGGCGAAACACACCAACACACCCCTCGGTTCCAAGTGTAAGGTATTCGATTCACCAGTAGGACCAGGCAACTGAGTAGGCGAGCGCAACCTGCGCTCTATAGCAATCAGCTGGGTTCTAGCTGTGGCTAATGTTTGATTTAAATCCTCAGCAAGTTCTTCAACAATTTCGACATTAGCAATTTTTGCTAATAGTTGACGTACAAACGAAATGCGACTAATAAGCGGTGTTAAACGCCACTGATTTTCTACAGCCATTGCCGACGCCATCAGGTTGTCGGCTTCAGCTACCGCGGTTGCATCGCTTTGAATTGCTTTATCGTCAGCGTAATTTTCAACTTGCGATGCCACTTTTGGTGTCGCTCTTTCTTTCATCAAACGCGGTAAATAGTTCGGACCACCGGCTTTAGGACCCGTGCCTGACAAGCCGCGTCCGCCAAATGGCTGAACGCCAACGATAGCGCCAATCATGTTACGGTTGATATAGACATTACCGGCTCTGGAAAGACGCGCCAATTCGTTCGCTCGCTCTTCAATGCGAGAGTGAATGCCCATAGTTAAACCAAAACCTGTACTATTGATTTGCTGTATGACTTTGTCTATTTCTTTGCCTTTGAAGCGGATCAAATGCACACAAGGTCCGAAGACTTCTTTTTTCAACACGTCAATATTATCTATTTCAAAAAAGTGTGGTGCAAAGAAGTTACCGTCATCTTTAGGTAGCTCACATTTATACAATAACTTTCCATTGTCTTGCATGTATTCGACATGCTCGTTAAGTGCTTTTAATGCTTTTTTATCAATAACCGGCCCAATGTCTGTCGACAAAAAAGATGGGTCACCCAGTGATAATTCTTTCATCGCACCAACAATCATTTCGCTAACAACATCAGCGATATCTTCTTGTACAAACAAGACTCTTAGAGCTGAACAACGCTGACCTGCACTTTGGAATCCTGATGTAACAACATCATCTACTACCTGCTCCGGAAGTGCGGTTGAGTCGACAATCATACAGTTTTGACCGCCCGTTTCTGCAATCAATGGAACTTGTTCCGTACCACGAGCCGCTAATATTTGTGATATTAGCGAGCCTGTTTGCGTTGAACCCGTAAACATGACGCATTGAATGCGCTCGTCAGGTAAAAGTACATCGCCAACATCAGGACCATTGGCAATAACTATATTCACGGTATCTTCAGGTAAGCCTACCGATATCATTAATTCCAAAGCACGTTTAGCAATTAAACTTGTTTGCTCCGCTGGTTTTGCAATGACGGTATTTCCGGCGACTAATGCTGCGGCTATTTGCCCCATAAAAATAGCCAGAGGGAAATTCCAAGGACTGATACAAAGAACCACTCCACGCGATTGCAAACGATTTGCAGGATCGAGTCGTTTAGCTTCAACTGCATAGTAACGGCAAAAATCGACAGCCTCACGGACTTCGTCAATACTGTCGGCAGTAATCTTGCCCGCCTCTTTAATGCACAAGCCAATTAGCTCGTCCATATGACGTTCGAGAATACCAGCAATGCGCATCAATAGGTCCGCTCGCTCTTCCACAGGCTGCTTCGACCATGACTGCGCAGCTTTGGTTGTGCGCTCAAGCATGGCTAGCATATCTATTTTACTGTGGAGCTGATGAGTTCCTACAATTTCGCTCAACAAAGCGGGGTTGCGAACAATAATCTGATTTTCAGTTTCTTCTACATTACCAAGTGCTTTTATATGCTCTTCAAACCACTTTTCTAATTTCAGAGATAAATCGTGCGTCGCATTCAAGTCATAGATGTCAAAACCGCGGGCATTTGCTCTGCTTGGCGCATATAAATCAATAGGCATAACAATTTGTTTGTTCTCCCTAATTTGCAAGCGCTGAGTGCGCTCTACAGGATCCTCAAGGAGTGATTCTACTTGCAAGCTATCATCAACTATCGCATTTACGAAAGATGAATTAGCTCCATTTTCCAATAAACGACGAACCAAATAAGCTAACAATTCTTCATGAACACCAACCGGTGCATAAACTCGACATTGGATCTTGTCTTTCGTGACAACTTGGTCGTATAAGGAGTCTCCCATTCCATGTAAGCACTGGAATTCAAAGCCTTCTTTGTCATCTCCCGCGAGCTCAATAATAACTGACGCAGTGTACGCGTTATGTGTTGCAAACTGCGGATAGATACTGTCACGGTAGGCCAACATTCTATTCGCACATGCGTGATACGAAACATCGGTAGAAGTTTTGCGAGTAAACACGGGAAAATCATCAAAACCGCCTTGTTGACTATGCTTTATTTCGGTGTCCCAATATGCACCTTTGACCAAGCGAACCATCATTTTACGGCCCACTTTAAGTGTTAATTCACGCAACCATTCAATAACAAAAATCGCGCGTTTTTGATATGACTGAACCGCCAAGCCAAAACCGTGCCAACCTTCTAAATCTGGGTCACTAAATACTTTTTCGATAATATCCAAGGATATGTCAAGACGCTCTGACTCCTCGGCATCAACCGTTAAACCGATATCGTACTTTTTCGCCATTAAGCATAAGGTTTTTAGTTTTGCAGGAATTTCTTCCATAACGCGATCATATTTAGCAAAATCATAGCGCGGGTGAATAGCTGAAAGCTTTACAGAAATTCCCGGACTCTTGCGCGGTCCGCGTCCCTTTGCCGCTTTACCTATCACTTCAATGGCTTTTACATAAGCCTGGTAATAACGGTCTGCATCTTTAGCTGTTCTGGCGCCTTCACCTAACATGTCATAGGAATAGACATAACCTTGAGTTTCTTTTTTCGCGGCTCTTTCAACTGCGTCTTCGATACGTTCGCCCATAACAAATTGGCGACCCATTACTTTCATTGCAATTTTCATTGCTCTGCGGATAACCGGTTCACCTAAACGACCCATGGTTTTTTTGAGTAAGCCGAACTGCTCAGATTTGCGTTTGTCAGCGTAGTTAACCATGTTGCCAGTTAATAATAATCCCCAAGCAGAAGCGTTCACGAATAATGAGTCACTATTGCCCAAATGAGGTGTCCACTCTCCTTTTGAAAGTTTGTCGCGAATAAGCTCTTCTTGTGTATGGCTATCAGGAACACGCAACAGCGCTTCTGCCAAACACATCAACACAATCCCTTCGGCGGTGGATAACGAAAATTCATTTAGCAGAGCATCAACACCGCCGTGGCCCTCTTGCTCGCGGCGAATTTGTAGAACCATAGTCCGAGCGCGTTCCCATGCACGTGAACGAGCAGCCATATTTACTTCTGCTTCAGGTAAAATATGATCAATAGCCTCTGATTCACCGATACGGTAAAACTCGCGTATTTTCTGCCGGATCGGACAGGTATTATTGATTGTATTATTCACTAGCATTGGGTCGCCTCACAGTTATTGTAGTACTATTTTTTTGTGCTCATGCTGCCTTAGTTTCGCAGCCTATAAAGTTCGCGTACGATAAGCTTAATTGCAACGAAAAACTACCTTTGTGAACAAAAAAATCAGTTGATATTGTCAAGCCCAGTTGTAGCCTATTACTCCAATCAGTTTAGCCCTTAATTTTTCACTAAAAACGCACAAACTAAACCGCGTTTCCATTGGTTGTTGCGTGCTTATCAGCTATAATTATACGGGTTTGTTTTTTGCGAGGTTTTTGATCGCACTTAAACATCTTTTTTTTCTTCAGTCGTTTGCTAGCAAATAAATTGTGTTATTAACAAGCACAATAAGGATTCTATTATGTTTAGGCATCGTTTCTCTTCAACATCGCCAGCAGTGCAACATGGCAAAATATCGCTGTGGATTTCTGTCCCCTTAGGTACTATTGCAGCTATTGTTATTCTCTATTTGTTATTCGCTAATACGCTGTTAAAGACACTTGCCACAAATGCCCTTACCGACGCAACTGGAGCCGAGGTTAACATCGATGCCGTAGAGCATGGCATCTTCCCATTTAGCTTAACCTTAAATCGGCTGCAAGCCACCGACAACAATAACCCCATTCGTAATAAACTTGAAATTGCAATGCTCAAAGCCGATGTTGATTTCATGCCGCTATTAAACAAAAAGCTCATCGTTAATGAACTCATTGCACAAGATGTGGAGTTTGATACTGAACGCGAAAGTGCCGGTGCAGTTTATAATCAAGCGGATGCGCAAGCCTCAAATTTTGCTTTTCCAACGTTGGCAGACTTGCCCAGCGTCGATGAGATATTAGAGAAATCACCATTAAAAACGACTGCTGCGGTTGCTGAAGCCCAAAAAGTAGTGCAACAATATAAAAAACCCATACAAGACAATTATGCAACTTTGCCTAGCAAAGAAAAGTTAACCGCATATAAAGAACGACTTACTGCATTAAAAGAAATTGATTACAAAAATCCAGTTGAATTAGCGGCTGCAAAAAAAGAATTTGATGAGATAAAAGAAGCAATAACCAAAGATAAAACCAATATTATGCAGTTTGTCGACTTAGCAAAAGAAGCCAAAGCGGCTTCTGCCAATTCTGTGTCGGCGTTAAAGATTGCTCCTCAAGAAGACTTCGATCTGCTTAAAGGATTAGTTGCCGGGGATGAAGCTGCAATTGGGCAAGTAACTCAGCATTTATTCGGTGAAAAAGCCAAAACCTATATCCAAGGCTTGCTAGCTGTTATGAATATGCTATCCAGCGATACCCAAGAAAACATTGTTGAAGAAACCGCAGTCGATGATGGTTTACCCAATGTTTGGATCAAGAAAGCAGCGCTCAACATTAAATGGCAAGACAAACAAATTGAAACTGCTTGGCAAAATATCACAGACCAACATGCGCTTATAGGAAACCCAACCACGTTTTTAGTCAATTCAAGCAAAGCCAAAAATTGGAAGAACATTGATTTAAAAGGTACCTTTGAAATTATTCAAGGTAAAGTTAATTCAGTGCAAAACTGGGATATTCAGGGCTTAGTATTAGACGCAATCGAATTGGTTCCAGAAGAGTCAAAGCAAAAACTAAACGCATTGCTAGAGTCAGGTTTACTTGCCAGCAAGGGTGGATTAAACGTGGTCGATGGCAAGCTATCAGGGTCATCGGCATTTAACCTCAGTGCTTTGAAGTTAAAAGCGACGGGTAACAATGATATAACGAGCGCAATGGCTGAAGTAATTTCAGGTTTGTCTGAGCTAAAATTAAGCACTGATTTTACTGGCAGCCTGACTAGCCCATCTATTAAAGTGAAGTCTGATTTAGACAAAAAAATGCTGCAAGCCCTTTCTAGTGGCTTGACTGGCGATAGTTCTGGTAAACTAAGTGAGCTAAAAAACAAATTAAACACGAAAGTGGCTGAGCAGTTGGGTCAGTCGAGTCAGCAACTAGAGTCGGTTGATGCTCTTCTAACGGCTGCTCAAGGCGATACCGACAGCATAAATGAATTGTTAAAATCGCAGATGACAAATGCATTAGACAAGAAAAAAGATAAACTACTAAAGAAGCTTACTGATAAGCTGATTAGTAACGAATAGAACTAAAGCCAATAAGGAATGAGCCATGCGCAGTAGATGGATACTCGTCATATTGATTACCCTGCTTGGGTTACTGCAGGCTCGCCTTTGGTTTGGCAAAAATAGCATTGCCGACTACAACCTGATGAAATCAGAAATAGAAACGTTGCAAAAACAAAATGCGAATCTAAAGCAACGCAATGCGCTTCTCAAGGCTGATATTAGTGACCTTCAACTTGGTTTAGAATCTATTGAAGAACGAGCACGCAACGAACTAGGCCTGATTAAAGACGGCGAAACTTTTTACCGAATTCTACCCCCAGAGAAGTGATTTTGACAGTAGTAGAGACATTTGTAGCCGTTGTTCCTGCCGCCGGTATTGGTAGTAGAATGCAATCATCGGTAGCAAAACAATATCTTACCATTGGTAACAAAACTGTTATCGAGCACACGCTCGATGCGCTGCTGTCTCACCACCAAATTCAACGAATTATTGTCGTTTTACATCCACAAGACAGTATTTTTAAATCGCTAGAGGCGGCTCACAACCCTTTAATAGAAACTGTTATTGGCGGAATTGAGAGAGTCGATTCAGTCTTAAGTGGTTTACAGCATTGCTTAACCGAAGCTAATGCGAATTCATGGGTATTGGTGCATGATGCGGCGAGACCTTGCGTAACACATACCGAACTCGATGATTTATTCGCCTGCATTAACACGTGTGAGGGCGCTATATTGGCGGTACCGGTTACTGACACAATAAAACGAGCGACCTCGACTAAAAATAGTCCAATAGCTGAAATTGAAGAAACCGTTGAACGCGCCCAACTCTGGCAAGCTCAAACACCGCAGTTTTTTCCACTGCAAAAGTTAATCGATGCTATTGAGCTCGCACAACGCAATAACATTAATATTACCGATGAAGCTTCAGCAATGGAGCATGTCAATGCGAGCGTAAAACTCATTGAAGGACGCAGTACCAACATAAAAATAACCCGCCAGTGCGATTTGGCACTAGCTGAGTTTTATTTAACTACTGATACCATCCAAAACAATAATAAAAACAATAAGCTAGGAGGCACTCTATGTTCCGTATAGGGCATGGTTACGATGTACATAAATTTGGTGGCATGGGCCCAATTACCATTGGCGGCATCTGCATAGTACATGAACGTGGGTTGATTGCGCACTCAGATGGTGATGTCGCTTTGCACGCACTATGCGATGCGCTTCTCGGAGCATTGGCTCTCGGCGATATTGGTCATCACTTTCCAGACACGGATAAAAGCTATGAGAACATCAGTAGCCTTGAGCTATTGCGCCAGGTTTATCAACGCATCCAAGATTTAGGCTACATGCTAGGTAATGCAGATATTACGATCGAAGCTCAAGCTCCCAAAATGGCTCCTCATATTAACTTTATGCGTGAAGCCATTTCTGACGCTATGGGCGTTTCAGTCAAGGAAATCAGCATTAAGGCAACAACAACTGAAGGACTAGGCTTTGTAGGACGTGAAGAAGGCATTGCATGCCACGCTGTCGTACTCATATGCCCGCGTAGATAACACAATGTCATTATCCATTTCACATTGGTCTAGGTTGTATGGTGATGCACTAGGTATCGCAACACTCAAACAAGAAATGCACGATTTTATCGTTGAGGAACGGCTCGGATTCGAGCCGAGCGGTGAAGGTGAGCATATTTTTTTGTGGTTGGAAAAAACCAACTTAAACACCGCATTCGTTGCTGAGTCGCTAGCACGCTTCAGTAAACTGCACCTGCGTGATATCACCTACGCTGGCAGAAAAGACAAATTCGCCTTAACTCGACAGTGGTTCGGGGTGCATATTGCCAACAAAAAAGAGCCCAACTGGGATGAATTTGAACTCGACGGTGCGAAAATTTTACAAGTCACACGCAATGATCGAAAGTTACGCGTTGGTGTGCTCAAAGGTAATAAATTTGAACTAATATTACGAAATTTAACCTCGACATTGGGCGCTGATGTCGAATTTGATATTCAAGCATTAGAACACCGCCTTGAACTTATAAAAAATCAAGGCGTTCCTAATTATTTTGGAAGCCAGCGTTTTGGCGAAATGAGAGTATCATCAACTGAATCTGAGCAAGCAACTACCGTCGGTAAATTGCTGTTAGGTGGTAATCTTGCATTAGCTGAAAAGCTGATAGGCGGTGAAGCTATCCGTAACCGCAATAAGCGTTCCATGGCTATATCTGCATTGCGGAGCTGGTTGTTCAATGAAATTATTCACCAACGAATAGTACAGCACAACTTCCATCAACCATTGCTTGGTGATGCGATGCAATTGAGTGGTTCAAACAGCTTTTTTGTGTTCGAAGATGAAACAGAACGGGCTAGCATAATAAAGCGATTAGCCGAGTTTGATGTCAATGTCACCGCCCCACTATGGGGTGATGGCAAGCTACATTCATCCGCGACCGCTAGGGCCCTAGAATTAGACTGTGTAACAAAATTTCCTGATATAATACAAACACTTAATTCGTTAGGATTAAAACAACAAAGAAGAGCTATTCGTATTATCCCGCAGGGATTTACCTGGCAAATAGAAGATAACAATCTAAAGATGCAGTTTTCACTTCCTGCTGGCTGTTTTGCGACTTCTATTGTACGAGAACTATTAGATGTGTAAGCCTTCCATATTTAATGTTTGCTTGAATAAACAGCCGATAAATTTGCGTTCAACATATTTTTTTACACCACCGTATTGCGGATATCAACCCCCTGCATCGCCAACAAGTAAAAGGGCGAGGAATACATGAACATATTATTGAGCAACGATGATGGTGTAAACGCTATAGGGATAGCTGTTCTGTTTGAGCATTTATCAAAAGAACACAATGTTACCGTGATCGCACCTGACCGCAACTGTAGCGGAATGAGTAACGCGTTGTCACTGCATAACCCCTTGCGCATTGAGCAAATGCCAAATGGTTTTTTTGCTGTAAATGGCACACCATCGGATTGTGTCCAACTGGGCATTAACAAATTCATGCAACAAGAACCAGATTTAGTGGTGTCAGGTATTAACCATGGCCCTAATTTAGGTGATGACACCATTTATTCTGGAACGGTTGCGGCTGCATTAGAAGGTCGCCATATGGGCTTACCCGCAATAGCGGTATCTCTTTGCAGCAAAAAACAAGATCATTTCGATACCGCTGCCAAGGTGACGTGCGATATTATCCGCCGCCTTGCCTCGCATCCTTTGGAGCTAAATGAGATTTTAAATGTCAATGTACCGGCTATCCCTTATGACTTAATAAAAGGCATAGTGGCAACGAGGTTGGGTAAGCGGCATCGTGCAGAAACGATGGTACAAAGCACGGACCCCTTTGGCAGAACGATATATTGGTACGGCAAATTAGGTACTGAGCAGGATGCGGGTCAAGGCACTGATTTTGATGCTGTAAACAACCATTACTGCTCGGTAACGCCGCTGTCTGTAGATATGACAGTCCATCAGAAAGTAAGTAAAATGAACACTTGGTTAAACACCAAAAAAACGATGAACTAGGAATAGAAATGGCAATATCATCTCGCAAGGGTTTACAACTCGCGCAACTATTAGAAAAAGAAGGCATCCGTGACGATAGAGTGTTAAATACTATTGCTAAGATACCTCGCGAAATTTTTATTCCAGATGCACTTAAACACAAAGCTTATCAAAATACCGCATTGCCCATTGGCCAAGGACAAACGATATCACAACCGTATATCGTGGCAAAAATGACGGAGTTATTGCTCAATGCACCAGTGCTACCCAAAAGAATATTAGAAATTGGCACAGGTTCTGGCTACCAAACTGCTATTTTAGCCGATATTTTTGAGCATATATTTTCTGTAGAACGCATCAAGGCTTTGCAGTTTCAAGCAAAACGTCGAATGAACCAACTCGACTTTCACAACATTTCAATGAAGCATGGTGATGGTTGGCAAGGTTGGCAAAGTAAAGGTCCATTTGACGGTATTATAGTAACGGCTGCGGCGGCGCAACTGCCACAAGCTTTACTCGATCAACTTAACGACGGTGGCCGCTTAATTATACCTGTTGGTGATGAACAACAAAGTTTGAAGTGTATTGACCGCCAAGGGGAACAGTTCATCGAAGAAACTATTGAGTCGGTGCGTTTTGTTCCCTTAGTGGCGGGGGACTTGCTATGAAGATATTCGAAACTTGTTATGAACTGTGCCTAAAATGGGCAAAACACAAACATGCTGAAAAATACCTCGCAGGGTTAAGCTGTTCTGAATCTATGTTCTTCCCTATTCCACCCGACGTTATGCTCGCCCCCATGGCACTGAGTCAGCCACAAAAAGCATGGCGCTTTGCCTTAGTGACCACCGTGGCCTCTGTTATTGGTGGAATATTGGGTTACCTATTAGGTTATTTTGCATTTGAATCATTTATCCACCCCGTCGTAATAGACATGGGTTACCAAGACAAACTGACCCACGCAACTCTATGGTTTAAAGAATATGGTGTTTGGGTTGTGTTTTTAGCAGGCTTTTCTCCTATTCCATATAAAGTATTTACTATCAGTGCTGGGTTTTTACATATGGCACTTATTCCTTTCATAATAGCCTCAACCATTGGTCGCGGCATGCGTTTCTTTTTAGTTGCAGCGTTAATGAAATACGGCGGGCCAATGATGGAAGCTAAACTGAAAAAATATATAGAGATTATTGGCTGGGGAGCTGTTGTTCTGGTCGTTGCACTCTATTTAATATTCAGGTAACAAATACATGATTTGCTTGGTCAAACACAAATTACTGAGCTTCACGTCAATAGGGATCGTTGCTATCTCGCTTATATTACTCGCTTCATGCAGCGCGCGCTCACTACCAGCTCCGGTCGTGTCGCTGAACACCACCGTCGCAAAACAAAACAATCTCACTGAAATTGATGGTGAAACATATGAAGTCCAAAAAGGTGACACTCTCTTCGCTGTTGCATTTTACAGTGGTAATGATTACAGAGATATCGCTAAATATAACAACATACAATCCCCTTACAGCATCTATCCTGGTCAAACATTGAACTTGATTTCCGCATCAACAAAAATTAATCAGAATGAAAACAACAGCATAACCTCACAACCAAATCGCACTACTAAAGTTGTAGTTGACCCCGCTAAAACACAGGCGTATGGTGAGAGAGAAAATAAAACCCATCGGGAAAAATCAAACAAAACACATAAACCGTCGAATAAACCTGATGATGAAGTAAGTTGGATTTGGCCAGCATCAGGCAAATCAACGTCTGCTGTGGTGGGAAGCGATGGTACTAACCGCGGCGTTGATATAAAAGGCGATTTGTATTCCCCTATATATGCAGCGGCTACTGGCAAAGTTGTTTATGCCGGTAATGCATTAAAGGGGTATGGAAACTTAGTAATTATTAAGCATGAAAATAACCTATTAAGCGCGTATGCGCACAATGATACGATTTTAGTTGGTGAACAACATTATGTTAAGCAAGGACAAAAAATTGCAACGATGGGCCGCACTGGTTCTAGCGATGTTATGCTGCACTTTGAAATTAGGCGAAAAGGGAAATCGCTCGATCCTTTCGGATTCTTACCAAAAAAATAATTCTTTTATTGGCTCATCCTTAATTGGATCCGTTTTTCAGCCATTCACTGAATTAACTTTAATAAGTTGATAGGGGTGAACCATGACTACAAAACAAGTTAGCAAAACGACAAAATCTAAAACGCAAGTTGATTCAGATGAGATCAGCACTAAACAGCTTGATGCAACCCAAATATATTTAGGAGAAATTGGTTTTTCTCCTCTTCTGACCGCGGAAGAAGAAGTAAAATTTTCGCGTGAAGCATTAAAAGGTAATGAAAAATCTCGTGAACGAATGATTGTGAGCAATCTGCGTTTGGTTGTTAAAATTGCTCGCCGCTATAATAATAGGGGCTTAGCGTTGCTAGATTTAATTGAAGAAGGCAACTTAGGGCTTATTCGTGCCGTAGAAAAGTTTGACCCTGAACGTGGTTTCCGTTTCTCAACCTATGCAACTTGGTGGATACGACAAACCATCGAGCGGGCATTGATGAATCAGACGCGCACTATTCGTTTACCAATACATATCGTTAAAGAGCTCAATTTATATCTTCGAACTGCTAGAAAGCTGTCTCAAGAACTTGATCATGAGCCCACAGCAGAGGAAATTGCCGCGGCTACTGGTGAGCCAGTAGCTAGCGTACAAAAAATGCTAAAATTAAACGAACGCATTAACTCTGTAGACACGCCAATTGGTGGCGACGATGAGAATAAAGCACTACTTGATATCATTGCCGATGAGCAAGGCACCGAACCGGAAAACCAAGTACAAACAAATGATATGAAGCTTAACATCATAAAATGGCTGAAAGAGCTCAACCCTAAACAAACAGAAGTATTAGCTAGACGCTTTGGCTTACTTGGCCATGAACCAGCAACCTTAGAGGATGTCGGTATTGAAATAGGGCTAACAAGAGAACGCGTTAGACAAATTCAAGTTGAAGCCTTAAAGCGCTTGAAAGATATTGTGCGCCATCATGGTCTTGATATAGAGTCATTGTTTACATATGAAGGATAGTCAAAACTGAACTTATGATGTTTGCTTTTATACGTCTCGCCGTATCTGGCCTTATTGCCTTTTTTTTCTATGCTGCTTGGGCTTATTATGCCAACAGTTTAGTCACTAACGATACCCAAATCCTTTACCAAGCGGCATTGGTGCAAGGTACTTATAGCGGTGGGATCACACTTGTATTCGCCTTTACACTGGAGCTTTTTCATAAGATTTTTAGTAACAAACAATTTTGCCTACCTTTTGTTATTCCTACCGTGGTAAGACCTGCTTTTTTTAGCAAAGAATGCGCAACAACAAAAACCTTTGAAGTATCTCTGAAAAATATTGAAAATGCCTGCCGTGGAACTTGTTTGCCCGGTATGCTGATAGCACCATTGCCAGCGATTACCTTGCAGAGTAGTTTTGTAGTGGGAGTGAATATTGCTTTTATGACGCCTAATTTGTGGCTTACGGTAGCACCGTCTATATTTTTCAGCGGGGTATATGGATATATATATAGCGTTTCACTGACAAGGAAGCTTAATCGCGCTCAAGCATAACAAAGGTATAATCGTATGAATTTCTTTCATCTTTCTGATGAGTTTCGCGAGCTACCTCAGTCCAATTAGCATTCGCTTCATAGTCTGGAAATTGCGTATCACCATCAACCTTTAAGTCGATAAAGGTGAGGTAAAGTCGTTGCGCTTGCGCCAGCATCGATTGATAAATACTTCCACCACCAATAATCATAACTTCATCGAAAGCAGATGCTTCTTGCATGGCTGCTTCTATAGATGTTACAACAGTGGCATCATCTAATGAATACAGTTTATTGGTAGTGATAACAATATTTGGGCGTCCTGGTAGTGCCTTCCCAATAGACTCATAGGTTTTTCTACCCATAAGAACAGGTTTTCCCATGGTAACCGATTTAAAGTGTTTTAGATCTGCAGGCAGATGCCAAGGCATATCATTCTCAGCACCAATTATGCGGTTGTCTGCCATGGCGGCAATCATTGATATCATTTGTGTATATCCGAGCTATTAGTCAATACTAGAGATCATCTTGACTATCTATTTTTGATAAATAACTTCAACGTCATAATCGTCGTCATCCCAATCTTCATCGTCGAAGTCATCATCTGCAGGTTCATTACCACTTTGATGCCCTGCAGTGGTTTCTTCAGGATTAGTATTCCACTTAAACGTTGTTTCTTCTTCTTTATTGAACATTTCTTCCTCGGGTGGAAGAGAATCAATAAACTCCATAATATCTTGACAAAGCACATCAACATTCAATTTTTGAAAGGCGGAAATTTGGTAGTAATCTTCCTCCCAACCAAGCCTCGCAGCAATGTCAGCACATAAAGCATTTGCTTCATCTTCTAACATTAAATCGATTTTATTGAACACTAACCAACGTGGCTTAGCAGCTAACTTAGGACTATATTTATCTAATTCATTGTCAATAGTTAATGCATTTTGAACTGGGTCTGAACCATCTGCAGGCATAATATCAATCAAATGGATTAACACTCTACAGCGTTCCAGATGTCTCAAAAACTGAATACCAAGGCCAGCGCCATCAGAAGCACCTTCAATTAAACCAGGGATATCGGCAACAACGAAACTTGCTTGTGAGTCTAGGCGAACGACCCCTAAATTTGGTACCAATGTGGTAAATGGATAGTCAGCAACTTTTGGTGTCGCAGCAGAAACCGACCGAATAAACGTTGATTTGCCAGCATTAGGCATTCCCAACATACCTACATCTGCAAGCAGCATTAGTTCTAAAGATAACTTACGAATCTCGCCGGGTGTGCCGTCTGATTTGATGCGCGGGGCTCTGTTGGTGCTGCTTTTAAATCGCGCATTACCGAGACCATGATAGCCACCTTGAGCCACTTTCATCCGCTGACCATGTTTAATCAAATCACCCAAAAACTCACCGGTATCTTGATCGGTGGCGCGCGTACCAACGGGCACTCCCAAGATCAAGTCTTGACCACCGCGCCCCGTGCAATCCGCGCCTTGACCGTTAGTACCGCGCTGTGCACGATGAAAACGTTCGAACCGATAATCAATAAGCGTATTTAAGTTTTCGTCAGCTTCAAGATAGACGCTTCCGCCATCACCGCCGTCACCACCATCAGGGCCACCGTTAGGTATGTATTTCTCGCGTCTGAATCCAATAACGCCGTTACCACCGTCTCCAGCTTCTACGCGTATTTCTGCTTCATCAACAAACTTCATATCTTTTCTCTAAACCTGTGGTTGGTGCGCGTCAGCAAGCCAAATACAATGCCTTCACACGAAATTGCTAATTTAGTATAGCATTTTTTGCTGTACCAGTAACTGGTCTTTAAACCAGCTTTAAACACTAAACAATTCAAATATTTACACGCTGCTGTCAACATCATTGTACATAGCGATGTCAGTTTGCATCCAAAGCATATATTTGTTGCATTAAATTAGTATCGTAAACTAGACACTAAAAAAGAACGCAAAAAAAACCCCGCCGATAGCGGGGTTTTCGATAGGCTTTAGACCGGATTACTCAGCAACGATGCTAACAAATCTGCGGTTTTTAGGGCCTTTAATTTCAAACTGTACTTTACCCGCTGTCAGTGCGAATAAAGTATGGTCCTTACCAATGCCCATATTGCTTCCAGGATGAAACTTAGTTCCACGCTGTCTCACAATGATGTTACCAGCTAATACATCTTGGCCGCCATAGCGTTTAACGCCTAAGCGTTTACTTTCTGAATCGCGACCGTTCTTAGTACTACCACCAGCTTTTTTATGTGCCATGAGTTAGTCTCCTATTATACGTTAATTGCAGTGATTTTCACTTCTGTGAACCACTGGCGATGTCCCATCTGCTTGCGGCTATGCTTGCGTCGACGGAACTTAACTACTTTAATTTTTTCGCCACGACCGTGAGTAACGATCTCAGCTGTAACTTTACCACCAGCAACATAAGGCGTTCCGATTTTTACGTCTTCGCCGTTGCTTATCATCAAGATATTATCGAATTCTATTGACTCACCAGGAGCCACTTCAATCTTCTCAAGACGAAGGGTTTGACCTTCAGCCACACGGTGTTGTTTACCACCACTTTGGAAAACCGCGTACATATATTTCTCCGCACTGCGCATACAAGCGCTTTTTATTCAAAAAACAGGGCGCGAATTGTACTTTATGGATTCTAATCTATCAAGCATAAAACAGAATTTTATTCAGGCTATTTGCAATTAGTTGAAAATAGCGGTTACAACCGAGTAAAGTAAAGCTTATTTGCATCAGTTTTGTACATGGCATTATAGATTAATGTACACTACGGCACATTACTTATATTGTTTAGAATTAGGGCCGGTACGAGTTCAATATGGATTTAGCAAGTATTCAATCACTCACTGCATCGGACATGCAGGCAGTTAATAAACTGATTCAAACGCAAGTTGACTCCGACGTTGCCCTCATTAATCAACTTGGTTTTTACATTGTTAATAGTGGTGGCAAGCGATTACGTCCTTTGCTTACCGTCTTAGCCGCTCGTGCGCTGAATATTAAAAATGATGAGCACCACATTCTCGCCGCTATTATCGAATTTATTCATACGGCAACACTTTTGCATGACGATGTTGTCGATGAGTCAACGATGCGTCGCGGACGAGAAACCGCTAACGCCGTGTTTGGCAACCAAGCAAGCGTATTAGTCGGCGATTTTTTATATTCGCGTGCCTTTCAGATGATGGTTGGCTTAAAGCGCATGAAGGTAATGGAAATTTTATCTGAAGCAACTAACCGCATCGCACAAGGTGAAGTCATGCAATTAATGAATTGCAACGACCCTGACACTACTGAAGCAAGCTATTTAGAAGTAATTTACAGCAAGACGGCTCGCTTGTTTGAAGCCGCGACACAACTTGCGGCTATACTTACGGAGCAAAATAAAGAAATTGAATTAGCCATGCAAGCGTATGGAAAACATTTAGGTACGGCTTTCCAACTCATCGATGATGTGCTTGATTACACTGCACAAGCTGATGACATGGGTAAAAATGCAGGCGATGATTTGGCAGAAGGTAAACCGACCCTCCCTCTACTGCATGCTATGTGGCATTGTGAAGCAAAAGATGCAAACCTCATCCGAGACGCGATTGAAAACGCTAATGGCATGCCACACTTTAAGCATATATTAAAGGTCATGCAAGACACCGGCTCATTAGCGTACACACAATACTGTGCAGAAATTGAAGCTCAAAAAGCGAAAGATGCGTTAACGGCGATTCCTGATAGCGAATTTAAACAAGCGTTAATTGGGCTAGCCGATTTATCAGTTAATAGAAGCTACTAATTGATTTGCTGAATTTATGATAAACGACGCAGCTCTATACTCGCCCACAAGGCTTGAATAGTTGCTGATGTGTCTACTAGCTTCAGGTCGCCCATGTCTTTTATTTGATTGAGCTGCACACCACTAAAAAATGGAACACGACGAAAATAAGTAGTCTCACCTTTTTGATAAAGGTAGTCTTGTGCTCTAACAACCATGAATAGAACCGGCAGGCATAGAAAAAACCAACCCGCCCATTGCGAATAAATAAATGAAATAATTTGCAATGGTAAAGCACCAAAGAGAAGCGCAAAAAATACGCTATTGAGATTAGACCGTTTCATAAAAATCCTTTTTTATACCGCGCTTTCTAATTATATTATTTGGTTACATGCGCGTACAGGCAGAGAATAGCAGAAAATTTATACAGGCAACAGACAATAAAAAGGGTTATTCACCAAAACGCATCACTCAAAAAAAAGCCAGCTAGTCGATTAATTCCTATTAGCTGACCTTTCATCTATACAATTACTCAAAGTATTGCGTTATAAATCATTTATATGGGCAATTAATCGCACCCCAAACCTAGCTCTCGAGTCATATTTTCGTTACGTTCGCGGTGCACAATAATATTATCTTCAATACGAATTCCACCAAACGGTCTAAATTCATCAACAACGTTCCAATTAATAAATTTGGATTGTTCAGAACCTTTCAATTTAGCCAATAGACTATCAATAAAATACAAGCCTGGTTCAATAGTAAACACCTGTTTAGGTTCAATGATTCGAGTGCATCGCAAGAATGGGTGGTTTTCTGGCGGCGGGTTTGGCGTACCTCGATCATCCCTAGCATGTCCTGCAACATCATGCACTTGCAAGCCCAAAAAATGACCAATACCATGCGGGAAGAATGTGTTCACTATGCCGCTTTCTGCACAATCCTCCACTGACATATTCACAATCCCAAAATCATGCAATATTTTTGCAATACCAACATGCGCCGCCAAATGGATGTCAACGTAACTCAAGCCTGGTTTCATTTGCTCGCCCAAGTCGATAGTCAATGCATCTACCGATTTAATTAAATGGGCAAAATCGTGCTTTTTAGCACAATACGTGCGAGTGATGTCAGCGGCATAGCCATTATAGCTGGCGCCAGCATCAATCAAAAAGCTCCGAAAGTCAGACGGTGCTACTGAATTGGTTTGCATATAATGCAGTATCGCGGCATTTTCATTTAACGCCACAATATTATTGTAAGGAAGGTCATTGTGCCCCTGTCTTGCTGCTCTCAGGTAGGCGTTATTAATATCAAATTCACTTTCCTGCTCAAAAAACACTGCTCTTGCTGCTCTGTGCGCACCCACCGCAATAGTATTTGCTTCGCGCATACATTCGAGTTCATATTCTGTTTTAAACGCTCGTTGCCAGTGCAGATAATTAAGTACGCGATCCGGATTAACTAATTCAAAACCAAGTGCCTTAGCAACTTCAATATACTCGCCTACATAAGCGTATTTTACTTTGTCATAAGGAAGGTGTTTTTCGACTGCGTTAGCTTGTTTTAAATACACGATATCAAAATGTTCAACCCAAAATTCTGTTGGTTCAGGAGGTACTTTATGCCAGAAGTCTTCAGGCCGATAAAATATTAATTTTGGTTTGTCAGTGCCATTAACTACCAACCAACAACAAGGATTATCAACCACTGGAAGCCACGCTTTAAACTGGGGATTCACTTTGTATGGATAATAGTTGTCATCCAGGAACATGATTTTACCCTGTCCAGAATGAATAATTAAACCATCGATACTTTCTCGCTGTATTGCTTCGAGCGTGCGAGCTTGTAAAACCTTTATATGTTCAGCGTAAGATGCAGAATGGCTTAGCATTGTTGTCCTCATTTAGAGTGTAGATTTCAATCTTATTTGGTTGACTTGTATATGATTTTTTAAGCAATATACTCGATTCCATAAGGCTATCATGTCATCGCTTTGTTGTCAGCGACTACATCGCTAATCGCTAGTTCTAGTCGCCAACACTGATCGGAATTTGCATTTGAACTAACTCACCAAAAACTGAATTGCCTATTGCTGTGGGTGTTTTTGCATCACTAATTTCAAAAATTTGATGTTGATAAATTTGTCGATATGCCATAACAGCTTTAACGTAGTTTCTAGTTTCTTTGTAGGGAATAGTTTCGACCCACAAGTCTGCACCGACCGTTTCGTTAGTCGGCAACCAACTCTTTACTCTACTCCAACCTGCATTATAAGAAGCCGTCGCTAACACCATATTATTATCGACTTTATCCATTAAATAGCGCAAATATTTATTACCCAATTTGGCATTCGTATTAGGGTTCATTAGCGAGCGATTCGATACTCGTTTTTTCTCTAAATAGCGAGCTGTTGAAGGCAATACCTGCATTAAACCAAAAGCTTGGGCTGACGAAACAGCATCACTCATAAATGAGCTTTCTCTGCGTGCAATAGCAAAAGCCCATTCAGGGTCAATTTGGTTACGCTGAGCCTCTTTAGTCAGAATATCCGCATACGCCATAGGGAATCGTCTATTTACATCATTCAAATAACCGGTATTGGTGAAAGTCAATATAGCTTGATCATGCCAGCCCCATTGACCCGCTATGACAGCTGAGGCAAGTCTTTCTTGGTCGTTCAATTGTTGCTGAACAAAACGCCACTCTAATCTAGCTTCGTGGAATCGCTCTAATTCTTTGAGTTCAAAAGCTCGTTTGGCGCTTGGCATCTGTTCAATTCGGTCAATTACGTCTTTTTCAATGACTAAAGGCTTATTTTGAAAGTTAAAAGACTGCCCTAACCTAGCACTCGCTAAGAATCCATAATAATGACGCTCTCCTGCCAATTGTATAAATAGATCGTTTGCCTTGTTTTCGTTACCCAAAGCAGCATAACTGCGCGCTAACCAATATTGATATTCGTGAGAACTGGTTAATATAGGCGACGCTTTCTCTATCAGATTAATAATACTCGACCAGTTTTGGTCTTTTAACAATATAGTTAGATGCCAGCGCAGCACTTCGGGATCTTGCTCTAGTATCTCTGATTTAATCAGCCAATATTCTGCATCTTCGTGTTTGGCAATGGCCATACTAACCGCAAACCTATTCGCAACATATGCATGTTGTTTGTCGGTGAAAGTAAATCTCTTCTGTGCCCTTTCCCATGTTTTTAGTGCTGCGGCTTTGTTTCGCCAAATTAATCGACCCAAGCCATAACCAATAATTTCTGTTTCAATCTCAGGATAATCACCTTTAAATGCATTGAGTCGCTTTACTTTAGATGGCGATTTTCTGGTTTGATGCCATAAATCAGCTAAGTATTTTTTATCGTCTGACAATAACGTTCTTAAATACGAAATCATAGACTGTTGTCCGCCATTCGCTGCTTTGGCAATACGTTGCAATATTAACTCATCAGTCAATTGACCGTCGGCTTTCCATTCTTTAAAAAGAGGATCGCAATCTTTTGGTTGCGACTTACTGATATTCCACAAATCAGCGATTTGCGAATATAGTTGGCCTTTGTTAACACCATCTTCGAGCTGATAGCGCAAATACCGACAGGTTAATTTGGTGTCGCCGATGGGCGCATAGAATTCCATAAATAGACTCTTGCGGTTTTTCTTAGCAAGGTATCGCAACCAAGGACGCAAAATTCGGCGCTCTAATGGCGTGCCCTCATATTGCTTAAGAAAGGCTCTAACTTGCTCAACTTTTTTAGTTGTTAAGCCATGTAAAATTTTCCTTTCTATCAGATAAGGCACTAATGGATAATCACCCATATTAATAACTAGTTTTGCAAAATCTTCATCACTGGTATTCCAGACTTGTTTTTCAATTCGCAAAAATTCAGCGCGTTGACTGTCTAATTTTTCCTCTGGTGATTTATTTTCCAATGAATTGGCTAAATTAGACAAAAGAATGCTGAATATCAAAACAAGGCGACAAATGGGTGTTATAACGTTAGACAATGGGGTTTCCGTCGTTGTTAAAAGTTAATTACATTAAACAAATAAAAAAATAACTGGTACAATGAGTATTGAGAAAAGTAGAATTACCAACCATGCTGACCCTCTATTAAAATTTTTTGTACTAATTAATACCATACTATTTGACAGAACGTTCAATAATAGTATGGGTCACCTATCGGAAATAGTATAAGTCACCTATCGGAAAATGGTGAGCAATCTTAACAATTTCTATAATGCGCGTTGTAAATGTCACAGGAGAATATAATGATCTTTGAAGGCAAGAGTCTATCAGTAGTAATGACAGACGACTCAATCGCTGAACTTGTGTTTGATGCACAAGGCTCAGTAAATAAATTCGACAGACAAACGGTCGCAGAGCTCGACCTGGCCGCAGCTGCTATTGCTGCTTCAGGTGACGTCAAAGGCGTACTTGTACGCTCTGCTAAAAGTACGTTTATCGTGGGTGCTGACATCACTGAATTCACACCATTGTTTAAAATGGACCCAGCAGACATTCTAGGTTGGGTTGCGAAGACCTCTCAAGTATTTGACCACTTTGAAGATTTAGCCGTCCCTACTGTTATTGCAGTAAATGGCTTTGCTCTTGGTGGCGGCTTTGAGATGGCATTGGCCGGCGACATTCGGGTTGTTGATACAAGCGCAAGAATTGGTTTTCCTGAAGTGAAATTAGGTTTAATGCCAGGTTTCGGCGGAACAGTTCGTCTGCCACGCGTTATTGGTGCAGACAATGCACTTGAATGGATGACCACAGGTCGCGACCGTGACGCCGGCCAAGCATTAAAAGAAGGTGCAGTGGATGCGGTTGTTGCACCAGAGCATTTGCACGAAGCAGGCCGCAGCATGTTAAAAGATGCCATGGCTGGCAAGCTCGATTGGCAAGCTCGCAGGGCTCAGAAAAAAGCGCCATTGATGTTAAATGCAAATGAGTCAATGATGAGTTTCTCAACTGCGGCAGCTATGGTTGCAGCACAAGCAGGCAGACATTACCCAGCACCACATAAAATGGTGGAAACGGTAAGCAAAGCCGCTCGTCTTGACCGCGACGGTGCACTGAAACTCGAGAATGAAGGTTTTGTTGCACTTGCTAAAACTGATGCTTGCAAAGCACAAGTTGGTATTTTCCTTGCTGATCAATTAGTTAAATCCAAGGGTAAAAAAGTAGCTAAAGGCGCCACTAAAGAAATCAAGCAGCATGCTGTATTAGGTGCTGGTATTATGGGTGGCGGCATTGCTTATCAGGGTGCCGTAAAAGGCATCACAACAATAATGAAAGACATTAACCAAGCTGCTCTTGACCTTGGTTTAAAAGAAGCTTCAAGCATCCTTGAAAAAGGCATGCAACGCGGAAAAGTTGATGCCAAGAAAATGGCCTCAACACTAAACAAAATCATCCCTACGCTGGATCAAACTGCGATTGCAAGTGCAGACTTAATCATCGAAGCGGTTGTTGAAAATCCGAAAATCAAAGCTGCTGTGCTCGCTGAGACTGAAAAAACGGTTGCTGATGATGCGATTATTTGTTCAAACACCTCTACAATCTCTATAAATCAGTTAGCAAAAAGCTTAAAAAAACCAGAGCGTTTTTGTGGTATGCATTTCTTCAACCCGGTACATAAAATGCCATTGGTTGAAATTATTCGCGGTGAAAACACCTCTGATGCCACGATTAGCGCCGTTGTTGCGTCAACCTTGAAAATGGGTAAAACCCCTATCGTTGTAAACGATTGTCCTGGTTTCTTAGTTAACCGTGTTTTATTCCCTTACTTCGCAGGTTTTAGCCAATTATTAATCGACGGAGCTGATTTCATCGCTGTTGATAAAGTGATGGAAAAAGTATTCGGTTGGCCGATGGGTCCAGCATTCTTGCTTGATGTTGTTGGCATGGACACAGCTGATCATGCCTCTAGTGTTATGTCAGATGGCATTCCTGAGCGTATGCAGAAAATTGATAATGACCCTGTTACTTTGCTTTATAAAGCAGGTAGATTTGGTCAGAAAAACGGCAAAGGTTTCTATGACTTCTCATTAGACAAGCGCGGACGCCCAGCGAAAAAAGCCTCTCCAGAAGCTTACGCATTGTTTAAAGGGCATGTCGCTGCGACTAAAGAATTCGACAAAGAAGAGATTATTGCTCGCGTGATGATCCCAATGGCGAACGAAGCTATCCGTTGTCTTGAAGAAGGTATTGTAGCCAGCGCAGCAGAAGCAGATATAGCATTATTATTTGGCTTAGGCTTCCCTCCGTTCAGAGGCGGCATATTCCGTTATATTGAAACCATGGGACTAGCAAACTTTGTGGCATTAGCCGACAAGTACGCAGTTTTAGGTCCAATTTATCAAATTTCAGATGGCGTGCGCGAAATGGCGGCTTCTGGAAAATCTTACTTTTCACAATCAGCCTAAGTCACCAGAGGAGATAAAAATGAAAGATGTTGTAGTTATCGATTGTATTCGTACCCCTATGGGACGTTCTAAGGGTGGTGTTTTTAGAAACGTACGCGCTGAAACTTTGTCTGCCCTGCTAATGACAAAATTGATAGAGCGCAACCCTAGCGTCGACCCAGCTGAGATTGAAGATATTATTTGGGGCTGTGTTCAGCAAACCAAAGAACAAGGCTTTAACATAGCCCGAAACGCTCAACTGTTAACACAAATCCCAAGAAGTACAGGGGCTGTTACAGTTAACCGTTTATGTGGTTCATCAATGCAAGCTTTGCATGACGCTGCGTCAGGTATTATGTCTGGCCGTGGTGAGATTTACATGATCGGTGGGGTTGAGCATATGGGTCACGTACCAATGGATTTCAATATTGATTTCCATCCCGGTATTTCAAAACGTGCAGCGCGTGCTTCCGGTAGCATGGGCATGACAGCTGAATTATTAGGTCGTCAAAATGGTATTACACGTGAAATGCAAGACGCGTTTGCTGCACGTTCTCATCAACGCGCTCACAAAGCAGCCGTTGAAGGTCGTTGGAATGAAATAGTACCTATTGAAGGGCATGATGCCAACGGCGTATTGCGCTTAATTGAACAAGATGAAGTAATTCGTCCTGAAACGACAGTAGAAGGGCTTGCCGGCTTAAGACCTGTGTTCGACCCAGTGAACGGCTCAGTAACAGCGGGTACGTCATCAGCATTATCTGATGGCGCTTCAGCTATGTTGATCATGTCTGCTAGTCGTGCAAAAGAGCTTGGCTTGACGCCACGTGCGAAAATTCGTGCAATGGCCGTTGCTGGTTGTGATGCAGCGATTATGGGCTTTGGTCCTGTTCCTGCCACACACAAAGCATTGAAACGTGCAGGTATGACAATGCAAGATATTCAGTTAGCTGAATTCAATGAAGCTTTCGCAGCACAAGCATTGTCGTGTATTAAGCATTTAGGTTGGATGGATGAATACGAAGATAAAGTTAACTTAAATGGTGGGGCTATTGCATTAGGTCACCCATTAGGTTGCTCGGGCTCGCGTATTTCAACAACGCTAATTAACTTAATGGAAGCAAACGACAAAGAAATTGGTTTAGCGACCATGTGTATTGGTTTGGGCCAAGGCATAGCAACTATTTTCGAACGCGTTTAAATAAACTAAAAAATCAAAAGGGGATGCTATTTAGCATCCCCTTTTTTTATCTTTGTCGCATGTTCAAATACGTTGACATAAAAAAGACTTTTTTATTACCATATTAAGTAATAAACCAGCTAAGCTGATTAGCCGTCAGTCGTAATTTTAGCAATCAATGCCTGACGTGTCTCATCACAGGTTTCGTTATCTACCTGGCAACCACCAGCAGCCATATGGCCGCCACCACCAAATTGTAGACATAACTCGCCAACATTGGTTTTAGAATTCCTATCTAAAATCGATTTACCAATCGCGAATACTGTGTTTTGCTTTTGAAAGCCCCACATTTGATGAATCGAAATATTACATTGAGGGAAAAGCGCATAAATCATAAACCGGTTCCCAGCATAAATGACATCTTGATCGCGTAAATCTAGTATCACCAAGTTATCATAAACACTGGAACAGTCGGTTACTTGTTGTTTAAATTGTTCTGCATGTTCATAATATAAATTAACTCTTTCTTGCACGTCTGGTAGTGCAATTATTTCATCAATAGTTTGCTTGCGGCAACAATCAATTAGCTCCATCATTAGCTGATAGTTAGAGATACGGAATTCTCTAAAACGACCTAATCCTGTGCGGCTATCCATTAAGTAATTTAATAAGACCCAACTCCCTGGATTAAGAATTTCATCGCGGCTGAACTGCGCAGAATCGGCTTTATCGACGGCGTCCATCATGTCATCCCAAGCTTTTGGAAAGACTGCTTTACCGCCATAATGATCATATACAACGCGAGCAGCCGAAGGTGCTTTTGGGTCGATAATATGATTTTTCTTAGTCACGTTCCCACTCCTAGACATTTCGCTTAAGTGGTGGTCAAACGCCAAATAACAATCAGGTACATAAGGGAGATTCGTTGTAATGTCATTGGTTGATATGTCAACAACGCCATCTTGCATGTCTTTTGGATGAACAAATTTAATATCATCAATTAAATTCAATTCTTTCAATAAGACAGCACAAACTAGCCCATCAAAGTCACTACGGGTGACTAACCTATATTTAAATTCCGTTGATACCGCCGTTTTTGACAAAATAGTTCTCCTAAATTCGAATCAATCAGACCATTCAAAGCAGACAACAATGATGCATTTTTACTGATGAGGTTTGGGTATTGAGGGGCATACTAAGGTGTATTAAGCGATATATAAAATACTAAATTCGCCTAAATCGTCTATCTAAAATGGGCAACTACATTCGCCCAATATTCTTTGGCCTGTGACAGGATGGTCAAATTGCAGTGTTTCAGCGTGTAGCATAAGTCTATTTGAAGCTTGTTGAGTTTTTTGCGTACCATATAAATCACAGCCTAGAATAGGATGCCCCATATGTTGACTATGGATACGTAACTGATGCGTTCTGCCGGTTTGCGGATAGTACCTTACTCGTGTTGATAACGGACTTTGCAATCGCTCAAGCACCTGATAGTCAGTTTGCGCCTGTTTGCCATGTTCAATACAGGTTTTTAACCGAGGAAATAGCAAAGGATCCTTCGCTATCGGCATATTAATCTGTCCACTGTCATCAATCACGTGGCCGGCTAGAACACTAACATAAGTTTTAAGCACGCTACGCAACTGAAATTGCTTTGCCAAATTAGCATTGGCTTGCTTATTCAGGGCTATGAGCATAAGGCCCGATGTATTGAGATCTAATCGATGTACTAGCCTAGCACTGGGGAAATCCTGTACTAAACGAAAGTGTACTGAATCTTTATTCAATGGATTTTTACCCGATAGGGATAACAAGCCGCTCGGTTTATTTATCAACAAAATATGTTCATCTTGAAATAAGATGGTTATTTTTTGGAGGCACTCAGGAACAATAAAATTGTCAACAATGGCATTCATCATAAGCTAAGTCTCAGCGCATGTTTTTGCTTAATTGTCAGAAACAAAATTGCTCCACGATTGCAATACTCGGATAAAGTCTTCTAATCCACAACCCGCAATAGACTCCTGATCATATAACTCTGTTCCCTCTGGCATTTCATCTGGTGCGTCGACATCTAAAATTTTAGACCTGACTTCTACTTCATCAGGATCTAGTAACAAATTTACGTCGTTGCCTTGCATTATAAACTCTTTAATTTGCCGACTTTCTAATTGTTTAATTGCGTTAAATATTTCTTCAATTTTGTTTTGGTCAGTGCCTAGTTCTTGCGTAAACCACTGGGCGAAAGTCTCGCTGCCCATTTCAAACTCCGCAACAGGACTGCCTTGTAGATCGCGAATAAATTGGTAATTCATCATTGCCTCATGTTTTGTTAACAATCGATTGACTAGTATAAACTTCACCCTTTTCTTCTAGGTGCGTAAGATAGACTCGGACATCAAACTCTATTTGATGATAGTTAGGCATCATGTGCCGGCAAAGTTGATAAAACGCTTTGTTATGTTCTTTTTCTTTTAAGTGCGCTAGCTCATGCACCACAATCATATTAAGAAACTCAACCGGTGCATTTTTAAATAACGTACTAATACGAATTTCATTTTTACTTTTTAGCTTACTGCCCTGCACTCTTGTTACGAAGGTATGTAGGCCTAGAGCGTTGTTGACCACATGAATTTTTTTATCAAATACTATCTTACTCAGGGGTTGCGACTTTTTAAGATATTGATTTTTTAGATCCATTACGAATTCACGTAACGCGTTGTCATTAGGTACATTACTGACTGCCGGATATTTCTGTAGTAAATAATCAGTCAGGCGATCTTGCGACAATAATTGTGTAATTTGCTGTTGCAAGCTAGGAGCATAAGAAGACAAATATTTTAGCAAATACACGATACGGCTATCAGTTATGGATAATTGTAGAGTGTACTCCTGAGCAGCCTAACTGTCATCTGCTGGTGCAGGCTTTTTCTAATTGCCTAAGCCGAACTGGGCCAAACTGCCATACAAATTCTAACTTGCATAGTCACCTATATACCAATTACTTAAATAAAGATAAATGTTACTCTGCTGCAATCAACCTGTCATCGGTGTGCTGTCATCTGGCGTCCCAGGTACCGTAGCAGACCAACCTAGGTTTCATCATCAATTGTTACCTAAAGACGAAATTCGATATCACCGAGGTCTTGATGAAAAAGTCATCAACCAGCTTGAAAACATGGGCAATATCATGCGTTAAAGTGATTTTGGTGATATGCATGCCATTGTGCATACCGGTGGCAGACTTGAAGCTGCGTCAGAATCAAGGGGGCGCGGTAAATCGGTATTTTTTGAGGGCAAAGAGCCCTCTTTTAACTTAGCATTTATACCTAAACGCTGGCCTCAATCCACACTGGAACGCCGTTAAGTACGGCGTTACCAGACAATTCATCAACGACCATTTCATCGGTTAGGTCATTCACACTCACACCGGCATGTTGCTCTGCGGTTTTCCAGCGCATGCCTTTCTTATTATGCCCCCAACCATGTGGTATAGAGATAACACCAGGCATGATTTTCGGCGTAATTTCCGCCGGCAAACTGATTTCACCGACACGTGATTTTACGTTTATCATCTGCTTGTCTTGTATCGCAAATTTCGCAGCATCATCAGGGTGAATTTGCGCGGTACAACGAGACAGTCCATTGTTAGTTCCTTTAACCATGCGCTTACTATTATGTAACCATGAGTTATTAGTCTTTAAATGGCGTCGACCAATAAGTTGCAGACCGTTTTCGTCTGGCAAAGTAGTCGCAAAAAAGTGCTTATCCAAACGCGTTAAGTCTGGCATGAAATAATCAAAACTCATGTCGATCTTTTTATCATTGTGAAAAATTGCGGCCGGTAAGTCAGGTTGCAATGGCCCAAGGTCAATGCCATGCGGCAACTCCAACAAAGTGGCAATACTAATCGGTTTTCCTGCATGCTGATAACGCCCTATTTGCAGCATCTCATTAACCACACCCGTTGGTTTTTTATCCCATAGAACTTGATACTTATCAGTAGGTAAACCATTGAGCTTGTCGAGTCGCTCAGCTAAACCGAGATATATTTGCCAATCGGTTTTACTATTTGCTTCTGGTGGGAATATAGCAGGCGAATATTTAGTACTGTTACGAACAGCGAAATTATGGAAAACGATATCGTAATGATCGCGTTCGAGCGCCGTCACTGGCGGTAGAATAATATTTGCGTGTCTGCTGGTTTCGGTCATAAAAAAATCAACTGCAACCACAAAGTCTAGATTTTCAAATGCCGCATCAAGCTGCTGTCCATTTGGTGTGGTAAGAACTGGGTTTCCCGCACCAATGACGATGGCTTTGATTTGACCTTCGCCGGGTGTCGTCATTTCTTCAGATAACGCTGAAACCGGAAATTCACCAGCAAAGGCTGGTAACTTGCGCACGCGAGTATGAAAATTACCAATTGTGCCACGACCGGAATGTGGCAAGAAGTCTGCAGCTGGTTGAGTAAACATCATGCCGCCACGTTTATCTAAGTTGCCGGTTAGCATATTGAATAGCATAATTAAATACTGGGTCAACGTACCAAATGCTTGCACGCTTGCGCCCATGCGGCCATAGCAAACTGCCGATTCTGCAGCGCAAAAATCACTGACTAATTGTTCAATTTGAGCCTCTGTCATACCTATCTTACTTGCCACTATTTTTGGAGTATAGGGCAACACGTATTCCTTAATTTCTAGTAACTGAGGTGCAAATTCAAGCAGTCTTGCAGGGGCTTCTTTATGTGTAGCAAACAAGGTGTTGATCATGGCAAGCAGTAACAAGGCGTCAGTGCCTGGTTTAATGAAATGGTGTTCACTGCTCATATCAGCTGTTTCAGATTTTTTAGGGTCTATAACAACCACTTTCCCTTGTCTGTTTTGAATCGCTTTTAAACGGCGTTTGACGTGCGGCACGGTCATGATGCTGCCGTTTGATGCTAAAGGGTTACCACCAATAATCATAAAATATTGAGTGTGATCGATATCAGGAATTGGAATTTGCGATTGATGACCAAACAGCTTTCGACTGACAATATGATGCGGAAGTTGATCAACCGAGGTCGCCGAATAACGATTGTGTGACTGCAATGCGCGATAGAAATAAGGACCATATAATATCGAGCCCATATTATGTGCATTAGGGTTACCTAAATAAGTCGCTACCGATTCAACTCCGTACTTTTGCTGGGTTTCAAATAAACCATTTGCTACTTTATCTAGCGCGTCATCCCATGAAATTTCTTGCCATCCATCTGCTGTTTTTTCTAGTGGCATTTTGATCCTGTCCGGATCATCATATAGGTCTTTTAACGCCATCGCTTTAGGGCAAACATGGCCCTCACTAAACGGATTTTTTTTATCACCTACAATAGACAATATTTCACGATCTATAGTGGTGACTTCGATACCGCACATAGCCTCACACAACGTACAGGTAGAATAGTGTTTTTGTTCAGTTGATGGAGCAGTTGAGGTCATATTCGTTGCCAATATAAGTGGTTATGAGCATAAATTAGCGGGTAAGCGGATTATATACAAGCATCATTGGTATTTATGGAGAGGCTTGCTAGCTAATGACGAGCAACTAATCCAAGAGTATCGCCGCGTTGCAAGGGCATGCCATTGCGGTTAGACTTCCGCATACACTGATATACTTAATGAAATACTGACAATGAAAATGCATGCGGCGTGTTTATTAGTTTGCTTTTACTGTAGTAACTTACTTGCAGCCCCTTTATTAGCAACAACTGAACCTAGTAAGGATGAGGTTATTGGCCGTTTCGCTCAACTTGCACTAGAGTGTGTGCACAAAGAGTATCCAAACATTGTTAAGCATATGATGAATAGCGATGAAGATGTGAAAACTCCGAAACAGCTATACCCAGTGTTTTATGGATGTTTTGATTGGCATTCTTCAGTACATGGACATTGGTTACTTACTCGAATTGCCAGCCAACACCCGAACACCGCTCATTATCAAGACATCATGAACAGTCTTAACCAGAGCTTTACCGAAGCCAATATAGAAGCTGAACTTGCTTACTTTAATCGTGAAAATACCGGTACAAGTTTTGAGCGTCCTTATGGCTTAGCATGGTTTTTACAACTCACCAGCGAATTGCGTGAGTGGAACAACCCACAAGCAAAACAATGGTTGACCATTTTACTCCCTTTAGAGAAGAAAATAGTGGCTAACCTTAGTGATTGGTTGCCAAAACTGAGTTTCCCCATACGCGCTGGAGAGCATAGCCAAACGGCATTTGCCTTCGGGTTAATGTTAGATTGGAGTATCACGGCGAACAACCAAGTCTTTAACGATTTGCTAAAACATAATATTACTCGCTTGTACAGTGATGATGTCAACTGCCCTCTAGCGTATGAACCTTCTGGACAAGATTTTTTGTCCCCTTGCATAGCTGAAGCTGACCTCATGCGCCGAGTATTATCAAAAACACAATACGCGGAGTGGTTATCCTCGTTTCTACCGACCATACCTAGGGATGGCGATGGAACTTGGTTAAGCGTAGCAACAGTGGTTGATAAGAGTGATGGTAAGCTTGCTCATTTAGATGGCCTAAATTTAAGCCGTGCTTGGATGTTAGAAGGGGTCGCGTCAGCCTTAAATGCCCAAGATCCTCGCAAGAGCGCCATTATTAATGCGGCTAAAGCCCATAAACAAGCAGGCATAAATTCTGTTATTCATGATATGCACTATATGGGTAGCCACTGGTTAGGTAGCTTTGCTACCTATTTAGAAACGCAACGAGGCTTACTCTAGAAGTTTAAGGGAATATATGCAATAAGCGAGCAAAAGCTGGTGAGACAAGATAGTCTGTAGGGGTTTTAATGATTTTTCAGGGCTAGTTCAGTATGTGTTGGAAAGAGATCCGTTTAGCAGTCATGAGCTAGTATTTCGAGGGCGCTGTGGTGTGATATGGTCTACTAGTGAACCTTTATAAACGCTAATCACTAATATTTGGTTTAGCAACAAATGCATATTGAACATATTTTGTTTCGTCCAAGAATTTAGGGAAAAGCTTAAATGCAATTCGGCGGAGAACTGTTGGCCGCCACCAGTTCTCATTTATTCCTTTTAAAATAGTAACTTCATAACCACATTCCACAAACATTCGCTTTGCACTTTTTTTTGTAAAAAATCGCAAATGTGTTTTATCGCGAATCCCACAAGGTTCGTATTGGAAATCTCTATCTATTAGAATATGCAACAAATTATTAATTTCAAGTATATTTGGGAGCGACACGATTACCAACCCATTTTTCGTTAGTTTATTTTTAGCTAGAACAAGGGCACTCCAGGGGTCCGTTAAATGTTCAAGAACGTCATTAAAAATAATAATATCGAAGTAGTCATTAGGTATATCTGCACTATTATCAAATGGCTGGTTAATAACGTTGTCTAAAAACTCACCCGCTTTCTCCGCTGCTTCTTTATTTGGCTCAACACCCCAAACATCAATTTGCCTTTGAGATTTCAAGTACTCACCAAACCCTCCTGTGTGACAACCTACATCAAGAATACGTTCTGCGTCTATAGGTACAAAGTCTGCCATTTCTTTTCTTGGTAAATGACCATAATTGTCTTCCTTAACTTTTGAATGAACAATTTTTTTAGCACATACACCTTTAGGTAATTTTTGCATAATATATCCTTAATTATACATAGCTGGCATTAATCAGACCCCCACGCTTTTTTTTGAATATTGTACAAATGCAGCGAGTGACCACAAATCAGTTGAATGTTTACCCTTGCACTCTATCATAAGCATTAAGTAAGGGTTTGTTTTATTATAGACTTCTGCGGGCGAGATATTACCTCATAAACGCAATCAAAATGTGGATGGGTGCGCAGCACTTCTTAATGACGCGCAAACATAATGTGTTAACTGAAATGAGTATCCATGTGCTGGCTTACAACCTGAAACGAATGATGTCGATAATGGGGGCAACTGGGCTGATATCGGCCATGATGGCCTAAGGGTAGTTATCCATTTAAAATCACGCATAAAGCCTTACAAACAGGCATTATTAGCACATAAAAGTCTATCAGCAACATTGAGAAAAAACGATCAATATTGAAAATTCCGAGCATAAATTTGCTAGTCAAAAACCAAACTCTAAGGTCTGGTTTTTGACTACTTCATAGGTAATCAGGTGACTTCGAAAAGGTATCATACCAAATAGGGGAGCTGCATTTGAATATTCTCGATATTTTGTCGTTGCATATTCATGCACTCTGCAATAATACGCCTTGCTCTCTTGCTTTCTTCCGTTCCTCGTAATAGAAACTGGCTCGGACTTAGCTCTCACTGGTAACTCACCAAACGAATTTTTTGCTTCTGCAGTCGTAATGATTTTGATAAATACAAATTTCTCTATCAGTTCGATAATATTAGATAATTTGGCTAATATAGACAATTAAAAGATTTGTTACTTGTAATATTTAACTGTCTAGCCCTTCGGAAATCTCTAATGCACCGTCAACTTCTAAATCTAAATCTAAATCTAAATACCATACGGTATTTTCAAGTTTTGCATGCCCTAATATAAACCCAACAGAATTCGCGCTACAACACTATATTACTCTAAATATAGTTATACGATTTATCAAAGTTGATCAATATCAAAATACATACATACGATCGATGTATATTAGTGCACATCAATGTCCCCATTGCTATGCAGGGATGCCAAAAAGTGACGCGCTTGCTGATGGCGTTAGATGTAGTTGTGACCTATTACGATTGAAAAAATGGAGAAGAATATGAAAAACTTTCCCGAACACTATAAAGAACTTAATACTTGGATGGAGAAGCTAGGTCTAGCCATCCCAGAAGTGATGCAAGGGTTTGGTGCTCTGCACCAAGCCAGCGTAAAGTCAGGTGCCTTAGACAGCAAAATTAAGGAACTCATAGCGCTGGGAATAGCTATTACAGTTAGATGTGATGGCTGTATTTCATTTCACGTGCATGATGCGATGCAAGCTGGGGCGAGTAAGGAAGAAATTGCTGAAACGGTTTCTATCTCTATCCTAATGGGCGGCGGCCCGTCGGTAATGTATGGCATCGAAGCAATGCAAGCTCTCAGTCAATTTAAAGAGCAAGGCTTATAATATTGGGAGAAAGAAAACACGTTGGTCAAATGAATGTTTTGGATAAAATTAAATTAAATGTTTGCTATTGAGAAGTGAAAAAAGCATCAATATTCATAATCACAATTGACAAAAAAAGGGCGAAATAGTCGCCCTTTAAACGTAATGAATAAATAGATTGGCCTAGATAAGCAATTCTAAGTGGTTATCTAGCACCTTACGCTCTTCTAGGTTGCTTAGGTTTGTCACCTCGACCTTGACGATTTCCACTTGCGCCATCGGTGCGTGTATTTCTGGGTGCTTTAGGACGTTTAGGCTTTTGGGCTTTTAAGGCAACAGGTGCTAATTTTTCACTTGGCTCGAAACCCTTAATCACTTCAGTGGCTATGACTTTACCTATCAAACTCTGGATCTCGCTGATATTCTTTTTGTCTTCTACTGTTGCAAAACTATAAGCATGACCCGTTGCTCCAGCTCTTCCTGTGCGACCTATTCGGTGCACGTAATCTTCAGCAATGTTAGGCAAATCAAAATTTACAATTTGTGGAAGCTCATTTATATCGATGCCTCTGGCAGCAATATCAGTAGCCGCTAATATCTGAACTTTACCACTTTTAAAATCAGCTAACGCTCTGGTTCTAGCGCCTTGGCTTTTGTTGCCATGAATAGCTGATGCGCTAATGTTCTTCTTAATTAAAAATTTAGCGAGTCTATCCGCGCCATGCTTTGTTCTACAAAAAACTAAGACTTGATGCCAATTATTTTCAATAATCAAGTGGCTCAGTAATGCATTTTTGTCTGTTTTGTCCACAGGAATGATAACCTGCTCAACCGCCGTGGCCGTGCTGTTTTTGGTATTAACTGAAATTTCTACCGGATTATTCACAATTGTTTTAGCTAATTTGCGAATATCATCTGAAAACGTAGCGGAGAAAAGGAGGTTCTGTCTTTTCTTAGGAAGTAGCGCCATGATTTTTTTAATATCATGAATAAAACCCATATCTAACATGCGGTCAGCTTCATCCAGGACTAATATTTCAAGTTGCGAAAATTTCACTGCTTTTTGCTGGTACAAATCCATTAACCGGCCAGGCGTGGCCACTAATATATCAACGCCTCTGCGCAATTTAATCATTTGTGGATTAATGCCCACTCCGCCAAACACAACCTGAGTCTTCAGGTTTAAATGCTTGCCGTAGTAACGAATATTTTCATCGATTTGCGCTGCTAATTCTCTGGTTGGCGTTAAAATAAGCGCCTTAACATTATTTGCTGCGGCAGGTGTCGTATTCTCAAACATTGACAGTATGGGCAGTGTAAACGCCGCGGTTTTACCTGTGCCGGTTTGCGCAGCAGCCATGACATCCTTGCCTTCTAATACAACCGGTATCCCTTGTTCTTGAATTGGTGATGGTTGTTTGTAGCCCTTTTCTTCTATAGCTTGAAGGACAAGAGGGGATAATCCTAAGGATGTAAATGACATGGTTATACTCGTTTGAAGAACTGATAGGACCTAACACGCTGTTAAGTAGGAATCGCCTAGCAAAATAGCTTGTTCATATTGCTAACTGATACTAAGATCGCAGAGGGTACAGCAGAATGCAGTACACCGCAATGAAAATGCGGTATTGTTAGCCAAACTATAGGACAAAAAACGTTGCTATTGACAGATAAAAATACGCTTTATTTGCTCTCCCTACGGCGGTGTTTTCATGGGGAATCTTAGTCTAGTGTTAGTTCACCCTCTCAATCTTGTAACCTTTGGCTTCTAATTTAGCAAAAACACTGTCTTTGCCGGCTAAGTGGGCAGCACCGACCAAGACAAATTCAGTCGGTTTGTCGTTTAGCATTTGCATGATTTTAGGCATCCAGTTATCGTTACGCTCTACAATTAAGTTGGCATAAATTTCAGGCGACGTTTTCTCCATAGGTTCAACAACTGTCTGATTTAGTTTACCTAAGTCGCCCTCTTTCCAGCTTGATAACATATCGTCAATTAATGCTGGTAACGTTTGAATTTCATCAAGCGTATAATTGATCATGGCATTGTCATCATCGCCTCCTAGATTAACTAAAAAATCTAATTGCTGGTCTATAGACTCAAACCACTCTATTGGTTTTCCATCGGCTTTTGCTTTACTTGCGAAAATTTGATCTACACCTGCTTGATCAAAACCGTTTACCTGATACTCCATCACTGTAATCGTTAGTGCCACCATCGAGGGTTTTAATGGATGGAAATTAGCAATCGGCATTCCTTTCGAATCCATGTGCGTCTTCAGTGCAGCATAAGTTTCATCATTTAAGCGAGTTTGTAATGTGGTACCGTCTGTTAATATCATGCTCGACAACATTTTTTGTTGAAATTCAGAGGTCTGAGCGCCTTCAATGTCGGTTTCAAAAACTAACTTATCAGCAGCAGCGTAAGCGTTGTCATAGGCAGTCGGCAATGGCAAGTTTTCAGCTTTTAAAATATGAATAGTACCGCCAAAATAAACTGTATATTCACCATCTGTGACTTTCCATACTGAAGCTGCTAGTGTTGGAATTGGTGCTGAAATTAATGCTAATAAGAATACCGTTAACATGACTTTTGTAAGCATTTTCATAATTTGCTCTATCCTTAAGGTCGCCAGAATGCCACTCTAATATCTATTCAACATACAGGTTACCGAGTGCTTTAGAAATTGAAAACTAAAACTCGTAACAAACTGTGTTTTTGCTCATTTTTAAACGTTAACTAGGTGTATAAGTGTTTACCACTTTTTATAGCCTAAATTTAAAGCTAATAATACGTGGGATAAATACCTAATAGATTGAACATAGTAAAATCCTGAAACAAAGATTTAAGTGACCTGTCTTTCTACTCGTTTTATAATCAAAGCTAATCGGTTTAACCAATAAATATTTAAGGCAAACAAATTGCTTCAAAAACACATAGGATTTGCACTGAGCATTATCGCAATTGGATTATTCGTACCTGGTATTCTAGCTCCCATGTTTACATTAAATATGGAGCTTGCCGTGGCTCTAGCCGGGCCTTCAATTTCTTCTGAACTGGTCAATAAGGAGCTCTCAATAATAGGCACGGTACAAGAACTGGTGCATGACGATAGGTTGCTTGTTGCTTTACTTATATTTGCTTTTTCAGTAGTCATTCCATTAATTAAAACCAGTTTAATAACAGCCGTTTACTTCACTAAAAGTATTGAATTTCAGCACAAGATAAGTAAATTTGTAGCGGTTATTGGCAAATGGTCGATGGCAGATGTCTTTGTCGTTGCTATATTTCTTGCTGTACTCTCAACTGACCATGCGCAAAATGCAGAGCAACACCAACTATCCTTCTTTGGCATGTCTTTAGACTTTGAAATCAGTACGCAAACTTTATCGAATGTAGGAATGGGATTTTACTACTTTGTTGGATACTGCGTGATTTCCTTGATTGGTTCTCAATTGATGTTATCCGCGATTAATCGTTCGCAAAATATAATGAATAATGGCAGCCTGCCACAGGCAGCAGGTAACTCACAAGAAAATGTAATGTAAAATAGCGCGTGACCTTAGCGGTATTGCCGTAATAACAATTTTTTGGGCTCTATTATTACTCATGAATGCCGATTTATTGAGTTACGATTTTGTTTATAAAAACAAAGACCCCCAACAAACCCTTACTTTTTCTTAAGTGTTCACGAACCTAGTTAAGGGATTGTGACTTCCTGTTTTTTGTAATCTAACCCTTTGCTTTATTTTATTTTATTCTATTCTCAGTAGGATATGCTTACTCATATATCTTGTGGGTTGCAGCCTACTTCACATTTTACCAATTGTTTTTGCGCGTAAGGAATGCAGCTGAACATGAAGCAGTACCTAACCTGTTGGACAGAGAGCCTTGCAAACATGCGCGCACGACAAATGCAAGATGGTGGGAAAGGGTACTATAGCGACACGCATATTGCTCAAGTGTATGGCGACGAGCTCTAACAGCTGACACACTTCGATTAAGTGTCAAGACTAATCAAAATTGATGGTGTTATCTTTTATATCAACTTCAATTATGTTGCCATAATGTTTAACAGCGTCGCGGATGTCGTCAGCTTTACCTACAATTACGAATTGTAGGTTTTCTTTCGGAAAATATTTAGCAATCACTTCTTTGCTGCGCTCTACGGAGAGTTTATTGACCTGTTGGGTGAAAGTGTTGATAAACGATTCATCAAAATCATATACAAACATTTCAGCTAGCAAAAATGCGATGTCTGATGATGTCTCGTAACGCGGTGGAAATTGTCCTTTAACGTAAGACTTTGCTGAATCCAATGTACCTGCGTCAATACCTTGTTGCCATAATTTGGCATAGGTTTTTAATACAAGATCGATCGCATCAGTTGTGCTTGCTGTTTTAGTGAAGGTAGAAATAGTAAAACTTCCACCTTGCTTGTTACTTGAAAAAGAACTTCTCGCACCATAAGTCAAACCGCTGTTGACGCGCAACTCATCGTTTAACCAACTAGTAAACCTACCACCCAAAATAGTATTAATTACCGATACAGCAATAAAATCTGGATTACTGCGTTTTATGCCGAGACCGCCAATCAAAAAGGTACTTTCAGTAGCATCCGACTTATTCACTAGCAGCACTGTGGCTTCGTGTGGAATAGGTAATATCGAACTCACATTGGCCACAACTTTTTCACCTTCCCATTCTCCAAACAGCGTCTTCAGTTTTATAGCCATGGCTTTAGGGTCTATGTCACCGGTAACAATAAGGGCTGAATTACGAGGGCTAAACCACGTTTCATGAAAGGCTTTAACATCTTCTACTGTAATACTTTTGACTGAATCAATATTGCCACTAACGTTGTTTGCATAAGCATGACCAGCGTACAAAAGAGCATTAAAAAACTGCCCTACTTTAGCTCTTGGGCTTTCTTTTTGGCGTTCTAAACCGGCTAAATAGCGTGCTTTTTGTTGCTCAAATTCGCTTTCATCAAACGCAGGATTAAGTAATACATCACGCAGAATGGGCAGCACGGTGTCGATATCGTTACTTGCCAATGAGGCACTTAAAACGCTGTATTCTAGCGTTGCACTGCTACTCGTTTCGGCACCAATAAAATCAAGCTTTTCTTGCAGTGTATGTCTATCTAACGACGTTGTACCTAACAACAAATTACTTGCGGTCATTTGTGCCAAACCTGCTTTATCATCACTTACAGCGCCGGCTTTTACGATAGCCACAACATCAACGAGGGGGACTTCATCTTGTTTCATTAAATAAATAGTTAAGCCATTTTTAAGTACCATTTTTTCATATTTAGGTAACATAAATTCAGCCGCATTAACAAAGCTAACAAGGCTAAATAAGGCGCTCGAAATAACGGTTATTAGCAGTATATTAAAGATCGTTTTCATTGCTATCCTCCTGAGCAGCTAGTATACCGACGGTGCGGTTGGCTTTTCGTAAATACAAATTTGCAACACGCTTTACATCTTCCTTGGTCACTTTATTCAGCGAATTTGGCAATTCAAATAAAGCATTGTAATCGCCAAAATAAAATTCGTACGACCCCACGGTGTTGGCTTTTCCATTAATCGTAGACATTTCGCGATAGAAATTAACTAACTGGCGGTTTTTGACCTTTTGCAGTTCGTTATCTGATACGCCGTTTTTCATCACGTCATTGATTTGCGCAATTAAGCCTTTTTCCAATAAACTTGCATTAACCTCAGGTGCGGCAATAGCATAAAAATAAAATAGGTTAGGATTGATAGATTCTGAGCTAAAAGCAAATACTTGAGCCGCTAACCTCTGCTCATAAACTAGCGCTTTCGTGAGCCTAGAAGTATCACCATCACTTAAAATACCAGCTAAAACCTGCAGAGCATAATAATCTTCATGTTTGGTTTCTGGCACATGATAAGCAAGCATGACATTGGGACTAGTTACCGATTTTTTTTGCACATAAACACGTTTTTCACCTACTTGTTTCGGCTCAATTGTATGTACTTCACGCGGCGCAGCTTGCGCTGGAATAGGTTCAAAATATTGTTTTGCAAAACGCTTTACGTCTTCAAATTTAATCGCTCCAGCAACAACGACAATAGCATTGTTAGGTGCATAAAAGGTTTTATGAAAGTCCTTTAAGTCTTGTAGTTTCCAATTGGCAATATCGGACTCATGACCTATTACGGACCAACTGTATGGGTGAGCTCGAAATGCCGTCGCTTTTACTTGCTCACTGAGCATTCTGTAGTTTGAATTTTCAAGGCCCGTGGAACGCTCTGAAGTCACCACCCCACGCTCACTTTCAACTACATCAGCGTTAATATCTAAGTTTTGTATACGGTCAGCTTCGAGATCGAACATAAGTTCTAAAGCATCTGCGGGAAACCAATTGGTATAGACAGTGGAGTTTTCAGTGGTATAGGCATTGTTAGAGCCTCCCGCAGCTTCCATTGTGCGGTCGAACATTTTAGGTCCATATTTTTTAGCACCGTTAAACATCATATGTTCAAAAAAGTGCGACAACCCCGTAATTCCAGGATATTCGTTTCTAGAACCAACTTTCCAGAACAAATACATATTGGCATTAGGAATTGAATCGTCTTCTAAGACTATTATTTTCATCCCGTTACTTAACGTGAACTGCTGAATATCATCAGCTTTAGTCAGCGCGTAAGATTGACTTGAAAGTATCATGGCCAAGGAAAACATCCCTATCAAGCAACTTTTGATTGCATTTTTTTGCATAACAAAACTCCGTTTATCTAATTGCTAGCACAGGCACACATCAGCGCCCTAGATACCTTGGGCCAGATAATAAAGAGTCGCTTGCTAATACACAACATTTGTCTGTTTTTGCTTTGTTAATAAATGTGTCAGAAGGTCCCTAAATGTTTCGTCTCCTCAGGTATTTGCTACATATGAACCTGCGAATCAATATCAGTTAACTTTAGCGTGCGATAAACCCGCCTTGGATGCAGGTGTTTAATAATGAAGTCAATGTTATTGTCATCATTCATAGCAAGGCAGATTGCCTTTCCTATGAATACTGTTGCTGTTTTAAATGTATAGTCAAAAGCAAAAGATAACTTGGCTAAGACGTATTTGTACAGCAACTCATTTTAAAAATTTAAGGATGAATTGAATATGAAAGATTTAACTACTGCAGAACTCACATTAGTTTCCGGCGGATTTTATGGTTTTCTTATGGGCTACTACGGTGGCAAAGTATTAGATGCAGTATATGCTTCAGCTGCAAAAGACACCGCTCTATTCCAAGATGACTATATATTGCTACCATATAATCGACTATAGCGAGAATTATGAGCAATAAGTGAACAGGAAACTCTTAGTCGTGCTTTAATAGGTGAAGTAATACTAAAGAGTTCCTGTTTTTTCTAATTACTTAAATACAATAATTAATAAAGGATTATCCAATGCAAGCGACACAATATGGAAGGATAGCGTTAGTATTTTTGACCCTAAGCGTTTGCTCTCTAGTTTATAAAAACACGGTAAACGAATACCACTTAATCTGGAATATTATTCCTCAGCTTTTAATTCTGCTATTTTTAACATGGTCAATACCTTACATGCGTCCAATGTTGACTAAAAAACGTTTTCTGATTTGTAGTACTTCTCTAGCTTTAGGCTTCAGTCTATATCAATTAGATATTTTTTGGTCTGACATACAATTATTGCTGATGAGTTTTAGTGGTGTGTTATTAATTATAGGTCTGAGTAATTTTATATATTTTACGTTTTCGCGCTCTAGCTAATTAGAATGAGTTTAAGTGCGTTATTTTATTAAACACGTTCAATTTTATTAAAGACGAGTGTTTCTGTTAAACGCGTACGTTTCTATTAAACATTAATACTAATTTGAGAATAAGATGTTAAACCGGCTGTTGATAATAAATAGGGCTTGGTTTGGTTTGAATTTTTACTGGTTAGAAATGCGAATAGTGGGGAATAGCGGGGAATAACGAGGCGACGCAGACGCATCACCTCATAAGAAACTTAGATTGTTTCAACGTTTGCAGCTTGCAAACCTTTTTGGCCTTCTTCTACTTCGAAAGACACTTTTTGGCCTTCTGGAAGAGTTTTGTAGCCTTCAGCAACAATAGCTCTAAAATGAACAAAAACGTCTTTGCCGCCATTGTCCTGTGTAAGAAAACCGTAACCTTTATCAGCGTTGAACCACTTAACTGTGCCTGTAACTTTAGACATGTAAACCTCAAATATATATAAATTTAACCGCGCAAATAGCTGCGCATTCCGAATTTCTGGGAAGATGACTTACTGAGATTTCACTAACAAATGGAAAAACGTCTAACTGATGGTCACGGGCGTGAACAAAGAGGTTTATAGCACTTACAGTATCAAACTAAATAACATTGTCTTTTCAGAAACACCGACATCATAGCACAAAAAACACCATTGCAAATGTTTATTCGCTGAAACTGCTAATTAATTAAGCAATTGTGAGCATTTTTGAGCAATGGTGTTTCGTTTTATCAGACTCCAAACACTACGGACGCAGCGCCTTGTCGCCTCTTGCCAGACCGCAAACACCAGTCCGTGCAGACTCAATGATATCTCCACATTGAGACATTACATCTTCAAACGCGCAAAGTTTATCGCTAGTTCCGGTAATTTCAATAGTATAATTATTGGCATTAACATCTAGGATCCGAGCTCTAAAAATATCTACGTTTCGCTTTACTTCTGCGCGTGACAACTCCGTTCTAGTACCGACCTTTATGAGCATTAATTCGCGTTCAATATGCGGACCTTCAGTAAGTTCTGCTACTTTCAGCACATCAATAAGCTTGTTTACCTGCTTAGTAATCTGTTCGATAACTTTGTCACTTCCTTGAGTGGTAATGGTCAAGCGAGATAAACTTTCATCATCAGTTGGCGCCACGCAGAGAGAGTCAACGTTGAAACCACGTTGCGAAAACACACCTACTATTCGTGACAATGCACCTGGCGCGTTTTCCATTAATACTGAAATGATTCTTCTCATTATGTGCGCTCCGTTTTGCTCAAGCGCATGTCATCCATGGCACCATACTTAATTTGCATTGGATACACGTGTTCATTTTGATCAACCATGATATCCATAAACACTAGACCCGGAGTAGCAAAACAACGTGCCATTGCATCGTCGAGTTCATCAAGATGGTCTACTTTAATTCCTGTATGACCGTAAGCTTCAGCCAACTTTACAAAATCGGGCATAGACTCCATGTATGAACTAGAATGACGTCCCTTATAATTCATATCCTGCCATTGACGAACCATACCAAGCGCACGGTTGTTCAATGAAATAATCTTTATAGGCAAACCATATTGCAAACAAGTTGATAACTCTTGAATATTCATCTGAATACTGCCATCGCCCGTTACCACAACAGAAACCGCATCTGGATGCGCAAACTGAACACCCATGGCAGCTGGCAGACCAAAGCCCATTGTGCCAAGACCTCCCGAGTTAATCCAACGACGAGGTTTTGCAAACGGATAGTACAAAGCAGCAAACATTTGATGTTGACCCACATCAGAACTCACATATGCTTCACCCTTAGTATGTTCATAAAGGGACTGAATTACTTTTTGTGGTTTTATTACCTGAGTAGACTGATCAAACTGCAAGCATTTTTTGCCTCTCCACTCTTCAATCTGTTGCCACCAATCAGCAAGCTTCTCTTCTTGATTTGTAAAATCTGCATCAGCAAGAAGGTCTAGCATTTGTAATAGTACTTTATCAACAGAACCGACCACTGGAATATGTGCATTAACAATCTTTGAAATTGATGCGGGGTCGATATCTACGTGGATAATGTCAGCATGTGGACAAAACTTATCGACGTTATTGGTTACTCGATCGTCAAAGCGCGAACCTAAAGCTATAATACAATCTGAATTATGCATCGTTTTATTTGCTTCAAGAGTGCCGTGCATTCCTAGCATACCAACGAACTGGGGATGCACTGATGAAAATGCACCTAATCCCATTAATGTGCTGCAAACGGGCGCTTGTAAAAGCTCAGCCAATTGAGTGACATACGTTGACGCCTCAGCTGCAATTGCACCACCACCCACATATAAAATAGGGCGTTGTGCCTTAAGCATTGAAGCTACCGCTTTTTTGATTTGTTTGTTGTGACCTTTCAATGTGGGATTGTAAGATCGCATTGTTATATCCTCAGGAAAAACATAAGGATGTAAATCTTGAACGTTTACAATGTCTTTAGGCAAGTCAACAACCACCGGACCAGGACGACCCGAATTGGCAATATAAAATGCTTTTGCAATTGCCATTGGAATGTCTTCGGCTTTTTTCACCAAAAAACTATGTTTAACAACCGGTCTTGAAACTCCCACCATGTCGCATTCTTGGAAGGCATCTTCTCCGATGTGCATCGAAGGAACTTGGCCTGACAAAATGACCATTGGAATCGAATCCATAAAAGCGGTCGCTATGCCAGTAATTGTGTTTGTTGCCCCCGGTCCAGAAGTGACTAGTACTGCGCCAGTTTTGCCTGTTGCACGAGCATAGCCATCGGCCATATGCGCTGCAGCTTGCTCATGACGCACGAGTACGTGCTTAATGTCGTCTTGAGCATGCAAGGCATCATAAATATCCAGTACCGCGCCGCCCGGATAACCGAACAAATGCGTTACACCAACTTCTTTTAGGGCTTCTACTACCATTGCAGCGCCCGACATCATTTTCACAGAGCTCTCTCCTTACGCGTTTTTATCATATAAAATAAGGGTATAGCTCGAATATAACGTAGCCGAACCAAAGATAAAACCCAAAAGAGACAAAAAGTGAAAAATTTACCCCAATATATACAAATATTAGGATAAAAATACCAAAAATAGAATGTTAATAGCTTGTAAATAGGATGAATTACCTAATTATTCATCCAAATTAACACCTATATCATCATCTATATCATTTACTAAATCGTCATCCAGTCGGCTTTCGTTCGATGCTTTTTTCGTACCATGTATACTTGCATATTTTGGTCGATTAATACGATTTTGGTACTTCAACCAAGCACGCTCTGCAGCGGTATCTGGTTGTTTGCGTCCTAACGCAGAATCGATGAAACCTATCTCTTCATCGTTTGATGGCAATAAATGACCATCAACTAATGCAGCAATCAAACAACCATATTGCAATAGAGCCTTGCTCTCAGCGATAGAAAAATCGCCAGAACGAGAAAAACCATAAGGATAATGTTTAGGGTCGCTAAACATACGTTTTAACAGTGATTCGCTATTCATGTTTAACACAAGAAATTGCTCCCTGAATTGAGACAAAAAACAATGGGACATTCTTACAAAACGCATTAATAATCCTAATGTGCAGTCTTGTCAACTGCTAATTTTAATATTATAAAAAAGCGTGAAAGCATATGCCTTTAATTACATCAATGAGAATGGATTTAAGCGTTTGTTTTTAATAAGCAAAGCATATTATGACATTATGCTACAAAGGAATACGCAGGTATTAGCTGGTCGGTCAGAGCTGGCGTTGTTTGTATACAGTCGCAGCTCGCTTCACGCATTTAAAAGTCATGTTTTTTGTGAGCGGATATTTATCTATATGCATGAATTGGTTATGCTTGCGTAGGCAATTAGTCAGCGCGAGATAACCCCCTAAATACAAAAAAAGCACAGTAAAAACTGTGCTTTTTTTGTATTTGGAGCGGGAAACGAGATTCGAACTCGCGACCCCGACCTTGGCAAGGTCGTGCTCTACCAGCTGAGCTATTCCCGCAATCTGGAGGCGCATTTTACAAAGATCCTAGAGCAGTGCAAGTCTAATTTGCAATTATTTGTAAAATAACCTGTAACTGCCTAAATCTTGAACACATTCTCTCGATAAAATTTCATTTCGTCAATTGATTCGATAATATCATCTAATGCCAAATGCACTCCTTTCTTCTTAAATCCACTTAACACCTCTGGTTTCCATCGAGCTGTTAATTCTTTAATTGTACTTACATCCACATTTCGGTAATGAAAATATTCTTCCAACTCTGACATATATTTAACTAGGAAACGCCGGTCTTGACCAATTGTGTTGCCGCATAGGGGGGACTTACCTTTCGGTATATATTTTTCTAAGAATTTTATAGTCTCTTTTGCCGCAACTTCAACATCATATTCACTCGCGCGACAACGCGCGGTCAAGCCAGTAGAACCGTGAGTTTTTACGCACCACTCATCCATATTATCAAGCACGTCATCGGGCTGATATATTGCGATAACAGGGCCTTGAGCTAGTATATTAAGTTCTTTATCCGTTACGATAGTAGCGATTTCCATGACTACGCAAGTCTCAGGGTCCAAGCCCGTCATTTCCATATCAATCCAAACTAAATTTGAGTCATTAAGCGATTCATTCGGTGACATGATTACTCCTGTTGTTAAATATCATGAAAATAATGGATAAAAAAGGTAACATGCAATTTAGTATTTCGCCAACAAGTATTCAATTAACAAGGTTCACGTGGCTAAAAAACCAAAACTATCCGATCGTCAAAAAAGACAGGTTCAAGACAACCGCACAAAACGCTTAGCGAGCAAACAAGTTGCACATAGCGATGAGCATCTTGGCGCTGAGTTACAAGGCCGTGTTATTGGCCGTTTTGGAAAACACGCAAATGTCGAATCCATTGACGATGGCATTGTGCATAAATGTTACATTCGACGAACAGTTACGTCTGTTGTCTGTGGTGATAATGTGTTGTTTCGCCCTTCTCAATCAGATGACCCGCGCGATCGTGGCGTGATTGAAGTGGTATTAGACCGAATCACGACACTAACTCGTCCCGACTTTTATGATGGAGTAAAACCCATTGCCGCCAATATCGACCAAATTATTGTTGTGGCCGCTATCGTTCCACAACTGTCAGCGCATATTATTGATAGATATTTAGTTGCCTGTGAAGACGTCCAAATCCAACCTGTTCTGGTCATAAACAAAATGGAACTGTTGAGTGACGAAGACCGCGAGTATGTGAAAGAAGTCGTCGAAATATATGAAGAAATTGGCTACAGAGTCATCTATATGAGCTGTGTTACTCAAGAGGGTATTGCTGAGCTATCCACCCTGTTAAAAGATAAAATTAGCGTTTTTGTCGGTCAAAGTGGAGTTGGTAAGTCAAGTATCATTAATCAATTACTACCCGACGCCGAAGAAGCGGTTGGTGATATTTCTAAAAATTCGGGCTTAGGCCAACATACAACGACCGCTGCAAAATTATTACATTTTGAACAAGGCGGCGACTTAATTGACTCTCCAGGAGTAAGAGAATTTGGTCTGTGGCACTTACCTGTTGAAAAAGTCACTTCTGGCTTCATTGAATTTCGTGATTATATTGGTGGCTGCAAGTTTACGGATTGTAAACATGGAACCGATCCAGGGTGCCTAATCAGACAGGCTGTTATTGATGAAAAAATAACTGAGGATCGCTATGAAAGTTATCACAAAATTGTCGATTCATTGGAAGACAACCGGCCTACTTATTCGAAAGGGTAATGTCTCATAAGAACTTAATTTCTCATTCGTTTATTCTTTGTTGTATAATAACAATGAATAAATTACGGAGAGAATCCATTGCTAGATTGGTTTAAAGTTCGCGCACAATACATACTTCCTAAACACTTAATCTCAAGAATAGTCGGTTGGTTAGCCGCTGCTGAAGCGGGCGTGATCACGCAGTTTTTTATCCGAACTTTTATTAAAGCTTTTAAAGTAGACATGTCGGAGGCGAAGCATTCTGAACCTACTTACTATAAAACGTTTAACGCATTTTTTACCCGCCAACTCAAAGATGATATTCGTCCTATCGAAAAGGATAGCAAACAGCTTTGCCATTCAGTTGATGGAAGAGTAAGTCAATTCGGCAAAATTATTGGCGATGAAATTTTTCAGGCGAAAGGCCATAATTATAGTTTGACCACACTATTAGGTGGCAAGCCCGAGTTAGCAAGTGTATTTAAGGGCGGCGATTTTGCCACTATTTACTTATCACCCAGAGACTACCACCGCATTCATATGCCCATTGAAGGCAAACTTACCGACATGTTGCACGTACCCGGTGACCTATTCTCGGTCAACCCATTAACGGCTGCAAATGTGCCAGGGTTGTTTGCACGCAATGAACGTGTTGTGACTATATTTGATACACCCGTGGGCAAAGTAGCAATTGTTCTCGTTGGGGCTACGATAGTTGCCAGCATTGAGACAGTTTGGGCCGGTAACATAAGTCCTCCAGCAGGAAAAACAGTGCAACACTGGCAGTATGAAGATCAAGATATTAGTTTGAATAAGGGGGATGAAATGGGCCTCTTCAAGTTGGGCTCAACAATTGTTGTTTGTTTCGAACCAAATGCAGTAGAATTTACCGACCTACAAGCAGGAATGGTGACACGTTTGGGTCAACCTTTTGCCGTTGTCAAAGAAGATATAGAAACATCAAGCGACTCTGAATAACCTTGATGGATCCTGTAAAAAAAAGCCTAATATCATTACATATTACTGTCATGCTATTAGGGGGTACCGCGCTTTTTTCGCAATTAGTTCCACTAGGCTCAATTGATATAACCTTCGGTCGTTCTGTCGTGGCTTGTCTATTACTGTTTGCGGCGGCAAAGCTGGCCGGTGATGGAGTATGGCTAAATTCAAGTAGAGACTATTTCATTGCATTCGGCCTCGGCATTATCATGGCTGTGCATTGGGTCACTTACTTTATGGCGATGCAATTGTCCAGTGTATCGGTTGGTATTATTGCTCTATTTACCTTTCCCATTATCACAGTTTTAATTGAACCTTATTTCGAGAAGAATCGCTTAACATGGCAAGATGTTCTGCGTGCACTTGTGGTGTTAGTCGGTATTGCCCTAATTGTTCCGGATGCGTCGTTGGACAATGACGTAACTTTAGGTGTTATTGTCGGTATTTTTTCGGCATTTCTTTATGCTGTCCGTAACTTGTTTCATCGCCATTATTTTTCACACTACAGCGGCGCTAAAGCGATGGCTTGGCAAACACTCGTTATATGCCCTACGTTGATATTTTTTGTATCCGATGAATTAGCAATGATTGATGTAAACACCCTGTGGTTACTTTTTGCACTAGGCACATTCTTTACCGCTTTACCGCATGCCATGGTTGCGAGTGCTCTGAAGCATTTACGTGCAAAAACGTTTTCCTTAGTTGCTTGCATGCAGCCCTTCTACGCTATCCTATTTGCAATGATTTTGATCAATGAACAACCTACTTGGCAAACTTTAGTTGGGGGTTTACTGGTAATTTCTGCAGCGGTATACGAAACTATTAACACTCATAGAGAAAACCAAAAAGCCAAACAATGCTCGTAATTGCCCACCGCGGTTTTAGCAGTAAATACACAGAAAATACGATTATCGCTTTCCAACAAGCCTTAATGCTTGATGTTGATGCAATTGAACTAGACATTCATCAAGTTGAACACGAGTTCTTAGTTTTTCACGACCCTTACGTAAATGAACTGACCAATGGTAAAGGTCGTATATTTGATATGTCACTAAATCAAGCACGTCAATTACTGGTGAAGGACAGAGACCTAATACCGACTTTGGGTGAAGTTGCTGCACTAATAGGCGACAAAGCAATATTAAACATTGAAGTAAAATCGCTTCAATCAATTCAGGAGTTTGTTGTTTATGTTAAAAATCTCATTACAGTGCATCGATGCAAAGCTGTAATTTCATCCTTCGAGCATCCTTTGCTAATGGCTATAAAAACTAGTTTCAGTGACTTTACCGAAGCAGAATTGCTACCGAAAGATGCCTATCCAGTCGAATTTGGTGCCTTAATTGCGCATGCTCCTTTCGATCATGCTAAATACGCAAGTAGTCTCGGCGTATCAATAGCGGCGACCGATTGGAATACAGTGAACGCCGACTTCGTAGAAGATGCACATAAACGTGGTAAGAAGGTATGGTGTTATACCGTAAACCATCAAGAGACCTTGTTAGAACTGCTAGATATGGGTGTCGATGGAATATTTACAGATCGTCCAGACTGGGCAAAGCAACTTATAGCGCACAGAAAGAGCATCTCATAAATTTGTATACAAGTGAGTTAATCTATACCTAGCGGTTAATGGTTATTTTGAGATACAATTAGTCTCTGCTAGAGCAGAAGCCAATGACACACTCGGGTCCCAAATTCGATCCCAAATAAGGGCGACTTTACTTAAGTCTGGTCGTTCAGTCACTTTCTCAAAATCGCCTACCTGAATACCTGATTGCGTTTTTTTTCCAACCACAAAGTTAAACGCATAGCTGCACTCAACGCCCATTCGCAAGTCAGACAGCACAACATTATCTTGTTTTTTTCGCACTGAGTAAAAGCCTCTAGTAAACCACTGCAAGCGCTCAATACCCCACTCACCTTGAAGTTGGTTAAGCAACTCAGGATAAGTTTGGTACGCATTCAATGTGACATCTTTAGGACCATCAAAAACGGAAGCATAACCTTCATAATACTGCCCATCAGACATAACCACGATGCGCCACAGCATCGTGGTTAACGGTGCCGGAGTACTTATATAAGCGTTAACTTGAATACCTCGCTCGCGCAGCGCAGCCTCTACCGTTTGGTCAATAGCGACTTTAGCGATAAGAGACCATCCAATATATACACTACTTAAGGCTATCCCTAAAAAATTCATACGACTGGCTGTGATGGCCTTAACCTTTGGAAAAAAAGCAAAAGCTAGACCAAGTAACAAAGGCAAGGTGTAGAGCGGGTCAATAATAAACACATTGGAGACAGCAAATGGATATTCAGTGAAGGGCCACATTAATTGGGTCCCATAAACAGTAAAACTATCAAGAATTGCATGCGTAGATAAACTTAAAAAGATCAACCAAAACCATTCTTTTCTATACTGCTGGTCGCTAGAATACAGTGTCAATATTAACCATGTGATAAATGGGCTAGCTAGAAGGTGAACCAAAAGGGAGTGGCTGAAGCCGCGATGATAGGTGAATGCCTCGACTTCCCCAGCATAAGGTAAAAAAACGTCAAGATCGGGTAGCGTTCCTAAAACCGCACCCCAGACGATAGCTTTGCGACCAACTTTATTTCCTAGTACAGCGTATCCAACAGATGCGCCTAACGCGATTTGTGTCAAAGAATCCATATTTATTTATATTGTATTTACCACTGTGTTCGCATTAAAGTTCAGCGTGAAGCGTTTGCTTTAACTCGTTGTGAAATTTGACATGCACAGCCTCTTGCTTTGCACTATACATTGCTTTATCAGCTAAATTTCTCAACTTTGAAGGGCTTAGTGAATCATCAGGGTATATGGCAATACCGGCGCTAGCACCTACAGATAATTCATGCTCATCAATTGAGGTCAATGAGGATAACCGATTAATTAGCCTATTAACAACTTCTAAGGCTTCACTCGGCGATTGTATATTTGGTAATATAAATAGGAATTCATCTCCCCCAATGCGCACAGCAGTGTCTACATCTCTTATTTCTTCTTTGAATAGTTTTGCAATAGCAGTTAACGCCTTGTCGCCAATTTCGTGGCCTAAATTATCATTTATCTGTTTAAAATCATTTAAATCAACAAATACAACAGCAACCATATGGGCGTTTCTTTTTGCCGTGCTCAACGCACTTTCTAACATTGGCATCGCGAGCCTAGCAGAATAGTATCCTGTCATAGCGTCGTGATTTGCTAAATATTCTATTTCTTGTTGTTGAGACTCAATTATTTCCAATTGTTTAGAGAGCGCTTTAAAACCTTGGGATGTCAAAATCAATATTAAGGTGATTGATAATCCCGAACCAATAGCAACAATTATCCAAGAACCCAATGTAGCACTATAAATTTCTGGTTTTACTGAATATTCAATTAGTCCATTTACAAACAAAACACCTAGACCAATTACAAAAACACACCAAAAAACAGAGAACAAAATAGCCGGACGAATACCCCACACCACTGCAACCAAAAACGATGTAAAGGTTGCAAAGGTAATCACTCCGCTTTGCAATCCAAAGGAGACCATTCCGGCGATAATCATAATGCTAAGAATAGAAACAATAACCACTAAATCTAAGGTATAGTTAGATTTATTCGGTCTGAAATTGCAGGCTAGAATAAAAAAGGTTATTGCTATATGAAGTAAAAAAACGGGCTGAAAACCGACCTCTAGCCAACGCACCAGCGATAGAGGTAGCGCTAGACAAACAACAATAGAAAATCCACTCATTAGTTTTGAAGCTATTGAGCGTTCAAATTCTTTAAGTGCATTGTTCAATAGCAAAGAAAATGACAAAGGCAAACTACCTATCTCAATAACAGAAATTGAGTATAACGTAGTCTGTTATTTTTTCAAATTAAGTTAATTTTATGTTTCAATGACATCAATCAAGAGACCGCGTCTTACTTGGCTGACCCACATTTATCTTCACAGGCTTTACAGCTATTACATAGGCGCATATTAGTTACATGAGCAGCTATAATGAGGAAGGCACCAATCGCAATAGTGAAAGGTTCATATTGGTGACCGAAGATATCTTTATTCCAATATATTAAACCGCCAAGTGCGAGCGAATACAAAGGATAAAGTTGACGATGATATTTGTGAAAACCAACAAATAAGGCGGCAAAGCCGACCAAAATTGAGAATGTTAATATCATACGCTCAAACCAGACTTCTGCAAAAACACTGCTGGCAACTAGCGGCGCAAGAGGAAGCAGTACTGGTAATAGCAAACAATGCAAGGCACAAATACTAGACATCCAAATACCAAGGCGATCAAAAATCATATTTTGGGTTTTAGACACACCAACAGTTTGCACCGATACAAGTGCACTTGTTTCTGTTTCTAGTACTTCTGGCTTAAGGTCAGCGAATTTGGCGTTCATTTGCTCTTCTCGAAAAGCCGAATAAGCTCGGCACGCATCAGATTATCGTTATAATATAACATCTAATTTAAGAGCTGTAAAAGTATTAAAACGATATGGGTGTATTTACTTTAAAAGTTCACTCTGGTGCGATGTCAGATGCGAGTCGTATGGTTTCTTTTACAAGCCTTGGCTGTTCAAAACTATCTTTAGTTTGCAAAGACAGATACTCACTCACCGAAATGAGCTCAATATCATCAGGTAAGTTAGCTAACTTACGCTGTAAAAATGAGATACTGACTTTATAAGGATGCGCTATACCAATAACCGATCCGTTGCGTCTCGCTTTTCGAATCAACAGGTCGAATTGCTTTTCAAGGAATCCTTCATTCGCGTAATGGTCAAGAAAAACATTACGCTGGGCAGAAGCCACACCATGCTCCTGAGCTATTATATGCGCTTTAGTAAATTTGGTCGTACGACTGTCAATAAAGTATAGATTATTGTTGTTAAGAACCTCCATAACTGCATTCATCTGTAAAGTGATTTGCGTGAGTTTACTGCCCATATGATTATTCACGCCAGTGGCATGAGGCACCGACTCTAGCGCTAACAATAAGCTATTTTCAACTTCTTCAGGATACATACTGGCAAGTAAACCACCATCGCCGAGGGCTTCCCCATGCAGTGACTCCATAGGCATATGTAGCATGACTTCTCGGCCTTGATGGTAGGAATAGTTTGAAAATTGGGTCGAAAAAGGGGTATGCGGCAATATTGAAAAGGTGACTTTTTTAGGGAGAGAAAAAGCTTCCGCGTCGGACCGTTTATTTCCGATATCGTCAATAATGATGGCAATCTGAGCCTTTGTTTGCTTATAGCTCGAGTATGACTTTGCTTGTTGAGAACTGACTAAATTCGCGTTCGCTGATTTAGTCGTCATCGAGATGTTTTTAACTTGGCTAGTTTTAGTCAATAGCTGAGTCGCATCCACAAGTAAGCTAACGCAAACCAGTAGCATGACTATGGTTATTTTTTTTAGCACACTTCTTCTTCTTCACTTTTAATTACCAACTACTTTTTTGGTAATATAAGTTGATTGATATTATTATTAGTAATTAATAGCATATCAATGCTCTGCAATAATTGCACCCAAAATGAAGGTAAAAAATGTATTTAGTTGAAAAAATGCAATCAGCCTCTTAAAACTCAGCCCAAGCCCATATTCAGCCTGAACATTAGCCTTTGAATTGTGGGTTTTGTTATTCAACATTGCCTGTGTAAACATCTATTCATAAGAAGAAGTCGTCAACTTCCTGGCTCTTTATTGGCTCTTTACCAATTTATTACCACCTTTCCAATATCCAATAGATAGCAACTGCGCCGACCACAAGCGAGAGCAATTGCATGCCATACCATTTATAGTAATTGCTTTTTCTTAAGTATAATAATACAGGTAATAAAACAACTAACAGCCCCAACTGCCCTATTTCCACACCTAAATTAAAACCTAATACACTTAATAACTGATGTTCTTTGGTAAAACCAAATTCAGACAAGGCTCCGGCAAAACCCATGCCGTGGATTAGACCAAAAATGAATGTAATGACGCCCAAGTTTTTAATCATCGGGAATAAATTATTGATAACATTAAATAATATTGATGCCGCTATTGCAACTTCAATCCAAGATCCCATGGCTGGAATAATACCCAGAGCCGTGCCTGTTAACGTAATTGAATGTGCTATTGTAAATGAAGTGATAATCACCAATGTTTTTCTAATAACGACTTTTGTAGACTCTATATTCTTCCACTCATTTAGGTGTCGATACAGACATAGAGTTAACAATAGAGTGAATAAAAATAGGATATGATCAAGACCAATCAAAATATGAAATATGCCTTGATAAATAAATGCCGTAAACGTCGCCCACGAAGAACTCTTATTCAAACTAACATCAATTGAATTTCGGCTGTTACTATCGTCGACTATAAAAACATGCTGCGTTGACTCAACAAGCAAACTAAAAATAGCTTTATGATTAGCAGCTGCATCAAATAGCAGTGAATATTCAAAACTTAACTGGCTCATTTTCGGACATTGTGAAGAAAAAGGTAATACTAAATAGGTAACACCCGTCAGTTCTTGCAGCTCAAGTTGGTTATTCAATTTGAGCATACATTGCTCAGTATCAGCAAAGAAACGTAAACCATTTGAAATATAGTTTTGAATGACCTCGGTACTTGCTTCCAATTCACCCCAAGTTAATTCACCGTTGGCATTTATATCAAGAGTAAGTACTTCTTTTAAATCTAGAACATCAAGCTTTACCTGGCCATTTAGGCTTCCTTCGTCGCTTAGTTCAGCAGCAACAAAAGTGGTGCTGAGTTCATGAGCGAATAAATTATTCCCACACAACAAGATTAATAGAAAAATAACATTACGTATGATCATTTATCGTCGCCCATAAGCTGTTTATCCAAAGAAGGTGTTGGTAATGCATCTTGAGTCATTTTTAATAAATTTTTATCATCTAGCAGTTTCGCCTGGTCCCAATTTATCAAAGCCCATGAGTGCGCTTTTTCATATTGACGTTCGATAAAATAATAATAAAGGGAAATATCAAAGGCATGCTCGATGTCATTTCTCGACTCTCTCAAGTCAATTCTTGCTCGTACTTTTTTTAGCCACTCACTTTTTGACGGAACTAATTGTTGTTCGGCTAAAGCAAGTCTTAAAATGAGCGCGTCATCTTGGTTCTGTGAATTTCTAACAATACTTTCAAGACGATTACTTACTTTGTCTGGATAACCTAATTCGAGTTGAATATCAGACCAAAGTACCCAAAAACTAACCGGTACTTTTTTATCTACATAGGGTGCAAGAATGGTCTGTGCACGATTTAGCTCACCATTAGATCTTGCCAAACTAGCAAGAGTCTCTGCTGACCATATTGCTAAGCTTTCATCGCTTTGATTACCCAAGTTCTGGTTTTTCAAAAACGCGGAGAGCTGTTCCAGACTTGATTTTAAATCACCCTTTTGCGCTTTTGCATTTAGTACACAAGTCGCAACAACGGCCTGCGGCGCAATTGAAATTAAGCCAATACAACTCTTTTCAGCAAATTGATGTTCGCCTAAAACAGATTGTATGTTGGATAGTAATAACAACGCATTTGCATTATCAGGTTGTGTTTGTAGCAAAATAAAAAGCAATTTTTTACTTTCTGCAAACCGGTGATAGTGCTGTTTAATGACTGCGTCATAATATAATCGCTCAGTCACTGACACGTCCGCAGCTGAGGATTGCTTTAGTAAACTTGCTGCAATTGAATAATTTGCGCTATTGCCAGGATAGGCAGCATTATTAAGTAGCTTTTTTATTTGAACACTAACGTCCAAACCTGATGTCTTTGCCGGCCATTTAGCGACGACAAATGCAGATGAGTCTGGCACAAAATGCTGAGACGCAGACGTCTCATGAGGATAGATGAAGACGATTAAGAAAAGTAAAATCAGACGTTTCACGAGAAAAGATGCTCCTAGTCACAAATAAAAAACATATAAATTTAATCGAATTAGAAATGCCATCCTTGGCAAAAATCTATTTAGTTATTGTCTAACAAGTCCAGTTAATCACTGTGATGGAGCAAGTCTTGTTGTATCTAACAAGTCCTGATAATCACGCTGATCGTTTGAATCTTGAACAAGCACTCTGCCATTTAGCGACAATGGTTTATCACTCTCCTGTGCATTAAATGCCTGACGACTATAGTTCAAGAAAGATAACTGTAGCGCTTCAATCGTGATGTTGACTGTTGCAGATGCTTCTAAGCCACCAGCATCAATCACAACATATGCAAACGAATCAGATCCAGTCACTTCATTGAATGGCTGGTAGGTAAAACTACCATTATCATCAAGAGTAACACTGCCAAACTGAGGTTCTGAAGAGAGTGCAAAACTAAGCACTTGCCCTTCAGGATCTGAACCAGACAATTGATCAGTGATAGAAACTTCAGTTTGCGTAATCAAATTAACTGAGGTTGCACTAGGTGGCAGGTTAACTGGAGCCGGGGCCACCACAACTTCAGCTTTATTGTTATCACTGTCGAAACAGCCAGATAAACTAATAACACCTGCCATCGCAATCGCGACTTTAATTACAGACTTTTTAATTTTCATATTGATCTCCTTGACTGTTATTATTTAGAACCCGCAATTGGAGTAGCTAGGTATGGGAAAGTTGTCATCATCATACTAGCGTCGCTTGGTGCTCCGTCAGTAAATGGAGCAAATCCAACAACCGCGTCACTCTCTTCACACAGGCCTAAGTTAGTTGGCTCGCCATTAATAGGGATCGGGTAGCACAAGGCCCCCATAACTACGCGTAGAGCGATATCAACAACATCATCACCCGGACGACGACCATTAGGGAAACCGGCCAGGTCATCACCAGCGACGCCAAATGGACTCTGCATTGCTGCTGCTTTTGCAGGAATAGCCGTATTTAAACGCAACATTTCAGATGCCGTAACCGTTGACATTTGATTCACACCAGGAAAGCCAGTTAAGAATGCAGTCACCAAATCGACTCTAGGAAAGTTGGTTGGTGCTATTGTTTCAAACTCTGTCCCTAGACGCTGATTTACCGCATCTTTGAACAAAATATTCAATAACTCAGGTAATGATGGGTTCGTCACATAGTCAGCAAATTGACCATCATCTTTTGGATGTGAAGAGGAGAAAGCGTCTTTATCTTTTAGACCAATAACTAGCTCATTAACTAATGGTGAACCCAGTCTAGATACTTGCGTTAGTGCTCCGCCATTAACTTCAGGTTTGTCAAAAGTAGCGTTTGGATTAAGAATTCTTACTTGCGGTAAACTCGCCGTAGTCCAACCGCCAACAACCCCGTTTCCTTCGCCAGTAATACAATTTTTAGGTATTTCAATTGCGATACTGGTCACGTTTTTGTCGATCAAGTCGTCGTTAGCAGAGTCCTGAGTGATACCGTCTGGGAAACCTTGTCCATCGCCGTTTCCTCGAACACTATCGCCTTCAACCGGAACATAGTTTACCAAATCAAAAGTTTCACCAAGGTTAACTACGAATGCGTCTTTACGTTGGCCAACAAAGACTTTTCCAGCGGCGCTGCAACCCGGTATTTGCACATCATATATGTAGGCATTTGCGTAAGCACTATAGCCAGCTTCATTTGTAAATGTTTTATTACCAATATAATCTAGTGGTTTTTCAAATGTATTTTGATTGCCATGTGCACTTTCAGGACTAGGACCACTTGTTCTTGTTAAAGATGTTCTTGTTCCAGTTCTCGCTGAACCTTCAATCATAGACAAATTGTATGTTTCTGCAAAGTTAGCAGCTCCATCGTTGTCTACAGAAATTCCGCCAACATTTACTAGCGGCACAGCGATAGACTTGGTGTTGCCTTCAGGACCTACATCTAATGAAATACCGGGGCTGGACTTAGTAAAGTTAAAAGCAAAAGTAATATCTTCTTGTGCATCTCCATCATTATCAATGTGGATGCTATAAGTCGCTTCTGGGTCCATTGCAAAATAGTTTGGACCGCCGTATGCATCTTGAAGAGGAATATAGTTGGCAATTATGGTGACGAAATCGCCACGACCTTCTTCATAACTATTAAACATATAGAAATCTGTTGAATCTACTGTTGGTGTCTTAGTAATGTTTGGCGCTTCGCGATGACTTGATGCGTTTGCTGCACCAGCTGTTAACACTGCGGTTATAGCAAGTGCTATTTTAGTATTTCGTGTGTTTATCATTATAATTTCCTTTATTTGGATGAATTAGGTATTCAGGAAACCAAACGCGTGAAGATCTGTATTGGATGCAAAAGAATTAATTTTTTATTAAATAGTTTTTGAACGAGGCTTTAAATTGACTCGAGGAATAGCTGGAGCAGCAATGTATGCTGCTCCGAAGGCATTTTTATTTAGATGAAAACAAGCTCAACAGCATAAAGAACTTCTGTTGGAGCTCCATTAGGTGAGCCTCCTTTGGGTTCTTTACTTACCGCCAGTGCTGCAATGTCAATATTGTCAAATTCGATCGGCTTGGATAAATAGAATTCGCCCGATTGCTGCATCACACCAATTGAAATTGGAGCTGCACCTGAAGCAGGAACTATCCAAAGTTGATAATCATTATTTGCCAATTTTGGTACAAAAGAGGTCACTTTTACTCTTATGTCCTTGTCTAGAACATCAATAGACCACAATGTTTTTGCATCTTCATTGCTTATTACTGCAAGGCTCTGAACTTGCTGTGTGGTGTCAACTTCAATGTTTGTTGAGACCAAAACTGCAAGTACCAGTGCGGCTGCTGTCGCAACGCCAGACCACCATTTCCAAATAATATTTTTGTTTTTATTGGTTGTTTTATCTTGCGTAAATTGTACTACATTACCGGTATTCACCGAGGTTTCAGTTTGACTAGTTTGCTCTCCAATAAAACCCAAGCGTTGTCGTATATTTTGTAAAACATACTCTCTCGGCTTAATTGGCTGAAGATGCAAAGCCATCTCATTTAAGTGCGACTCCCAGTACTTGATTTCTTTGATGATATTTTCATTATCAAACTTCAGTGCTTCAAACCTTTCCCGGGCTTTACCTCTTAATGTACCAAGAACATATTCAGCTGCCAAAGCAGATATTAATTGTGGGTTGTTATAATTCATAAACCTAAACACCTCTGTAAACTTGTTAATCCTCGTCTAATCCAACTTTTGATTGTGCCCAAGGGAAGATTCAAATGAGCCATCACTTCAGAATGGGATAAGCCGTTAAAATAAGCTAAATGAATTGCCTGCCTTTGCTGTTGTTCAAGCTCTTTCATGCAGACTTCAATCTTAATATCATATCCAGATTCAGTAGTTTCTGTTGAGTTTAACTCGCTCATTATTTCGTCTGACAAGTCGTCTTCTTTTCTAACCTTCTTGCTTCGCAGCATATCCAAAGCGCGGTAACGAATAATACTTACCATTCAAGTTAATACGGTACCCTGACCTTCTTTATAATAATCGGCTTTGTACCAAATGCTAACATAGGCCTCTTGCAACGCCTCTTCGGCGCTATCCCTATTTTTCAACATTTTTAGCGCAACAGCGAAAAGTTGTCCGCTGGTAATATTATATAGCTCATTAAAAGCCTGCTGATTACCAATAGCGACTTTCTTCAGTAAAAAAAATAATTCTTCATGTTCCATGACAATCCTCTATTTCACTTAAATAACCAAACGAGCGACTCAGCAAGGTGGATGCAAAAAATGAATCTTAAAATATAAATAATTTTATGTTCAAAACATAACTGTGTTTATCCAACCTAACAAACAGTGTCTACTTAGTTGTTTGTTAACTGGCCGAAAATAAACCACTACAGAAATCAAACGACAAACTACACTAAATCGCAACAATTGACACATTCAGTTGATATTCATATACAACACTCTAAGCTAAAGCAATAAATTCAAAATCGCTTCAGTTATTACTGGCACTAATCTTAAAAGGAATTACTTTGTCTTCATTACACCCTTTGCCGGTCCATGAAAATATTGCGTCGCCTGTCATTGTCTGGATGCTATTAATTGCAGTTTTTGCATTAAGTCTATCATCAGCATTTGCCGCCACTAAAAAATTACAGAGCAAAGATATAAATCCCATTGTGCTAAAAGCAAAAGCACTAAATGCTCAAGGTAAGTACAAGGATGCATTTACTCTCTTGAAGTCGGCCCCTAAGGACCAAACCAGTTATGCCGCAATGATTTCAAATTTAGCTAACATTAATATGGATGACGCTGAGGAAGCGGCTGACGAGGCGGTGAATGCATTTCCAACCAGCGCAAAACTGCATTATTTACGCGGTGTGATTATGGGAAACCAGGCACAAAGCTCAATTTTTAGTGCGCTAAGCTATGCTGAAAAATCATTAACTAGTTTTATAAAAGCAACCGAACTGGAGCCAACCTCAATTAAATACCGCAAAGCGTTAATGAGTTTCTATCTTGCTGCGCCCTCAATTGCAGGAGGCAATGAAGATCTTGGATTTAGGCAATTGCAAGCAATACAAAAAGCAGATGCGCTAGAAGGAGCCTCCTCACAAATTGCGTTTTACCAAATGACCGACGAACCCGAAAAGGCCACGGAGGCATTACAAAAAGCGATAATTGAGTTTCCGCATGAGATTAATTTTGTATTTAGGTTAGCTACCTTATATTCGCAGCAAGAAGATTACAAGAACGCCTTACCGTTGTTCCAACAAGCTGCTGAAATGCCAATGCCCGAGTTTACGATAGACCCGGTCACTGGTGAAACACAGAGCAGTTATATTCGAAATGCAAGTGCCAAACTAAATGCATTGTATCAAGTAGGTCGCACGGCGGTGGTAACCAAAGAAAATACTGAATTAGGACTGGCTGCGATGGGCCAACTGCAAGCTTTTGTCGAAACTAGCAAACTTGATGCAGATGACCGGCCTAACATGGAGTGGGCAAAAGCAAGAATTGTGGAGTTGTATATTCAATCGGGCGACAAAAAAGCGGCTTCAGATTTACTGATGAGTATTCAAGTCGCCGACAATAAAGACTTGAAAAAGCAGGTTAAAAAGTTAAAGAAACAGTTTTAATAAGTTATTACAACAAGCTGCAATAGTCTTACAGTTTTATTATTAAAACGGCAAGACTAGGCGATTTTGGATGTCGGATGTGCGGAAAGGCCATGCCAAATTTCATTTCCATTAGCAATTTGTAATTGCTCCTCGAGAATGTCAGACAAATGTTCTCGTGTAGTTAATGGATTAGCTAAAACCACGCGAAATACGGTGATAGCTTCACCATTGTATTTCTCAATTTCAATGCGTGTTCTGGATACAAATGACTTCCCAGCTTCACGTTGTTGTTTTTGCACAGAGACCGTTAAAGTATCTAGTTTTTTATTGATATTGGTAATATCAGATGCTGGCATACTCGCTAACACGGATAAGATATTAGGCCTAAGTCGATATGTAAGTAACGATAAAGTGGGTTGCGTAATTAATTCAAATTCCGGATGAACATTGATCATTTCGGCAAATTCATGCGCTAACTCAATACTTTTATTAATAAGAAGCTCGTAGCCTCGACGACCCAAAATGTGTAATGAAGAATACACCATCATTGCCATACCATTGCGCGAACCTTCAAGCGTAGTTGCGCCTAAATCTTTCGATCCCTCTCGCAGCACATATTGCGCATGATGACGCACTGCATTGCTGTGTTTCGGATCTTTAAATAGAGCCATTCCTGCGCCCATCGGCACGTACATTTGTTTGTGCGCATCAATCGTTACAGAGTCAGCTCGTTCAATGCCTGCTAATCTGTGGCGATAACGCTCGGAAAACAACGTTGCACCGCCCCAAGCTGCATCAACATGAAACCAACAATTTAATTCTTTTGCTACATCTGCAAGCTCATCTAACGGGTCTACATGCCCGGTTTCAGTGGTGCCGGCTATACCAATAATGGCAAGTAGTTTATTGCCCGATGCTTGATAAGCTTTACCCAGCTTTAGCGCTTGCTGTGGGTCGAGTTTTTGTGTTGGGCTTTGAACCGTAAGCATATTGTCGCGACCAATACCCAATACATCGACTGTTTTGGACAATGAATAATGTCCACGATTAGACGACATCACCCCAACATTTTGGTAACCATAGTGACGGTAAGCGGCAGCTATACCGGCTTTTGCAACCCCCGGAAATTTTCCGTCGGCCGATAACAACTGATTTCTGGCAACCCAAAGTGCGGTTATGTTTGCGACCGTACCGCCAGAACAAAACGATCCTAATGCATGATTTGCGCTATGCAGATAATTCTCATAAAATTTGTCATCTTGCTGATAAATCAAATTATGCATCATGCCAAGGGTTTGCCTTTCAAGCGGAGTGAACGCCTTAGAGGTTTCAATTTTAACTAAGTTTTGATTCAAGCCAACCAACAATTTGGCTAGGGTTAAGTGAAAATAAGGCAGTGCCGACGTCATGTGACCTATAAACGTGGGCGAATAGGTATTAACTGAATGAGCAACCAGTTTGTTGAGTAGGGACTCTGCATGTTCGGATACAAATTCAGGACTATCAGGCACAGATGCGCTCAAGAAATCTTTTTCAATTTCCTCTAAGGAGGTCTTTTTTGTAACCACATGCTGAGAAAGGAAATCCGAAATATTGTCGGACATATGCCTTTCTATTTTGGCTAACGTTGAATCACTATGCTCAGGTTTAGTAAAAACTCGAAATAAATGCTCTAAGCTAACTTCTGCTTTTGCCAATTTGAAACCTTAGATGAAAACTTTCAATATAGAATTTTACCCCACTTCCACATCAATACCAAGATACTGAATGTGACATTTATCGACAAAATGTGTGGAATTGATGTAAAAACACACGAATTTATTGAAAATGCTCAAGATTTTGTATTTAGAACTGATATATATTAAACAGACAATTGAGTTTTAACCTACGCAAAATTAAGGCAAGGTATTTAAATGGGTCATCCACGCGTCGAAATCGCATTCAAAATGGAACGTGTTGTTCCATACTTTCAGCCAATTATGAATTTGCAGAATAATCGAGTGTGGCGATACGAGTGCTTAGCGAGATTACTGGGGGATAACGAACATATTTTTCTTCCTAGTGAGTTTTTGACCATTGTTGAACAAAAGAACTGGAATAGTGAGTTAACGCATCATATGTATGAACAAAGTCGTCGCTACTGTGTTCATCGCAATATGCCGTGGAGTATAAACCTGAGCGAAAAAGATTTAGGCGATGAGTCTTTAGTGACTTGGTTAATCCGATCTCACGAGAATACAACGACGAGTCTCTTTGGTATTGAGATTTCCCATTCAACGTTACAGAAGCACTTTGCAGTCATTGCTCATTTGAATGAAAATTGTCCAAACTTGACCATTATAATAGATGATGTATCCACTTCCTGTGCTATTTTGACGCAAGCACTCAAGTTAAAAATTCAAGCAATTAAACTTTCAGGTAAAATGATAAATAGTCCAGATATAGATAAAAGAGCACTAGCTGATCTTGTCGAGTTATGCAAAATACATAATACAAAACTGGTTGCTGAGCATATCGAAGACAAAACAACCCTTGAATTAGCTACCTCAATGGGCATTAACTACGGTCAAGGTTTTTATCTGTCTTTGCCCTCTGCAAGTGTGTGAAGCTGCCAACAAGGTTGACCCGATTCAGTATACTTTCGCTCAAACGGCGTAATAGGGACACCGCTAACTTGACTGATTGTGCTTTGTACACCATGAATACTGAGTGCTTGCTGAAATTCGTCAAGATAAGTTAGCCAGTTGCTTCTTACTTCAAGGTTGGTTGAACAGCCTAGTAACGCAATAAGCGCCGGACTCGCGTGCCAACGCTTTTGAACATGGTTTTTTTTAGGATACGGATTAGGATAAAACAGGCATTGTTTACTCACAGTCCAACTGGCTGTTTTAAGATGTTCGGCTATTAGTCGCCAAAAATCATTTAAGTCGGCTTGAAAGACTCTGACGTTGCTATTGATATTAGGGGCTTTTTGGCGTTTGTAATGTGCGTGTTTGTCTAGTCGCACCGCCGATTTATCAATACCAATAACCTTCGCATTCGGGTTTTGCTGAGCAAGCACAATACTGCTCTCTCCCACACCACAACAAGCATCGATAATGACTTCGCCCCGCCAATTTCCCAACCAATCAATGACCGCTTCAAATGTCTGTTTGGTGTGCTCAGCAATCGGCTTTTTAAATTCAGAATATCGATATTTATTCACAATATCAGCAAGGTCTTCGTGGACACCTAACTGATTTGTTGTGATTTCTCTTGGGCTCGATTGCATTAAGTGCGAATACCTGTCCCGGTGGAGAGTAAACGATAAGCGACAGCAAACAACACAACATTTAGACCAAATAACATACTCAGCGCCAATGTAAAGTTAACATCGGCGCTTCCTAAAAAGCCGTAGCGAAAGGCATTGACCATGTGATAAATCGGGTTAACTTGGATTACGCCTTGCCAAAATTCATTAAATACTTTTTCTAGCATCGATGCTGAATAAAATACACCGCCTAGATAAGTTAGAGGCGTTAGCACAAACGTAGGAATGATACTAATATCGTCAAAGCTTTTGGCGTAGATACCATTTATTAAACCCGCAGTAGCGAACAAAATCGAGGTGAGTAAAATAGTCACAATAATTACGGCATAATGAGCGATTTTTATATCTACAAAAAACATGGATACAAAAATAACAACCACGCCGATAATAGAAGCTCTAGCAACACCACCACCTACGAAGCCCATAATGACGACCCAAGTAGGCACTGGAGCCACTAGTATTTCTTCGACATTACGTTGAAACTTGGCACTGAAAAACGAAGACGATACATTCGAGTATGAGCTGGTTATCACTGCCATCATAATTAACCCTGGAACAATAAACTCCATATAACTAGAGCCGTCAATTGGACCAATCCTGTCCCCCATAAGCTTACCGAAAATCACAAAATAAAGAGACATAGTGATCGCAGGCGGAACTAATGTTTGTACCCAAATTCGTAAGAACCTCGTACACTCTTTAATCCAAATGGTATAGAGCGCCGTCATATTACGATTACTCATCGGTAGTTCCTTTTGCTTGATTGGCTTCGACTAAGCGTACAAATAACTCTTCAAGTCGATTTGACTTATTGCGCATACTCATCACCTGAATGTTTTGCTTTGATAGCTCCTCAAAGACCGGATTTAAGCCCCCCTGTTTAAGTACATCGACTTCTAGCGTTTGGTCATCATTTGCTCGCGTCTCAAAACCCTCAATACTTATTTGGTTAGCACCTGATGCAAGATCGAACACATAGGTTTCGACGTTTAAGGTCGCTAGTAGCGCTTTCATACTGGTGTTTTTAACAATTTGGCCTTTGTCAATGATGGCGATATTTCGACATAACATTTCGGCTTCTTCCAAGTAATGCGTAGTCAGAATAATGGTAATACCCTCCTCGTTGATTTTTTTAAGGAAGGTCCACATTGAACGACGGACTTCAATATCGACGCCTGCCGTAGGTTCATCAAGTATCAGCATACGAGGCTCATGCATTAATGCACGAGCTATCATTAGCCGGCGTTTCATACCACCCGATAATTCTCTACCTGCAGAGTTTCGTTTGTCCCACAAATCTAGTTGCTTGAGGTACTTTTCGGCACGTTCTTTTGCAATTGAACGAGGAACACCATAGTAACCGGCTTGATTAACAACGATTTGGAATAGTGTTTCGAACTGATTGAAATTAAATTCTTGAGGCACTAAGCCTATGCAGCTTTTAGCGTTAACAATATCAGTTGCTAAATCGTGCTCAAATATTTTAACGCTGCCACTAGATTTATTCACGAGGGAACTAATAATTCCTATGGCGGTAGACTTTCCTGCACCATTAGGGCCTAACAAGGCGAAAAAATCACCTTCTTCAACGGTTAAATCAATTCCTTTTAGCGCCTTAACTCCACCCTTATAGGTTTTTGCCAAGCCCTTTATATCTAATGCTTTCATTATACCTCTCAAGCCATTCTCACTGATGTGAATATAGTGGTTTTGCGCTTACCGCAAAAAAGTGGCGATATTATGCCAAAATTCACGCTAAAAAGTTATACCTTAAGGAAATAAGATAAATGTAAGCACTTAGGAATGTAGAAATTCAAGGGGCTAGTCAACTCGACTAGCCCCTTCTTGCAGTGGAGAAAAACTCGGTTTTAGCCATTCAATAACATATGCACGCCAATACTAGCGCCATAGCCGAGTGCAATTGCAGGAGTCCATTTCAAATGACCAAAAAACGTATAGTGGCCACGAGCTTGCCCCATCAGCGCAACGCCTGCCGCAGAACCAATAGAAAGTAAACTTCCACCAACGCCAGCGGTCAATGTTACTAGCAACCACTGGACTTCACTCATTTCAGGATTCATTGTTATTACAGCAAACATGACTGGAATATTATCCACAATAGCTGATAACACGCCAACAAGTATGTTTGCATTTAATGCTCCCAACTGGCCATACATGAATTCAGATGTCATGCCTAAGTACCCCATAAATCCTAAGCCACCTACCGCTAAAATAACACCATAAAAGAAGAACAATGTGTCCCATTCAGCTTGTGCAATTTTATTGAAAATATCAAATTGTCCATAGCTACCTCGTGGAGTTGAACCTGGAGAAGCGTCCGGGCCTTGATCCCAAACTTGAGACTGTCGGTTCAGATAAAAAGCATATAGCTTCAAGTAAGCGAAACCGGTCATCATGCCAAACACTGGCGGCAGATGTAGTACTAAGTGAAAGCTAATCGCAGTGACAATAGTGGCAAGAAACAAGCCGACGATAACTAACCCACCTTGTTTTATTTCGAAGATTGGCGCGTTAGCTTCCATTGCAGGTTTACCAGCAGGAACCGCGAAACTAATAATAAATGCGGGTATCACAAAATTCACAACAGAGGGAACAAATAGGTTAAAGAAGGTCCAAAATTCAAGAATACCTTTTTGCCAAACCATCAATGTGGTTATATCGCCAAAGGGACTGAACGCGCCCCCCGCATTAGCCGCCACAACAATATTAATGCACGCCAAACCAATGAATTTAGGCTGGTCTTTGCCAACTGCCATGATGACTGCGCACATAACGAGTGCCGTAGTTAGATTATCTGCAACTGGCGAAATGAAGAATGCGAGTACACCTGTTAACCAAAACAAACTTTTGTAACTTAAGCCTTTACTGATTAGTACATCACGCAATGCGTCAAAAACACCGCGCTCTAGCATCGAGTTAATATAGGTCATTGCTACCAATAGAAAGAAAAACAACTCAGAGTATTCCAAGAAGTTGTGTCGAATGGCTTGCTCAACAAGCACGTGATTAGGTTCTCCTAAGTAAGCTACGGCAATCAAAATCCAAATGATACCGGCAGCTAACAACACTGGTTTCGATTTACGTAAGTGCAGTTTTTCCTCTAGGATAACGAAAATATAAGCGATAACGAAAATTGCAATCGCAATAAAACCATACGTTGTGGCCGTTAAATCTAAAATACGAGAGTTAACGGCGTCGACTTGCTGCGACGCGTTCGCACAAAAACTGGAAAACAAAGATATTAATAGGATGCCACCCGCGCGAAAACTCATTACATACTCCATTGTTCTGAAAAGATAGTAGAATAGAGGAACAATCAAACTGGAATATAAGACATTGGTCTAGCTAGGACGCGCATAGCCATTGACTTTACTATGATTAATATTTAGCAGTATGATTTTTATATTCTTTTACTATTTCTTTTTGCATATAAGACAAATCAATATTGATGATTATACGTATACCATACTTAAGCTTTATACCGTATTTAATTTTTACACTGCTCATGGAGGACATTAAATGTCTAATGAAAAATTTGTAGACCCTAGATTGCAAGCGAAAGAAGCACTTTTCCAACAATTGCACTTGAGTACTTTTGATACAATGAGTTATGCCCATGCGATTATTCAAGAAGTAAACGCCATTGGTAAGGATATTGATGAGGACAACGATAACTACCAGCAGCTATTACGCGATTATCAGGTAACCAAAAACATGGCAGCGCTCGCCAATTCGCCACTTACATTACTTTGCTCGCAAACCGACCACAATATTAAAAACTCACAAAAGGCTCACGCATCTATCTCACAACTTTGTGCTGCTGCAACAAATACCCTTAATCACTGGCGTATATTGACGGAAATTCCAGAGGACCTGCTAGATGTCGAAGAGGTAACTCGTCAGCTAAAAGAAAACTATGCAAATCACTTAGCGGCTTGGCGCCAAATTTTACAGGAACTAGAACCCACTAAAATAAGTGGGTAAAATTCAAAGCCAGCCTTGTGCGCGCATTATTCAGGCAGGCTATTGCTCACCGTCTTTGCTCATAAGACGACTTTCACGTCTGCGCCACATCACTTTTGCAAGCTGTTTCATGCTTACGTTAGTGTCACTTTCATCTACGATTTCGATACCTAACAGGCTTTCGAGCAGATCTTCTAGTGTCAGTAAGCCTTCTAATCCACCGTATTCGTCCACGACCAAAACCATGTGAATACGCGATTTCAAAAATTGGTCGAACGTACTAGACAAAGGCATGCTGCTTAACACGGTTGGTAAAGAGTTACTCATTTCGCAGAGTTTTTTATCACCTTCACCATTCGCTTTAGCCAGCAGAATGTCAGACTTTATAACAAAGCCGCTTATGTTCTCGCGATGATCATCTTCATAAATAGGGATACGAGAAAATTCAGTCGGTAACTTGTGTTCCATAAAATCGTTGACCGACATTGATTCAGGAGCTGAAAATACGACCGTACGATGAGTCATCGCATCTTTTACATTCAAGCTATGTAACTGCAACAAATTCTTTAAAAAGCGTGATTCTTGTTTGGCTAATTGTCCTTCCTGACCAGAGAGCTCCGCCATCGCCAATAACTCGCTTCGGCTTAAGCCTTTGAGAGGGCTGTCTTCTTTAAATCCACTGGTCAATTTTTCAGACATTTTTACGAATGGATACAAAACGATAATTAAATACTTGAGAAAATAAGCCATTGCCGGCGCTAATTTTCGCCAATAAGTTGCACCAAGGGTTTTTGGAATAATTTCGGAAAATACCAGAATGAGTAGAGTAAGCACCGCGGATATTATGCCCAAATACGCTTCGCCGAATACAGCAGCAGCTTGGGCACCTGCGCCGGCAGCCCCCATTGTGTGTGCAACGGTATTTAATGTGAGTATTGCGGATAGTGGTTTATTGATGTCGCTTGTTAATTTGCCTAACAGCGTACCGGAGGGCTTTCCATCTTTTTCTAAAAGTGAAATGTACGCCTGCGAAACACTAAGTATTACGGCTTCCGCAATTGAACATATAAACGAAAAACCAAGTGCAATTAGCACATATATAATAAGCAGAAACATAAGACGAAGTCGTTCTCAACAAGCAAAAAAGTGATTGTAGCACTTAGCGCAGACAGATCTAATTATTCTGTAAAGAATTTCGATATTAAATTTAAATCAATAACCGTTAATTTGTAGCTTAGTGTCTGTGGCGGGCTCTAATACTAAACACAATCCAAAACACAATTAACGCACAAGTTACAATAAGCGCACTTATGTTAACTGTCGGGAGCTTATTTAGAATATTGAAGTCGAAAAATTCTGAAATGATTGTCAGGTAAAAAAAAGCTAAACACAGCACTAACGCGCGAGTTAAATTGCGTGTTGTTAACAACGTCATGGTACTTACTCCTGATATAACTAAGCCAAGCTTCTGTGCTCGAACTTATTATTATTTTTTCAACAAATGTATGTTACGCACGACTTGTTTAATATTCGCTACTAAAAAAGCCCAAAAAGGCAATGTACTGCGAGCTAAATATGCATATCACTGTCGTGAATGTTTTGATCCCCTATGTTATACCCAATAATATAGACCTAATCAATACCTACGTATAATAAATTAGACGGTTAAAAGCTAACAAAACAAAAAGTTAATTTTTTATAGGCACTAAAGGCAAAAGCTGACTCCATTTAGCGACATAATAAATTGGTTCATTTAGATAAAAACAAACCAATTCAATTGCTCTGTAGTAGAATAATCAATCCTGTTTAAGGTTTGATTAAATTAAACCTTACATGAAAAATTCTGCTTTTCTTAATTACGCAACACTCAATTTAACTTAAATTGTATTTTATTGAATACTGACGCCTGCAAATGCGTCGCAAATGTCACGAGTGCATTTATTCACCAGGATGATATTTACGTTTTGCATTTTTATCAATATCTTCTGCATAGAAATATACATCGCGCAGTTTCCCCGCGGCGTAAAGTGGTGCTTGATCATTAAAATGTGGATTAGCTGGGTCACCACTTTGTCCACCTGCGGTTATGGCCTTGGCTTTTACTTTGTCACCGAATTCAACGACTGCGACAAAACTGTTGCCACGCGTCCCGTATATGCGTTTTGTGCCATTGAATGTGCGTTGCCCATATGCTGCCAATGATCCCCAACGAGCAGACGTAAATCCAACCGGAATACTCGGTGCGGCATCATCAAAAGGCTGCACAATGTCGCCAGTTAAGCGCTGAAATCTGTTTATTTCGCCCCAAGGTGTTTCTGCACTGCCAAAATCAGCGATAAGTTTCGCTTTCGCTTCAGATAATGTTGCCACACCGATTTGAGCTGTATATTCAGCCACATATTCACTAAAACTGAGGCCGCGACCTGTGGCATCTGTCTGCGCAGCCTCATTATCTGCCGCTTTACGCCGAAGCTCTTGGCCCCAAAATACAGCAAGTGATGTTGCTTTAGAGCTAATACTTGAGCGATGGTCCCATACTTTGAGAAGCGCTATTTGGTCAGTAAGGTCTGCAACAGGTGCCGCTTTATAAGCCTTGTATAAAACAGGTAATAATACATCGAAGGCAGTTAAGTGATTGTCATACGCCGCAGCGGCTAAAGTATCAATGGTAAAGTCTTTTTTACCGTCGAGTACTTCAATAGCATGAATGCCACGATAATTTTCAGGATAATTTTCCATATAAGATGGGTAATCCTGTGCCTTAGGACTGTATTTTGGTCCTGCCATCATCCATGGCCAATTGTTGGTGTTGTTTAGATACCCACTTTTTGGATTATAACCACCAACTGTCTCATCTAATGTGTGCAATCCCTGCCAGTCGGTAGCCGGGTTACTGCCATCCACGGGTTCCTTCCAATTAAATGAGGGGTCACGTCGAGGAATGAAATTACTATGAAAGTATGCGATGTTGCCATCTTGGTCAGCAAATAGGGTGTTGTTGGACGAATTGGTATGCAGTTGCATATTCTCTCGGTAGTCTGCGTAATTTTTAGTTTTGGTGCGACCATAAGATTGCTTTAGTGCATCAATCGGATTTTGCATTAATGCTACGCTTACCCATTTATCATCAAGCTCGCGTACTATAGGCCCGCGATGACTAAAATAAACGGTGACGGTCTTTGACTTTGGTCCCTTTTCAGTTGTATAAGGCAGGGTTATCTGTCTTTCACGTAGCTTTTTCCAAGTATCAGCATATTTGTAATAATAACCATCGTTACGTTGCTCGATAGTTTCTAGATACTCGTCAATGAAATCAGCACCACTAGATGTGTGCATCCAGCCGGTATTTTCGTTAAACCCCTGATAGATAAAAAATTGCCCCCAAGTGACTGCACCATATGCGTTCAATCCTTCATCGCTGCGCATGTGAACCTCAGCACGGAAATAAAATGAAGTATGCGGATTGATAAGCAATAGCGCGTTGCCGTTTTTGGTATTCTGTGGAGCGATTGCAAAACCATTAGACCCTTGCGGCTCTGCATTAGGATCTTGAGTTAATTGAGCAAGCGTAATGTCGTTTTTACCTGCTCCATAAAAATTTTCAAGCAGCTTTATGTCGATCCTCTCAATGTCACCACCAATACTACCTTCAGTAAAGGTTAATGCCATCCAAGGTTCAAATGTTTGGATCACCTTCGGGGTAACCTCTGGATGCGTATGCAGGTAATAATTTAGACCATCCGCCCAAGCATTCATTAGTTTTTGTAAGTAGGCAGGGCTTTCGTTATATTTTTGTTTTATATCAGCGGGGTCGATATACAGTTTCATGCGCAAGTCACGGTATAGCTGACTTTCACCTTCGGATTCAGCTAGGCGGCCCATGGCATTAAGGTAATTTAACTCGATACGCTGGAAATCATCTTCCGCCTGAGCATATATCATTCCAAAAACAGCATTGGCGTCAGTTTTACCGTAAACGTGAGGAATGCCCCAGTTGTCACGAGTGATAGTGACTTGGCCTGCCTGTAGCTGCCAGCGCACTAAATCGTTGCTTTTTACGACCGAAGTGGCAACCGCAGAAAAACTTGAAAATACAAAGACTATTATTACAAAAAACGATTTCATTAAAACTTACCTTTTTAATATTTAAGCAACTATATCCGCAGCTACGATTTCTGTAAAGTTATCCCGTTGAGTCGCTGCGCAGTTAGAAAAAAAATATTAAATATTATGATAGTCGGTAAATGCTGAAATCAATTGGTCCAGTGTCTGATGTATATTTTTATAGTTGACCATTTGGAACTGTTCTTGAAACTGACGGTTGTTAATTGGCTAACATAACTTTATTTCGACCTGCATTTTTAGCCGCATAAAGGGCTTGATCGGCTCGCTCAATGACATTATTTAAAATGTCTCCATGCTTTTTAATAGCAACCCCAAACGATGCCGTAATCGGTGGAATTTTATCGCCTGTTCGTTTGTTATTGAAAGTAATAGTTGAAAGCTTAACTCGAATATTTTCAGCTACTTGCTGCGCCTTTTGAATACCATAACTTGGACACAGTAATGCAAACTCTTCACCACCAAATCGAACAGGCACAAGCGGCTCATCACATTCTTTTCGTAGCAATTGGCCAACAAACTTAAGAATTTGGTCACCTAACAAGTGACCATGAGTGTCATTAAATAGTTTGAATTTGTCGATATCCATAATAATTAATGCCAGATCATTGCTGTCGCCACTTTCTTCAACAAACTGATGGTAGATTGATTCCAACACTCGTCTGTTAGACAGGCCGGTTAATGGATCAGTATTTGCTTCTTTTTTGCTGTGTTCAAGTTCCGCTTTTAACGAATTAATTTCCGACTGAGCTGCTGATAGTTGACCTTGAAACTCTTCATTTGCATTACAAATGGCACTTGCATTTTCACTTAATTGGGTTAATACCGGTGTTATTGTAGAATCAACTTTGTGGCTGCCAAGTTCTGTTAAATTGTCCATGAGGGCTTGCGAGTAGCCGGTTGTTTGTTTTGCTGTTTTATCCAAGGAAACGGATAAATTATCGACCATATGAGAAAAGGCTTTGTGAAAAGACTCGAGTTGCTTTTCATTGCCTTTATCTAGCTGAGTTATGTGCTGTATAAATAACGCTTCGCCAACCTCTGTGGGACAAGTTCCATACCGTTCTATGGTTTGATCTAGTTCTTTATTTAATGTTGGAAATGCTTTCGAGTAATAGCTGTACCACAATGTATAATTTAGCGGATTAGGTAAAATTTCATGCTTGACCATCGCTGGAACAGCTTGTCGAAGATAGTCCGCAGCTTGGTCTGAATTTTCTGAAAAATTTCATCTATATTCTCGAGTATGTTGCTGTATTCTCAAATTCCTTTTGCTACATGCACTTCCATGTAACAAACGTAGATGTATAGTTTAATAATTTGATTTTTTAAAGCAATAAATAAAAGTCAGTTTTATAATATTTTTTATGTAAACAGCTAAAAATTAGATTTCAGTCGATAATTTTGATTGATATTTCGACATAGTGAGATAAATTAAACAGCTATCGTTAATTTTGTACAACTTACGTAAGACCAGTTAGGCTGTCTTAGTTTTAAAATACCTCACTATCAAACGGCTTATGTGTTGCGACAACAAGAATTGCCCTTAAGCACTAAGGTTTGACTGCCGTGTTTAAGCCTAAAGACGTCACAAAGTAGAACCGAACAACCAATTACGGAACAGGCTGCACTGCAAGTAACTTTTGTTTCATAAAATCGATAAATACGCGGTTTTTATTGGGCATATATTTACTTTGTGCATACTGCAAACAAATATCACCTTGATAATTACCGTGTAATTTCCAATCTTGTAAAAGCGGAATTAGTTTTCCCATTTTAATTTCCTGTTGCGCAATATAATCCGGCAAAGGTCCAATACCAAGTCCTTGTTGAATCGCATCTCGACGCATTTCACTGTGGTTAAGTAGATATGACCCAGTCACTTGTACAGTTGTTTGTTGAGTTTTATTGCTAAATTGCCAACGATTATCTGTCATTTTTTCGCCCAAACAAATACATGCTAAATATTTTAAATCATCGGGGTGCGTTGGCAAAAGATGCTCTTTTAGAAAATCAGGACTCGCACATAACACCTGTTCAACTCGACCAATTTTAACATTTACCAAAGCTTCAATTGGATAATCATTAATATGAATCAAAAAATCGACACCGTCATGGATAGGATCTAAAATACGGTCGGTCACTTTTAAGTGCAGCTGAATATCTGGGTAGCATTTTAAAAACTCAACAAAGAATGGTCTCAATACCCTATTCGCTAGTGATCTTGGTGCTGCTATTCTCAATAACCCACTCACTATCGATGTTGCAGATCGACAGGCATTAACCGCGTGATCCGCAGCCTCAACCATCTGTTTACAATAGTCAAACGTTATTGTCCCTGACTCCGTTAACGCCAGTTGTCGTGTAGTACGCTGTAATAATTTGATGCATAATGCATCTTCCAATCTGCTAATTTGACGGCTCACTGCTGAAGGTGTGACCCCAAGCTTTTTTGCCGCTTTACTAAAGTTCCCATGTTCAACCACAGTGACAAAAATGGCCATGTCGGATAATAAAGGAATTAATTTATTTGTGTTCATGGGGCACAAGTCCTTTTACATTTGGATGTATTGTTTTAAATAATTCATAGATTAACATAGTTGAATGTTAATAAATGAGTTGCTGCGAGCATACTTAAAATTGTAAGAGGTAAATATGGAATTATTAATAAATACGTATATGACGGAAATTATCGCGGTGAGCACAATTGCTATTTTTATGGCTATGTTACCCGGGGCTGATTTTGTGATGGTGACGCGCACTAGTATCTTCAATGGCCGTTTGGCAAGTTTATATATGAGCTTAGGTATGTGTTTATCTGTTTGTATTCACGCCAGCTATTCAATTGCAGGGTTAGCAGTAGTGATTGCAAATTCAGCATGGTTATTTTCGGCAATCAAATATTTGGGTGCGGCTTATCTTATTCATATTGCTTGGCAGTTATTAACAACATGCGAGCGTTTAAATAAAGACCAAAGTAATCCAATGACTCAAATGTCACCTTTTTTAGCGTTACGTTTAGGTTTTACTTGCAATATATTAAACCCCAAAACGTCTATTTTCTTCTTAAGTATTTTTACTCAAGTGGTGTCGGTAGATACCCCGCTGATAATGCAAGTAAGTTATGGATTGATCATTATATTGGCACATTTTATCTGGTACAGCGGTGTTGCTCTCCTGTTATCACACCCAAATATAATGCCTCTATTCAATCGACAAAAACAAAAGATTGATAAGGTGGCAGGATTTATATTAATGATCATCGCTATAAAACTCGCCTTAGTGAGTTTTGTTTAAGTACACATGGCTGCTTACATATTGATTTTGATAAAAATTAAGGCAGCTTCATTCTCGCAGTTGTGATACTAAAAAAATGGCCGAAAGTGCGGCGCTATCGGTGGATGATTTAATACAAGGATACCCCATTGATATTTACTTATTTCTGATAATTTTTATCTTTTGCGCGAAGTTCGCAACTCGATGTTCACAGCAGGTTCTCGAACAACCCCATTTGTTGGCTGGTCATGTCTTCGAAGGATAAGCCTATAAAGGGTAAAATTCCCTCGGCTATGGGTTTAATTTGTTTATCGACGTAATGGTCATAATCTATTTTGCTGCTTAAATATTCTATTGGTTGTGGGCCATTGACAGTGATCACATAAGATATCCAGCCTTTGTGTTGATAGTTGAGTGTTTTACCTAATGCCTCATTTTGTTGATCGGCAAGCCTCGCTGCTTTAACATGAGGTGGTACGTTTTTCACATAAAGATCCAACCTACGGCGGATACGTTTGCGATAGATCAGTTGTTCATTTAGTTTGCCGGCACGAGTATCTGCGATGATTTGCAGCAAATAATCGTTAATATTTTGCCCCGCAAAGACCATCTTATATAACGTAAGCTGAAAACCCTTCGCTAGTTGTGTCCAATCTGAGCGAACCGTTTCCAAACCTTTGAATATCAATTCGTCACCCTCTTTTGTGGTTTTTAATCCTGCATAACGTTTTTTGCTGCCTTGTTCTGAACCCCGAATAGTTGGCATTAAAAACTGGCTAAAATGGGTTTCAAACTCAATTTCTAGTTCACAAGCTAATTGATGTTCAAGCTTGATATTATTTTGCCATTTTTGATTTATCGCTAACGCTAAGGATTGGCCAATTTGGTTCGCTTGTTGATTACTGTATTGCCCTTCCAACCACACAAAGGTCGAGTCTGTATCGCCATAAATCACTTGGTAACCAGCTTGTTCAATCCACTTCGCCGTGGTTTGCATAATATCATGCCCACGCAGAGTAATTGAACTCGCTAAACGAGTGTCATAAAACGGGCAACCACCCGAACCCAACACACCATAAAACGAATTCATCAAAATTTTTATGGCCTGACTACGAGCCGCATCTTGGTTTTTTTTAGCGGCATCGCGCTGCTGCCAGAGCGAGGTGATGATCTCTGGTAAGAAGTGTTTATCACGACTGAATTTAGCGCCCCGATAACCTTCAATCGCCTCATCTGGAGCTACTAGTCCTTCCACTAATCCAAGTGGGTCGATTTTAAAAGTGCGCATGATGGAAGGGTAAAGGCTCTTAAAATCCAGTACTAATACATGTTGATATAAACCCGGTTTGGAATTCATCACATACCCCCCAGGACTAGCTAAGCCGCCATCCTTTGGTCGGTTAGGTGCGATATACCCTGACCTATGAAGTTTGGGTAAATATAAATTGATAAAAGCCGCTACCGAGCCCCCCATTCGGTCTAACTCAAGACCGGTTAACTGACTGCGTAAAGTAAGAAAATCTAGCACTTTAGTGTGTTCGAAAATAGCCAACACTAACTGGCAATCTTGCAGGTTGTATTCGGCTAGTTTGACTTTGTTATGCGCAAAGTCGTGCACAATCTGGGCAAGCCTATCGTCGACGTCCTCCGTCTTTTTACCTTTACCTAATAAGCTCTGAGCAACATTTTCTAAGCTAAAACTGTCAAACTGATAAGTCGCCGTTTTTAGAGCATCTATGCCATCCACAACCACTCGACCGGGCATGGATACAAAACCCTGATTAACTTCATTTCTAGCATCTCGCCATAAAATAGGCTGACGATCCCGCCCCAACAACAATTCAACTGTATGCAAAGCTGCTCGTTTAATCAGTAACCGAAAATCGAAATTAACCACGTTCCAACCAACAATAATATCAGGGTCGATTGTGCTCACTTGTTCAACAAACTGCTGCAACAGGCTTTTTTCATTGTCTAACCAATGGATCCAAGTATGGGCTGCTTGTGCCTCGCCAATCATTAATACACACTTATAGGTATCGCTGGCTAGGCCAATTGAAAACAGTTCCCCATCTTCGCTGCATTCGATATCAATTGATAACACACTAAACTTTGGCACGAATTGACTGGGTTTACACTGCATGTCAGTCAACTCTGCTGGTTTGCCTGTGACTTTTTTACCTTTGATCAGTTTTCCTGTAAAAGCAGCACTGCCATAAATAAAACGTTCCATCAAATAACGTTCGGTTAACCGTATATCATCCTCGAAACAACAAATTTGATGCTGCTTAAGCAGTGTTTTTGCTTTATAGAGTGAGTTATTTCTATCAAAGTACAAACCACCCACAGCTTGGTGTTTAAACGTTTTTAAAGATAAGGGATTATAGCTATGTTCAATTCCACTGTTACTTAAAAGCAGTGTAGCTTCAGCTTGATCATGCTGGTGAATAAAAAATAGCCCTTGTTGTGTATTGGAGAGTGCTTTTAGCACACCATTTTCAGTAACAAACCAGCATTCAATATAGGTCTTACCGTGGCGTTCTATGTTGCGAGCTGTAAGAATAAATCCCTCTAAGGAGACTTGCATATATAAGGTTCTATCAATTTAAGTAACAGGAAGATAAGTGTAATTGTCATAGATAGCAAGCCAGATAATATTGTGAATATATGTATTTATAGAAGTATCGAAATGATTATTGCTGTCTTAGGTATTTTAAAAAGTGGTGCAGGATATGGACCTATTGATAATGACACTCCATTGGAGCGGTTAAATCATTTAGTTAATGAAACTAAAAGTAAAATACTGTTCACTGATTCAAAAATAGTTTCCAAGCATTCATTAGGGATTAATTTACCTTTACAGTGCATATCATTAGATTCTGACTGGGATGAAATATCGACGTTTTCCTCTTTGAAACCGAACGTTGAACTTAAAGAGTCGAACTTAGCAGTAATATTGTATACATCAGGCTCTACCGGAACGCCGAAAGGCGTTCAATTATCACATCAATCGTTAGTCAATAGGCTAATTTGGGACACAAAAACATACCAACACTGTGCAAAAGATATTGTTCTTCAGCACGCATCATTAGCCTTTGATTTTTCTATTTTAGAAATATTCATGGCGCTTGGTAATGGAGGGAAATTAATTTTAGCGCGGTCCGATTTTCAATATGAAAGCTTTTATTTAATCGATCTTATTCAAACAGAAAAAATCACCAAAATGGGTTCAGTGCCTTCATTACTCAAATCTTATATAGATTTACCTGCTTTTAAGCAATGCACATCCTTGAAATACGTATTTTTAGGCGGAGAAGCATTAAGTAAAAATTTACAAGATATGTTTTTTAAAAACTCATCTGCTGAGTTAGTTAATATTTATGGGCCAACTGAAGCTGCAATCTCAGTATTAAACTGGACATGCAAGCGAAAAGGTAACGAAACGATCATTCCGATAGGAATGCCAGTAGACAATATAACTATTTATCTATTGGATGAAAATAAAAAAATTGTTGCATCAGATGAAATCGGCGAAATATACATTGCAGGTGTTGGTGTTGGGATTGGCTATTATAACGTAACCGATCATTTTAGACCGTTCTTGACAGCCTGACTAAGATCTAGTTTAGCCACACATACCTGTCTCACTATTCCTGCCGGTACCTTGTGACGTGTTTTGCCATTGTTGTTGCCAATTAGCAC